>JAAUYH010199509.1_pt1 | contig 26012 bp, 19 predicted proteins | sample 7278061 | NCBI WGS metagenome assembly JAAUYH01 (sample SAMN14350203, study PRJNA611818) | marine sediment metagenome | isolation source: surface marine sediment (0.6m) | place: French Polynesia: Moorea | collected 2018-08
ATGCTTAATGAGAATGTTCTCATTTGCATCAGACCAAAATCACTCTAAAGCCCCCTTCTAAGGGCTGAAACGACGTAAACTCGTTGAAATTAAAGTTGCACATCGCGTTATGGGTAACCGTTGAGAGTATTTCACTCAAGTGGGAATCACCTTAGGCGTCTGTTTGCAAACCTTACAATCCCTTATTAGATGATCAATTTTGAGCTCTTTTCTGAATTCTCGATGACTCACTGCGTTGCACTTTGCGCGTTTTTAGTTCCAGCTAATCTATTGGTCAGTCTTCAGATTATTCTCTTTTCTGCATTTGAATGTCCCCGTTATTACCTTTGGATAATGGCGGCGGCTTCGGCTCTCTATGCTTCGGTGCTGGTGATGCATGACCTGAGTTGGTTCATGATTGGAGTGATAGCGCCGCCGACTTTCGTCATCATGTTTGTCGTTGCGCTTTGCTTGGGGGTTAACGCTTGGGCGATCGCGCGCCCAGATCATTGCATTTACCTCAAAAGGCGTCTGCAGCAATTAGCTTTGGGGGCGATCGCCTAGTATTAATCCATTTAAGGACGCCTAGCGCTATTCGGAAAGGCGGCTTGCAATCCCGCCGCCCGTTCCTCCGGCGTTTCTGCATTGAAGTTCCAAAGGCTCTCATAGAAGAAGAAAGAGACGCCTGCGTAATCGCGATCGCGCACTGAATTAATTTGCTCCTGAATTTGGGTTATCGGTACAGGCAAATTTCTTAACCCAGTTAAGATGCCGATGCTGGTGGGAACATGACCGCGTGCGCCGCGCGCCGTTGGCTTATTCATTTCCCAGATAAACCGACTAATGTCACTGCGGTAAAGCTGGATGATAATCTCCTCCACATAGCCCCGCTGTCGCCAGTCCGGCCAATTCTGCAGAAAGTGTTTGTAAGCAAACGGATGAGGATTCGGAGACACCGACATAATGGCGTTAGGTTTCCTGGCTTTCACTACCTGAAACACCTCGCCCATGAATTCAGTGATTTTGTCGGCCCGCCACTGCATCCATTCAGGATCCCTGGGATCGTCGGGCGGGCTCTGGCCATCATGCTCCTGCTGGTAGAGTTCCACAGTCACCGGGTCATACCCATACTCCACCGGCAGCCCCAGATGGTCATCCACCTGAAACCCGTCTACATCGTAGTTCGCCATCAAGTCATTAATCAGGAACAGCATAAAACGCTGGACCTCTGGGTGAAAGGGATTCATCCATACCCTAAGGTGATCGCCTTCTGGGACGGTAAAGGAGCCATCCTGCTTTTGAGTTAACCAATCAGGATGACGGCGGGCCAGCTCTGAGTCAGCTGGCGCCATAAAGCCAAATTCAAACCAAGGGATAACGCTCATTCCCTTGGGATGGGCCAGGTCGATTAATTCCTTCAGCATATCGTAATCGGCATGGGCGGCTTCTAATGCTTCATTCCGCCCGGTTTCCTCCAAATCTGGGTACAGTCCCTGTTTGGCTCCGATTTCCCGTTCGGCTGTTTTACTGGGATAGAGGGTATAGCCCCAATTCCAAACGGTGGGATAGAGCGTATTGAAGTTCAAGCCTGCTAGGGTGTCGACTGCAGATCCCAGACTTTCTCGAGAAAATAGTACGTTGCTGTCGATATTGGTCAGCCAGACTCCCCTGAGTTCTGTTGAGGGCGGTGGAATTGAATCCGGAAATTGAGGAATTGCGATCGCGTCCGTGGGAGCCTTGGCCCGCAGGCTAGGGTCATTGCTGGCGCGACAGAACAAAGCCGCCATTTCCCCCCGGGTCACCACTTGGCTCGGTTCAAATAATCTAGGATTGGGATAGTTCACCACCATCCCCTGGTTCAAGGCGGCCGCTACCGCTTCTTTGGCGTAGTCGGGAATCATGGCGGCGTCATTGAACGTCGCTTTCAACGTTGAATGGGCGGTCGCCACGTAGGGAAAATCTAACCCTATCGCCAGGGAAACAATCGTTTGGGTTCGAGTAATGGGCTGCTTAGGTTGTAGCTCTGGATAGGGATAGGCTGAGAGGAAATTGGCTTGAGCCGCCGCCTGAAGCGTCAACCCCAACTTTTGCTCCGCTAATTTTTCCGCCCATTGCTCAAGCTCTATCGGCTCAGAGAGGAGTTCTATGGACAGGATGGGTAATTCGGGGATTGTGAGGCGCTCCGGAAACGTGCGGCTCACTAGCACCGCGTACTCCCCCCAAGTTGTCGGCGAATCGGGGCGAAACAAACCGTCAGGGCTCTGTTCAAGAATATTGCGGCGGGTTAAATCATTGATACAGTCCCTGGCCCAATAATTTTCAATATCAGTGAATACGGTCTGGGCTGGCGCTGACGTCATCGCTCCCGTTCCCAGCATCATTCCTAACCCCAGGAAAAAAGCCGTCAACAAGGCAATTTGAGATTTCCACCATCGACCCTGCAGCATTCGGTATGACTCCCCATAACTAGACGGATTGGCGTACGAGTGAAAGTTCTATTTAAAGGCAGTGGATGGGTGGATGGGTAGATGGGTGGATGGGTTCTAATTTAAACTCGGGCTGCCAATCAGCTAGTGAGGTATCGGTTTTGGGATGATTCATCACTCATCCACTCATCCACCCATCCACCCATCTACCTCCATCATCCGCCGCTGATCTTGGCCCGATATCCTTTTTCAATCAAGAGCCCTAGCAATTTCTGGGCATGATCGCCTTGAATTTCAATGGTGTTTTCCTTAGCAGTTCCCCCAGAACCACATTGGGCCTTTAGTTTCTTAGCCAGGGCAGTGAGAGACTCTGGCTTCAATTGAAAGCCGCTAATGACGGTGACTGTCTTGCCTTTTCGCCCTTTCCGGGAGGCTTGAATCCGTAAATCCTGCTGATTTGGCGGCAATTCCTGAACACCCCGCTCAAAAGCTGCGGAATGGGTGTCGCCAAATTCGGAATAAACGGTGCGATCGCCCCGAGTTGCTTTATTTGAAGAGGGTGAGTCTACCCCTTTGTTTTTGCGACTAGCCATGAGGTTCAATAAATATCCATTAGTCAGCTTATACCCAGTCCGATGGATTGTGCTGTAAATAGTCAACCATAGCCAAGTAAGGCTACAGCCTTGTCCAGTATTTCCACGGGATAGCAATCGGGATTTTTACTGATGTATCAAGCTCTGACTTTTGTGACCCTAGAAGCTGCCTCCCTAGCCAGATAACCTTTCAGGTTGCATCCCCCCTACGTAAATCGCGATCACATTGGCAATGCTTTCAGCTTAACTTGCAAACCCCTCAAAACCTATGGCGGCAAACCAGGCTTTTTTAACTGCCTTATTGACAGCTTGCACGGTGACAGGCTTGTTTGGCGGAGACCCCGTATTTGCACAATCCGCTTCCATTACCCCCGCCATCGATGATGTCGGCACAACGGTTCAGGTTGATGGAAATCGATATGACATTTCGGGCGGCAGACTCTCTGGAGATGGATTGAATCTATTCCAGAGCTTTGAGCAATTTGGCCTCAGCCAGAACGAAATCGCCAATTTCCTGGCTGACCCCACGGTTCAGAATATCTTAGGGCGAGTTGTCGGCGGCGATCCTTCTGTTATCGATGGATTACTCCAGATAAGCGGCAGCGAAGCCAATTTATTTTTAATCAATCCTGCTGGGGTCCTCTTGGGTCCCAATGTCAGCCTTAATCTGCCCGCCGCTTTCACCGTCACCACGGCCAATGGGGTTGGATTTGGGGACAATTGGTTTAATGCATTTGGCCCCAATGACTATGCCCAATTAGTCGGTTCCCCCGATACCTTTGCTTTTACCACTGCTCAACCGGGGGCGATCGCGAATGCGGGCAATTTAACCCTTAATCCAGGCCAACACCTCATGTTGCTGGGGGGCGAGGTGATTAGTACAGGTTCTTTAATAAGCCCTGGGGGAGAAATCACAGTCGCAGCAATTCCTGGCCAACATCTTGTCCGCATCAGCCATGACGGTCTGCTCTTGAACCTGGAGCTAGAAACTATTGATCGCACATCCACGCTTCCCTCTTCCACTAACTTCACCCCGATTTCTCTCCCCACACTGCTGACAGGCAACCCCACCCTTACCCACGCCACCAACATTATTGTTAACTCCGACAACAGCATTAGACTGACGGGCTCAGACCTGAAAATTCCCGTGGCCCAAGGCTACACAGTCATCTCAGGCGTTGTTGACACCACCAGCCCTCTTCCTCCAGATGGAACCGGCGGATCTGTCAGACTCCTGGGCCAAACAGTCGGGTTAATCAATGCCACGATAGACGCCTCCGGCGCAAACGACGGCGGTCAGATTTACGTGGGGGGCGCCTACAAAGGGAAGGGACCTCTCCCCAATGCGGATATCACCTATGTAGACCCAAATTCCAGCTTGCGAGCCGACGCCTTAACCGCTGGGGATGGGGGACAGGTCATCGTTTGGTCCGAACTCACCAGCCGTGTATATGGCGATATTAGTGTGCGCGGCGGGATGAATTCTGGCGATGGCGGTTTTGTGGAAACCAGTAGCCGGGGATATCTAGATGTCAGGGGAGCGCCCGATACTGGTGCGCCATCTGGCCATGGCGGGGTTTGGTTGATTGACCCCCGTAATATCTTTATCACCGGCGCCTCGAGTTTTGGGTTTAGCTCTCCCTTTGAAAGCCCTTTCACAGCCCAATTAGATGACGCTAACCTGAGCATCTTAGATTTGCAGAGAGCCTTAGACGATGGCGATGTGGTTATCTCGACAGGACCAACTGGAGGCCAAGCCGGAAATATTGTCTTGCAGACTGATCTGAACTATAACGGTTTGGGTAAAAACAATTTAACCCTGCAAGCGGCAGGCGATATTCTGATCGAGGCCAATATTTTTGACAGCGGAAGTGATGGCATACCGCCGACTGGAGAAAATTCGTTGAGTTTGACATTGCAGGCCGATACCGACAACAACGGCGATGGCAGTGTGGTGTTTGGCAACGGTACATCAACTATAGTGATTGACACCTTTGGCGGCAATATCCTGGCTCAGGGGAATACCGAAAATGAAACAGGGGCGGCAATTCTAGTCCGAGACAACACCTCATTGGATGTCGGCGATGGCGGCATTTCCTTCACTGGCATCGGTGGAGACGGTCCAGGTATCGAAATTGAAACTGCTAACGCTACGGTCAAATCGGACACTGGCGATATTACCTTTAACGGTAGTAGTCAGAATAATACCGGCATTCTAATAAACGGTGATGTCTTATCGTTTATGGGGGGGGCTATTACCCTGTCCGGCAGCAGTAATAGTCTTACTTCTTTTGGCTTACATCTCAATTCTAATGGGAATGTTTTCACGTCGGGGGCTCTCATGCTCTCGGGTTCTAACACCGCAGGCGTCGGTCTCCGATCAGAAAAGGGGATTGATTCCTTCGGCGGCAGTATTACTCTTGAGGGCAATAGCGGAAATGGAAGTCTGGGAATTGATATTGCAGAAAACATTTCTTCAGGGGGCGGGCGGATTGAATTGACCTCCGACAATGATATTCAGGTGGGCGGGATTTCTGCGGAGGTAATTGAATCGTCCGGGTCGGGTGGCGAAATTGTGGTCTCTACGGCTGTTTTTTTTAGAGTAACAGGGACGGTCTTTACCAACAACGAGACTGATGCGAGTATCGCCACGAGCGGCGCGCCCATCACCATCACACACGGGGGGAATGGCCAAACTCCCTTTGAGGTGGGAGACGCCATGCTCAATGGAACCGCTGACGCAATTACCAATGTCATCGACACGATCGCTCCTGCCCAATCTTTTTTGAGTGACTTTGTGGTTGGGGATATCTCTATCTTGACTGGTGAATTACCGACCACGCCAGAAACGCCAACCCCGCCAGAAACACCGACCCCGCCAGAAACACCGACCCCGCCAGATCCTCCTGGAGAGGTCAATTGTTTGATTAGTTGTGGATTTGAGGCTCCTCCTCCGTCTCCCCCGGGAGAAGAAGAGACCTCAAATCCCCCTTTAACGATCACGCCGACTTCCACAGACGAGGTTGCTTTCCAAACCTGGCAAATGGAAGACGCCTCCTTCACTAGCGAGTTTGCAGATCATCTTGGACTAGAAGACGTTCCCGATAAAGATTTCGCCGATGTCCAGGGAGATTTACTTCAGGTCGCCAACGCCACGGGGATTCCCCCCGCCTTAATCTATGTTGTTTTCCCCCCCTCGTCTACTGAACCGGAGGCAATCTCCCTCACTTATCCTAAAGCGTTAGCCAGACGGCGGGCTCAGACAAACCCATCTCAAGACTCCGACCAGCTTGAGCTAATTTTGGCGACACCCTCCGGTCCTCCTATCCGTAAGCGGGTTGAAGGGGTTACAAGGGCGGAAGTTGAGGAGATGGCGAATCAGCTGAGTAGCGCAGTCACCCTTTCTAGGCGACGGCGAACAACTCGCTATTTGAAACCTGCTCAGCAATTCTATGATTGGCTGATTGCGCCGCTGGAAGCAGAACTCGCAGAAAAGGACATTCAACATCTCTCATTTGTGATGGATGCAGGGCTGCGATCGCTCCCTGTTTCAGTCTTACACGACGGACAAGGCTTCATCATCGAACGTTACAGCTTAGGGATTATCCCCAGTCTGAACTTAACGGACACCCGCTATGTCGATATTCGGAATGCTCAGGTATTGGCGATGGGGGCGTCAGAATTTGAGAATTTACCGGATCTGCCGTCTGTGCCGCTAGAACTGAACATCATTAGTCAAACCCTATGGGAAGGTCGAGAGTTTGTTAATGAATCATTCACGCCGGAAACTCTGACTAACATTCGGCGAGAGTTTCCCTATGGGATTGTGCATTTGGCCACCCATGGCGAATTTCGCTCAGGGAAGTTGGAGAACTCCTTCATTCAGTTTTGGGATCAACGGCTTCAACTTAACCAGCTCCAACAGCTCGGATTGAACGATCCGCCCCTAGAACTGCTGGTCTTAAGCGCCTGTCGAATGGCTTTGGGGGATCAGCAAGCAGAACTTGGGTTTGCCGGACTGGCGGTGCAAGCGGGGGTCAGAACGGCCTTGGCGAGTCTCTGGCAGGTGAGTGATTTGGGCTCGGCTAGCTTGATGACCGAGTTCTATCATCAGTTGCGCACCACGCCGATCAAAGCAGAGGCCTTGCGACAAGCCCAGTTAGCCATGCTGAGGGGAGAGGCGACCGTTCAGGACAATCGGTTGCACTGGACGGGCGGAGAAATTGAACTCCCTGCAGAAATTGCCCAATTAGCTCCCGATTCACTCGCCCATCCTTACTTTTGGGGCGCTTTCACCCTAATTGGCAGTCCTTGGTGATTGTCTTATCAATCTGACAAGACAATCCACTAAGGTTGAATGCAACTTGGGCGTTTTCTGAGCTAAGTTAACGGTGCATTAGATCAGTTGAGTGGGTTGAGGCAGGAGTGAACCGATCTATGAAATCAGGAATCGCTAGCTGGGGACTCGCCTTGCTGGGGTTGGCCGCCTACCCATTAACCGGGATGGCTAAACCCCTGACAAAATCCTCAATGGCGCTAACCGATCCACCCATACTGCCGACCAATCTAGCCCCCCTTACCTCTGAAGAAGCCCCGTCCTTATCAACGTTGCTGGGCCAAGTTCCCCCCAGCCGAGAACGATTCCCCCAACCCACTCCAGAGCCTGAGCCGCTCAGCCCTGAAGAGGCGTCGCCTCTCCCCGCCTCTCCCCCTTCTCCTGAGCCAGTCCAACCGACTGACGCCGCTCCAATTGAGATCGAAGTGCGGGAGATTGAGGTCTTGGGCAGCACCCGCTTTGACGCCGAAACCCTGAAAGAAGTGGTCGGCCCCTATGAAAATCGAACGCTGACGTTAGTGCAACTTCAAGAGGCCGCTGACGCCATAACCCAGCTCTATCTAAATTCGGGCTACATCACCTCCAGAGCAGTTTTAGGGGATCAAACCATTAGCCAGGGAGTGGTGAGAATTCAGATTCTTGAGGGGGGATTGGAGGAAATTAAAGTTGAAGGAACCACCCGGCTCCAAAACTACGTGCGCTCTCGCTTAGCCTTAGGCGGCGCTCGGCCCCTTAACCAGACGAGCCTGGAAAATCAACTGCGGTTATTGCGGGCTGATCCTTTATTTGATAATGTATCAGCCAGTCTACGGGCGGGTGAAGAAATTGGGCAAAGCATTTTGATTGTGCGGGTTGAAGAGGCTGACCCCCTAGATTTTCGAATTGTCGGCGACAACTATTCTCCCCGCAGTGTTGGCAATGAACGAGCAGGCGTCAAGCTCAATTATCGTAATCTAGCAGGCTTAGGGGATGAAATCTTTGCCTCCGCCTATGACTCTAACCGCTCTGGCTCACAAATTTACGAACTGGGCTATCGGGTTCCGCTCAATCCGATGAACGGCACGTTGCAGATGAGAGCCTCTTACAATGCGTTTAAGATTGTCGATGAATCTAATCCATCCTTTGACTTCGATATCCGCGGTAATACCGAAATCTATGAAGTCAGCTTTCGGCAGCCTTTTGTGCGATCGCCCCGGGAAGAGTTCGCCCTGTCTTTGGGGTTTCGCTACCGCGATGGGGAAACATTAATCAGTGATCTGATCAGCAGTTCTAATCGCACCAGTGTGTTTCAGTTTGGCCAGGACTATGTTCGGCGAGACTTGAGTGGAGCTTGGGCGCTGCGATCGCAATTTAGCCTCGGAACCGAACTCTTTGACGCCACCAACCTCAGTGACTCAGCCGACGGTCAATTTTTTAGCTGGTTAGGGCAGGTTCAGCGGGTGCAAGTGTTGGGCTCCGACAATATTTTGATTGTCCAGGGCGATTTGCAACTTAGCGCCGACAGTCTACTTGGCTCAGAACAGTTCGTTATCGGCGGCGGCCAGTCTGTTCGCGGCTACGATCAAAATATCCGGTCTGGCGACAATGGCTTTCGCTTTTCAGTGGAAGACCGCATTGCCCTTCTGCGCGACGAAGGCGGAAGCCCCATCGTTCAAGTCGCTCCTTTCATGGATTTGGGCGTGGTCTGGAATAAAGACTCCAGCACCGAAACCACAGACAACAACTTTCTGTTGGGAACAGGCCTGGGTGTCCTGTTCAATCCTATTTCCCCCCTTGATATTCGCCTTGACTTTGCGGTGCCTCTGGAGACCTTAGACGATAGTCCCGACGGTCTCAACGTTTACTTCAGTATCAATTGGAAGCTTTAACCTCATCCAAAACAGGCATTGCTATTCCGAGATATGAATGATTGGCTTTCAACCACGTCTCAAAAACGAGGATTATGCTCATAGTCAATACACTTGCCGTCTTGCCAATCTCGTCCGCTCCCCTCGCACTCCTCTCTATTTCCTTTGAATGGCACAACAACGGGATGGATATCATCTTCATTGGCAGAAGAAAAGTTGAGGGAACGCAATTGAAGCGCGCCAACCATAGCGCCAACGCTGACCCCTATAACAGTTAAAATGACGGCTATATTGGCAGGTGTCCAGATCGCATTAAGCTGTCTCTCTTGAGCCAGCCTTTCTGAAGAACGTCGCTCTGGCCCCATCAGAAAGACAAAATATAATCGGATAAAAGGTATGGTAAAGCGGATGTCGACAGGATGACTTCGCCAAGGTCGGGAAGCCATGCCGTCGCGAATCGCAGTGAGTTGAGCATCACTAAATGAGGTGATAATTTCGGGCGGCAGTCGATTCATCAACCGCTCGAATGCAATATTTCTTTGTGAAGAGGGTTGCATAAAACGCCTAAATCAGACTGTTCTTATGCTTCCCCGACTCCCTTCCTTCCTTAAAGTCCAGAAATGACTTAATATCTACTCTCCATAAACCTGGAAATATACCGAACGCTTTCGAGGCCCATCTAGATCGAAAAGCAGAATGGATTGATAAGTTCCTAGCGCCAACTTGCCATCCATAATTGGAATGACTTCACTACTGCTAAGGGTCATGGCCATGAGATGGAAATGGGCGTTCATGGGTTCATCGTCCGGCACATCTCGAAGATGGAGATCATTATGAAGATAGGTTTCTGTTTCGGGCGCTAACTTTCTCAGATATACTTTGATATCTTCTAAAAGTCTGACCTCGTACTCATTAATCGCCAACGCTGTTGTCGTATGTCTGGAAAAGACTAGAATCTGTCCATTTTCAACCGAGACAGACTCGATAAAATCCTTAATTTGAGGGGTAATGTTGTAAATTCCGATCCCTGGATCGGTCTCAAGTTCAATAATTTTGTGGATTACGGACATCGACTTAATGCTGTTTATTCAATCGCGAAACACTTTGAAACGGAAATTATCCTCAAGCATCTAGAATACTCTACGGGCAGGACATAGCCCTAATTGCCAGCTTGAAGTCGGGAGTCCATGGGAAGGCTTTTTTCTTCTCATCATCAAAATGCTATAGTATTCCCATGGGTGTGAACTATCCTCTCCACATACTCCATTGGTCGGGCTCTATCTGACTCATTCAAAAATTACGGTAACGTTTTCTCTTTCGAATCGAAAAACACCTTTCCTGACTCTGCACTAGGAGGTGAAGATAATGAAAACCGCTGCGCTAGCGCTCTCGACACTCCTCACATTGGGTGTTGCAGCTCCTGCTTATGCTGAAGCCCGTATTGTGTTTAGCAGCTCAAACGGGCGGGTGCAAGTTGTTATTGGCGATCGTCATCGCCATCGTCACTCCCATGGGCGGCGCCGATACTATCGGCGATCCCCTTACTATCGCCGCCATCATACCCATTATCCCAGCCGCAGATATCGTATAGTGCGTTCTAGACGGTATCCTCATCGGTATTACCGGGTTCACGATCCCTATCATGGGCGGCATCCCGTCCACTATCCCTATCGCTATGACGATTAGGTCCCAAAAGGGAGGCTAAAGCGGCAGAATTCGCCAGCCATCGTTGGGGTTTCCTACTCCGCTTCTAAAACGATTAAGCGGTAACTGGCGTAGTTTTTTGGCGCCTGATGAATGCTGCGTTTCGGACGGATTTCACCAGGCAGCATCGGCGCGTCATTGCCATAGACCACTAGAATGTCCTCACTGCCAATGATGTGATCCTTCGCATCATAGAAGTCAATTTGCAGCTTTAACTTTTTAATAGCGACGTCACCGGTATTAGTGATGGCGAACACAGCATCATGATAAGCCCTAGAGCCATAGTCTTTGAACTGGTCAGTGCGGGCGGCGATCGAGAAGTCTAGATTGGCCGGTTGTGTAAAGCCCCAGGTATAGTTCACCACAGGGTTGAGTCCATAGGTTGACGCCGCAGGGATTTGGTCCCGGGTGACGACGCTCAGTCGAACCTGAGTTAAATCGGGATTGACTTCTTTAAGCAGATTAAAGGCGTGGGTGTCTCCGGGGCGCAGTTCGGCCTCATTATCCGCCAGCGCTTCAGTGCTCTCAGTGGCGAGGATATTTCCCCGGGCGTCCAGATAATCCACCTTTAGACGCAAGGTCGCCAGCTCTTGATCGCCATGATTCAAGAGAACGCTGTTCAGAGTATAAAAAGAAGAGTCGGTGTAGTTATTGAGGCGGGAGAGTCTGGGATCAATTTCTACACCAGGGGCTTTAAATTCGATGGGAATGTCCAGTTCCGGAATATCCTGGGATGTTTTTTCAGTGATGAAAGTCTCTGTAGGATTTTCTGAGGAAATCGTCCGAGAAATCTTGTCTAAGACCAGAAAGGCGTGCTTAGGGTGAATGCGGATAAGTAGGATTGAACCAACAAAGAGGCTCAGCAGTACAAACGCAGCGCCTCCTCTAACTACTAGGACTACTAGGCCTAGGCCTAGGCTTACTGAGTGTCTATTTCTAGAAGGCGCCTCCAAAGCGTTCAGTAGCGAGATCGCATCTCTATCATCGGCTTTAATGGCCAAACATTGTTTAGCCAGGGCTATCGCCTCATCTTTGTCGGCACGTCGTCGCCGCTGGAGATAACGCGACTGATAGGCCTCCGCCAACGTGTGAAGAACCGTGAGATCCACTGGATTAAGGGCGACGGCTTGCTTGAGTTCCTCGATGGCGTCTTCCCACCGACGGCATTGGAGGTAACTTTTTCCCCGACTGAGATGATCTTCAGCCTTGCGTTTCGCCTCATCAATATCATCGGCGGTCATCCCCAGTTCGAGAGCCAATGATTCTAGATCAGACTGCTGCAGAGTTTGACTCTGGCGAAGCGCCAAGACCCGCCCTATATAGTTTTCAATCATCTGATCGCTCGGTTCTTTCATACCTCCCCTCCGACACGTCTGGCTTTACAGCCCTAAGCCAACTAATCACTCAACAAGACTGTGCATAACGTATCCATCGATCCAAGGTTAGGGATTTGCAGTTAAAACTCCCTATCCACCCACTCACTAGCGCTTGATTCTTAGACAATCTCACTCGGTTCGATCGCCCGATTTAGCCTGTGATGAATCGTTTTTGTCAATTTTGGAATTGGGCTTGTAACAATGACAAGGGTGATTTTGCGCATCTCACAAAAAAAGGGGGGCGGAGACCATTCATGTGAAGCGTTAGGACCGAAGATTCATGCCAACCCGTTGGGATTAGACAGTACTACGAGACTTTCTGTTTCTGGCATATATCCATTGCAACTTCAAACCCAGATAAAAAAGCATTTTCGAGGCTCGAGATCTTTTCATATCCTGTAGAGAAGGCGTCTCCTGCGAGGTAAAGCGGGCCGACTGCTGTAGAATCGCTGGAACAGGGTTGGGGAGAGAAAAATGTCCCATCAAAATGGTTGATTGGGGTGCTGTATCGCCAGACATGCACTTGATACTCGAGGATACTGGAGTTCCCCAAATATTGTTTTGCTGCGTGGATTAGCGCTTGAGCGGCTGACTCTCTTTTCGCTGGAGCGTAATGCTGTTCACTAAACTTTGCATTCGCTTGGAGGGTGACGGCGTAACAATCTGGAGAAATGCCTTTCAGACGGTTACAGGCTATCCACTCTAATTGATCGCCGTTGACATGGCAACTTCCAGACTGCTGAATTCGAAGGGGGCCAGATGCGATCGCGAGTACGGTCAGGCACATCCTGTAGGTGATCCTTCTCAGCCTCTCCAATGAAATTTCAGATATGGGAATTTTTGAATCTTTGAGGAGTTGAATCGTTTGGGGCAAGGGAGGAGTCAAAATAAGGAGATTGCTATTGTACGAGGCCCCATCATCGGCGAAAATTTTCCAGCTCGCTTCACGCCAGCTTATCGCTACAATCCTTTTGCCAGTGTGAACGTTGAGATTCGATGCAAGGTGTTTGGCGATACTTCTGATACTTTGAACACCCCGATATTTTTGACTTTCTAAATCTGCCGCCGATCGAGACGCACAATCCCATTTTTCCACCAGTCCAATCTCAATCCATTCATCTAGCCATTTTTTAAATTCCTCACTTTGAGCAGTGATGTATTGCACACCATAGTCAAAGATGCCGTCTCCATGGTCGGCGTGAGAAATCCGACGGGTCGCCATCCGCCCCCCGATACCCCGTCCCTTATCCAATACTGTGACATCAAACCCATATTGCTGCAGTACATTGCCAGCAACCAATCCAGCCATTCCGCCACCAATAATTGAACAAGATATCTTGTTTGAAAGTCTGACTTGGGGGAAGTTATCCAATTTCATAGTTTTCGCCGCATCTCGATCTGAAAGTCTTCAAATCCTAAACCTTCATAAAGGGATTTAGCGGGTGAATTTCGTAAGACATGAAGATCGGCTTCTACGCAGCCTTTTTCTCGTCCCCATTTGAATGCAGCTTCCATGAGCGATCGCGCAACTCCAGCTCGCCGATATTCAGGCGCAACGTAAATCCCATGGATATGAAGGGATGATTTTGGCGCGAATACAGGATGCAAATGGGCAATGCTGGCTTCGAGGACGCCAATCAGTTGGCTGGATGAAAAGTTTGGCGTTGCCCCCAAGAAAAGATGATCAGGAGAGTCGAGCTTTGAGTGGATGCGATCGCGGAAATAGTTTGAAACGGAATCAGGGGTTTGCAAAACATGGCCGCCAAAGGACGCCATTTCACCTAACATTGCTTGAAGAAATTCAATGCCTGTTTCGATTTCCTGATGAGAAAGCTTTCGGATTTTCATATTGAGCATAGACTTCAGAAATATCTGCCTAACGGTTCGCTTGAGCAGCTGCAAGTGACTTTCGCAATGCGCCAAGATCTTTAGGCAGACCGCTTCAAGCGAATTGTTGTCCTGCTGTAATATTACAAATTACTCCTTAAATCTTTGAGAAATAACTTGGTATACTCTTCTTTTTCTGCATACAATTTTTGCGACTCTGGGAAACAGCACTCAAATTTTCCAAGTATCTTCTCCTCAAGATATTGCAGCGTTTCTTCTAAGGACTGTCCACGAGCCGTACCCGTCACAAGGGACTTCGCAATCATGAACGTCTTGCCTCCCTCAAGCAGATGTGCGTCATGCAAAATTTTGCCTTCCATGGTTTCAGCATGGCTTTCCTTCTGTGATTCCCACGCTACCTGAACGACTTTATCGATTTCCTTTTGCTGTAACTGCTTGTCTTTTAGGAATTGCCTGATTTCTGCTTCTTTGAAGGCAATATTGCCGTGAAAGTAGGCGCCAAGCTCAAGTAAATCCGGATCATGCTCGTAGCTTATCGCAATTTCTTGAGCCAACTTCTGAAGACGATGAATGTGGGCAAGATTATGCATGATGTCACGATCAGCATAATCTGAATGAACAAATGCCTCGATTTCTTCAACCGTCATCACCGTGTTCATATGCGATCGCCCCATCAATACTCTTAACGTATCGCCTCACCGACAACCTAACTACACTCTAACTTTGAGTACGAACAGTAACAATACTAAACTACGTCTCAACCGATCAAGACGAAGCAGGATGACGATCCTGTTGAGCGGCTAAAGACAAGTATTATGACTGTACACTAGCAGTTTAACCAGTCCGCTTCAACCGAATTGTTAGACGATGATGTTTGAGCAAGGGCGTTTTTTTCAACAGAATCAAACTGCCTGAGCTATTCTTTTCCCTACTTTTCAAGAGAAATTTTCAGTCATCTCTAAAGACTAGTTGTTAAATTTATAGGAAAGTCGCCTTGATAGAATCTTCATAAAATGAGGTAAGCAAGCTAAATATATTTTCCAAGTAACGACCCCTCCAATCAGAGCGACTACAACAGCAATCCATTCCTGATCGCCAAAAATTTTCTCGCTCAATGAATTGAATTGAAAATGGGAAAGGTAAATAAATAAAGAGGCATTAGCAAGCTGATAAATTGGCTGTCTTAAGATAGTTGGAATCTTCACTCGAGGAAGCCATATCAGCAAAGAACCGCCATAGATCAGGAGCTTATAGGGAGTATCAATCCCATACTTAAGGTAGACAGCCATCATGAAGGCCGCCGATAACATCCACTTAGCCGGCAGAGATTTCAATGTCTGAGCGCCGATCCCACAGGCAAACAGCCAAAAGAGCATATGTGGAACTCGATTAAATAAATACGTCGTATCCCAAGCTATCGGCAAAAGCACATACAGCAATATGGAAATTATTATCAACCAAGAGGCGACAGGTCTTTGTCGAGCGCTAGATATCCGTTCTTTAGGGATAAAGCTAATTAGCAAGGCTAAAATCAGCAAGATTTGTACATAGACTTCAATAAACCATAAGGAAAAACCTCCATTTGCATTCGCTTCAATTAGATTAGAAAATAGCAAAAGAGAAGGTAGATGAAGACTATTAAAGACAGATTGAAGCAGCAATAGATAGGCAATGCTAGGCAGTACAATTATCGATACCAGTTCTAATATTGGTCGAGATGAACCGGTGCTGAGAATATTGGGGAGTTGAAACCGAGAAAAGTTAAACCCAGCAATCATTAAAAGTAAGACAGCGCCCGTCCCGCCATAATGAAAACTTGTGAGGTGACCAATCACAATCATGACAATTGCAAGGGATCGAAGCAGAATCTGAGTCTCAACACTTTGGAAAAAACTCTTCCCTGTCTGCTTCTTTTCTAGCTCCAGGAGGCTTAACTCGTACCAGTTTTGAGGTAGGTCGCCAACACATTTCTCCAGAGCTAGCATCATCTCTATGTAATCTAAGGATGTCCCTCCAAGACTCGTGAAGGAAGACTGTGAATTAATCTCTTGATTTGGGAAATGGGAAGCAAAGATTTCTCGAACTGTATTATTTTTAGACTTTTGGGCTGGATGAGCAGTCGCCGCTTCGAGCTTTTTAGCCTCTTGCTCCGCTAGTTGGGTAACTTGGCTGAAGTCAACCTTGCCATTCGCCTTTCGGGGAATAGCCTCTATAAAGCCAACGTTGATAGCCGTTGGCGGTAAAATCAGCCAATTTGCGATCGCGTCGCGAATAACTGGAGCATCATTGGCCGTAGTCGTTAGTATCCACAAAGCATCATTACAGCGTGTGCTAACAGCACTGTAGCCATGATCTAGCAACCATCCGTCAACCTCATCCAGACTAATTCTTAAGCCATACAGTTTCACAAAACGCTTTTTGCGGCCAACAATCTGAAAAAGGTCATTACTGGTTCGACAGGCTAAGTCTCCCGTTCGTAATTCCGTTAATTCATAGCCACGGGCCAAATCTTCTGCGCCTAGCGCATAGCCCATCATGACATTGTCGCCTGTGTAAACTAATTCACCTGTCTCGTCTACACCTTCAAGATCAACTCCATGGTTATCGACTAACCTGAATGTTCCGCCGGGAATCGGGACGCCAATGCAATGGGGATTTTCCAGTGCTTGCTCTGGCGGTAGATAAGCCATGCGAGCCGTCGCCTCAGTCTGTCCATACATGACAAAGAACCGCCAGCCCTCTCTTTGGCTCTGCTCAGCCAGGGACTTAACACGGTTGGGTTCAAGGCGTCCGCCAGCTTGTGTGGCGTAGCGCAAAGTTGTTCTTTCCGCTGTTTTTACGCCGCTTTTTTCAATCAGTGCATAACTATGGGGCACCCCTGCAAAGCTCGTGCAACCATATTTGTCAAAGAGGCGCCAAAATTCCCTATCTGCAACAGATTTCTCAGTCAGAACTAAGCTCCCACCCGCTAATAAATGCGAATTGATCACTGAAAGTCCATAGGAATATTGCATCGGCAGAGTTGTCGGCGCCCGATCAGTTGAGTCAATGGAAAGATACTCAACAATTGATTTGGCGTTGGCTTCAAGCGCACGGTACGACAATCGAATAGACTTTGCAGTCCCAGTTGAGCCCGAAGTCGAGAGAATCACGGCTAAGTCAGAATGCAGCCGATCTGTAGCGGTTTCTTCGTAAGTTGTAATTTTATTGGAACGGGTATTAATGTGGTACAAAGCTGCAAACTGAGTCAGCAGATTTTGACTCACATCAGGTTGCCCGGATGCAATCAGAAATGCTGGGCACTTAGCACGAAGCGCACTGAGATAAGCAACAATAGAGTTTAGTGAATTTTCACACTCAATTAAAGCGACACCGCGGCCAAATGAAAAGTTAGCACTAAATTTTTCAATTAACTGATCCAACTCTTCATAGGAGAGGCTTACGCCATCTTCTGTAATAATCGCAATTTGACCATGAAAATGCGCAAAAGATTCAAACATGGGTACCTATGCAATGAAGTTTACAGAATGGATTAAGTATTCAGAAGGGTTCAGCGGCTTTTCTCTGAAATGAATTTCGCCTACCTACTTGCGTGCATAAAGAACATTGCATAAGGTGCATGTGTTGATATCCCTTCTCTCCCAGAAGTGTCAAGACTCAATTTCCTGTCTAACTATTTCCTAGATCTACAGGTTCACTCTCTCCACTCAGAATGAGTGCGAACGATCCATATCGCACGTTCATATTGGGTGGATATATGGAAAGTTTCAGTATATTTTCCAGCCAAAAGTAGTCAGACTTAGAGAATCAAGTCAAAATTAACACATGCAGTTCACCTCTTGCACGTATACAAACTCGATCTAGAAAACTCCTTAACCAAGTCCGGGAAAAAGTTAGCTTAAGAGGATAGGGGGTTTGAAAAGTCCTTTAGGTAGTATAAAAAGAGTTCTCTCAGAGTACGCTGACCATAGAAAAACACGCAGAGCCGAGAGAACCCGATGAGCTTAGCCAGCAAGCTAGTTCGTATAGTTTAATACTTAGCATTAGAATTTACTGTCACTGTTCCTGAACAGAAAGTTTTTGGGCAATAGGAGTCGCGGCAGCTGACGCCTACCGATGAAGCTGAGTGACAGTGACAGTCAATATTTTGGTGTTAACTTCTAGATTTTCTAAGCCGTTCGCGTCCTACTTGGCTTTCGTGTTTTGTTCTACAAGGGATCGCCATTTCACCAATTAAGCCGCGAGTGTGTAGCTGCTCAAAATCAATGGCGGGTCCAGCTGGAATAACACCGGCTGGATTTAGCTCGGATAAGCCAGCATAGTAAAGTCTTTGCACATGATCCGCCCGACACACGGATCTCACATTGGCATATTGGTATAACTCTCGGCAATAATTCCAGAGGTTGGGAAAGTCGATCAGGCGCTTGATATTACATTTGAACAGACCATGGTAAGCCAAATCAAAGCGAAACAGAGTTGTGAATAGACACCAGTCGGCCAGGGTCAATCGGTCGCCACAGAGATAGCGCTGATTTTCCAAAATTGCTTCCCACTGTTCGAGCGCGCTAAATAATGTTGTAACCGCTTCATTGTAAGCCCTCTGAGAGGTTGCAAAGCCACTGCGATAAACACCATTATTAATCGGCTGATAAATGGCGTCAATCACGCGATCGATTTCTGACTGCAGTGCTTTGGGATAAAAATCAATCTTTTTTGCCCCCAAATCATCAAATTCTGAATTAAACATCTGAATAATTTGACGCGATTCGTTATTGACAATTTATTGTGTTTGTTTATCCCATAACACAGGCACCGTAACCCTTCCGGTATAGTCCGGCTTTGACTTGACATAAATCTGCCAGAGATAATCTGCCTGATTCACCGCATCGGGAATACACCCCGAATAGTCGGAGAAGCGCCAACCTTGCTCACTGATGATGGGATCAACAATGGATAAGCTAACGATATTTTCCAGGCCTTTAAGCTTCCATAAAATAGCCGTGCGATGGGCCCATGGGCATCCCAGAGAAATATAGAGATGATAGCGTCCTACTGCCGCCGGAAATTCACTCGAACCTTGGGCTGTAATCCAATGATGAAAGAGGGTTGGCATGCGCTTAAACTCACCTTTTGCATCATGTTCAGTCCAATTCGTTGTCCATTTTCCGTCGACTAATTGACCAAGCGCCATAGTCTTAGCTCCTAGTTATGATGAATTAACAATGTGACTTGGTAAAGGTGTGCATTAGTGAAAGGCATAAGCAGCCATACTCAAAACGCTGTAGGCGTAGCTCCGGTGAAGTTGTTTTACCTGAGCGGTCTGGCCCACAGCGCCTAGAGCAACAAATAACGGCAACAGATGCTCCTGCGTGGGATGGTTTTCCTGGGCATAGGGCGCCAGCCGCCGATACTGCAATAAGCTCTCCCAATTCCGTTGTTCTAAGGTTTTGGCCAACCAATCATCAAACTCACGACCCCAAACAGGGGGCAGCGCATAATAATTCAGATTCATGGCCGCCAAATTGTGAGTCGCACTCCCACTGCCAATAATCAGAATGCCTTCCCGTCGCAATGGTTCGAGAGCTTGACCCAGTCGCCAGTGCATTTGAGGGCTCTGCTGATATTGAACCGAGAGTTGGACTACGGGAATCTTGGCCGTCGGATACGCCAAAATCAGTGGCGTCCAGACGCCATGATCAAAGCCCCTAGAGGGATGCGTCTGACAAGCAATCCCCGATTGGGAGAGTAATCGCACAACGCGATCAGCCATTTCTGGAGAACCTGGGGCTGGATAATGTAACTGGTAAAGCGCTTCTGGGAATCCAGAAAAGTCGTGATACGTTTTTGGGTTTGGCGTTGCACTGACCTTCAGCGGTTCGGCGTTCCAATGGGCGGAAACCATCAGGATGGCTTTTGGCTTGGGGAGTTGCTGTGAGAGGGACTTGAGAAAGTGGGTGACGGCGCCCTCCCGAATCGGTAAATCGGGCGCTCCATGGGAGATAAACAGTGTGGGGAATGGGTTCATAATTTGCGAACCACCTTGGACGACAGGGCTAACGCGCCATCTCCCAGGAGGAATTGCACAATGCAGGCGATCGCAAAGAATGCCGGAAACTCCCAACCGCCCCCTTCATTAGTGAATAACCAACCGTTACCCCCATGGACCTTAAAGGTGGCGACTAACAGAATGGGGAATAACCCCAGGGCGATCCAGCGGGTGTAAATACCAGCCATGAGCAGGACGCCGCCGATAATTTCCGCCAACGCCGCTGGCGTCGCTAGAAAACCTGGCAAGCCGACGCTGCTGAAGAACTGGGCCGTTCCTGGCAAGGTGAACGTGAAGACCTTCAGCAATCCATGGGCCAAGAACAAGAGGCCTAAACTGACACGCAGAAGCAAAATAGCGTAAAGCGCAGTGTCTAAGTCAATGTTCGGCTTGGATAAACGTTGGCTTTGGGACTTGGGTAAGGGGGCCATATCACGAAGCGCCATATTCACATCTCCTACTTTATAGAATAGTTCTAACTAGAAATAAATTGCAAAAAAATTAGCTCTCGTTGATTGCCCGTTAGGAGCAATCTCATCACTCTTTTGGCTGCTATTGCAGTAGCTGAATTCTAGAAATTGACTACAATCGACGAGCTGATCTGCTTACACTTCAAAGCACATAGTCAAAGAAGACAAACGCATCTTGAGAGACGTCCGTTGTTCCATTTTCATCTCGATCTAAATAGTTCTATGTAGAACTATATTTAACTTAATCCCACTGTTTGGTGTTGTCAAGGTAAGTGAGCAAATTGACTTTAGAAATTCTGCCTCAGACGACCCAGTAAAACCCTGAGGAGTTCTAATTCAGAGGACTCGAGGTTCTCAAACTGGGTTTTGAGATAGGCGATATGGGCAGGAAAAACCTGCTCAAAGACTTGTTCTCCCTTGGCGGTCAGACACACGATAACGGTACGGCGATCGCCAGGGGGATTTTCCCTCATAACTAACTCTTTTTTGATCAGGCGATCAATGACCCCTGTCAATGTTCCCTTAGTGATCAGAGTTTTTTCGCCAATATCGCTCATGCTCATGCCATTAGTGTTGCCCAGCGTCGCAATCACATCAAACTGGGATGGCGTTAGATTAAACTTGCGGACATGGGCTTCGGAGTAAGCCGAAAAAGCTTGATAAGTTCGAACCAATTCCCGCATCGTTGGGACAAACGCCTCTTGAGCAGCTTGACGGGTTGCATCTTGAGGGGATGAGGTTGAACTGGACATTATCTTAGTGAATCGGAACTATTCTAGTTAGGTCTATTCTAGCTTTATACTGTTTGAAGGCAACATGGCTCCCATCCTTAAGATATAGAAGTTTTATACCCCTCCTTAATTTGAACTATGAATAAGCAAGAACAACATTGGCTCAACTTGTTTGGCGACTATACCTCTGAAGGAACCGCTTGGCACGCCAATGTAACTGTCTACACGCCAGATCAACACGTCCTGCGGGCCTATCAATTTACTCGAACTTTTGCAACGAATCATGATAAAACGATCGTGACCCACCGCAACGAGTATTTTTTGCATGATGGCGCAACAAAAGAACAGACTTGGCGCCTGGACAAACAGACTTGCAATCAACCCGATGGGGTCATCCACCCAGCATCGACGAACATGAGAAGCTTATCTATGGGGCAAGGATCAAGTGCTTGGGTTCCCACACAAGTGGTCCCTAATCAAGCATTCAGTACAGAGCTATTTTTGCGAAAGGATTCTCACCGCTATAGTGTTGTGATCATTTACACACTTGAAGGTCAAATTGAACGCATCGTGACGATTACTGAGCAGGTGAATGAATTCCCTCCCCCAGCAACCGGAGAAAAACTAGAAAAGCTGTCGGGGCAATGGAGAGAAAAAGTTGAAACGATGACGCCAAGCTTGGAAGTCATCATGCATGATAAGGGTGCTATTTGGAAAGATCTCCCTCTTGATTCCAGTCAAACTGGAAATAAAACATTCCTCCTTCCAGATAATTTTGTTGTCAACATTCCCGAGGCTTTAGCTATCTCTCAGGGAGGGGAAGGCGATACATCAGAGTTTTACTTCCCCGCCTTGTCCGAACAACAGACATGCAGATTAACGGTGGGAAAACGAATGCATGAGACAGAGTATAAGCAACTGAGCCTTGAATATAATCATTCAGGAGATCTACAACGGCTTGAATGTCAAACCTTTGAGAGAGTGTCATAATCTACGATTTGGGTTCCAGATACTTGATCACGGAACCAAATAAGAGACGCCCCATTAACAGCGGAACCAACCGTTTAGTGACCCCAGGCTAGCTCAATACTCATCCTTGAACCGCGGATGCACCCAAAGAAACTCACGGCGTTTGTTTTGCACGCGTTGTAATCCACCGAAGCCGGGGTCTCGCTTCTTCAAGAAGGCGTGCAGCTCTCGCAGCATCGCGTTTTGGGCTTGCCTTGCCACTCCATGCTCTGCGTCGGAAATGATGTCATCGCCGGAAATATCGGCAAGTGCGCCGCCACCCGTTAACGCTGATCCAACCAGTGCTTTGCTCAAATCGAGTCCCTTTTCGATTTCCTTATACATGTCATCAGGAATGGTAATCTTTGTCTTGGCAGAGACGACAGGAAGTATCGCCCTAAGAGTCTTGGTTAGGGTTCGCAATGCGTACCCATGCTTCACTACCCAATCTCGCGGCCATTCGATTGGGTAGGTTCCTCGACTCTCGTCTTCCCAGAGTACGGGAAGCGGCTTTCGAGAATGCTCGCACCAAAGTGTTAGCTGAAACTTCTGATTAACCCAGGCGGGATTATCCAGAAAGCCAGTGTCGGTAGGCGTCAGGCTGAAAAGACGTGGGCCGTTTCTCGCTTCATCCAGACTTATCTGCATCAATGTGGCGAATTGATCGTCTACCTGGCTCATAAGCCGACGCTGATCGTTGTCAAGAATGGAAGAGGGATCAATCAGGGAGCGCAGTACTCTCCCTTCGAGGTCATCAGGAGATTGCAACTCCGTGATCTTCTGTTTCGCTTCTTCGATTCGCTTTTTGAGCTTAAACTTTTCCTCAGCGTCTGATGCTATGGCCTCTTGCGCCTGAAAGAATTGTAGCTTTTCGATCCACAGTTCACGCGGGCCGGTAACTCCCGATTCCCACTTTTGAACGATCACCGCTACAAGATCTCGAATCTCATCCAGTTGCTGTTTGTTCGCTTCAGCAGTGGCGTCGTTAGACTGAATGGGCCGTCGTCGAGCAGGTGCATTGCGTAACAAACATTCAATGTTCTGCCATTCATCGCAACCCGCTGCATCGCACGGATACTCGGGACGGCCGCGTCGTTTGCTCTCAATCAGCTTTCCGACCTCAAACATACCGCGGCCCGGGTCTTTGAGGCCGCAGGGTTCGATGCAGGGAACCATCACTTCGCAGCGCAGGCCCGCCCAACCCTCTTCCGGACTTTCAACCAGCCATTTCACTTCTTTGGTGAGTTCGTGCAAAAGATGCTCCGGGAACGCCGCCCGCACCGTGATATGGACGTCATTCCCGATATGCTTCAGTAATGCCCGACCGTTGTAACCGTCATCAAGCATTAATCCGCGCTGCCAATGAACGCTCTTGGCGTAGTCTTCGCGGCCGAGCGAATACTTATGCAGCCGCGCAATCAGACGGTAGAACAGCCCTTCGGCGTTGGCAGATTGGTTCTTATCTCGCTCAACGATCTGGCAGATTTGCCGCTTTTCTTCGTCGCCCGACTGGGGCTGTTCGCCCCAGTCGGGCAATGGCTTGGACTTGTCGTCCACCAGCTGAGCGATCAGACTGGTCGTGCTTGGCTGATTGCTCGCAGGATCGAGAATCACCTGATACGAGATATCGAAGCGTTCCATTAGCCTGCAAAACAACGGATGGAGCTCTTGGGGATAGCCCTCTTCGTAATCGTAAGGGGGGTCGTTCCATAATTGTGTCAGCCGCTCGTGACTCACCAGGCCGTTTCGTTCGCGTGTTGTCTGGTCGTCCAGAACAAAGCTAATCGCCTTGGCCAGCCAGTCCGGCTTCAGAATCATGATCTCCTTCAGATCGTCGTCGGATCCATAGTGAATCACGTAGCCGAGTTGAGTAAGCATGCCAGCGTAGGTTTTCGCCAACTCTTTTAGCACGTTTTGTTGTTGGCATAACTCTTCAAATTGCTCGTACGAAATGTACGGGTCCTTTTCACTGCGCTCTTTTACACTCTTCAGCACATTATTCCAGCTTGTGGCCACTTCGCGACCGACATTTGGCAATGCAGCCGACACGTTAGCAATGGCTTCTCTGAGTTCCGCCATGCCCTTTCGCTCACCGAACCACGTATCGTTTTCCTTGTCATAGTGTTCCGGTCGGCTGTCGATGTGGAAAGCGCCTAAAACGCAATCGGACCCGAATTTATCACGCAAGTCTTGCAGGTCGATATCCGGTTGGCGTTGCTGGGGTCCACCGTGGGTGCCGACGATCAATACCTTGGCGTCCGGTCCGGCGCGGTGCTTGATGGTGTTGATCCAGTACTCAACCGCCCCTTGCTGCGGTCCTTCTCGCGGCTTCCAGACCACCAGATACACCGCGGGGGCGCTGAAGAAAAATTGGTGCGTCGGTCGGTACACCTTCTGCCCACCGAAGTCCCATGTATTCAAGGTGATCTCAGTTTCCGCTCCATTGTTATTGCGATGTGTAACCGGTACGGGTTTAATTTCGATGCCATGGGTCGAATCGTGTTTTTGCCATGGCTCGCCACGGAGCGCGTCCAGCAAACAGGATTTGCCCACTTCCCCCTCGCCGATCAGAATCAGTTTCGCCTCGTTGAGGACGATCTGATCTTCGGCCTTGGCGCGAAGATAAGCTTTAACTGCGTCGAGGCCTTGCCCGTACGCAGCGGCCAGTTCCGGGTTAAGCGGATTCCCCTCAAGATCAAGTTTCTCTAAGTGCTGTAGTTCGCCCAGCGATGCGGGCAAATCAGCGATTTTATTACTTTCCAACTTTAACTCGACAAGCTGTGTCAGGTCACTCAACCACGGCGGAACAGTGTCGAGTTCGCATTTGGTCAACCAGAGGCGCGTTAGCCCCTTTAGTCGATGGAGGCACTCCGGAAGACGTCTGATTAGATTGCCGCGCGTATCTGCCCCCAGCAAAAGCTCCTTCAATGTTGCCAAATCTCCGAAGGACGCAGGCAAATCCTGTAGTTCGGCACGGACGATCGTCATACTTTCGAGTGATCTGAGTTCGCAGATCCAAGATGGAACCATCCGTAATGCGTTGTCGTGGATCAAAAGCTCTTTCAGGTGAACAAGACCTCGAAGAGCTTCGGGGAACTGCGACAACTGATTACCACCGATGTTGAGTTCCCTCAGCATTTCCATGTCGTTGAGGGACGTGGGTAAATCTGTCAGTTGGTTGCCGTAGAGGTTCAGCGACTGCAACTGCGTGAGCTGGCCCAGTGACTCCGGTAGCTCGGTGAGCTCCATGCCGCTCAGATTGAGTTCGGTCGCTCCAGTACGCAGCGCTTCTGCGATTTTGCGCTCGGCCTCTTGATATGGCTGGTCCTTTGCCATTTTTCAGATTCCCATGCTCTCCGTATTGAATGATGGTCACCGAACGGCAGAATTGTGCGGCTGTGCAGCTACTTCCCAAGTTTAGCCGATAGTTTTTCGCTCAACCAATGCCGACTGGGACCTGAGTATAGTATGGTGGGCATCGCCCACGACATAATCTATCACTATGGTGGGAGAGTGCGATCGCGCCACAGAATTGATTTAAGTAATTGCGCAAAATTAATTACACAATCGATGCGTAGTAAAAACAGGATGTCATGTCGAGTGGAGCGAAGCGGAATCGAGACATCTCAGGCTTTATCGGGAGATTGA
>JAAUYH010113356.1_pt1 | contig 25953 bp, 20 predicted proteins | sample 7278061 | NCBI WGS metagenome assembly JAAUYH01 (sample SAMN14350203, study PRJNA611818) | marine sediment metagenome | isolation source: surface marine sediment (0.6m) | place: French Polynesia: Moorea | collected 2018-08
CGAATGGCTCATGGAAACCCAAATTCGCCCAGGATTTCCCCTGGCCCATTTATCCGGACCTGATTCCCCGATGGGTACTGAATCAGGGTTAAGTATGGCGCCCTATATTCGGGAAGGAAGACGGATTATTGGCCGACCAGCCTATGGCCAGAATGAGTTTATGGTGCGAGAAGCAGATCTGCGAGCAGATATGTCTGGGGGACGCAATTTTGCCCCCTCAGCGATCGCCCTCACCCACTACGACATTGACATTCACGGTTGCAAGTATCGCAACTGGGAGGCTACGGAAGAAGCTGCCGACGCCAGCGTCTCAGAATCTTTAGTACGGCCTTTGATTATCCCCTTAGAAGCCCTGATTCCCCAAGGCGTTGATAATCTCCTGATGGGCGGCAAGTCCATCGCCGTCACCCATATCGCCAATGCGTTAACTCGGGTCCACTATGGTGAATGGAGCATAGGCGCTGCAGCTGGGATAACGGCTGGGTGGCTAGTCCAACCGCCCCAAGCGAATTTGACCCCAAGCGAAATTGTCTCCACTGGACAGATCCCGGCCCTGAAGCTGGAACTCAACCGTCAGGGACAAAGATTTACTTGGTAAAGTCTTTACTTGGTAAAGTCTATTTTATTGTGACTGGGTAAAAAATCATGCCCCTGTTGCGTCGCTGCTATTATCCGCTCCTGGTCATTCTATTAGCCATTTTTCCCTGGTTAACTGGATGCGATCTGCCTCAAGTGAGCGCCGAGGATCGGTTGTTTTTAGATTTGTCGGTAGATTTCCTCGGGGAATACCAGCTGCCTAAGTTAGAGTTTGAAGGCGCGCCTTTGGGCGGCCTGTCGGCGATCGCTTACGATGTCGCCCGCGATCGCATCTACGCCCTATCCGACGATCACAGTCGTCTGGCGCCCGCTCGCTTCTACACCCTCAAACTGAACTTAGCGAACGATGCTGACACCGCTGATCCCCCCCTGCCCCACATCAAAGACTTCGAAGTCGAAAAAGTGACCTTCCTGAAACAGGAAAACGGCGATCTGTATCCAGCCGACAGCATCGATCCTGAAGGCATCGCCCTATCCCCCAGACAGACAGTGTTTATTACAAGTGAAGGCGTCTCGAAGGTCGGCTCGCCTCCCTTCATCGGCGAGTACGCCCTAGAATCAGGCCAACTCCAAACCTACTTGCCTTTACCTGACCGTTATCTACCCGACTCATCCACCGATCAAACCGCAGGCATCCAGACAAATTTAGGGTTCGAATCCTTGACCGTCAACGACTCAGTCAGCAAACCGGTCTGGGTGGAGCCGTTTCGCCTATTCACCGCAACAGAATCCGCCCTTTTGCAAGACCTGGATGAAGACCCCGCCATTCCCCCCAAAAACCGCTTTCTCCATTACCTGATCGGAGAAGACCGCGTCACTCTGATTTCTGAACACCTCTATCCGATGGAATTAGCTCCCTTCGGAGCCCTCTTTAACGGATTAGCTGAGCTAATGACATTAGACCCAGGGGGGCATTTCCTAGGACTAGAGCGCGCCTTTGGCTTAAAAGGATTCGCGATTAAGTTGTTCCAACTCTCAACGGGCGGCGCTACCGACATCTCTACTTTCAACAGCCTCAAGGGCGATGTAACAGGCATCGCTCCAATCCGTAAACGTTTGTTGTTAGACCTAGAAACCCTAGATATTTCACTGGATAATCTGGAAGGAATGACCCTAGGACCTCAACTCCCTGGCGGCGATCGCAGTCTAATCCTAGTCAGCGACGATAATTTCTCCCCCGATCAAGTCACCCAGTTATTATTGTTCAGATTAAAAGGACTTTAGGGATTTGCATAGCAATCATCTGAGTGAAAACCGATAGCATTTGGCGTCGGATTATAAAGATGATTTGCATACAGGCGCCACAAACCTGGTAGATTGAGCGAGTATCAGCAATAAAACCTTAAATTGAGAGCAATGAAAGTCCTAGTTATTGGCGGCGACGGATATTGCGGTTGGGCAACTGCACTTTATCTCTCCAACCGGGGCCATGAAGTAGGTATCTTGGATAGCCTGGTACGGCGACACTGGGATATGGAGCTATGTGTAGAGACCCTGACGCCCATCGCTCCTATCCAAACACGGCTTCAGCGTTGGAAAGATTTGACGGGTAAAACCATCGAACTGTTCCTTGGAGACATCAACAATTACACTTTTTTAGAAAACAGCTTACTCAAGTTTGAGCCAGAAGCGGTGGTTCACTTTGGTGAGCAGCGCTCCGCTCCCTTCTCAATGATTGATCGGGAGCATGCTGTGATGACCCAAACCAATAATGTGATGGGCAACCTCAACCTGCTGTACGCCCTCCGGGATCACTTCCCAGATTGCCACCTAGTTAAGCTCGGCACCATGGGTGAGTATGGCACTCCCAACATTGACATTGAAGAGGGATACATCACCATCGAGCATAACGGACGTAAGGATACTCTGCCGTATCCTAAACAACCTGGCTCTTTTTACCACCTGAGTAAGGTTCACGATTCCCACAACATCCATTTCGCTTGTAAGATTTGGGGGCTTCGCGCCACTGATCTAAACCAAGGCGTGGTGTACGGGGTGCTAACAGAAGAAACCGGCATGGACGAACTGTTGATCAATCGTCTCGACTACGACGGCGTCTTTGGCACCGCCTTGAACCGCTTCTGTATTCAGGCTGCTGTGGGTCACCCGCTAACAGTCTATGGCAAGGGAGGACAAACTCGCGCTTTCTTAGATATTCGCGATACGGTGCGGTGTATTGAGTTAGCGATCGAGTCTCCGGCGGACCCAGGTCAGTTCCGGGTATTTAACCAGTTCACCGAAATGTTCGGCGTTGGCGACCTAGCTATGACGGTTAAGAAAGCAGCCACAACCCTGGGGCTTGATGTGGAGATTACTCACCTAGAGAATCCCCGGATTGAAATGGAGAATCATTACTTCAACGCCAAAAATACTAACCTCCTGGATTTAGGGCTTACCCCCCACTACCTATCAGACTCCCTGTTAGATTCCCTCCTCAACTTCGCCATTAAGTATAAGTCTCGGGTAGATAACAAGCAGATTCTACCTAAGGTGAAGTGGGCAAGAAGATAACGATAAAACTCTTTGGTGTCCCATAATAGATACGATGATTTTTGTAGGGTGGGTTTGCTAATCAACTCAGCAAAGTTCTTTGGCTTTGGAGGCGGAGATCAAGCTAGCGTCTCTTTCTCAGGGAACTTAACCCAACCTACAGAAAGCTTGAATTCATTTAGTCAGACCGCATGAGCGGTTAGCATTACGGGTGTTGCAAAAGTGTGGCGAGGTGCGGTTTTGTCTGCAAGCTTCTTAATAGATCATACTGGCTCCAATATGCGGCGACAGTCGCCAAGCCGTAATTGCTAATCCTTTAGTCCAATGTCGTAAGTCCTTAAGAATTTAGTTACGAGTTATGCGCATTGCCCTCTTTACTGAAACCTTTTTGCCCAAGGTCGATGGTATTGTTACTCGATTGAAACATACTGTTGAGCACCTTCAACAGTTTGGGGATCAGGTGCTTGTATTTTCACCAGAAGGGGGATTGCAGGAGTATAAGGGGGCAAAAATCCATGGGGTTTCTGGCTTTCCCCTGCCCCTCTATCCAGAACTAAAATTGGCATTGCCCAGACCCTCTATTGGCGAGGCGTTGGAGGCATTTAAGCCCGACATAATCCACGTAGTGAACCCAGCCGTCCTAGGGTTAGCGGGAATTTATTACAGCAAAAGTTTAAATATTCCGCTGGTCGCCTCCTACCATACCCATTTGCCCAAGTACCTAGAGCACTATGGCTTGGGTATGTTGGAAGGGTTGCTCTGGGAAATCCTCAAAGGGGTGCATAATCAAGCCAAACTCAACCTCAGTACGTCAACCGCCATGCAGCGAGAATTGACGGAGCATGGCATTGAAAATGTTGAAGTGTGGCAGCGGGGGGTTGATACGGAATTATTTCGGCCAGACTTAGCCAGTTCTGAAATGAGATCGCGCCTCAGTCAGGGTAATTCCGACGCCCCCCTGCTAGTTTATATCGGTCGACTTTCCGCCGAAAAAGAGATCGACCGCATTAAGCCTGTCCTAGAAACGATTCCCAATGCTCGTCTGGCTCTGGTGGGCGATGGTCCTTACCGCGAAGAACTCGAAAAGCACTTCGCCGAGACGCCGACTCATTTTGTCGGCTACTTAGCAGGTGAAGAATTGGCCTCCGCCTACGCATCAGCCGATGCGTTCATCTTCCCATCCCGCACAGAAACTCTGGGACTCGTCCTCCTGGAAGCAATGGCGGCAGGATGTCCCGTAGTGGCGGCCCGATCCGGCGGCATTCCAGATATCGTCACTGACGGCGTCAATGGCTATATGTTTGATCCAACCGATGAACGGGGTGCAATTGTAGCCGCCCAGCGTCTATTGGGGTCCATTGATGAACGAGAAACCCTCCGTCAAAACGCCCGCTTAGAGGCTGAAAGATGGGGCTGGGCTGGATCCACGCGTCAACTCCAGAAGTATTATCAGACCGTTTTGTCCGAGGAATCGATGCCCTTCGCCGCATGAGTCCCTCTGATTGGTAGGCATAGGCATTTTCAATTTAGGGAGTTGCGTCAAAATCAAGTCTCATTAAAAGGCAGTGGATGGGTGGATGGGTGGATGAGATGTGATTTAATCTACAGATCCCTTAAACCCGGAAAAAGGAGCTAGGAGAAAGGAGCTATAACACAGCTCTCAGATATTCCTAGCTCCTTTCTCTTATATTCTCCTCTAAGCAAAATTTCATGACTTAGAGGTATCTTCTATACCCCAGTTCCTATTCTTTAATCCATTTAGTCAATAAATACCGATCGTGGTCTTCAAAACCCACCTTTCGGTAGACCGCCTGCGCCTGAGTATTTTCCCGCTCAACCTCCAAATGCAAGGCTTTTACCCCCAATTCCTTGCACCGATCTTCAACAAACTTCAGCGTTTTAGAACCAATGCCTTGCCTACGATAAGCCGCCTGAATATACAATTCGTCTACAAACGCATCCCGACCCAAAAATTCCAAACTGTATCCCAAAGTTAGGACAACATACCCAATAGGCTTTTCAGCCAATTGAATCAGCCAAACTTCCCCCAAAGAAGAATCCTGTAAAATCCCTTCCAAAGCAGCGCACGCCCCCTCACAGTCAAACGGCAGACGATCAAACGCATAGAGTTCTTGCATAAACTGCAGCAAAATTTCCAGGTCTGACAGTTGAGCCGCTCGATAGGTTGGAAACATAGACCATTCTCATTGAGGATTTTGGATTTTGGATTTTAGATTTTGGATTTTCGTCATTGGTCATTGATCAACTCTACAATCTTCGGCGTGATGCCCGTAATATCCTCCACGGACTGGAAAAAACCAGCGTGGGGGCCAACAGCTAATAAAGGTGCAGGGTTAAGAGTATGACGTTTGGAGGATAAGTCTTCTACATTACCGTGATCGCTACTGAGAATGAGGGTGACATCAACTGAAAGATGCGACACGACGCTTTCCAAAAATGTGTCGATTCGTTGCAAGATTTTCACAGCATGGTTCATATCTTGGTTGTGTCCAGCAAAATCGGGAAGGTAGCATTCAAATAAAGTTACGGTGTAACGCGAACCTAAAGCCGCCAGTCGCCGTCCCGCCTCTTGGGGAGTGATGGGAGGCGCGTCAATCCCTCGATGATGGACCAACTCTCCGGTGATATCCCAATAAATTGCCTCCCTTCGGGCGTATTCCGCCTGCATTCGAAACGGTAAGTTAGCGGTTAGGGTGAGCAGGGTTCCAACGGAATACCGCAGGCGGCGCTGAGCGATCGCGTCAAAATAAGCAGGGGAGTAAAGATTAGCGTGGGTCGCTGTTCCATCTAAGGCCAGGACTTGTTTGAACAAACCGCTCTCCTCAATCAAAATCCGTAGGGACCCATTAGCAAACCCAGTCTGGTGACATCCGCGAAATTGAGGGGCGTTACGTCCGGTATACAGGGCCGTCTGCCCGGTGGCGCTCTGGGGTAAACCAGGCACCCCCAGGGTGGCGTCAATCGGCTTCAACAGCAAGTGGGGGCGATAAACTTCACAGCCCGCCAGCAAAGGGGAGCCCAACAGTTCTCTTAGAAACGGAGTGCAGGCGCCCTGAGCTAAGGGATTATTAGGGGTGCGATCGCCTAATCCAACCCCGTCTAAAAACAGGAATATGTATTTGCCGCTAATCCCCACTATGCATCTAGAACTCGTTGACTATATTTTTGCATGCATGTAAGGCAACCTTCGCCGGTTGTCCTGCACAAATATCCGTCAATCAGAATCGCCCCCACATTTACTGAAATGGGAGGCGTCTGAAAGTTTAAGGGACAAGGCCTTACCCTGAATAGGTACAGGCAAATCCGATTGCTTAGGCAATGTTGACTTTGACGATCTTATGCTTCTCCTCTTCGGCCTTCGGCAGAGTCAAATCCAGAATACCGTCGTTGTAGTCAGCAACAACACTCGGATCTACACTTTTTCTAGCTTGCCAATACGAGTCCCAAGTTTGCTAGATTAGCAGTCAGGAAGGGTGAGCAATCAAACAAACAAACCATCAGGCAGATTCAATCATTTGTTTCTTAAGCTTCTGAAAAATCACTATGCTGCTATGTCAAATTGAAATGTTCACCTTGTCGGATCTAGCTCAGGAGCCAACGTACTATATTGTTGGTCGATTTGGTTTTGACCCCGGATTAAAAGAGCAGGAAGAAGTTTGGGTGAATTGGCAGGTTTGGGATAAAGTTTTTAACATTAAAACAAGGGTAATCGGTCGCAGAAAAGAAGTCTATGTGGATGGAAAAAGTATCGTCCTAAGCATGAGCGACAATGAAAAATCTAAATTTTCTGCGATTTATCCAAATGGAATTGATAAGTTACTAGATGGGGCCAGTCTATTTTTATTAAGAATCCTTGTAGAGCCAAAAGACAGGGCGGAATTACTCGAAATTGAAGAAGCGATCGCCCAAGGTGAAAGAACCCTTAAATCACAAGTGGAGCTCCCCAAAACAACCCAGTGATAAACATCAACCGGCCCCGTTTCCCCTGGAGCAAGATACGCCAGAGCCTATAAATGCATAGATTTAGATGGTTGGAGTTCCTAACTGTCAACTGAATGCGAGAAATTTACTTGAAGGCAAAGACGGGCGGCGGGAGTCAAAATACAGCACTGCTTGATTTCTGACTTCCTTCGCCAACAGGACTTAAATGACAGGCATAAATAGCCTTCTGGTTTCAGTCCAATTGCAGAACGTCCAGAGACCTTTCGACAATTTCATCGGGATTGAACGGCTTAGTCATGTAGAGATCAGCCCCAACTTCGCGGCCTTTTTGGAAATCGAATTCCTGCCCCTTAGCTGTCAGCATGATGATGTATGTATTTTTAATCTCATCATCCGCCTTAACCGCCTGACACACTTCAAAGCCATTCATTTTAGGCATCATTACATCTAGAAAAACCAGATGGGGGCTCTCGGTCTGAATAATCGCCAGCGCCTCCTCGCCATTGGCGGCAGTGAGTAACGCCACCCCTTCATCTTCCAACTCTTCTAAAGTCTGTTCCATCAGCAAACGTATATGGGCTTCATCATCCACAATTAAGATTCTCTTGTCCATTAAACGTTTGCTCCTAATGGCTCCAACGACTCTGTTCTTATATTTCCCGATTCCTCTTGCTCAAGCAAAATAAAGAAAATATTCTCTAAGCCATTATCAAATCGTAAAGTTTTGACGATATCGTGCTGCTTTGAGACATCAGAATCGACGATAATCATGTCGGGCTGAATGGAGAGGGCTTTTTCAATGCCTTCTTGCCCATTGGCGGCTTCTGCAACGATGTAGCCCTTGGAAAGCAATACATCGGCGAGGGTTTTAGTCACAGGAGCCGATTCATCGATCACCAGGACTTTTTTCTGGGAGCTTTTCTGAGCAATCAAGACTTCTATGTTTTGGAGCAGCGCCTCAATGTCAATGGGCTTAGTGAGATAGCGATCGATGCCTAATCGATAGCCCCGCTCCCGGTCCTCAATGATGGAAAGAATGATGGTGGGAATGTCCATGGTGGCTGGATCATTCTTCAACACAGCCGCCAAATCAAACCCATTCAGACTGGGCATCATCACATCCATAATAATCAAGTCCGGGGGGGCGGACTTCACCTGTTCGAGAGCTTCGACACCGTCTTTCGCTTCTTTGACAAGATAGCCTTCGGCTTCCAATTCCTGCTTCAACAAATTGCGAATATTAGGCTGATCATCCACCACTAGAATGGTTTTCTGCGAGTTTTCCTCCAGATTAACAACCCGTCCAACATCGGTTTTCAATCGTTGAACTAAGGTTTGAACATTGATCTTTTCAATCTCAACTTGAGGATCCAGTGTAATCGGCAAAGCAAAGGAGAAAGTGCTTCCCTGTTCAGGTTCGCTCTCTACCCAAATGCGGCCATTGTGATGTTCCACAATCTGTTTGCAAATCGGCAGACCTAGACCGGTGCCCTTAGGTTTGTCAGTCATGATTTCGCCGACTTGCTGAAATTTCTCAAACACCTTATGCAAATCGGCTTCAGCAATGCCAACCCCAGTGTCAATCACACTTACACAGATTTCGTTGTCCAACCGATTGACACGGCAAGTGACTGAGCCCTCATCGGTAAATTTAAGGGCGTTGGAGATCAGGTTGATGACGACTTGAAGCACGCGATCGCGGTCCCCAATGATCTCTGGCAGGTCAGGGTCGAAGTCTTCGATCATCTCCAGCTGGCTATTTTGGGCTAATACAGAGGTGGCGGAGATCGCTTTTTCCATGACCTCCACCATTGAAAATGGCTGCATTCGCCACTCAATCATGCCGGCTTCGATCTTGGCGACATCCAACACATCATTGATTAGAGAGGTTAACCGTTCCCCCTCAGAAACAATGATGTCGATATTCTGGCGCACCTGCTTAACCGCTCTCTCGGTTTTCTTGGCCTCAAGGTTAACCTGAGGCAGGACAACATCCTCCAGTTTCTTCTGGATTAGCTTGGCGAAACCCAGCACGGATGTCAGAGGAGTCCGCAGCTCATGGGAGACGGTGGAGATGAAATCGGTTTTCATCCGATCAACTTCTTTCTCTGCCGTGATGTCCCGGATCAGAATAACGGACCCTAGACACCTCTGCTCCAATTGGATTGAGTCAGTCTGATGAATCGCGCTGACAACAGCTTGTCCAATGCGTCCTCCAGTTAACGCAACCTCTGCCGTAAAGGGTTGACTAGGGTTTGTTTGGTTCCTTTCCACTAGCCCTGAAACGTCTGCTGGAAAGACATCCCGACAAGATTTTCCTGTCATTAACTCAGTCGCCGACGGAAACATTTTCAACAAACTGTGGTTAAACCAGGTAATTTGACCGGCGACATTCGTTACCAACAGCCCATCCCCTAGGTTGTCGATGATGGCGCTGAGTTCCTGAGTGCGTTCCTTGACTTTTTGATCCAGGGTGTCTCGGGCTTGTTCCAACGCCTGGGTGCGGACGCCGACCCATTCGATCAACTGATTCAAAGAGGCGGCTAAGACACCTACTTCATCCTGAGTCATTACATTAGAGCGGAGTGTAAAATCAGACTCTTGAGTAACTCGTTGAGCGACTGTCGTTAAGGCCTGCAGCGGATGAGTAATCGCCCGTCCACTGAAAATCGCTAATAGGGCTGCGATCGCTGCTGACAGCGCCATGCTAGCTATAATGACTTGGAGACGTAGCCTTGAAGCAATCGTCAAAGCATCCTGGGCCTCCTCTAATTCCTCGTCAATGACCTCAATCATCTGCTCTACCTCCTCCATAAAGTCACCTAGCCTAAGGTATTGCAGTCTTTGCTCGAAGTCCCCTAATAAGGGTTGAGCCGTGTCATCCTGCGGAGGTTGTTGATTAGCTGAATCGATTTGCTGCAGTATCGCTTCCACCTGCTGAAGATAGATACCCGCCGTGCTCGGATAGGTCTCAAGCAAATCTTGGAATGCTTCAGTCTCCTCTGATGTCTCCTCGATTTCCGCTTCTCCTTCTTCGTAAGAAGATACCAGCTCAGACCAGATCTGTTGAAATGTATCCGTACTTTCCCTTAACCTAACAATCTCTTCCTGAAACAGGAACGGGTTCGACAAGAAGTCGGCCAGTTGTAACTGTCGGGTCTGTATCTCGATGAGGGTTGTTTGCAGTTGATGCAGAGCTTGGGTTTCTTCTAAGACGTCTTCTATTACCTCCCGCGCATGGACCTGATAGCGTTCACCGATTACAAGGCCAGTAATGGGGCCAACCATGGCCACACCCAGTGCAATGGCGTACCCTAGACTCAGCTTATGGGAAATCTTCAAGCGGCGTAGCCATTTCCCCAGCCCCCCTTGAGGACAGGTTGGGTTGGCGGGAGACTCAAGCAAATAGTTGAAACTCATGATCTTTAGCAGTAACTATAGTGACGGTTGGGGCTGAATTGGAATCTCAATCACAAATTCAGTTCCCTGGCCGGGGGTAGAATTGCACTGCATCTTGCCTCCATGCCGCTCGACAACAATTTGGTAACTAATGGATAATCCCAGGCCAGTGCCCTGGCCCACCTGCTTCGTGGTAAAGAACGGATCGAACAGCTTAGAGTGAATTTCCTCAGGAATGCCAGGGCCGTTGTCGGAAATGCGGATAGCGACCCAATGATTCTCCAATAGGGCTGTTTGAATATGAATCTTAGGGATGAGATCTTGGGGAATAGGAATTGGGCATAGGGCGGAACGTGGAGCGGCGTCCAGTTCCCCGTCACCTATTCCAAGGCTTTTATCTTTTCCGCCCATGGTCTCTTCCAGCGCGTCGATCGCATTGGCCAGGATATTCATAAAGACCTGGTTCAGCTGCCCTGGATAGCACTCCACCCGGGGTAAATCGCCATATTCTTTGCTCACCTGGATCGGTTTCAGGCCGCCAATGGCTTTCAAGCGGTGTTGCAAGATAAGCAGGGTATTATCAATGCCCTCGTGGATGTCAACGGTCTTCAGACCCGCTTGATCGAGTCGGGAAAAATTCCGCATTGACAGAACAATCTCTCGAATGCGGTCAGTGCCCACTGCCATACTGGTCAAAATCTTGGGTAAATCCACCAGCAGAAAATCCAGGTCGATGGCCTCCATTTCTTGCTGAACTTTGAGGCTAGGTGTGGGATATTCCTGCTGATAACACTGGACCAGGTTTAACAAATCCTGGGTGTATTGATCTACATATTTCAAATTGCCGCAGATGAAGTTGATCGGGTTATTGATTTCGTGGGCGACGCCCGCCACCATCTGACCGATGCTCGACATTTTTTCGCTTTGAATCAGTTGCAACTGGGTTTTTTGCAACTCTTGCATCGCTGCTTCCAGCGCTTTTGCTTTTTCTTGGGCAGTTTGGGCGGCCCGACGACTTTGATTGTAAAGTTCAGCTTGGTCAAGGGCGATCGCCAGTTGATTCATCACCGCTTGCAATAACTCTATTTCATCCTGACTCCAGACCCGGGGCTCCCGACTAGCCCCGCAACTGATTACTCCCAACTCCCCAGACCGGGTTTGAAGCGGTATTGCTAGGAAGGATGCAAACCCTTGAGAAAGCAAGAATTGTCGAGTGTTGGGCTCACTTAACTCTCTAACATCATCGATCCGGACGATCTCCCGGTTGAGTAGCTGCTGTGTCAGGCCGCCCATCTCTTTCTCGGTGTAGTAACCTGAAATCGCAGGTAAGGCTGGATTTCTGGATTCATTGACCACTGCCAGTCCAGCTAAATCGCATTGGACTGTTGGGGTCAGATATAGGAAGTCTTGGCGGGCCGGCTCGACGGTTGGAGATAGCGCACAGGCATGCCGCCAAAGGAATAGGCATCGATCCAGATTGAGCAGTTGACGGATTTCATTAACAGCCGTAGCGATAATGTCATTCGGGTTTAAGGAGACGCGAATCTGATTCGACAGCCGGAAAAGGAGGTCATTCTGGCGGCTTTCTTTTAGTTTTTGTTCATGCACTAAGGCGTTGATTACGCCAGCGGCCTGGAAGGCTAAGGTGGTAAGCAGTTTAAGGTCTTCTGAAGAATAGGGCGTGGAGGACCTTAAGCGTTTGAGGGCGATCGCGCCAATCACCTTGTCTTTATTTCTCAGAGGAACACAGATTAATGACCCGGTGCGAGAGTGTTCCAACCGCCGCCTGGGATTAGAGAATACATTGTTGACGATTTCTCCTCTGCCCGTCACTACAATCCGGCCAAGAATACCCTCCCCCAGTCGCAAGGTTAATCCGTCATCATACTCACTGCCAAAACTGGCGATGCTCTCCAGCATATCGGCGCCGTCGTGTAGCAGCATGAGAACGCCGCTATTGGACTTGAGTAGTCTTCTGGCTTCATCCAGCACCAGATTCGCCACTTCTTTGACATCGAGGCTGTCAATAATCTTTTCGGAGATCTTGAACAGCAGGGAGATTTCTTTGTACTTGCTCAAGAGCTCTTGGGCTAAGGTCCGTTTCTCCCACTCTCGGTCGGCTAGGCGGGATAGTAGAGACGCCACCACAGCGGCTTTTTGGTCGCCTTGGACCCAACCAATGACGTCCCCCTCAAGTTTTACAGGGTATTGATTGTCTCCATGGCTCTCACCACTTCCCACCAAAAACTCCCCCTCCTCATTTTTAACGCTGATGGAGGGGTTGATGGCGTTAACCAAGGCTTTGATGAGCGAGAGTTCTTTCCTAAAAACCAGTTTTTTGAGACTGGTTGCTGTCATTTGCGATACCTTGGCGAAGGGCGACATCCCTAAGGTACCCATCTATCTAGCTGGGATCCCCCTATCTCATTCACTTAGCAGAAGTCAGGAGTCAGAAACTAGGAGATAGAAATCAAAAGCTAGAAGCTAGAAGGCAGTTCAATAGTCAGATAGGAACTGGATGCTGTCTCCTGACTTCTGGATTCTGCCCCAATAAGGTTTAGATAAGCCTGAAAATTAGCTGTAGAGATGTTGCAATGCAATGTATCAACATTTCTACGTATCATTGGGGCCAGCAAAAAATCATTGGGGCCAGCAAATATGTTGAACCCTGTCCAGCAGGACTTTTACTCCTGCGATACTTTCTTCTCTGAAGAGATCGTGGGAAGAAGCGGGGTCGATCGCGAAAATAGTCGAAAGTAGAGGGACTGACTCATCTCCTTGATGGGGAATGTCAGGTACGTCAGGGGATTAATAGTGACGATGATATTGCGGACATTCCGTGCGGCCAGGGCGACGACCGCCCGAGCGACCCAATCTGCAGACATGACGCCGATGGGATTCAGGTTGCTTTTGAAGGGGCCTAGAACAATTTTTCGAATAATACAAGGGGCGTCTAAACGGCGCAGGGTAATTAAATCTCCCAGGAGCCGTTTGGACACCTCATAAAGTGGACTGAAGGCTGGACCCACTTCAGCTTCGGAGGTGTTGACCCAAATTTCTTTAGCCGTGGGATCAGCAGAACAGGTTATAACGCCGAGAAATACCTCGATTAAAGCCCAAGCTGACAGGGCGTTGACCTGGAGGGATTTTTCAATCGCCTCAGGCCCGCGATCGCCATGTACATTGACGCCATGGTTAATCACCAGAATGTCAATATTTTGGAAGCGATCGCGCAGCTCCGCCTCAGCCCCTGGCCGCCAAGTCAAGATTTCGATTGCCGATTCAAACTGCGGGTTCAATGAGGTGGTGAGTGCGATAGGCGTAGCCCCTTGCCGAGCCAATTCACCCATCAACGCTCGCCCCATCGTCCCGGACGCACCCGTTATCGCGATCGCTTTGCCTTGCAAAGACACTCTAATGTCCTCATTCTCTAAAGTGCTTTCTCCATAACATAAGCTGGCAGGCCCTCTCATTGAGCATTGAATTGTGCTCCTTAGTAAAAGAACAGAGGGTAGGCAGGGAGTTTACCCCGTCTACCGCCTACTCCCTACTGTCTACCTTCTGAAGCCGCCAACCAGACTCATCTATTTCCCTGCTCAGCGAACTATTCAAGCTTCGACTTTGACGCCTCGCCAAAAAGCAATATGATCCTTAATATTGCTGGCGGCTGATTTGGGTTCGGGATAATACCACGCGGCGTCCTTATTCACTTGACCGTCCACCTCAATAGAGTAGTAGCTAGCGACCCCTTTCCAGGGACAGGTGGTGTGGGTGTCGCTGGCTTTGAAATATTCCTGCTTAATCGCATCAGGGGGGAAGTACTGATTGCCTTCCACGACCTGACAGTTATTGCTCTCGGCGATGACGGCGCCATTCCAGATTGCTTTAGGCATAAGAATTACCAGGTGACTTGACTAGATTATTAAGCATTGAGCTTGATTCTGGAGTCAGAGGGGCAGAGTGTGTATGAATATGAATACGTAGTCCGACATCCAGGGCTCACAACAGCCAGCGGGGTATAGCCAGCTAGAGCCGCTTCACTATTCTGTACCTATCAGGGACTTTACTTCAATGGCCGCGGGGTAGGCTAATCTTAGCTACGGTAAGATTATCCGCTGGTGTGCAAAATCATCGCAATGGAGTTATCATCATGAGCCTTCCTGACACCTATACACTAACCAAGCAGGAAGCGTTGAATTCTCGCCGATCTGTTGATTACAGCACGGTCCAGGCTGTCCCAGAAATGTGGGCGATTGCGGCTCAGCGCTTCGGATCCGTCACGGCGCTCCACGATCCCCACAGCAACCCTGTGGTAGACGTTACCTACGCCGAGTTATATCAATCAATCCAGCAATTCGCTGCAGGCCTCCAAACGTTAGACATCAAACCGGGCGAACACATAGCATTATTTTCGGATAATACCCCCCGTTGGCTAATTGCCGATCAAGGCATTATGACGGCAGGGGCTGTGGATGCGGTGCGGGGATCCCAGGCAGACCCGGAGGAGCTGTTATATATTTTGTCCCACAGCGATAGCATTGGCTTGATTGTTCAAAACCAAGACCTCTTAGACAAGCTTGCGGGTGGATTGAAGGAAATCTCGCTGCGCTTCATTATTTTGCTGACCGATGAAGCGCCGCAAAACACCCTGACCGCCAAGACCCTCAATTTTTCACAGTTGTTAGAGCAGGGGGCGAACACGCCGCTCCAGCCGGTTAGCTTCAAACGCGATTCGCTAGCGACGTTAATGTATACATCGGGCACGTCTGGGAGACCTAAAGGGGTGATGCTCAGTCATGCCAATCTACTTTCCCAAATTGCAGCGGTTTGTGCGGTTGTCCATCTCACGCCTGGAGAGCGAGTCCTCAGTATTCTCCCTATCTGGCATTGTTATGAGCGCACCTTTGAATACTTCATCCTCTCCCAAGGCTGTACGCAAGCCTATACCAATATTCGGCAGGTCAAGAAAGACCTGACGGATTTCAAGCCCCACTATATGGTGGGTGTGCCGCGTTTGTGGGAATCCATCTATGAAGGCGTACAAAAGCAATTTCGAGAACAGCCTGCCGGAAAACAAAAGCTGATTCGTTTTTTCCTGGCTCAAAGCCAACGCTACATCACGGCCAAACGAACTTGGCAAAGGCTCAATCTGGAGAAGCTTAAGCTGTCCCTATTGGAGCGGATTGCGGCAGGTCTTCAAGCCATCTTATTTTGGCCGCTCCATTTTTTAGGGGGCAAACTGGTCTACCAGAAAGTGCGGGCCGCTACCGGAGGAAACGTGCGATTTGTGGTTAGCGGCGGTGGATCGATAGCCGATCATCTGGAAGATTTTTACGAAATTATCGGGGTCGAGATCCTGGGTGGGTATGGCCTGACCGAAACTTCCCCAATTACCCATGTGCGACGTCCCTGGAGGAATCTGCGCGGATCAGACGGGGAGCCCATTGCCGGGACTGAAACCCGGATTGTCGATCTAGAAACGCGACAGTCGCTGCCGGTGGGTGAGCAAGGCTTAGTGCTAATTCGAGGTCCTCAGGTAATGCTGGGATATTACAAGAATCCTGAGGCGACGGAGAAGGCGATTAACTCTGAAGGCTGGTTCGACACAGGGGATTTGGGCCAGGTCACAGAGTGGGCGGATCTAATTTTGACCGGACGCGCGAAGGACACAATTGTGCTGACCAATGGGGAAAATATTGAGCCCCAACCCATCGAAGAGGCCTGTATCCGCAGCGCCTATATCGATCAGATTATGCTGGTCGGACAAGATCAGCGATCGCTGGGAGCTTTAATTGTCCCGAATTGGGAAGCCCTAACGCAATGGGCGGCAGAGCAGTCGCTGGAAATCCAACCGCCGGATCAGCCTGAAACCGCCGCCGCCTCTGGATCTCAACGCATTACTCTAGAAGGTTCGGCGATTCAGGCCCTTTACCGTCAAGAACTTAACCGTGAAGTGAAGAATCGTCCGGGATATCGCCCAGACGATCGCATTGGTCCATTCCGACTAATTCTTGAACCCTTCTCTATAGAGAACGGCATGTTGACCCAGACCCTGAAAATGCGTCGAGCAATCGTTACCGAACACTATCGCAAAATTATTGACGGGATGTTTTTCTGAAGGTCCATAAACTGAAGCAAGGAATTATCCTTAGAGCATAATAACGGAGTTAAAAGTCTCTCAGGAAAAGGATTCTGGCCTCCAATTTCTTTCCTCCTTCTGTGCGAGATTGCCCTGGCTTAGATTGCCCCCCTTCTGCAACTCAATCCATCAACATATGAACTTTTTTAAACAGATGGGGTCTTTGTTGCAGGTATTGTCATCTGTCACTTAAATAGTCTCTTGGGAGGGTGCAAAGCCATCTCTTTGATTAGTTCTTCACACTTAAACTGTTTATGGATGTTTCTCAGTCAAACTTACTCCTAAAGCGAGTAGTCAATATCAAAGCAATTGTGACACCCCTCTGGAAAGAGGAGGCCCAGAAGCAACTCCAAAATCAACTTAACCAGCTCGATAGCCGCCTTCAGCAGTTGGAAATGCAGGGTCAACGCATGGTTGCTGAAATTCAAAAGCAAAACCCCATGCCTGATGAATCGGTGGTGAATCAGCAAATCGCTAATGTGCAGAACAAACTCAATCAAGATAAGAACAAATTACTGCAGCAGAAAAACCAAACCCTACAGCAGCTCCAACAGGTACAAACACTGGAGCTGAACAAAGAAGTTAACCAAGGTCAGGTAGAAAGCTTTTTCAATGTCGCTGTGGGAGATAATTTGATCTCTAAGATGCAGGTGGAAATTCTAGTCCGGGATGGCGTTGTGGAAGAAATTCGCGGAGAGCTGTAGAAGGTTTTCAAGCGCTGAGGTTTTCGGCAGCTAAAGATACCGGCTCGCAGGGAACGGTTCGAGGGCGAAAGGTGGACTGTCTCCTTTCGCCTTTCCTGTAGAAAATTGATCGCTTTTGCCAATCTATGCTGCATATCAGAATGACGCTACTCAGGATAAAATAGACAGTCGGCGTCTGCGCCAGCTTGTTGTTTCGATTACCGTTTCGGAAATCTCCCCATGATTCGTGAAGTTTTCATGCCCGCCCTTAGCTCTACCATGACCGAAGGCAAAATTGTTTCTTGGGTCAAGTCTCCTGGGGACAAGGTTGAAAAAGGTGAAACGGTGGTGATTGTCGAGTCTGATAAGGCCGATATGGATGTGGAGTCCTTTTATGAGGGCTTTCTGGCGACCATTGTGGTTGAAGCTGGAGATGTAGCGTCAGTGGGAGCCGCGATCGCACTCCTGGCGGAAACCGAGGCGGAAATTGAAGCAGCGCAAAAACAAGGAGCCGCCGCCCAATCCGCCCCCGCCCCTGCAGCGGTCGCCGCCACTGAACCCGCCGTTGAGACCGCCGCTGCTGTAGGAACTCAAAATGGAGCAGATTCAAGTAGCGCCAGCGGCCGCATCATTATTTCTCCCCGCGCCCGAAAGTTGGCTAAAGAGTTGAAAGTTGACCTCACCGTTATCAAGGGCACCGGTCCCCATGGTCGAATTGTCGCCCAGGATGTAGAACTCGCAGCCGGTAAGACGCCTACGCCAACCATGCCCGTATCTGTAGCGGCTATCCCTGCCCCCATTAGCACAACTCCCACTCCTAGATCTATTCCGGCGTCAGCTCCTGCTCCAACCCCCGCATCGCCCGGACAAGTTGTTCCCTTCACCACACTGCAACAGGCAGTAGTGAAGAATATGCTTGCTAGTCTAGGCGCTCCGACATATCGGGTAGGTTACACCATCACAACCGACAACCTAGATGCGCTTTACAAGCAAATCAAGCCCAAAGGCGTCACCATGACGGCGATGTTGGCTAAAGCGGTGGCGAATACGCTGCAAAAGCACCCGTTGCTAAACGCCAGCTACACCGACCAGGGCATGCAATATGGCGCGAATATCAATATCGCGATGGCGGTGGCGATGGAAGATGGAGGGCTGATTACGCCAGTTCTGAAGCAGGCGAATCAAGTTGATATTTATTCCCTTTCTCGCACTTGGAAGGACTTAGTTAACCGAGCCAGAGCAAAACAGCTCCAGCCAGACGAGTACAACTCGGGGACATTTACCCTCTCTAACTTAGGCATGTTTGGGGTGGATCGCTTTGATGCGATTGTAATGCCTGGTCAAGGGGCGATTCTGGCCATTGGCGCATCTCGTCCCCAAGTTGTAGCTACCCCCGATGGCATGATGGGAATTCGTCGCCAAATGCAGGTCAATATTACCTGCGATCACCGGATTATCTACGGCGCTCATGCAGCAGCCTTTCTAAAGGATTTAGCTCAGTTAATTGAAAATAACCCACAATCCTTGACGCTGTAGATCAAGCATCGGATAAAGCATCCTCCTTAGCGCTCTAACCTTTGGCCTAACTCAATCATGGCCAAGGCAATACAACCTCAGTTGCATTAGCGGTTAGAGCTTAGGCGGTTGTGGAGCCATACATTGAGCACCACTCCTATGAAAAGCGGAATCCAACACGGGTCGAGAAACTCCCCTGCGGAATCCCAATTTCGTCGGAGTGGTGGACAATCAGTCCTAAACACTGCAAATATTGAGCTGCTTAATTCACCAGTAGATTCTTGTCAGCCAAAACTATGCGCTTGAAGTGGATACCCAATAAAATGAAGAAACTCAAATAAATACAAGTAGATATTACAAAGATATCAATTTTGTTTGAGTTAATTTTTCGCTTATTAAAAGCCATTAAAAACTCGAAGCATTGAAGCTGAAGCACTTGCAATTTGCGCTTCTGCTGTAAAGAATAGTAGAGAGAAATAGTCGACAACGAAGAGGTTGCTATACGATTTCTTGTATCGTCAAAGTGACATTTTTTAAGGTTGTATGAGGGTACTTAAATAGAGTAGTTAAACCCTTCGTTTCTTGATCTCTTTAGGCTTTTTCAACCAATTGTGAGGCTTATGGCTTATGGCTTTCTTCAAGACCTTCAATAGCGTAATTCAATATTTCTCGGAAGCAGTTGCTCGGATATTTGGCCCTACTGATGATTCCTATCCCAACATTGGCGTCCAGCCATTTGATGGCGAACCTTTGTCTGAGTGGATTGAAGCCAGATAGTTAATGTTTTTTATTGACCGCTCCCCCCTTCTAGTTGATAGCTAACTGTTGCACTGAAGGCTGTGGTTTCTTGACCCTAAAAACTCCAGTATTTCTGGAGTTTTTAGGGTCTTGCTTGTGATTATTTCACTTCAATTGAATTACTCCAATTGAAAAGACCTTGATCCCTTTGAATCAAGGTCAGATTTCCTATAGTTTCATCTAACTAATTGAGTGCTCTGTCTAAACGTTCTGGTTGAAGAGTCTTAAAAGATGTTAGCCTCTCAGGCTGTTCTGATGGAAGGTTTCGCATCCCCTCGAAGACTACAATGCAGGGGAAACGGTAAAAACCCTGCGCCATCACTCTCCAACTGGAACCATTTATCAGACGGCTTGTAGCTAATTTAACAAGCTACTGGACCACTCACTTACCGGACACCGTTCTCCTAAGGCAAGCGATTAACAGGTCAAACAGCAAAACCCCTGGAATGGTCTTACAATAAAAGACTCAAAATTAAATCCTTTACTGTCATAAAATCTACTTTAATTGGGGATCAAGTCAAAAAGTATCCTATTTTACAAATACTTAAGCATTCCTACACACTGTGTTACCCATTTGGCGGAGCTGACGCTGTTCTCGATTAAATGCCTTTTGCTCCGCCGTTAACAGGTTGGCTTCAGTCGGCGCCCGCATATCCCATTGAATGCCAGAGAGGAGAAATAAACTGCCCGCCATGACGACGCCGGTATTGAAGAATTGCAAGCTTGGAGTGATTGACAGCAATGGCAGAGCAATAACATGAAACAGTCCAGTAATTAGGAATGTGCGAGAGCGCATGCCAATTCCGCTTGCGACATAACCTAGCGCGCTCAACCCCAACCAAATTGGGCAGAGATTAAGCAATATCCAGCCGCACTGGCCGAAAATTCCATAGTCGGTTAATGCGACGCCAAGCAACATCAATCCGGACCAGCAATAGACCACCCAGCACAATCTTTCCACTGAAACCCAGTACCAAGTGAGCCAAATCATCACGGCAGTTCCGAACAGGGTCAGGAGGGAGCCCGCGATCGCTTGATCGGTCCAGCTGATGGGATAGAACTGAGCGACCGCAAAGATGGCTGCAGTGATAACGCCCCAAAGCAAAAATACTTGATCGACTCGGGTGTAGAGGGTTTGGAATAACGTAGTATCGCCAATCCGCCAGTGGATTCGCAGCAGTCCAGACAAATCCTGAACATCTAAAGCTTCTTGCTTTAAGCGTAGAATCGGCTGGTTGGGATCGAAGAAAGTCATTCTGGATTAAGCAGTGTATAGATTTGTTAACGAAATATTAACAAATAAAGATGGATTCTACAAATCTTTACCTTTTACTAGTGATTCCGGAACCTGGAAACGAAGATTTCGTCGCTATTTCGCCAATCGAGCAGGATGTAGAGTCTTCATAGGGCTCCTTCAGTCAATGATTTGGCAGGAGAAAATTCAGAGGATTTCTCCCCAGGGAAAATTTCTCCTTCAGGGTTAATCCTTCATTTGAATAAAAAATAGCTTTCATCCCTCCAGCATCACGCTGGAGGGATGAAAGCCGCTGAACTGAAAAATTTATAGAGGTTCTAACCAAGCATTCTCAGTAAACCTTGCTGACCAATTAAAACTTCTCTTAGCAGACTCACAATACCGACCCAAATAATCGGTGAGATATCCACACCGCCAATGGGAGGGATCAGTTTTCGAACAGGAATCAATAGCGGTTCAGTCGGCCAAGCAACTAAATTGAAGGGCAATTTATTTAAATCGGCTTGAGGATACCAAGTCAGCACTATCCGGAAGATGAACAGTAAGGTCATCAACCCGAGGAAAGGACCGAGAATCCAACTTGCGATTGTGGAATCAGTCATAGTCGCTAAATCTATAGTGTGAACGCCTTAAAAAAGGCAAATCGTCAATTTCTACTAATTTTAAAGCTTTGTAACGGAAAGTTGACTTCTCCTTCCAACTCTCCATCCTATCTTTTCAAAAGGTTTGTCTTCTCAAGTCCGAGACAGACCTATAAGATAATTAACAGATAATACTTTTTGCTTTAGTTAGAGGAAAAAATTATGACGCCATCTCTAGCAAACTTCCTGTGGAGCTTATTTTGGGGTGCTTTAATTGTGGTTGTTCCCGTTACGGCTGGTCTCATCTTTATTAGCCAGCGGGACAAAATTCAACGGCGTTCCTAGAATAAGGCGGCGCAGGCTTTTTGCGATCTCATTTCGACAGGGGGCGCATAATCCTATGTGTCCCTTATATTTGTTAGATTGAAACTAAAGGGTGAGTGAGGCTAAAATTTAGGCTCTAGCTGGAGAGACTCAATGATTAACGGTGGACTTTCATTCGCGAGCCTCAACTCGGGTTTTGTCCTGGCGCAGGTGAACTTTGGTACGTCATTCGCCTCCTATATGGGCATAGTCCTTGCTCTCGCAGGGGCGGGACTATACTTTTTGAGACAGTTCCGCCCAAATGTCGCCCGTGACCATGACGTCTTTTTTGCCGCCGTGGCGCTTGGCGCGGGCGGGATTTTGTTTTTTAACGGCTGGCGATTAGATCCGATTCTCCAATTTTGCCAATTAATGCTGGGGGGATCTGCGATTTTCTTCGCAGTTGAAAGCGTTCGTCTTCGGGAGATAGCCACTGAGCAGGCTAAGCGCCGCACCCCTGTGGTAGATGATGATCGCCCAGTTAGCCGCGTCTATCGAGCAGAATTAGATGATTACGAGCGGATTAATGATCGAATTAATACCCGCCGCATCCAGGGATCTCGGGATGATTACGGCGATGATTATGATCAGGATTACCGCCGTCGACCTTCTAGCCGCAGTGCGCCTAAGGGTCGTCTAGGACCCAGTAGTGAGAGAATTCGCCGTCGTCGTCCGCGCTCAGGGAGCAGTCGCTCGAATGACTCCATTAATCCTCCCTCCGCCTACTGGGATGATGAGCCTCCCCAACGATCTCCTCGACGGAGTTTAGAAGATTCTCCCCGTTCCTATGATCGAGATGCGGATCCGATGAATCGCCCCAGAAAAAACCGTCCTTCCGGTAGATCCCGTCCAATCGACGGCTCAAATCTAGGGGAATCTCGTGGGGAAGATAATTATGCTGATTACCGCCCCCTAAATCTTGCGGATGAGAGTTTTGACCCACCGTCAAAGTTTGACTACTAAGCTGGGCCGAACCAATTTAACCGCTGGCCAGGCTGTGAGCCTGGGTTTATTGCTTGATAAACCCAGGCTCACAGCCTGGCACTTTATTAGAACCTGGGATTTTAGATAGATCATTATGCAGCAGGGTAAGAAGACAACGGTGCATTTATGGATTTATGTGTGATACAGCCAGTTTTCTATATTGGACTATGACTCTCGCCTTAATTGTCTAGCTGCTTCTGATTCATTCAGCATTTTCCCCAGCACTCGCTTAATTGCAGACTTGTATTGTCATTTCCGACAAAGTACAGCCCCGTTTCAACCTTGTTTCCAGAACGGATAGATAAGAGGAATTATGAAACTTAAGGTTCAATTACCCCCCAGGCTTGATTGAAATAGAGTTGGGAAAAAAGACTTTGGAGTCTAGACAACTCTATTTCAACTATGGAAAAAGTCAACTGGCGGAGTGGGTTGCAACGACTGACTGAACGATGTTGTTACCTTTGAGTTTATTGAGCGTTCTCATGACCTGAGTCAGGTTATTCGAGTCGTTTTGTCCTTTAAGAAGTTCGGCGGCCAATTCTAAATCTGCAATCGCTCGCCGGGTGTCTCCTATCTTTTGATAGGCGGCCCCTCGATAGCAGTAAGGGAGCGCAATGTTATCGCTTCGTTCAATGGCGGCCCCATAGTCTTCGATCGCTTCTGATAGATTTCCAACCTTCTGTAGAGCGCTTCCCCGATAAAAATAGGGGATAGGCGATAACGGATTGAGTTCAACCGCTTTATTTAAATCGGCGATCGCGTCTTGTAAATCGCCTTGTTCTAACTGTAGAACTCCGCGATTGCAGTAAGCCGAGAAAGAGTCGGAATTATGTTTAATCGCATCACTAAAGTCAGTGATTGCCGGAGCTGACTCGTTGAGATCCGCCCAAATCAGCCCGCGATTATTATAAACAGTGGCGTCCCAGGGATGGATACAAAGCACTTGGGTGTAATCTGCAATGGCTCCCCAATAATCTCCTAAGTCTTGTCGAGTGCCAGCCCGATTAAAATAGGCGACTGCATCTTGCGGATCTAGAGTTGGATCATCAAACCGTTTGGTCAATTCATCGATCACCTGAGGCTCGGTGGTCCGCAGTTTCATGCTTAATTCTGGGAAAACCGTATTGCTGGCGGCCAATTGCTGAACCCCTAGAATGGCGAAGGTATCATCGCACACCAGGAAGTTTTCATCCGTTCCGAGAATTTTAAATTTGAAGTGATCGGGGTAACTCTGTTTAAGGGGTAGGAGTTTATTTAGAGCATTTTTGAGCAGTCGCTTTTGCCCTGATTCTACCCGCCATCGCTGGGAAATAGTCCGAATGAATCGACCATCTCTGCGATCGCCCAGATGACACCAGCCAATTTCCAAATGACACTGACGATTGAGTAATTGCTGGAACTTCTCGATCATCGATTCATCCAGTTCACATTGGGCCGCCCAGGGCCAAACTAAGATCAATCGTTCTTGAGCCTGCTCTAACGCCTTTTCCAAAGCGGCGCGGCTGCCTTTTGAAGAGGGTGGGATCGCCTGGTTTGAATCTCTCTGTAGAGGGGATTTGGGCTGCAAATCTACAATCCACTCTGTTTCGGCAGAGACGGCAAGGGCAGGGTTAGTAGGACGTATGCCCGCCAAACTCCGCTCTACTTCAGTGACCTGATTTTCGGTCGCCTCCAACCGGCTGGATAAAACTTCAACTTGTTGTCCCAGCGCTGCTGCATCGAGGTTTGGAGAAATCTTTTTAAGTTGCCCGTTAACCTGTTTTTGTTGGACTTCCAGAAAGTCAGCGCATTTTTTGAGTCGGCCCAGTTGCTGCTGCTGTTTCTCCTGAAATTCATTCAGATAGGCTGTCACCGCCTGCTGAAATTCAATCTGAGGATAGGTCTGAACCTGAAGGGATTCCAACTGTTGCTCTAAATTGACCAATCCCGCTGTTAGCTGATTCAACTCTTGTCTGACCGCATCTGAAGACCCCTCTGAGGATTCTTCAGCCGAATGGCCAGCAACTGATTCCGTTGCTAAGGTCTGAAGGCGCTGGGTGAGCATTTCCCTCAGCACCTCAATCGACTCACTCAGCAATTGCTGCCGCTCCCCTAACTCCTGGACATTGATAGCAACATCGGATAAATCCCGCCGGGCCGCTAACTCTGGAATGATCTGAGTCAGTTGCTTAACCTCTTCTTGTAGAAGTTTAGGATCAATCTCCGCAGGCAGCCTTCTTAGACGTTGTTCAAAGTTCTGAACACTCGCTTGCAGCTGAGAAAAAGTAGTCCGGCTCTCACCACTGAACGTCTCCAGATTGACTTGCATCTGCATGACTCCGGTTTTGAGCTGAGCAATCTGCTCTTCCGCCGCCTCTACTCTAGGCAGATTGGAAAGATTTTGAACCTGCTTAGTGAGATTTGTGAACGATACGGCAAGATGGGCGTATTGATCATTCAGCTGCTCTATATCTTGATAGAGATGACTCAAATCAGGCGGTTGCATCTCTTGCAGCCGCTGTTCAAGCTGCTGACTCGTTTTCTCAAGTTCACGCGTGAAGCGAAGGTTAGACCGATCGTTATGAGCGACGACTGATCGCTGAAAATTTGTCAATGCTTCAGGGGAGGGTAACGCGTTCAGCTGTTCCTGCAGTTGACTGACATTTTGGAACATCCGCTCATCGATATCCTCGAGAGAAGTAACATTTTTTTCAGTTTGATGTTCAAATTGTTTTCGATTTAACAAGCCCACCGCCGCCAATAGCGAGAGGGGGGCAGTTATATAAAACATTTGTAGGGTTGCGACTGAAGCCATGGCTCCAGCGCCTGTTCCCAATAGCAGTAGAAATTCTGTGAAATTAAGCCAGCGACGATTCTTCACAATTGTCCTGGGAAATAATAAACGGCATACAGGTACACTCTGTGAGGTGGAAAATATCCACCATCATGAAAAATTTTCAAGTCTTAGAAGACCAAATCAGGAAAAGGACAATAAGCGATTTTACGGATTTCGCCCTGAAGCCGAGTTAAAAAACGTATAAGTATGTATCACAAAAAGAGTAGAGGTGAAATTAACACCCTCATTCAATAGACAGACTACCCCGTCAACCTTTACCCTGACTGACTGCAAAGCAGGTAGAAATGCACCGATATCAGAATTGAGACTTGATAAAGTCACCCTTTTTATATTTATAGGATATCAGGAAG
>JAAUYH010012040.1_pt1 | contig 25949 bp, 23 predicted proteins | sample 7278061 | NCBI WGS metagenome assembly JAAUYH01 (sample SAMN14350203, study PRJNA611818) | marine sediment metagenome | isolation source: surface marine sediment (0.6m) | place: French Polynesia: Moorea | collected 2018-08
CACTTTTCTTGGAGCGACTTTTGTATGATTAGATCCTGAGTTCATTTATTGACATTTCGTTTCCGACTCAATCTAGCCTCTTTGACGGGCGTCTGAAGCCTCACCTCTCTAAAACCGTGTTTTAAGAAGCTTCATGTCGACCTAATATTGACCCCAAGAAATTATCAATTTCATCCAACTGTCCGAGTAATATTCCAATACAAATTAAATTAAACTTCCAAAACGAAATCGCAATAGAATATTGCAATGTATTGGTAATATTCATGCAATTCCCATGCCTCGTACTAAGTGGCTGAATTGTTGCCTCATTCAAATCAATGTGTATAGCGGTACTAGAAGTTGTAACTAGTTTTTGTTAAAGTCTATTCCACCGCTCATCTGAACATTAATTTCGATTTAATTAGTAAAATGACAAGCGCAGACTGAAGAATTATCTTGTCTTTCTTGCAGTTCTGTGTAAATGTGGTACGCTTGAAGCCGCCAAAACCGTCGAAAATCAACCTGAACACTTTGGCAATCGTTAAATTTGGATGGTTTAAAATAAAATTAATTGTCTCGATCGACAGGTCAAAAAAAGACACGAAATCGAACCCGGCAATGTAGAGAAATCTAGATTGATCTCATCTATCGAAAGTAATTTCGAAATCTTAGACTCGTCTCAGAAACCGATTTATTGTGCTGCCGCACTACTTTTCATGTATGCGACGGTTCGTTCGAAACTATTTAACAGTAATTCGAATAAAAACAGAGCTTATCACGGTTATAAAAAGAAAAAGATCAGTGCAAATCTGTAACAACAGAGTGCAATATGCGTGTCACAAAAATATGGATAGTGAAGGTTCATAAAGAGGTGTCGATGGTATTCAAATCGGATGGAAAATATGATGACCTTGTCACATATTCAATTATTGGGTCGACGGATGTAGAATAACTTATTTATACACATGTTTGAAGTCAAACAGAAATATAAATACTATCAAATATTTTGAAGCGATTCAAATAAGATTCAGACAATTTCCAAAACTAGAATAAACATTCATTATTCCAAACATAGTATATCTTTCACCTTGATGAGAGCTACTCGAAAAAATCACCGTGAAAGTAGACAAATGCCATGAATTCTCCGAATTTATTCTGTTTGAGTGCAAACAAAGCATTTCACTCACCGTCAACGGAAAATTTAGGTTTAAAACATTTCTCTTACTGCCAGCCACCAGAACGGCAAAATCACTTGTGTAGACTACATATGAGTGCCTATTTTATAGTTAGGTTACTAGATTCTGGCGAAAAATGATAACGTACGAAGTAAGAAGAAGATAATATATGTCGTCAAGTATATCTCGAAATTCTATTCGCCGCATTCGATGATCAACAATTAAATTATTCGTAGCAGTGACATCTGGAATAAAACGATTCTCACGAGTTATTCTGGAATGGTCAAGTAGGTATTATTTCCGCACATATTTGCGTGGGTTCGAAAACAAACTAAATGATTTTAAGGAATCTATCCAATTCAAGCCGTAGCTTGACTTCCAATTGTGCCAGAACAAATACGAAACTGTAAATCGATTTCTACTTCGTCACAGATGAAAAAAATCTTGAACATGAATATGATTTCTTTCAACATGTATCTATAAGATACACCATGGCCAAATAATGATACACGCACCGAGTAGCCTTGTGGTCCACGAAAACGGGAAAAATGCGAATTCGCTTAATAATTCCGAGATATATCGCTATTTTATATTTCTTTCAAGAAGTAAATCTGCTGCCTGAAGTTTTTTTGAAGAATTCAATGCTATCTTGAAGAAACAATTGATTTTGGGCATTTATGGGCGAAAAACAGTCCGCTTGTTAAGATTCAACAACCCATAGCTACATTACTAGTCTATGTAGGCACACCACAAATTATCCGTTGGTGATGAAATATTTACAATGATACGGTTCCAAATCCATGCTACTGATCAGCTCTACATTTCCTGCATGTATAAATTTTAACTGAAGTATGGTTCCTTATGTCTTGTGAACTAAAGCCCACGGAAGGTCGGTCTCTTTCTGAGTTGCTTAACCTTGCACATCCGAATTCGCTCACACATCTATCATCTAGACTTACAATAGCACGGATTTATGACTGGAGATTGAAGCTCTGAATTGACTACCCGGCACCGATCTGCTCTTTCCGCACAAAAGCTGGACTACATCCGCCCAACCTCGAGTTGAAGGCGAAATTTTGCACATACCTTTCACTGATCAAGTATTTCCCTGAAGGCACAGCCCCCACAAAAAAGTCGATAACAGGGGATTCAAACTTGGTCAAAGACAAATTGAGCAGTCCAGGAAGTTCAAATTTCACGTAGGGTTTTTTGCTTCGATAAAACCGGTCCCCGTACGGCTCTACAGACGAAACAAAGGCTTGTTTATATTCCCTTTTCAGTTGATGTTTGTTTTTCTCCTCTTTTGTAAGTGAAGCGTAATTAAAGTTGCACAAACTCTGAGGAAGAAAGAGCCTTTCACCTTTTCTAATTCGTCCAAGAGAAGACAAAGAGCTCAGATATTTTTCGCGGTAAATAGTACCCGAACTATACAAATTTGCATTCTAACACTGTGCCTCATTTAATTCAGTGCGAGTAAATTTTCATGAACGAAGGTTCCAATAGGGTGAAAATACAAATTATTATGCTCCAAGCATGATTTTTAGGGTACCACCATTTCCCGTAACAAATAAGAGTTTGAAAACTAAATGAGATTCACGACAAGCACGAGGTTCAGTGAGGCTTTTGTTCTCGAATTTCGCAGCTTTTATAATAACTCTACCATTACCTTCTGTCGCCCTCTCGACTCCATCGAAACCAGTAAGTGACGGTCGTAATTCACGATGAAGCAATTTTTATTCTCTGAAAAAGTCAAGGCATAAAATTATAGCAAAGTAGAAACAAACTTAACCTGTTCACTACATATTTCGTTAATTAGTTGATCTTTTCGCACAGGAAATTTATCTTACTGACACCAAGCCGAATTCAGTACTGTACGATCTATTCCTAAGCCACTTTCGGGCTTTGTCTCTGCGGTTAAAAATTCTAGTGTGCACAATACTGCCTAATAATCGTGTAGCAGTTTGATTCACAGCAATAAAGCCTGGTTTCTGGTAACTGGTTTTGTTCTTGGCAGCATGTCAGTAGTTCACACAATAAGGTTTTGAAGCTTATATATGCTTGCAACTAAATATTGATGCAATTTTTCGTAATGATGGTTTAAGGGTCAATTGAAGGCAATGATGGGTGCTTCGATTCTTGAGCTCGCATGACAAATATAAGTGCGCTACGTGAGATTCTACGGAACAAGATGTAGGAATACGAATTGAGTAATTACTGTTACATCGTGTGAAGGGCTCTTCAGTTTGATTTCATTGATACCAAAAAAGGGTGTAGTTTATTACGATTTGATTACTAATATAGGCAATTTCCTAGTGTACTATGCACAGGAAGGGCTATTTAATAACCATTTTCAGTAGATGTTTATTGATACCATAGGTCTTTATCACAAAAATAGATAGAAATCGCACATGATTTTAAGGTATGAATAGTCATTTGGATTCTCGGCACGGTTTTAATCGTTTTAAAATTTTGAACATCATAGTGAAGCATGCAATCTCAGCTCGAAGTTCCGCTTTTTGTCCGTTTACAGATTTTTATGCAGCGTAGATCCTGATTTAAAAAATATGGACCTCTTAAACTTAGGTGTACTGTAAAGCAATATTATTATCCCATGTTAATATGTATTGCGCAAATTTTTTTTGTAGAACTTTACCCTCAGCTAATAATTTCAATCGAAAGCAATCGCTACGAGTCGAGAAAAATTTCTTCCTTTTTATTAAACCTGAAATAGAGCTTGAGCAACAAAGGAGTCTCCTGCCTCTTAGTGCTTTGCTCATACCTATGAAATGTACTCCAATTTTCATCATTACTACGTAATGATCGTCATACGGCAGATTCAAATTTTAATTGAATATGTGTAACTATTTTCGAATTAAATCGACGCGCGTGTACTTTTAATAGGCTTTACGTAGAAGGCAAGACTCCACGCGGTACAAAGCCGAGATATAAATTGGAAAAATTTGCATTTTTGAAGATATATGAAAATTAAAGCGCACGTTCTACGTGTTTATAATTTATTTTAGCTTCGAAGAGTATCCTGTATATGGTTCTAAATCATTATCATTATTTTTAGAATTTCTCGCCATTCTGCTGCCGATGAGAGCTACTGTTTCCAGCGAAGTACAGTAAGATTTATTGTCTAATATTTGGCGCGTTAGTACACGCATATTGTGGAAATACTGATATCTGAAAGTGATAAGGGTGCGGTGGTATTCATGAATCCCGAAACTGGTTCGAAAGTTCGGCCTCTAATTTGGACAGAATTTAAAGATGAATTAAGTGATTGCTGATCATGCTATGAACGATTTCAGATTCCTCTCACCAAATATTGATGTCCCAATCACTACTACGGACGGATGCAATATCAGATCTTTATTACTAGAGGGTCGCTATGCCACAAGTCTGTTGACACTTCATAAAAGCTACATATCGTCCGAATATTTTTTAGGATGCAACGACAAAAATGAATAGGCCATGCCATCTTACGATTAGTTCTGGGAATTTACGATATTGATATGTTTTATTCCAGAAGATAGTGCTGATTCGCTCTCAAAGTTGAATAGATCATTGCAAAATTATAGAGTTATTTAGGAAAAATTGGTGATATTGATTCATTATCATAAGAAAATGCAGGTTAATTGTTAATTCGACTACCGTTCGTCGTCAGGCGAAAGTGAATAGTCCTTCATTCGTTGTGTCATGTTTGCTGCATTATGGTCTATTAAGATTACGACGACGGGCCATACACTTTGAAAATCCATCATTTCATGGACATGACCTTATGTGAATTCACTAGTTGTATTACAGAATGAAAAATAGATTACTGCTATCGAACTCCCAATCTATTTAGATTTTCGCTCAGAATTCTTAAAATTCAATGAAGACCCGACGAAACCAGGACACATTACAAACGATTACCGATAATGCGATGAGAACACATGAACGATGGGAAGCCTTATGAAATGAGAACAAATAACCATCATAAATGCCGATGATATGAGAAGGATTATGAAAATGAACGCCTATGAAACGGGAGTGCAGGGACAGAGCTTAATGCAAGTGGCAGGGATTTGGCGCTCGGCACTGATTTGTTGACGTTTTCTCTGTGAATTTCTGCTGATGATGACAATGGTTCTTCACCTAGATCGCAGTTAAAATTTGTACCGCCGTCCACTGCGAATATTCGACCCGTATCAGCAGGTATATTCAAATGATTCGATGCGTTCAATATCGCGTGTGTTGTTTTCGAGATACATCCATAGTAGGGACACCTAACTGAAAATTCTGTGTTTTCGACAAATTGAAGTGACATCGGCAAAATCACCATGAAATACAATTCAAGGCCAGACAAAAATTTGAGAATTACAACAATTAAGTCGATGATTAAGGTCTTTAGTATGAATAAGATCTATATCGATAGGTAAACAAAGAAAAAATGATAGAATTTTTACCATCTTACAATTATGATTCGAAGCTCCGTGATATCCTGTTCATGAAGATTATCGACGCGCGAAATTAGTATTATCAAGAGATAACAACCGAATATTTGAGAATGCAGAAAAGAAAGTCCTTTCTCTTGAAACAGAGATTTTGTTCATAATGCACCGCATCGCGCTGCTGCTAATAAATTTTTGCAACACTACCAACATTACTATACATCGATAATCGCTTTCCGAATTCCTTCAAAGCCGTTAAATAGGATTGATAAGCCATTCATAGCAGCATAAATTTCAATGATATTAAACCAGATTGGGACAGCGGAAAGATATTCCAACAGTAAGACACTTCTGAGCTTATAGCGCAAAACAAGGCAGATGGAAAAATAATGAGACAAATACCACCAATTGGTACAATGCTTATCAACCTTTGACTGGACGAGCGCTCCACGCGTGGCGCTGTCCTTACGTAGAGATTGAGTAGAACGTAGTTTGCGATATGGAGACAATAGGCCACACTGTGTCTAAGGATGAGTCAACTGCGGTCTCAAAAGGCACCTTCATGCCAAACAACAATAATAAGCACCGCAATGTCTAAAACAATGAGAAGTGTGCCACTGACTTCTAGTAGATTTGCGTTGGAACACCTTGATACAGTCAAAACTTGATTAAAACCACCAATAGACCTCGGAACACATTTTTCACGAATCTTTCAGTATCAATCCTAAATGGAAACCATGGTAGAAGCCCAGACCAAGTTAACTACCCAAGCTACACTCGGTTGGAAGAGTACTAAATATTTTGCCAAGGTCGGTTCGATGTAAGTAGGCTACTGTACAAGCTAGAATTAGTACTTGAAGACGTAGCAGCAGCAATAGAAATCAAACTGAACGAATCATTGCCAACAGAACCGAAATTGCAAATTTCCAACTTGTATAGGCTGTATTTTGGTTACAGAAGCTTCAGGTTTGCACAACAGAGATGTTCATTGCTACGAACAGCTCTATACTGTATTGAAAGCAATCTTGGTCGATACAAGCCTTAACCTTTTTTGGCTTGTAATTAAACTTAAACATTCCTGAGAGCAATGGAAATTGGCGATGAGCGATTTTCAACAGGAAGAAATGAATCGAGAGAAAATTTGACAATAAAAAGGCGATAATTAGACTAGATCAATGTTGGTGTCTCGGGTATGTCTAATATTCTGACCAGGGTTTTGGTCACAAGCCCTTATGTAGGTGTAGTCAGGTGGGAAACATTCAAAGAAATAGTAGATTCGAGATGAAGTTGTCACCGCTGTAGATATGAATATTCATGGTAGAATTCCGAATCAAACAAGCTCCTGCTATTGTCCTCACCGCTAGACGTCCGGTTGATAAATAAATTTGAGATTTAATTCTCATTCATCATTTTTCTTTGTTAATCGATGACGGGTACGTAAGTACTATTACTTACTGCAATCTATAATCCATTTCAATGTCTAAAGAGTACCGATTCACGGTTTTTGAGACAGCAGTCGCCACCATTCTGCGCTATGGGCAGCAAATGACAGATTACTCATCATTTTGGAAAGGGAGACTTCGTATTCTGATGTTAGGAGTAGAGAGATACGGATGAACGTCCAGTGATGCTACGGAATCTTAATTGGCTGAATTTAGTTTAGAAATTTTACCCATGAACGGTTTCTCTACAGAAAATTTTACTACTTTGCGGAGTCTTGAGTATAGTCTTCAATCAATTTTCCGTTCAAAACATCAAATTTACGCACGGTTTGGAACATCATGCATGAAACATTACAGTGCTAGTACCGCACAGAAATCTGATGTTTTGGATTAGGCTAGGTTTTTAAAAGTAAATTCCCAGTCTCAATTGGCGATGTACTTCATGGATTTACGTACTTCTAAGTTATTTGCATAAAAATTTGGTGACAGATGGAAAACTTAACATCTACTGCTACTGCGCCTGACTTCTTTATTTTTAGTTCCTGTAGTGTACCAGGAATCAATCTCTGCTTCCTGAACAATGCAGATATTGAAGCAAAGCAGGCTATCGAATAGCTTCTCAGAGCGTACAGTCATAAAATGAAATTAATATTCGTTTATAGCCGTTCGTTGAAGATAAAAAAACTTAATATTGACGTATTATCGTCGATTTCTTTATCGAAAGAACATCAACAGCGACAAGAATAGAAAAGAAAGTAATGTGCTGATTAGAACTAAAAAAGACTTTCTAAATGTTGCAGAAGCCTAGAAAATCTGTTCAAGTACCTCAAGCTCATCGAAGACCTGCAAATTTTGTTCCATTTTTCTACAGATAGTACGATAAATTAATTTGAAACATGTATACTGTATATACTCCCATACTTGAGCACATGATTTAGAGGCTACGCCTAACAAACATAAAATAATTCAAACAATTGGATTTGCTCAGCGAGTACAATATCTCTAGGAGAAAAATTATGAAGAGGATTTGAGGATCATGAGTTTATGTCGGTATTAAAAATCAACTCAGTCAACTTATGGCAATAGGATTTCACATTATAAGTACAAAATTCGTGATGAGCGATAAACGAGTGAAATTTTTACCTAACCTGTTTCAGATATCATTATAGCAAAGAGTATAGAATGTACTACGAGAAAGAAGTCCGAGTGTTCAAGAATTAGTTCTTTCAAAGCTTAGCCATGCATTTATTATGAGGCAACAGAATTCACATAAGTGTTCCAGCTAGAAAAGTACACCTCCCCATTCTTGGTCACATTAGCTGTTCAGAAACGAGAGTAGAGCAATTGCGCATCCTTGTTTAGAGAGTCAAAATCAAACTAGCGGTTTTATTGCCATGCAAGATTAATCAGACTGTTATCGTCAGCAGATGTAAATCAAAATTCTTCTCTACAATAATTGACACGAATCCATAGCCAATATTGGTTTTGTACTGAGCATAATATCTTGCGTTTCTGAATGATGAAGACTTTTTTCCGTCCTTCTATGACTCAAATACAGTACAGCAAATCCAACTGTAGGTCCCAATAACATACTAGATGGCTGGCTTTTCACGTAAAGAAGTAAGAAAAGGAAAGATTAGTTATTTCCATAAACGAAAAAGTATTTTCTAATCCTCAAGCGAAAATGAAAGAAATCGAAAACCGGTTGACAGACGAAAAACTGAAATTCAATATATCAATTAACTCTTTTAGCCACCTTCACGGAGAGTACTGAATTTTATCAAATTTTCTGGGCTCTAACGAACTGAAATATGGTAGCTACCAATCAGACTCTTTGCTCCTCAGCAGTATAGGAGCAAAAAGCGCATAGAATGGAATCGATGGCTTTAACTCAGTGAAGATAGATAATAAATTGATAAATGTTTGAAAATTTTCTGCATTGGCACATTTAATATGCCTTTTCTCGATTTTTGAACACAACAAACAAAGTGCACAATTTTTTTGAAAAGCTATCTTCATTGATTGAGCAGTTCAGCACTGAATCCTGATGACTAAACCGTGTCTAATTATAGTGAAGTGTATGTTTTACCTATTCTAACACTTTCAAGAAATTGTATATTTTGCGTCTGATGTACTGAGTACATACACATACAATAGCTAAAGACAGTAGTACAAGTCCCTCTAAGCGTAGGTGTCAACAATTGAAATCCATAGGTGTTTCGGCTTTTAGTAGAGCGATTTCTAGTGAGCTTTCGTGAAACAGAGAACTGCTGCCGGCCCTAGTATCGCTTCAAAAGTAATCTCGAGCAAACTTGCAGACCGCCCGAGAATGGCTGCTGAACTCCTTTAAAGGACGTTCATGTTGTTCGAGCTAGATCAATTGGAAACAACTCGTTCTGTTCTGGAAAAAAATAGAAAGAAACCTCCACAACAATGAAAGTATAGAGTAAGGTCGAGAAGAGAATGAAATGTGCCTTCAATCTGTTCCCCTTTGCAGCCAACTGGCAACAACTGATGAGGATCCATGAAGTAGTCGTGAAAAATGAGGTCCCAATATCCCTCTGTGTGTGTGTGTGTGTGTGTGTGTGTGTGTATTTTTACCCGTGTTTTTCTTCTAGTATTCCTCCTGAATCACTGTAAGGATCAACCACATCAAATCTAATCAACTAATTCAAGTTCCACCTAGAATTAGAATATTTCTGCTCAAAGTTAGACAACCCTGCCAAGTTTCAGACCACCGCAACCTCCATCTTTCAGTACTGCTCACGAAAATCAAACTTGATCGATATAAACTCGATTCCGGACCAGCTCGTATTTGATCCACTCCGACAATGTGGAGAGAAATAGTCCGATTTCGATGAAAACCAAATATAGATGCACTAAAGTGGTTAGCGTAGCGTATGCGCTTTGCAGTAACTAGTACAAATTTAATGTCAAAAGCAAATACATTCACCTTCTTGTAGCTTGCGGAGTGAGTGGTCAACAGTATGGTACCCATACCATCTGTCCAACAACCACAATATATCAAGATATCGTTCCAGCGCGACTCTAATCTATTTGGTTTCAAGTTTCTGCGGTTGTAAATTTGGCAAGAATTTGGATATGCGAGATCTATTATTGCGCGAACATTCACGGTGGCCAGTTTAGATGAATCAGGAAGTGCTTCATCGGTGAGAATTTGATAAATAAACTGATCATTAAATCGAAAAATCAAGGTGTATTTGAATTGTACTCCGGCAGCAGACATACTGACATTTGTACGAACGAAACAGTCACTCACCATACATATGTTTGGCTCGTAGTCTACCCCATGATGTTCAATTAGATAATTGGTATTTTTTATGTAAGTTGAAACAGACTTGGAAAAGGTTAACTGTAATCAAGCAACGAAAAAAAATTATTTCCCTCAAATCCATAGTATACAAAAATCAGGCACACCCGGAATTCGTGTCTTATAGTACAGCACTCTCGTATAAAATCCAGGATTTGTCAATAAAATTGATACTGATGTTGAATCGTGACACTAAAACACCACTTAGTTACAATTGATTATTGGCCAGATTCTCTAACGTATTCAACAAAATATGACTGATTCTGTCCTTGCTGTCTTCAAAACTCATGAGAAGTCCCATATTCTTACGCATGTCATCTTGTACTATATTTATGGCGACATTTTTAATGGCGAGGCTTGCCCTTTGTAAAGATTGAGGTATAAATTCGATTCCAACCAACAAACTACTATAATCTAAACCTCAAAATTTAATGAAACCATAATCTATGGCAAATTTAGTTTATTGTAGCATTAGTTGCACTAATTGATGCAATGAAATGTCACTGCTGGAATAATTTGGTCAAAATCGCTTAAAGCACTACGACAATATGAAGAAAATTTTCGACGACAAGCAACGGATTATGCGACTAGACACCTAAAATTCATGCATCACTCCCTACGAACATTCTGAATAGTGTTAAATTACGACCCAGTATTCCGCTGACGGTTACCTTTTGAGCATAGGAAATATTGTGGTCATGCGTTTTTCCCGAAACTATTTTATTGTTCCGATGAAGGGATGGATCTTCATCGTCTTTACTAAGGTCCTTATATAGCTTCAATTGGTGTGCTGCACAGTAACCAAGTCTGCAGAGTCGATGTTTCGTACAGATCATCAGGAAGATTCAACCCATTATTATCGACTGGTCATCCTAATTGTTCTACAAACTTTCGATAAATGGAAGAAGCTTCGTTTATATTAAAGTACCGAACGGATTCTGCTTAAGCAAATAACGTAAATATGCTTCGCAGATTCATTGTCTCGAGCACCCTGGAATTAACACTTGATTTATGCTAACAGACCAGTGCATGACTTAAAATCGAATTTAATAACCTTTTTATTTGGCTGATACTTTACCGAGGCAATTTTAGAAACTCGTAGTCAATCATTGGTTAAATAACATGTTTCATCTCTAAGTGTTTCTTCTTCCATCGGCCAAAAATCTGTGAATTATGGAAGAAATGAAAATAAATTTTTGAATGTAATCAAAAAAATCAGAAATGATGAGAAAGTTAATATTCAAGGCACTAATTGTCAGGTAAAGAGCCTTCATGCCTATCAGCAAGTAAAACAATTGACGAAAGTAGTTAATTTCCTGATTATGGATGTGACGAATCGTAACCAACATATAGCTTCAGAAGAATTTGAATCTCTGAAGTTTTAATTCGATTTTAAGGTCATGTATTATATGGGCTAAATCTTAGCGGTTAAGAAATAGTATGTTTCAGAAGGCAATGCAAAATAGTATTGAAATTTCTTCTGAAACCATCTGCACTCTCCTTCCACGACTTACCGCAGTTCATGTAATTTCTTCTGAGAAATCTTTAATGAAACTTACTGAAACTTAATAGACTTGGAGGTTCTCGAGTTTGGGACTCCAGAATTGTGTTATTTAGCCGATCACTGAACCTCGAATATTATTTCGTAGTAGACGGTAACGATCCTGTTCTGAATGATCGCATTCGCCTCAGTAGCAGTTCCAGCTTCACTCAATGAAGCAACCATCTCGCTCGCTTATTACCGTTTTCTGTGGCCGGTAGTGGTATTTGAACCGCCGATTATACGTCTCTTGATACACCCATCCCTTGCTGGTAGTACTTGCTTGCTTCCAGTCGTGTCGCTTTGTGTCCATTGCTTGGCTCCAGACCGAAATAATATACCGCTCTTCCTACGAAACGAACAACCCCTGTGTCAGACTCGCACGCGATGGGCACTTTCCACTGTGCTTCTTTGCGCTTGCGATTTGCTAAGAACTCAAAGTGCTCGAAACCAATAGCGTGATTTCGTTGCAATCCACCTTCTCATTTTCCTGCGTGCGACCTACAGCGAATCTGGCGTTCACCTTTTCACATACTCCATTATCGGATTCGATAGCTCGTCGGTAGCAAGTTTCTGCTTTGGTGGGATCAGATTTAACACCATACCCATAGCGATGACCTTAGGCCGCTTGAGTCTATTTCTGAACTTCTTCACACCCAGCTTTTAAAGTTTGCGGACCCCCTCCCTCCGATCAAGCACAATCCGTAATATGCTTGAAAGTAAGGACGTTGCCAAGCTAAAGAAGTAGTCCCTTTTTTCTGAACAAAGCCACCCCATTTGTTAGATCAGTCTCGAATCCGATACCTTGTTCAAAGCATTTAGCCAAGCGAACACACTCAGTGAAGCTGAAATCAGTCTCAAGAGCTTCTTCATATAATTTCACAGCCAGCATAGGATCACTATCGACTGAAATGCTGTGCTCATAGCAAAGATCAAGTATTGCTTGAGTAAATTCTTTCTTTAATTCTTTTGATTAAAACCTAAATGTGAGCGAATAGTATTCATACCATGCAACTTGTACCACGAGTATGCCCCCATACCGTGTGGATCTTCTTAATGCACCGCTTGCTTCACATACTTTACGCCTTCCGCAGCATTGAGTTCAACTCTGTTCAGGCGGACTCGTCCCACCCAGATGAGGACTACATTTGGTCACGTGTCACCAGACCTAAAGCGCATAGTCCAGTAAGCCTCACTTCCCGGCGAGCGAGGAGGAGGATACGTTCTTATTCTACCCACAGGGCAGTCGCCTGTCCCGCGCTACGACATGAGCGGTACGGGCGAGGCGTCTCTTTCCAATCTCAACCTACACGGTCGCTCATCCCTGTCTACTGTTCCATAAATCTTTACCTCCTACACTCCGCACCATATCAACCTCAGCATCTTCCGCCGGTGTTGCGGTATGCGGCAACAAACTCCGACGCTGAAAAGATAACAAACACCTCGTTGCGTCGTTGCCGCTGCATTTTTCGCATCCGCTCCGAGTTGGAAGATCGTAAAAAGAAATAGGCTTTACTTCCCCAGCGTCCACAGCGGCATAAAGGTTCTGTGCGGCTTCTTGGAACTTCTTCCTACCGTACTTGCCCTCAGTCCAGCAAGTTCCAGTTGCCTGTTGCAGGTACCCCATTCTTTGCGAGATACCAAGAATTTTCGTTACTCTGTCATTTTTTGAGTGCCCTCTCAAGCCGTGCAATCTTCTCTGGACAGCCGACATATCTCGTGATTTTGAATCATGGATATTGGTGGTGCGTTGCTCGAGATTAGACGCCCCTATCATTCCCAAATCGTGCATCAATTTTGTTCAGTTTCTTCACAAGTTCAGGTGATGTGCGTGCTCTGGAGGAGTCTGACAACTTATCTTCAACAGCGACCAGCTCAGCACGGATCTTATCAAAGTCTTGAATAGAGTTTTGCATAATGTGTGCTTGCAGCCTATCGAGCACCTGTACTTGTCATAACGCTCGAACGTTTGCCTCAATTCTTTTCGTGCTTTTTGACGTCGATGGCCTTTGACGTGTTTTAAGAAGACGCTAATCATGTGCAGAATATTCATGAAGCCGCCACCAAGTAACTCTATAACCGGTGCCATACGTCTTCATTCCAGCAATCAAACTGAGAAAGTAGGATGCAGGTCGTCAATCTAAAATTTGGTTGACTGTTGAATTTTAATAGCCTAGAAAGATAGATAAGTTGTAAAAAAGCCTTGTTGCTGTAGCTATACCATCACTCTTTTTATGTTTGGATGAGGATCTAAGCATGAGCACTAATTCCAAACTTTGCGATGTACTGAGAAGCAACTCAGCAAGAAAGTGGCTAAAATTATAGTAAGACCATGTAGTTTACAGTTGTCTTTTGATTAAACGTTCTTTGATGTACAAGACAGATATTGACAAACAAGGGAGTTTACTCAACAGCATCAGAGTGCGTGACTGGCAAATTGAGAGCAGCAGCAACTAGAAATTAAGTAATGACGAGAAATATGACAAGAAACGCTGTGTCCTTGAGGAATTGTTCGAGTTTGAATAACATACATCTTCGAAATCCACAAGAGAGTTGCTGCTCATTTCTACCTCTCTTTACTGGTAGTCAAGGAATATCGATATTCAGTATTGCAATAGCTGCTGATCACACATCACCCGTGTACCCATAACTTGTTTGACCATCCCCCTTTGACAGATCCATTCGAGTTGGTCCGGTGTTCTTATTCGAAATATTGCGAACCAAGCTTCCGAAGTAGAGTGTTACCATACACATTACTCCGCCCTCATCGAAATTTTGCTCGACTTCACACTCGCCGAACACCTCAATTACATGCAGAAAGTTTACATTTTTCGGTACCAACAGCGCCACACCTCTCAACGCACCTATAACCTCATACGAATTACCTTGTACTGTATGAATTCAATATCGTTCACCACTCCATAAACACACGCATTGTGCTTCGAAATTTCCACTCGATTCGCGTTCAGCTCAACACCCAGTACATGCGCTTTCGCCAATGCCAATTGAATCACATTACCGCCCCACCCAAGAACGCGTCCAACAAAACTGGATACTGTGGTAACTCACCAACGAATCGTCGCGCATGGTGTCGTGCAATAATTTCAGGAGTAACGCTATGCCAAGTCTCATTGTCCATTCGAATTCCTTCGTCGAACCGATGAAACAGTCGATGCCTGCTTTGTTGATACTTAGCAACATCGTAATAATTGGGCATTTTCACTTGCTGAACAATTGGTAACAAAAGATCGGGCACAGAACAAAGTAGCAAGGTACGGGAAACTACCCAGCGAAGAAATTGAACATATCCAAGGCAGGCGAAATGAGAGAAGCCTGGACCTGACCAACTGTGCAAGCGTTGAGCATAACGGTAGTAGTGTGCAGTAGGCGTTCTCTTTGGCAATTGGTGAGACGTCGAAATTAAGACGCCCTAGTCATCAAATGGGAGATTTAACAATGAGCAACTTGCCATCTGGTACCGGAAACGAGTATCTCTCGTGTACTGTACCGTAGACACATTCACACACTTTGCGAGCGTATGATCTCTTGCGAAGGAACCGTTTTCAGTGATCGAAACTGACTTTCGTTGTTCTCCGACAAATGGATGAAGCATTACCACAGCAACGCATCTCCTTACGAATTTTACGGAAACTGCCTGAACTGCATTGTCTTGCTACTCGAAATCGAGCAGAGTGTCAGGCCAGTAAGGAGAGGAAGAAAGGAAGAGCACACCTTCCCGTCTTGAAAAAAGATGCGCATTGTAAATACAATGCGATAGACTACTGTACGTACTGTGAACACAATTGTCAGAAATCACGATCACGATTGAGAACACAAAGGAAAATCCCAACGAATACAACCAACTACGATACCTCACCAATTTGCCACCAACAACAACTGCCAAAACGATAGGCTGCACACCGCTCGCATCATACTTTCGATGAATCCAAAAATACATCTTCTGAACTATAAACAATGACGTCGCCATTGCGAACAACCTTCAGAAGCCGATGTTGGCAGACGAACGCACTACGAAACTGTTGCTTTAGTTCATTCTTCTGCCTTGCTTACAAGTCTGAGATTGCTCATGAAATCATCCACTACACGTAAACAGTAGTACAAGCTCTCGATGAACACCGCTTAAGGCAAGGAAATTGAGCACGTCCTTACAGTCTCTCAAACATAATGTAAAAAGCGTTCACAGTACAGGTGCGGTATTTCCTCAGAGACATTGCGTTCCGGTTTTTCTGAGCCTTGTGCCTACGTGCTCCTCACTGTCTTCGGTTCCGATACCTCTCTAGTTGCTACATTGACACAAGCTACATTCCATAGCCGGGAACCAAGCCGTACACGAGTGTGCACATCATTCCGCACAACAAACCGCACGCGCCAATCGCCAAACCCGAACTCTGTACCAAATCATTGGCGGCACGTGCCAACTTGTTCGCGCATGCCGCCACGTGAGCACTCCATCCACGTGCGACAGCTACAGCGTTCAAAATCAATGTTCACTACCGGGAACACGACCGAAATTTCTGAGCACCAAAAAAGTTTGCAACCTTTACTGTACAGTACCTATGACACGAAGCCTGGAAACGACGGCATCGCAGGCGTACACGCAGGATAGTCGCTCAGCGCAGACGAAGAGTTGGGCTGCGACAGTTCGCCATCCTCCATGTCCTTCTCCACGGTCCATGTGCTACCGCTCATGCTTAACTTCCATCGCGCTTCCTCTCTGGCGACAGCCGCCACTGAAGTTTTCTTCTGGAAACTCAATGTCGACTTACTCAGGTCATCGTCCCCATTCTTCATCTTCGCCAAGTAGGGGTCGAACCTCGCGAATGACTCGTCGTATCTTCTCAGTACAGCCACCACCTTCTCGTTCAATGCCGTGAACTTGGAGTTTTGCACCGCCGCAGCCGCGGCCTTCGGGTCAGCGGGGCCCGCACGCAAGGGTAGTCTCAAGGTGGCACCTTCGTCATCGGTGGAAAAGAAGCTTCCATTCGAGCCCGGTCCAACAGTGCCGGCGGTGTAAGCGCCGGAGCTCGATGACGAGGTGGGCAACTCATCCGTCTCATCGTCATCGTTGGGTGCACAGGCGAAATCCTGAATAAATTCTCTCGGAATGGATCGTTTCACCGAGTCGTACAAAAACCTTGCATCCGGCGCTATCGCATGCCACCGTCCGGTGTTCTCCGCCGTGGACAGCAGGCGGTCCAGCAGCGCCAACGATGCCTCCAACTCGGTGACGTTCAAAACTTTTCCACCCCGTTTCGAGGACACGCCCTTCGACTTCGAGCCACCCATCCCACCGATAGGGCAAACGAATGGTACACCGTCATCAGTAATCGGAATCTCGGGGAACACGGTGACACTCCGTCGTTTCCTCTGATACCGATCAATCCAAAATAGCGCAGGCGGGTCGGAGCGGCGCTCAAAGCTGGCGCCCAAGTCCTCCGCCCACGCGCGCAACAGAATCAACACCCTATCCCTGACCTCCATGGACACGTAGCCCGACTTGTAGACGAACCAAAACGCGTCAAAAAATCTCCTGTGCGCGGTGTAGCGATAAAAGTAGGGGCACCTACGCATGAGTTGGTCGAGCACATACAAGGTCTTGGCTATATCGGCGTCACGTTCGCCACGCATGGCTAGTCGACTCCTGATCGCCTCCGCGGCCACATTGCCCGCGCTGGGTCGCACCGCAATCGTTCGCACAAGTTTGTGGACGGCGCGCTCGTCGCCCTCAGCCACGAGTTTGACGACACGCGCGTCGTCGCCACGGGGCCGCGCACGGGGCCGTCGCAGGATGACGGGGATGCTGCCAGCGTCATAAGCGCGCATGGACTCATCTCTCAGCGCACGGCGTCGCTCAGCCATGGTGCGCGTGTGCGTGTGAGTGTGTGGAGCGGGTCGGTGAGGGAGCGGACGCGCAGGTTAAATCAATAAGCGTGGACGCTACGTAGCAAACGCGCCAATGGCAGGGAACTGGATATCGTTACAGTGCACAATAGGAGGGTGTCGAAAAACTTGATCAATCCCACGCACCGCATCAAACAAGTAATCATATTACGACGCTACTGAATTAATCATCCGTGTGCCGCACTATTCGTGTGTGTGTACACAGTGCACTACGGAATCGAGCAGTGCAACCATCAGACGCTTACAAAAACAGCGTTGCACTACATCGAATCTATTAAGGAAATGAATGTCGTGCAGTAGCAATCGGGGCAGTGGCCGCTTGACACTCGCTAAACAGCTCGAAAATCATTCGACAATCGCTAGTCGATCGATACAGCCAACTAATTTTCACGTCGAAATCATCCCCGCTTTTACTGCACGTAGAACACAACAATACGCAACCAGAATTAGATTGGCTGAATATTATTGCTGCCTGTTGCTTCGCAGGAAATCAACTTTCGTGCGTCAAACTGCTGGGAATTGCTAACCGCGAACCGCATCTACCGTGCCATCGCACTTGGCCGTGCGCAGATTTCTGCCGGTTCATCTTTCATTTCTCGCTACAATAGTGGCGCCGCACCTTCTCCCTGAATCTGCCGCATGCAGAACGGTTCACTCCAATAATGTAAATACTGTACAGTAGCTGCTCTACAGTACTCTACCTCCTGTGCAGTGCGATGGTATATCGCGACGGAGGTTAGATCTCAAACCGTGCGACGAGAACCGCGACAGTGCACCTTGGTAGCGTAAAATTTCCATTTATGTTCGACCGAAATGATAACCAGATCGCATTAATAGATACAGCACCACCAGTCGCTTACGTCCGCCACGTGCGCTTGTGTTCCGCTTCCATACCGAGCAAGCAGCACGCCCATCATTTCGTGCACGCAATCTGTCGAAGATGAGTAGTGCATCAGTGGTGGGACGCGCTATTGCAGCGGTATGGGTTAGCGGGACTGCGATAGGAGTGTATTCGTTGGGTGCCGGCGTAGGATCGGTAGGTGTGAGCTCGGTAGGGCTACTTGACGCGAAATCTGGGTGGGCGGTGGAATCGGGAGCGAAACGGATTGCACGTGCTGCGCGCGCGGGGGTTACTGAGGACCTACTAAAGGCGGGGGCATTGGGCAAGCTGGCGACGGTGGCGGCACAGAATCAGCACGAGAAGGCGAGGACAGCTGCAGCGGGGGCGCTAAATGAATTACTCGCCGACGAGCGCGCCCGTTCTAACGCGCTGGCCGACTCGCAGTTGATCGGTGTGTTATCACGTTGTTCAGAATGTGCGGACGCCAGGAGAAGATTGGGAATTCAGGCGGCGGCGTCATGAGCGACGTACTCGACAAATGGTCGCTTGCTAAAAAACACCCCAACCTTTCCAACATTGGGGCATGCACACCTCGCCACAATCAGGAAGTTGGAACACACAGAAGCAGAATTGCACGTACAGGGGCGAGATAATTATTGGTCGTTTACTTGCGTCTTGCTGATGTGGATGAGTGCGCGTCAATGTGCACACACCACGAACTGTCTAAACTGTACTCCTACTGTATTGTACACTCCCTTTTCTATTCTTTTCTCTTGGATTTCTAATGACGCACGATGAACATCTCAACTTACGTCACTGTCTCCTTTTGACTGCCTCGACATCGTTATTCATTGAGCATGAACTTGATGTGTTGGTTTCTACAGCAATTGACAAACAAGCTCGTCATCACGAATCATCTCGTGCATGTGGACGACAATCGGAGCAACAAAAGGCAAGCATCGTTTCTTGCAGAAGCAGCTATCCAGTCGGATTCAGAAATTAGTACTGTACTGTATTAAACCAAATCGTACCATATGGCCGATAAACGGTCGCTTTCTTTCCAGGCAACACCACTTTGCCTCGTCGAATGTTTACCTCGTTCAGTGCACAAACTACCAATACCACCAATAATAGCAGTATTATTCGCCCTTTTATCTAGCAGTGGCGACCATGCGATACTTTTTATAGTACATACAAATTTCCGAGCTACGGCCAGACGGCGCTTCGCCTATCCCTGTACCATCTATTCATATAGTTGTGCTACCGTATATCCTTGACCGCGTAAGCGATTCCTTTTTCGCTTTGCTTCAAGCGCAGGTCCAGGTAGCAGAAAAATAAGTCACCAGTAAGTGATAGAATAAATGATCATGTTCGTGCGCTCGAATAACGCGGTCGAAGTTCCAAGTTCTTTCGCACAAATATCGCAGTATGCCGCGACTCGATGGGGATTTCTACATCCACATATTCATGCCGAGGAACGTCGCATCACTTCCAAACCGCCTTGGCCGCACTCGCTAACCACCTATTGCACGGTCAGTTATTGCCCGATACATTTTGATTCCCATATTCGACGTGGTTCAACGGCGGCTTTAAAGTTTCCGTCGTTCAGAGAATTCGTGTGTGCGCGTCTTCGAAAAAGAGAAGCTGACAAATGCTCCTCCAACCAAACGATTTTGTTCCGCTGTTGTCGAGCTCAACCAATTTGTCGACTTCTCTTTTTCTAAGAGGATTGCACCGATAAACTAGTTATCTATATATGCTCAGTGGCATGGCATTTTCTCGATTAGTGAACCATTGAAGAATGATTTCAGTAATCTATGCACGCCGCCGCAACCGGCACCAATATCCCACCCCTCCCAATATACAGAAGTCTGCAAACAAAAGTACTGTAGCAAGGTTCATGTTGGATTTTATTAATCTATGATGGACTTTCTCAATCGTGCAGATGAACAGTAACCGAAGTTCGTCATACGAATGAAAATGAAAATTGTGGCTTGCTTACGGCACTGTTGCTCCTCCAACCTTCCACAATAATTTCTCTGAAGAATACCAAAATCTCCCACAAACTCAACCCAAAGCACTACAGCTGCCACCCAAAACAACAACTGTAAGACCCCACCCACGTAACGGCTCTCCGAGCAAGAAACCATTCCAAACCTCAACCCTTCACTACGAACAACCCACCCAGCCAACACTGCGGAATCCAACGAAACCGCTATGAAGGCCGAGCTGCTGAAAGTACGTCTGATCGCCGCGTGGACTTGGGACGCAGGCGACGATGCGTGCGGTATCTGCCGCAACGCCTTCGACGGCTGCTGTCCAGATTGCCGGGCGCCCGGCGACGCATGCCCTATAATTTGGGGCGTCTGCAAGCATGCCTTTCACATGCACTGCATCTTCAAGTGGGTGAACGCACAACCGCCGGACGCGCAAAAGTGTCCAATGTGCCGACAAGATTGGAAGGTAGCTGATCCGAATAAAACAAGGTCGAAATAGTTCTCATATTCACTGTTTATCTTCAACTGTTCCTCATCTACACATCGTATAAAGGTCTAGTATCTCTTCCTACGCTTTCGTCTCTTTTTCGCCGGTTGCTCTTTCTCGGGGGTAACTTTCCACGGTCCCGCTGCAGCGCTCGATGACGATGACGCTTCCCTTGAACTACCTTTTCGTGTTGATTTTCGCGTTCGTATCGGTACTTCCACAACTCCATCTTCCTCTGGTGATAGTGGGTCACCGTCAACTACGAATTCGTCGTCCTTCGATTTTTTCACAGTCGGTGTTACAAGCACCGGCTCATCTGGTACCTCCACAGTCTTCTGCTCCTTCCCTGCTTCTCGAGGATCTATTGCCAGCTTCAGAAGCTTGATAGTTGGCATAATCTGACTATCGCGTCTCTCATACACTGGCTTCTCATTCTCCCAATACTTGAGGGGTTGGAATCTAGCTCGCTTGCCTCTTCGTACTCTTCGTCCACCATCCTCCTCATCCGAATCCTGCTCAGGTAGTTCAAGATTCGCGAGCTCCCGCTTCAGCTGTCGGTCCCGCTTTCGTCCACGTTTCACTGCGCTCCTCTTCTTCGATTTCTGTTCTGAGGTTGACAACAGAACTTCTTGAATTTCTTCATCACTTACACGAGGGACGTCCACTTCCTTTTCCAGCAGCTGGATCGGCGAACCGACTGGAATTTGCGCGTCATCCTCATCGTCATGAACATCGTGTTCGAAGTCATCGACTGGTGGCTCTGGTATCTGCACTTCCTCAGCATGACCACGAGATGATGTAGGACTTCTTCGTGTTGTTCGTCTTCTACTACTAGACCCAACACTTTCCTCTCCTTGCAATGAATGTCTCGGAGTAACAGTAGACGATGATCCTCGAGTTCTCCTGGTCGATTTTCTTCGACCATTCGGTACATTTTGCGCTTGCTCCTCTTCCACAACAACAGCAGTATTTTTAGATGATGCACCACTTCCTCTTCGAGAAGATTTGCGTTTTCCGTTCGCGGTCACATCAGGAGAGTTCTTGATGGAGTCAGGGCTTGAGTTAGATTCTTTGGACTTCTGACTTCGGGTTCTACTTCTAGTCGAAATAGTAGACACGTTTTCAATGCCGTTGGCATGATTTTTAGCACGACTAGATGTGCCCCTTCGAGAGGCCATAGATCTGGTTGTCCGTGATTCGACTTCTGATGAAGCAGCTTTGCTGCGTGCAGAGCTCTTCCGACTTCTAGTTGATTTGCGTTTCGGGGGCTCTACTTCCACAAATTCATCTTCGATGTCACCATTGTCAATATCATCATCCTCAACGCCGCCATCGTACGGAATATCAGCAACATGTGAATGAGATGGGAGATGAAACGATAAAACGTTGGGCACTACAGTGCATTTGATACTTTTCTCGCCTGCCCGGGATGACCGAGGCGACCTTCGCGTTCGTGCCATACTTGCACGCCTTCGTCGCTCCTTTTCCGTGATTTCAAGTTCCACAACATTGCTTTGGATTGCGATATCATGATCTATGTCGAAAGGAATTGGGTCAAAGACCACGTTTCCAGCCTCGTCAGTGGGCTTACTTTTCTTCGAAGATCGAGTTCTTCGATTCCCGCTAGAAGCCATTCCTTTCTGCATCGAAAGTCGATTTTGCGGGATGGCAAATGAAGCACACTTGATGACGCTATCAATTCGCGGACTCTTGTCAGCTTCCATCGACTTCGTGGCACTAGACGTCTCAGCTTGCAAGTTCGGGGTAAGATTTTCGGCTTCAGCGTAGTCCAGCGTAGCCGCTTTTCCGGGGGCCGGGGAGGATTCTTGTCCATGGCTCTCCGGACTGGCAATGGGTTGCTGCGTAGGTTGCACAACAGGACTCGCTTCGGGTTTCTGCGGAGAAGGAGTGTGCGCAAAGCGTAGTGAACGCCTGGTTCGACGACTGGATGACACTCCAGCTAGAGATGGCGCTCTTGGAGACTTGGGTGGCTTAGCCGAACTGACTATCAACCTCGCTTTCCTCTCGGAATCGGCTGCAGTGCTGACGCTAGGAGATGCCACAGACCCACGATTCTTCTTTGTTGGAGTCGGATTACTCGGCAAAGTCGCAATAGAAGCCCTTCTAGAAGTAGCGAAGGTAGCCGCGACGGAGTCTGGAGTTGCGACGACTTGAGACTCATCATCCTCTTCCATTTCCTCCCCTCCTGGAGTTTGAATGTGCACATCTTCCACAATTTCAACAACCCGGACTCTCGCCTCATCTTCCTCTCCGAATTCAAGTACCATGCGTTCATTGTCGCGCAAAGCACTCGCCGGCTCGTCTTCCAGAATACTCTCCGTGATTTTGTGCGTAACAGTCTTCCCTGGAGTTTGTACGGAGATAGCTTGCTCAACAAAGGTGACCTTCGGCTTAGGTGGTTCTGGAGTTGGCTCAGGTTCAGGTTCAGGTACTTCTTTCGCAGGAGTACCTGCATTACCGTTCTCATTGTCATCTACCATACTTTCATCGCCTACAGTAGGTTCAGTCTCTTGAGGTTTCTCAACAGGCGGTATGTCGACACCACCTGACGTAGTAAGCTTGAACTCACCAAACATGATTGCGATCTCAGCGTCAATTTCTTCTCCTCGACACATGATGGCACAATCCACCATGTTCTTCACTTTCGGAATCCTCTTGGAAATCAATTCAGGGGAGCCTAGCGACTCCCGACAAAGTGTACCTTTTTCCATAGTGCGCGCTGGGGCACAAACCTCAGATTGCCGTCTGAACCTCTGGAGCTTTGACTCCGGAACTCCAACATCACCAAGATCCACGTCGAGACGTTTTCGAACACTATTAGAGACACCATCCCCAACACTACCTCTTCTTGAACCGGGCGTAGTTTGGAAAGACGATGCAGAATCGTACGGCAGCGAAAATCTGGGTGCAGTACCTTGCCCAGATTTTGCTGCAGGTGTTTGGTCGTAGTCAACAAGTGGTATGATTTCGGGTTGAGTTCCGCGAGCAATGGATACTCGCTTTTTCGACTTGGCGGTGAAGAACACCGATTCTCGTCGCGTTCTAGTAGAACGAATTGAGATGCGACGCGAGATAGCCGACCCATCAGATTCATAGTCTACCAGCCCATCGAGATCTCCATTGTGATTTTCCTTATTTGCTTCATCATTGCTTTTTTCTTTTTCTATCTGTGGCTCCTCCACGACACTCATTGGATGAATGCTGTGGCGAATTTTCAATATGCTCCTCTTCGCCTCAGCCCTCGTCCACGAGCTGTTTCGTCGCTCGGGCACGACACTCTCTTCGGCCAGAACGGATTTTACCCTGGCCTTCAACTCCTCTTTCTTGGCTCGTGCAGCAGCAGCTTCCTCTTCGGCAATACATTTTCGTTCCTCTTCTTCAGCACGAAGCCGTTCCTCCTCTGCAGCACGAAGTCGTTCTTCCTCTGCCTTACGAGCTTCGTCTGCTATACGCTGCTCCTCCTCCAAGCGTTTGCGTTCTTCCTCTGCTTTGCGTTGCTCCTCTTCCATCCGCTTGCGTTCTTCTTCTGCTTTCTTTTTCTCCTCTTCTTCGATACGTCTTCGCTCCGCCTCGGCATGTTTACGCTCCTCCTCCAAACGCATTTCCTCCAACTCTCGTTCTCGTTGTTCGCGTATGTGAGGTGGAGTAGACGCATTACTATCCGTCTCAATCTCATACTCACTAACATCAACGTCGATACCGCGTTCTAGCGGTCGTTCAGGTTGACCATCCTCGCTCTCCAACTCATAGGAGCGTCGCGGATACGTGAAGCCAAGGACATCAACATTGTGTTGCTCCTTGTCTCCGGGGGAAAGGACGGGGCTCGATTGCTCTTCTTCGATTGCGAGCCATTGGCTCATGTAATCGTTGAACGATTCAAAACCGTCGTCATCACATTCAACGTAGGGTGCCTCATTGCCCTTGTGCGTACGAGCGATACGAAGTAGTTCATCATCGACTCGACCAGTTCGCTTCGAAAAATAGGTTGTAGCGGGTGTAGAAGACGACATCCCGTTTCCGCGTCGTCGCGCGCGTAGTTTAACAGCGTTTCCGCCCTTCTCGGGCTCAATCTGTGATGTTGAGGCGATGACCGGACGTCTCAAGATTGGAGCGCTGATTAACGTATGATTCTCCGAATTTTGAATTTTTGAGTTTAGTTTTGGCGCCTTGTCTGTTTTGAGCGATCATCCGCTCACCCTGCCACGTACGATCACTTCTACACGCATCCACTCGCAGAACTAAACCTCTCCTCTCGTTCGAACAAGAACTTGAGCTCAACGCAGGTCCTATTCGCTAGCTCAGCTTGTTTTCACCAACCCAGTTGATCGTGGCTACAAAATTCGACGGGGTCCTGGAGATTAAAATTTCCGTTCATTCTTTACGGTTGTAGCCCGTTTATTTCCATGGAAACTCTGCTCGAAACAAGAGAGACAGCCTGTCTGTTCTCGAGTATAAGTCGAAAATGACTGATGCTGACATATACTGTAAGTTGCTCATCATAATGCCTCTAATTTTGGCTACTGTACCACGTCCTCACCAAGCAGCTGAAGAAGAAGTCTTTGTTGTTGCTGAGACGTCTCTTTTACGTCGAATTAAGCGCACAATGGACGAGGAAGGTAAGGGCAACTCGCGAGAAATCAGATCGACGAACAAAATTTGCGCTAACACGGGCGTTCGACAAACTCAGACTTTTTCAAGGATTACCCCGCGCCAGCTGGCGGCACCGAACCCATAATTCCCTCTGCGGCACCCGCACCAGCGACGACGGCTGCTGACGA
>JAAUYH010240651.1_pt1 | contig 25944 bp, 19 predicted proteins | sample 7278061 | NCBI WGS metagenome assembly JAAUYH01 (sample SAMN14350203, study PRJNA611818) | marine sediment metagenome | isolation source: surface marine sediment (0.6m) | place: French Polynesia: Moorea | collected 2018-08
ATACAATATATTGTGTATGGTTCTTCGTCTTTCCCCTTCTAATGCAGTGGCGCAAAACTTAGCGGATGAATAATGCTTGGGACCAAATTTTTCTCAAGTAAGCCTGGATATTGGAGTCAGTCAGCTATATGAATTCGAAAAATTCTTCTACCTCTGCTTCAATCTAAAACCTCACTGAGGCTTTTCCATACCAATCTCGTTGATACAGAATGTCGACGAAACTCGAACAAGTCGATAATAATACATCCGCAATGTTCAGTAACTCAAGTTGGTCGGACTCAGATTGTTTGCTGACCTTCGTGAGATCAAGAAAGACCGTCAATACTTTTAGAAACAACTCAGGTTCGCTCTGAATCTTCGCCTTTCACACTTCAGAGATTTGAGTTGGGCAGAAGTTCAATGTGAACCTCAGAAAGATCAACTTTTTTGTGCTTGAGAAGAGGTAGAGATGCCCTACCTATTGTCACTCTACCGTAGAGTTATGATCGATAAGAACGTTTTAGAGCATTGAAGTACCTGTTCTTGTAAAGTAAAACTCTTGTAAGATGCCTGATTTGTGAACACGACACCGATTCAGAATGAGTTAGAATATCGTGATGACCTCAAACTTTTACTTGAGAATCCCATCATGGGTGGGAATTAACAGATCAGAAAAAACAAAGACAGTCAGTGTCTTCCGATATATCTGGCCTTGCCGATTTCATCTGGCAATAGACGTTCCGCGATATGTTGACTGAAAAATGAAATGGGGAACAATTTAGTGCTTCCTCCATCCCAAGAATATTGTCACACTTCTAATTGGGAACTCTCTAAAACTGCCTCGCGCTCGAATAGTAACCAATTTACTAGAAGGAACCAACTACATGGAAGCTACAGACAGAGCGAAAGAAAGCGAGTTATTCACTTTGACATAAACTGCGGTAGACACCATCCGCAAAACAATTCTAGAAATTTCTTCAATAAGAAGTATGATTATATTTTGGGACGGAGCAAGCGCTATTTTATGAAACTATGCTAACTTTCTGTTTCTCTCTGTTAACAATTCTGTTTGTGGAAAAATCAGAGGCCGGCGTGTCCGTAATGCGTGTCCATATGCTTGCCCATGTTTCTCTCGTAACGATCATGACAGAAGATACTCCGTGCACATAGCGGAATGTGCTAGGGTACCAGTATGAAAGTGGCAATCCATAGCTTGTGAGACAAAATTGAGAACACGCTGAAACTCAATTATTAGGTCGCTTATAACTCTACTTTTCTCTGAATTGTTGCGCTACTCTTGGTTGCATTTCTAGCAGTGGAATCAGCCTCACAGTGTCCATACTTGCTGCAGGTACCGAATGTGACCGTTCTGTTCTATGAACGCACGGTCTAAAGTCAAAATGAAATGTTGGATGAATTCCATTGTTTCACTAAATTATTTTTCAATACAAACCGATCAAAAACGTCACCTTACGCGTTTCATCTCAAATTCTACCCTTCCGTATGCACGATTGCATAGGCAGATATTCGCATTGCGGCTCAGAAACTTGATTTAGACTGTACCGCATGCGGTTCGGGGTGCTCAGTTCACAACAAGCAGCATTTGCTGGGTTGATGCTGTATTCAAATTTTTATGGTACTGCCACCTGAATTTAGATTGCGACCACCACACTTTCGCTCCTGACTGTGGTTTCGATGTTATTCTATCAATTTTCTCGGGAAAATTGTTCAGTTATGAATTGTATGTGTGAATCTATTTATTCATCCAATAACATATACTATGAGGTGATTTCTTGTAACAATCTGTGGGCACTAAATAATCAATACAGTCTTGATTTTTATTAAAATTAGTTGTACGTAGTATTTGAATTCCACATGGCACAGTTTCTCCAGTTTTTCGACTACGCTCGCGCTTTTGTAGACACCAATAATGTGCTCCATGATGCATTTTTGTTTGATCGCAACTAGGGGAAGGTAATCGGTCGAAAATTGATATCCAACTAACTAGATCAGTTTTCATGACAAGCGCAAACATACTAAATAACTGGCTAGCCCCTTTCAAAATTTAGTCGTTTTTCAACAGATTCATGTAAGGGAACCAACCAACTATCTATCTCATTACTTTTCAAGCTTCAAACCAACTAAACATCGAACAGATAGCCATCCCTGTATCACAATTGCACGGGGCTGGTCTCACATGACTTGTCGAGGCATTTCTATTTGAAATGCTGGGTATGCGCCGGCGTGCATTGCTCAGTGTGACAACTACCGCAGAGCATAATCGGCGCCAACAATTGCCAAGTCGTTGACATAATCGAAGAATCGTCAGTAGTATCTAGATCACGGTATTTCGAGGATGTCCCACTGCCATCCCTTCAGATTGAAGAAATCGAACGATCTTCAGTACTAGAATTAATTTATGGACAACGACGTCATACAAAAGACGCCCCATATACAGTGCACTATCGGGCTACTTGTTGTTCCGAAAAAGATTCATTCAAACGCAATGGCACCATTACAGAAGTAACGATTTGTGGCATTAGTAACGGGAAGCGCTGTAGCTAAAATAAGTCAGACGTACACGACACATTATGATCTGGATGCATTTCCAACGATGTTCAAATTGGCTGCACAAGAATTTGGGTGTCCCATAGAAACATGTTAGTTATGGCTGAAATAGTCCAGTGTAAATGTCGCACGGAATACACGCAGGTAATATGACGCCATCCCGTGCAGTTGTGAGCGAATTACAGCGCAAAGAAGTTAACCTCAATTTGAAGTTGATCCCTCAAATAAAAGCTTCTCCTACGGCATGTCTCCCATTTCAAACGGTGGATATCTGAGCATTGTTGAACAACAAGACGAAAATCTGATAGGCATTTTCCATCTTGCACGGCATTAGAGCTGAAATCAATTCATCGCTTGCGCGATGCTTTAGTACCAAAACCATACCGTCGCACTCCACGTCGTACACAATAATTGGGTGCCGAACAAGTCATTGTTCTTCATTCGATAACAGAAAATCTGCTCGAGATATGATCCATCAGTGTGGTCCAGCAAGTGTTGCGGAGCAAACTCTGTAAAGTCTGCTTTAGTTCAAGTCAGTAAGCACATCATCGACACTCACCACATCTGGCAGCCCACCTACCGAGCTTCAAGCCAATTTTGCCAACCATGAATCGCAGTTACTTCTGTACCTGTTTTGTAGCCATCCTTCTTGGATGCACTTTCCTGCTGCAAGTACAAGCCGTCCCACCTACTCCGCCCAAGGGAAAGAGATGGGTAAAGAATGATGCAATGAGCGACGAGTTTAACCGCAAAGGCAACATCTTTCTGAGAAAGTGGGTCCCTAGAGCGTTTCCTTCCGGCCAGACAACTTGACTCGGACGCCAACCTGGGTTCTTCAATCCCGCAAACATCAGAATCACCGGCAAGCATCTGATCCTCCGCGCTCGGAAGCAACAGCCCTCTCAAGTTGCACCGGCTCTCAGAAAGCAGCTGGAGGACCACAATGCCAAAGCTCGCCGCGAAAAACAGTGGGACAAAGTCTACAAGGACTTCTCTTCCGCTTACATTCGTACCACGAAAACACAGCGCTTCGGATACTTCGAGATCAATTGCAAGATGGCCAAGAGCAAGATATCGTCTAACTTCTGGCTGAGGCAGGTCAACAACGATTGGAAAACCGAGATCGATGTGTTCGAGTACGGGCATACAACGACAGTGTTCGGAAGGGATATGAGGAAAACCATGAGCATGAATCATCATGTGCAGAAGTTCGGCGGTTCAATGAGTGGCAAGAAACCGAGGTCGGGAAAGGCTGTTAATTATGATACCAAGCGTGACCTCACCAAGGGCTTCAACACATACGGCGTGGAAGTTACAAATACGCATGTGCGATGGTATTTCAACGACAAGCCTGTGCGCGAGATTAAGAATGACGCCTACAAGCAGTCCATGCATGTGGTGATCGATCGCGAAACGTACCCGAACTGGCTCGGGTTGCCGAAGAACTTGAACAATCGCGATGTGTTCCAAGTGAATTGGGTGCGTGTTTGGCAACTGAAGTAGGTATACAGACTCGAGAACTATCTTCGCCTACATGTGCGAGAAGCGCTAAACGATAGCAGTTGACCTGCTCTACGAATTTGCATTTGTAATACCGGTGCGGCACTTGCTGTTGCCCACTGGGAGGACAACAACTTCGCAGTTTTTTGAGATTGCTCCTTGCATGGCTGGCTGCCCTCAGATTTAAGGCGATAGAGTGGCTTTGAAAATGATGAGTAATAAACTGAATTGACAAATTTAGAAGCGGAGTTCGCGACAATCACGCAGCAATTATAGTAGCCTCCGAATCGAATTAGAGATCTTCATGCCGCTTACATTGGAATTCACTCGTTGTCCTCGGCGTTCTGTTTGTATGAGTTGGAAGAACTATACAACGTTTTTCCAATGAAATGGGCATCATTGGAATCGGAAAATTATATGAAAGTAGATCGATGCTGCGAAGGGTGCGGCTCGATCGCCAAATACGGATTCATTGATCTTGACAATCTGAACTGATCCCGGTCAGTCATGACATCGTCCTGTACAATAACTGTCCGCGACGCGACTTCTTGTGCTCAGGGGATTCAGCGGTGTGCACGCAGCTCAATAACGTTACAATCTTTATGCAAGTGCGAGCGTAGTCGAAAACTAGAAGAATCAGCCGCAAGGCGAATTGCAACTCAAATATGATCTAAGTTTAGAAAGCCAACAACCGTAAAGATTATTTAATATCCACTAATTCCACTAGTTGTAGATAGAAATAATCCCACAGCACTGTACCTGTTGCCGGATGAATAAAGTGATACACACATGCTCTTTATAACTTGAACAATTTAAGTGAAAAAAGTGATAGAATACCGTCAATGCCATAACTATGAGCGAAACTGTTGTTGTGACAAAGTAACTCCTGACTGTGGGTCCATAACAGCATGGGTAAACCACTGGCCCAGCATGTTGTGCATCCGATGAATTGTACGCACAGAAGCGCATTTGCTACGGTGTAAAACAAAAGACTGAGCCGCAATCGCAAATATCTGGCTCGAAAATAGTTATGCAATCTTGCGTGTGGAAGAGGAAACTTTGAGATGAAACCTGTCAGGGTGATGGGGTTCAATCGGTCTGTATGGGAAGATTATTTAGTGAAACATTAAAATTCATCCTAGATCTCCTTCTGTTCGGAATTGAAGGCTCTCGTTTAAGTATGAGGGTCACTAGTCCTTGTCAACTTCACTTCCGATGGTGCCTTCATAGAACAAAACTATCATCGGTTCTTGCAGCAAGGATCGGTACAGGGAGGTCGATTCTGCCACAAAGATGCAGCCATGAACACCGAGAAAATTACAAGAATACTAGAGTACTGTAATATGTGAAATAAGATATGAGGGACATGAACCGAATTTCCTTGCTATGTGTTTTTTCGGAGTGTTCTCAATTCTCTCTCACGAGCTTTGCATTGTTACTTTCATACATATGCTGTACAACATCCTATGATCGGCTTGGAGTACATCCTGTCATCATTGTTGCGTGAGAATCATGGGCGAGCATGTGCATACGTTTTCACCGACAAGCCGTCCCCAAATTTTCCACAAACCGAAAATGAACTGAAGGAAACAGCTCTTCAACGCTATTTCCTAGAATAATTTGCACATCACATTATTTTTCCGACTCCAAATGGAATGGGCTAAGTTAGATATTGGCAGACATACACAGCCTTGTAGTTTAAATCAATTGATCTTTTCTGATGATTTCCTGTTACGACACTGAATCGATTCAACACTATTCTATATCTAGTACCTAATAAAACTATCGCCTCGTTTTTAGAGCTCTATCTGTTGACCGACAACCTTGTCATCATCAATCACCTTGCTTTCCCCCTGAATGTACACGGTCTGCTTCTTCATTTCACTTCGTGTCTCGACTTCTATTTAATATTTGTACTAATTACCCGATTTCCACTTAATCAGGTTACAGAGTTGGAATCGACTGAAATTCAAACACCACTCAAAATAAATTTAAGTTTAGCTATTCACCGAGCCCGTGTTGCCAAACCACCAAACCTTAACTCCCAGCAAGACGGATGCACGGCAGTGCGCTGGGCTCAGCGCAGTGAACAGACCGACCCCGTTCTTTTGGCACCCAGTGTAATAACATCCCGTCCCAAACCGATAGTTGTCAGAGGTTGCCTACTGAAAAGGAAAGGAAATTAATGGCACGATCGGTGTTCCGCCAATGCTACCGAGATCTCTGTGCAAACTCTTCGCATCGAACACTTCTGATCTCACAAATTGCAACATCTCTGCCTTTGGTAGAGATGAAATGCAAGGTGGCAAATAAGATTCGACCACCACGAGATGATTAGAAGAAGATGGCGCTCCCACGCTCGTACCAGCTGCCTGCCAAAATTTGTTCGACAGGCCTCGGTATTTGGAACAAATTGTTGCGTGCAGGACCGTTTGCCAACGCAGCACACAAATGAACGTAGTAACGTTCGAAGAGGCCTCCTTGCGAGTTGAAGTGCTTGTGAGTTTTCGCATACATTTGCTACGTCTTGCCAGAAGAAATGATCGAAATCGTTCACTGCAGCAAGAAATACCAGTCACAATAGATAGCAGGTTCCTAATTCTCACTGACGAGGTTGTTCGCTAGCCCTACTCATTTGGGTCCTGCTTCGAGCCTCTATTCCTCATAGACCGGCGAGAATTCTTGGACAGATGCCGCCACTTTCTGCGTGGTATGGTATAGACTGAGTAATTTAGTGCCAGTAAAATGAAGTGCAGAACTGTATAAATTTACTGTTAGTTTATTGTGAACGCTGGATTTATTGTGATTATGACGTGTTGTTGTTTCAGAATGAGGTTCATTCCTATGAATTCTCGAAATTCAACCCCTGACATAACAGTAAAAGCAATTCGTTCTAGTCGCAACCTACGTCGGCTTATATCTACCCTAGAACGTTGAAGGCCGAAAACCAATCGACTGGTGAAGTTACAGCAAGTCTTTACTTCATTCAGAGATAGTTAACGAGAATCGCGCAACGACACTGTCATGTTGAACACTGGTCGGTCCGGCTTGCTTTCGACGATATCCGCGACGAAGTATCCATGTCGCTCAAACTGGAATGTGTCGCCTGCCGCCGCCTTCATTCCATTCGACTCGATGCGCGCGTTGTCAATCGCGATTTCACTTTCTTCGTTCAGGTCCGACAACCACGCATCCTTCAGCGCCGCAGGATTCTCGCTCTTGAACAGCTTATTGTAAAGTCGCACCTTCACCTCGGGTGCTTCTGTATTTACCCAATGCAGCACACCTTTTGGTTTGACACTTTTCTCGTAGTCAAACGCGCCGAACAATTCTATGACCTCGCCCGCCTCGTTCTTTGTGAATCGCTCAATTTTCACTGGAAAAGCGTATCGCAGCATCGCCGATTTGCCTGGAGCAAATCCGTAATATTTCGGGTCGTCCATTTCCCGGAAGTCCGAGCGTTCGATGTAGACAGACTCAGTCAACTTCACTTCGCGCGAGCCCAGCGCATCATTCTTTGGATGATTGCCGATCGTTAACATTTCCTCGCCCCGGAAGTTGGTAATCGTTAGCTTGAGTGGTCGAAGAACGCATAGCATGCGTGATACACGAGGATCAAGGTCCGCTCGTACCCAATGTTCAAGCACATGCATTCCGATAACGTTCGTTCCTCGACTCGCACCGATTGCGGAGCAGAATTTGTTCAGCGCTGATGCCGGGTATCCCCGTCGTCGCATCCCCGATAGTGTCGGCATCCGAGGGTCATCCCATCCACGAACAATTTTGTCTTCCACCAGTTGCTTCAGCTTCCGTTTGCTCATCATCGTGTACGCCAAATTCAGTCTCGCAAACTCCCACACAAACGGTCGATACAAATCGAGCGCCTCCAACAACCAGTAATAACTGTCGCGACGAATCTCAAACTCCAGTGTGCACAACGAGTGCGTGATCCACTCAAGGCTGTCGACAAGACAATGCGTGTAGTCGTACGAAGGGTAGATGCACCATTCGTCGCCGATGTGCGGATGTGGAGCGTAGATGACGCGATACGCAACAGGATCTCGCATACACGGATTATCATTCTGCATGTCAATTTTCATTCGCAACGTCGCCTCACCTTCGTCATATTTCCCCTTGCGCATGTCGTCAAACAATCGCAAGTTCTCCTCCACCGAACGGTTCCGGTACGGCGAATCGACCATTTTCTCGCGGTCTCGCTTCATTTCCGGTCCAGTCTGGTGACAAATGAACGCCTTTCCACGACGGATAAGTTCAATAGCAAGTTCATACAGCTGATGGAAGTAGTCAGAGGAGTATGTAATCTTGCTCGGTGAATGCCCCATCCACCGGACCATCTCTTCAATCGACTGAATATATTCCGTCTTCTCCACTACCGGGTTCGTGTCATCGTATCGAAGGATACATTCACCTCCCATCTTCTTCGCGTACCCGAAATCGATGAACATGGCCTTCGAATGGCCAACGTGAAGGTATCCGTTCGGCTCCGGCGGGAAACGGCAAACAACTTTTCCACCCGTTTTCTTTTTGTGCAATTCAATAAGTTCCGGAGTGTTTTGCGCACTTTCAAGGCCACGGGCATCGAACCGACTCGGAATGCCAGCGAACGGGTCCTCGTTTTCCGTTGTTCCTTCTTCTGCGGCTTTCGGTGTTTTCGGGGCCTTCGGCTTCTTCACCTTCTTCGGTTTCGCATTATCCGCCTCAGTTCGGGGTCCCAGAATCGCTTCAACTTTCTCCCGAATCAGAGCACTCACAATCTTCCCGTCTGCGAATCGCAATTTCTCCATGATTCCTCTCTGCATGATTCCAGTACTGAAGCGGTATCGCTTTTCCACAAGTTCAGCGCGATTCTTCTCAATCGCCGCGTCCACAGTTTTCACCACTTGTTCTTCCGTCACCACTACACCAACACCAGCCGCTTTCTCGAATTCCGCCTTATCAATATCGACCTCCTCCTCATCAACTTTCACCGCTGCGTTAGGCAGATTGGCACTGAGGGAACGATAAAACTTCACAAGCCATGCAGCAGCGGCTTCAGCTTTCGGCGCAGTATCGATTTTCCCGGCCCCTATCGCGTCGAACAACAGCTTCCGTCCTTTCTCCCCCACACTCGCACTGGACAACTTGGTTACAGCGGTATAAACAAGCGCCGCAGCAATTTTCCCTTCATCAGTCGATGGGTCAGGGCCATCACTGCCGATGCCAGCGGCATGCAACGCGGCTCGCAGCGGACCGAACGTCTTCTTCGACGCACCCGCGGTCTTCGCAAGTCTGGGCTCAATGCCTAGAGCTTCTAACTCTGCACACGGCTCCAATCCATTCATAGTAGTGCCAGGCGTCGCCATAGTCGTCACGGGCATCGGTAAGCTGCACGGATTGTTAAGACGACGGCGGTGTGCTCAACACAGCGCCTTGGCAGGGGAGGAACGAGGTGACGTACAACTCATACACAGGGCGTTTCTTGATTGGCTATTTCCAATGCCCTGATGCAATGCGCTATTCCATGCGTGCGCACTAATCGTGCACTCGCTCAAACAATTGACCTATTTTTCTCCTCTCTCATCCTGGGTGGTAGTCGAAGAGAACGCAACCTCCTCGTCGGTGCATCGAGATGGACCCGTCGAAGCTTCCCACACCGGGCTCCATGCCAGCGCCAGCGCCAATGAGCATACCGGCTTCGATGCCCATACCTCCTGTTGCGGTTTCCATGCCCTCGCTGGGCATCCCCACAGCGTCAGTGGGATCTTTGCCGACACCGCCGATGGTCGCAACAACGGCTTTAAACCTATCTCCCCGAAATCCCCTCACAGCCACGGCGCCTAGTCTCGAATCACCGAACATCGGAGTGCACGACACAAGCAAAGCCGGAAAGCGCGCTCGTCCTGACACCACGACGCCGCCGCCAACAACAACGAAGCGCCCAAAGAGCAATCCACTACCGAATCCATTATCCTCGCCTGCGACACCAAACAAAGGCAGTGCATCTGCGGACGTCAAGCCGAAAGACGTCAAACCCACTACTGGGCAGTCGAGGCCATCCGACTCGAAGAAGGCGTCCACGGAAGAAGACGACTGCGTGGGTTCGAATGAAATCCAGCAATTCGAGTTCGACAAGGTGAGCGAGTTCGGCCCGTCGATGCTGAAGCGGTACGAGTCGTACCGTCGCTCGGACCTGCGCGTCGCGAAGATACGGAAGGTGTGCGCCGCGATAAACCCCGCACTGCAGAAGGTGAGCGAGCCCTACACCATCGCGCTGAAGGGCTTGGCGAAGGTGTTCGTCGGCGAGGTGGTCGAGACCGCGCTCGAAGTGCGCAAGCAACTCGGGGACACCGGGCCGTTGCGCCCGAAGCATCTGCGCGAGGCGTACCGTCGCCTTCGTCGCGACGGCGCCGTGCCTACTAACCGTGCTCGTGAGTTGTAGTTTATTGTAATTCTAATGCTCGTTTCTTCCTCTTTTTCTTTCCACCTACTAAACCGCTGTGCGGCCGTTTTACACCCGTTTCTTTCGAACCTCTTGGTTTGGTATCACCAGTTTCTGGTTTGCCGTTCGGAATAACTGTATTGTTTTTCGGTGGCGCCTTTGCGAGGTCCTCGGTGGATGGTTTCCCATCTTCGACCGACTTCCGCTGTTGCGCCGCCTTCCACTTGCGCTCTTTCATTCTTTTCAGCTTGCGTTTCAGTGCCTGCTTCTTCCGCTCCGCAGCAGCAGGGTCTGCGCCCTTACCATTCGCGAGACTTTCTGCTTCAGTTGCACGAGGTTTTTCTTGCTTCCGTTCGTCCCCATCGACCGTCGCCTTTTCATCGGCCTTCTCATCCGACGCCGCATCCGCACCACCGCCACTGATTTCTTGAAGTCGTTTTCGACGCTGTTGTTTTCGTCGTTCGGTCTTACTCAACGTTGGTTCGGCATCCTCCTCGTCGGCCTGCGCTTCCTTTTCTTTCATCGCACGTTCGAAACGCTTCAAGGCACGATGGTGGCATTTGGAAGCGAGATGCGAGTCGACTTCGTTATCATTCAAGAACCGTTTTCCGGGGCATATATCACATTCGCGCCATTCTATAAACTCGGGTTCCTCGCCCTCCTGTCTCTCCTCTTCTTCATCCTCCTCCTCTTCCGCAGCGTCGTCGCCCTCTTCCGAGAATACCTCACGAACGAAATCATCGCCGTCATCCTCGACCGGCGGGTTGAGGTTGGGGTCGTTTTTCGTCAACTGCGCGAGCGCTTCGGCGGCTTTCTCATACTCGTCATCAGAATCACCCGAGCTGTCGTCATCCGGTCCACTGTCGTCGCTCCCATAGAGCACGTTCCATTTCAAACGTTTGATCATTGCTCGATAGAAAGAGGCGAGCTATACTGTAGCTCCGGCACCAGCGCGGTACAACGTGGGTTGTGGGTCGACGTCCATAAACTGCACTAAATAGGTGGGATCATACATGCACCTAAATTTCGATTATTTTCGGTTCAAAGATGCTACATACATCAAGGGTCTTGTCCGTTTCGTTCACTGCCAGTGCGAAGTAGAGAAGTGTACCCTCGCAAAATGGCAGGCTGGGACGACGACGACTGGGATGCGGAACCGGCGGCGTCGACCAAGGCGCCAGTGCCGGTGGTGACGGGGAGCTGGGAGGACGAGGACGTGTCGGAGGAGGAGGAGGTGAAGCCGAAGAAGGCGAGCGGGCCTGCGCCGATGAAGCCGTCTAAGGCGCGCGCGCTGGCGATGAAGCAGCGCGAGGCGAAGGAGGCCGAGGCGCGCGAGACGCGGCTGGCGGCGATGAGCGCGCCCGAGCGCAAGAAGGAGATGCAGCGCATCGTCGAGGACGCCGACCTGGACAACGCGCGCGACCTGTTCAGCGCGGGCACGGACGACGTTAACAAGGCGGTGGAGTCGATGCAGGTGACCACGATTGAGAACATAGTCCCGAAGACGCCCGCGGACTACACGAAGCTCGCGGAGATGATTGGCAAGCGCTGTCGCAAGCTGAACCCCAACCCCAAGAGGACCCAGCAATTCATGGAGTTCATGAAGCAAATGATGCGCGAGTGCACCAGAGACCTGAACGCCGACGACGCCAGGGAGTTGAGCACGTTCATGGGACTCATATCGAATGAGAAGAGAGATGCGTTCAAGAGGAGCAAGGGGCATAAGAAAAAGAACACCACGAAGAAGAATGTCAAGGTGGAGCGGAACGACGCGTACGACGACGGCATGCACGACTACCATGACGAGTTCGATGACTTCATGTAGTGAGTGGACGACTGGTTTCGTAAATTCTAACTCTTTCGTTCTTGATTCCATAACCACGGTACCGGCACCCGTGCGACTGCCCCGACTTTTGATATTGAACGGAAGGTAGATGGCAGAAGATGAAGACGAGGGAGTTTAAAATAATGAATGTGGAAGTTGTGTATGTTGGATAGTGTTTATTTAGCATTGTTTGAGCAGATGTGTGTGTAGTAAGAGAACTTAGTTACGGCGTATGAAACGGAGACAACTCGGTATAAAAATCACAGTTGTCAGCAGTACAGTGCATTCATTCCCCATGACCAACTGACTGACTGAGTGTCGAGCGAGAGTAGGCACGGGAACCACCGCCCGACCACGCGCACCGGCGTACTGTCCATGCCACCGAAAATAATGTACAGCCACCACTCACGTCGTAGTGAAGGGGGGAGGAGCGACGAGCCACGGCGTTCTATCGCCGTCCGCCGAGCTTGGCGCGTTTCCTAGAGGGGTCATCGACGGAGTAGGCACCGTTCGTCGCGCCGCCACTCGCGGAGCGCTTCGTTTTTCTGCCACCACGGCGACGCCGCGAACGACCGGAAAGGCCGCTGTCATTTATGTCATCTTTCTCCAATTCGGACAAGGGCATGTTAAGCCTGTCGGACATGCCGGGACGCCCGCCACTGTCGCCGCGTTCCTTCTCAACACGACTCGGACTACGTCCACCGGGCACCCCTGCTTTATCTTGATTGGGTGCAGCACGCGGCGGCGTTGCATTTCGTTCACGACTACGATCCCGACTCGGCCTTCCCTTCGAGTTACTTCGTTCCCGACTTCCCCTGCGTCGTTCCGGGCTTCGCTCACGACTTCCCCTGGTTTGTTCCGCCGGACTAATTCGTCTCTCCCCTCTAGGCGGCGTGTTGTCCTTCTCTCCTCTCGGTGGAGTTCGCCTTCGCTCACCTCTCGGAGGCGTCCTCCTACGCTCGCCTCTGGGCGGCGTACGACGTCGTTCACCACGCGGCGGCGTTCTCCCCCTCTCACTCCTCCTCTCCCCTCTCGGCGGTGTACGCCCTCTGCCCCGAATAGGCGAGCGGTCACGACGCCTCGGACTGCGCGACCGAGAGCGGCGTCTAGAGCGACGATACCCACGGTCATAGTCATCATCACGCCTTCGTTTCGGCGACGGTGAACGCCGACGACGCGAATATCCCGGCGACCGCGAACGTCGCCTTCGATCCGGCGACCTAGACCTAGACCGGCGACGCGACGACCTGCGATACTCGTCGTCGCGTCTCGGGCTGCGTTCGCGGCGACTAGATTCACGGTCGGATTTGACATCGGGCGGTTTACTCACAACTGCATTGCCAGTGGCGTTGCCATCTTTCTCTTCCTTCTTCGTCGTACTAGGGGGCACGGGCATGGCGGGCGGCGCGATGGGCGGCTTGCCGTTCGCGTTCGCACGGAACATCATTTGCAACAATTGCGGTGGTGGCGGCATGCCCGGAGGGAACATGCCCGGCGGAGGGATTGCCGGTGGGAACATGCCGGGTGGGGGCGGGAATCCGGGTGGCGGGCGGAAGCCAGCGGCCACGGGCGGTGGTGGGGGCGGTGGGTTGAGGAACGTAGCTGCGCGGGCCTCATCCAGCACCTCCGAGCGGACGTCGGCGCCGAACTTGTCGGTGAGGACGGGGACGAAGGCGTCGCGCTGCGCGGCGTCTGCGAAGCACAGCACGGCGCGCCCGGTGGACTTGCCGGAACGCGGCTCCGCGCCGATCTGCACGCTCTTCACCGTGCCGTCCTTCGCCGTGGTGAGGTCGGTGTCGGAAATCCACCACGCCAACGAGCTCACACCCAGCATCGCCACGCCCGCGTTCTCCGTCTCCGAAGCGCCCATGGTCGCGCTGGTAGGCGGTGTGGAGTGCACACGCTGGGCGCTGCGCACGAATCGAACAGATGGTGCGACGCGACAATCACCCGCAAAGACATCATATTTGGATCTTCGCGCTGCTTACAGCGCGGTTTGAGCTCAACCCAAATTATGGTACTTCTCCATTTCCGCCGCGATACCGCAAAATATCCGAATTTTTGGTCGAAACGCCATATTCACAACCCCACGTTTCCAAACCCAACGCATCGTCTCCTCCGTGGCGCATCAATGCTAATGATCGTGTGAATCCCTGACCTCGCCCGATTTGCGCGTTACAGCATGCAGGCGCCCTCGTTCATCGCGTCGGGTGGGGTGGGCGCGTCGCTGCGGCCGTTCCTGTTCCGTGGCAGCGTGTCGCAGCGCCTAGGTGCGCCGCCGCGCCGAACACTGGCCTTCCCCCGCCGGCCCGTCGTGCGCAACTGCGTCACACTGAGCACGAATGCGGCGCCGCCGCGCAGCGCGGCGTGCACGCGCCTGGCGCGTCTGCGTGCGGAAATGGCGCGGCGCGGCGCCGATGCGGTGGTGGTGCCCAGCGGGGACCCGCACAACAGCGAGTACGCGGCGGGCATGTACTCGCGCCGCGAGTGGCTCAGCGGCTTCACTGGCAGTGCGGGCGTGGCGGTGGTGACGGCGGACGCGGCGCTGCTGTGGACGGACGGGCGATACTTCTTGCAGGCCGCGACCCAGCTGGGGCAGGAATGGACGCTCATGCGCGGCGGCGAGAAGGGCACGCCCAGCGTGCGCGAGTGGCTCACCGAGCAGATGCGCAGCGGGAGCAAGGTGGCCATCGATCCGTTCGTGCACACCGCTGGGGCTACGGAGAAACTGCGCGTGGCGTTGGAGGAGAAGGACGTGGCTCTGCTGCTGCTGGACCCGCCGAACGTCGTCGACGTGGCGTGGGGCGAGGAACGGCCGGCGCCGCCGAAGGGCCGAGTGCGTTTGCACCCGCTGGAGATGGCGGGGGTGGGCGCTGCGGAGAAGATTGCCAAGGTGCGGGAGGCGATGCGTGAGAAGGGTGCCACGCGTTGTCTGTTTTCGATGCTCGACGAGGTGTGCTGGTTATACAATATCCGTGGGGAGGACGTGCCACATTGCCCGGTGGTCATATCGTACGCTCTTGTTTCCGAGAACGACGCGATTCTGTACATTGACTCTGATAAACTCGACCATGTGGTCACCGCTGCGCTTGTAGACGCCGGTGTCACCGTGGAGCCGTACGAACGCGTGGTGCCCGACATCGCGGAGGCGGCGACCGCGGACGGCGCATGTATATGGATGGATGGCGCGTCGACGAGTGTCGCGCTGCATAACGCGGCGGGCGACGCGGCGCTGCTTGAAGAGACGCCGGTGTGCTTGCTGAAGGCGGTGAAGAACGAGGCGGAGTTGAAGGCGATGCGTGCCGCGCATCTGCGCGATGCGGCCGCGCTCGTCCAGTTTTTGCACTGGCTGGAGGTGCACGTGTCGGACGGGTCGACGATCTCGGAGGTGGACGCGGCGGCGAAGCTGCGCACATTCCGCGCGATGCAGGAGGGGTTCATCGACACGTCGTTCACGACCATCGCGGGAGCGGGGAGCAATGGCGCGATCATCCACTACAGCCCGCAGCCGGACGAGTGCGCGCAGGTGTCGCGCGACGAGGTGTTCCTGCTCGACTCGGGCGGGCAGTACGTCGACGGCACGACTGACGTGACGCGCACGATGCACCTGGGCGGCACGCCCACGGCGCACGAGCGGGCGTGCTTCACGCGCGTGCTGCAGGGCCACATCGCGCTGGACTCCGCCGTGTTCCCCGAGGACACGACCGGCTTGGCGCTGGACACGCTCGCGCGCGCGCCGCTGTGGGGCATGGGCTTGGACTTCCGCCACGGCGTCGGCCACGGCGTGGGCGCGTGCCTCAACGTGCACGAGGGCCCGCACAGCATCAGCTCGCGCCCGTCGTCGGCGAAGGCCGCGCTGCGCGCGGGTATGATCGTGAGTAATGAGCCGGGGTATTACGAGGACGGACGGTTCGGCATCCGCATCGAGAACCTGATCTATGTGGTGGAGAAGGAGACGCCCTTCGAGTTCGGCGGGAAGAAGTATCTTGGGTTTGAACGATTGACGCACGTGCCGATCGACAAGTCGATGATCGACGTGGAGTTGCTGAGCAAGAAGGAGATCGAATGGATCGATCGTTATCACGAGGACGTCTGGGATAGAGTATCCCCGCTGATTGAGGACGAGAACGAAATGGCGCTGCGGTGGCTGATGGAGAAAACCGAGCCTATCAAGGCCCCGGTTACGGCTTCTTGAAGTACAGTAAAGTCGACTGCTGACTTCTTTTTTGAACTCGATCGTTGGTGAAGGGGTGTGGGTGGATTAGTTGGACAGGTGTCGATAGTGTCGACGTCAGTACGAAACAGCGTGTGAAGGTAGTATGTGACACACTCTACGAAGGTTCCGAGCAGTGACGGTGGGGTTGAACATTTCTACAGGTCATGTAATGTCATCATCGACGTGAGGTATCTCGCTAATGGCATGGCTGCGACATTACGGAAAGGATTCGACGGAGTAGAACGCTACGCGGTTGCATGAGGCGACGTACTGTATGGAAGGCAAGATGAGAGGAACGAAGCACAGTATGTGAAGCCAGCGAAATCGGTGGGGTCATCGTAGAGGAGAAATTGGAAGAGGATGGCGAAATGCGTAGAGTATGCGAGTAGTTTAGCAAACCAAGAACACAGAAAACACACTACCGGAACACGTCGACGGCGCCGTCGCGGCGCAGGCGGAAGCGCCAGGTCTGCGGCGCGTCGCGGCGCCAGCGGCCGTCGGCCTTGGTGAGGGCGACGGAGCCGTGCACGTCGCGCGCGGCGCCGCTGCCCAGCGCGCGCACGACCACGACGTGGCGTGCGTGGCGCAGCGCGGCGGCGTCGGCGCGCGGCGAGCGCGCGGGCAGCACGGCGCACAGCGCGTGCGCGGGCGTGGGCGGGGGCAGGCCGGCGACGTGCAGGTCGACGGGCGGCGGGTGCTCCGGCGCTAGCGCGCGCAGCACGGGCACGCCGAGCTCGTCGGGCCCATGCTCCACGCACAGCAGCAATTGGCCGGCGCCCAGCGCAAATCCGGCGGGGAATAAAGCCTCGCGCAGTGTAGGCATCTCGAGGCTGTGTTTCGTAAATTGGTGTGCGGTCGATCTCGATCTCATGCAATTCCTCACATGAGCTTCATTTCGCTTTCTTTGCCCCTTCACTGCGTTCTCCTTCTGCGTCCGTGAAACTCTTGCGTTCAAAGGGCAGCGCCATTGTTTCGTCAAATATCTGTGGTATATTTCTGCAAACGGCGTTAAAGAGTGAGGGATTTTTTGAGGTACAGAACAGCTAGCCTCCATTCGGGGGATAGCACCCAAACCATGTTCATCGCCTGCATCGGTAAACTATCGAAACACAAACGCACACGAGGTAGTGAGACTGAAAAAAGTTTAAGCGTACAGACCGAAAACTAACTGTATCTAATAGTTTGCATCGTGCCGGCACACGCATTTCAGTAGCGCCGTTGTACGAAGCGTGAGAACTGCATGACCGAGTTGAGGACGTCGTGATTGGCGTCTTCGTCCTCGAAGCGGGCCAACTCCCGGGTGAGCACGGCGCCAGGGATGGGCGGGGACGTGTAATCGCGGGGTACGGGGGTACGGGGCTGTGGTCGGCGGCGCAAGGGGGACTTGGGGAGGGCGGGCGGGTGGCGGGGCGGGCGAAGTGGGCTGTAGCGGAGGGGCACAGTGGCAGGGCGCTTGGGCGGGGGCGTGGCCACGCGTCGCTTGGGCGACACGGCGGGTTCCGGCAGGCCCTGGTCGGCGGTGGACTGGCGGCGTTCCAGGGACTGCGCGATGTTCTCCTTGAGGCGTGCGGCGTGGGTGCGCGAGTTGGACGACGAGCCCTCGTGCGAGGACCCGTCCTGAAACGTGAACGAGAACTCGGACAACTCGTTGGTGGCGTCTAGGAACCCGGGGCCAGCGCCCGCGAACTCTTCCGGCATGTACACCCCGTCCTGGCCTTCCATCTTCGCGTCATGCCCCGCGCATGGCGTGGGCGATGGGGCGGTGGCTGCCGCTTGTTGTAGCCGGTCTTGCGAGGAAGACACGTGGAATGTCGTGGTTAGGGTTTCATTGAAATGCACACGCCTCCTGCGCGGTGCAGCTGCGTCCAGTGCAGCGCTGCTCGCTGCCGGGCTCTTGTAGTCCTCATCGATTTCCACCACCTCGCCAAACTCCAGGGAGTCGGCGTCGTCGTCGGTGTCAGCCTCCGTCGAACTGCTGTACGGCGTGGTGCTATCGGAATGTTCTTCTTCCGTCACTGACGGCCGTGGTGGCGACAGCGGCAATGGTGGCTGTGTTGGGGATTGCAGCGGGGATTTGCTGTTTTCCTGCAGTGGAACGTCAACAAGGTCGTCCACATCGCCGAAAACGACAACATCCTCCCCGTTGTCCCAGTCGTCGTCGTGCTGAAAACCCGCCGAGGTGTCGCTGTCGGAGTCGCTGTCGTCGGTCTCGGTGTGGTCCATGCGCCTTTTCTCGGCAACCTCGCGCGCGTAATCCGGAAACAGGGTTAGGGAAATATCGAACGAGCCGTGGTCGAGTTCACTCACGTCGTCCACACTCGTAATACTCGCAATCGCGGCCGATTCATCCGACGTCAAAGACGACGCGCTGTGCACGCTGCCCAGTACCCCGCGCGTCCCAGTCGAATTCGAGCTCACATCCGAGAACAGCATCTGCGGCACACTTGTGGGCGACGTCGCTTCGTACAGCGCCTCAAGTTCCACTGCAACCGCGCCAGCGTCCGGGCGATTCGCCCAACAGTTCTGCACCAGTTGCACATACCGATTCCCCACATGTTTCTTGACACGATCTGAGATTGGAAGTGTTCGCTTTTCTCGCACCACTCGCATCAGCGCGCCGATTGTGAGCCCCGCCCATGGGATGTCGCAAGTGGCCAATTCCCACAACACCACGCCCAACGCGAACACGTCCGCTTTCTTCATTCCGTCCGGTGTTGTAGCTGGTCGTTCGAAACATTCGGGTGCTAGATACGCAAATGTTCCTGCAACAGCATTAGGGTCCATCTCAACCGTAGCACCCCACAGAAATTCATCGCCGCCCATGTCGCTCTTTGGGGTGTCACCTTCAGTCCATAGCCGTCTACTTAACCCGAAATCACATAGTTTCACGTCGGGGACGGTGGTTTCGTTCGCCTCTTCTAGCGGTGTCGCTAGTAATACGTTCAGAGACTTGATATCACCGGATGAAAACCTCCTGCGAAAACGAAGACGAGTAATACGACGAAAAAGTTAGAAGTGAAATTGGGCAAGAAGTGGAAAACTGACGTATACAACGTACGAATTGTGAACGAATGCCAGCGCGCGGGATATTTGGATAGCAATGCCGATCATTTGCACTCGTGGTAGTAGTTTCCCGTTTCGTGCGCGAAGCGCATGAAAGAGCGAGCCACCGCGCATAAGTTCGGTCACGAGCACGACCGAGCCGCCGGTTTCGGCCACGCCCAGACATCGCAGAATGCCGGGATGTTTCAAGCGCGCATACCGTCGCGCCTCGCGTCGCACCTGTCGCTGGGATTCTTCCTGTACGCCACTCACTTTCGCGGCCACCTCGCGGCCGTTCAGTGTAGCGATGTGTACCAGGGCGGAGCTGCCGTCGCCCACACGCTTGCTGCTCACGTGCAGCGGCGCCTTGGCGGGGTCCATGGCGCGTTGGTGTCGGTGTGCAGATTGGTGAGTCACTGTTTTTGCTTGGTTTCTAGGGTTTGGTAACGCATCGTAAGCGCAACAGGGTGTACCGTACTGTTCAATCGTGTGTAACTAAACGCGGTGAGTGCTGGAGATGGCGCGCACAGCTGAGCACCAAGAGTCGTGACGAATGTGTTGGCCGCCTTCACGTCAGATCTGTTTTCTATTTTGCACACGTTTTTGCGCTTACAGAGCCCCTTTCCAACCCACGTTTGATACGACATTTGTGTGTACAGCAATGAACGCGTGGGTGAACGTTCCTCTCTGTCTGTCATCCTCTTTTTCCACGCTCGACTGTAAATTATTTCTACCTTCTCCCTTCGAGCCACCTAAGCCAATCGGCAGTTGCACAGCGAAATAGCTGTACGTGCCAGCGAGTATGAGTTGCTTAGAAATTTAAATCTCGGATTGGGGGAATGCCCAAAGAAATGCTAATTTCCGTGCAGCTCAATATTTTTTTTAGATCCTGCCCTTGTAGGCCAGTTAATGTACAACATGGAGAAATCGATGTTGGTTGCATATGCATCCTTGGTGAACATGTAGAAATCGATGTCGATTTGATATGCATCCTTGGTGAATCTTGGCTAATTCTTCAATGGCCATCATTTTGATGATCCAATACTGTAACCTTATTTCTGATATCATTGAGTGAGACACTGCGGAAGAGAATTCTACCCATGAAATGAGGGACTGCTTGAGCTAATACAGGTTTGGTGACCTAGGCACGCGCATGAGAGTCAGCAGAATCAAGTTACTTGCAGAGTAAACAATACGGATTGTTCATAAGCAGTAGTGCGAGCGTTTCTAGAGTTTGGAAGTTAGAAGAAATACTGCTTTCTAAATAATTTAAAATGAGATGTTGCTTTCGTCAACCAAATTTGTTACGACAAGAACGGCCATTCGAATCGATGGGCGCCTATCGAATCAGTACCTCGTGATCTCTGCTACTTATTCGATTGTGGAAAGTTTTGATGCGTACTAGGTTTCGTAAGAACCATCTCGTATACCATGACCCCGCTCATAACTTGAAATAAACTCATATAATTAACACTGTTCTTCGAGGTGCATCAATTCTACTATAATCAAGGCTATTTTCAGTATTCGAACAGAGACACTTCATGAGAAGTAGAAGGAAGTGAAGAAACAATGAGTCGCAAAAAGGGAGGGAAGAAACTGCGGGAAGAATGAAACAAGTTCGCAGATATCTCGGGTTATTCGAACACTCTTACCGTAGTCTTGAAAGTGCCCAGATCAATGGGAAACTCATGAAATTACACTGAATGATTTCAGTCAAAAAAGCACTGTAGTTGCTCAGACGGAACCGAACAGACACTTTCAAGTTGACCATTCGTAAGCCAAATTCATTGATATCTGGTACGCGGAGAAAATCGGAGATAATTGTATTCTTAGATACGATAGCCCGAATCCAGCAGTGGAGAAGACGGAATATATTTGGTCTATTGAGGGGATAGTTCGATGGATGGCGCATTCTCCGAGTAAATTACGTACTCCCCTGACTACTTCCATCAGCTGTACGAACTTTCTGTGAGCTTAGTAGTCGTGGAAAGGTGTTCGTTTGTCACCAGACTGTAACGGAAATGAAGCGTGACCGTGGGAAAATAGTGGATTCGCCCTTCTGCAAGCACTCAACCTAACAATTATCAACTTCCGGGGTTAGGAAACGTTGTCGATCGGCAATCATCCAAAGAACGATGCGCTCGGCTCGCGCGAAGTGAAGTTGATGAAATCTGTTTACATCGAACTCTCAGACTTCCGGGAAGTGGACGACCCAAAGAACTATGGATTTGCTCCAGGCAAGTCCGCTATGCTGCTATACACTTTTCCGGTGAAAATCGAGCAATTCGTAAAGAACAAGGCGGGCGAGGTCATAGAATTGCTCGGTTCGTTTGACTACGAGAAAAGTGTCAAACCAAAAGGTGTGCTGCATTGGGTAAATACAGAAGCACCCAAGGTGAAGGGGTGACTTTACAATAAGCTGTTGAAAAGCGAGAATCTTGTGGCTCCGAACGGTGTGTGGTTATCGGACCTGAATGAAGAGAATGAAATCGCGATTGACAACGCGCGTATCGAGTCGAATGGAATAAAGGGGGCGGCAGGCGACACATTCCAGTTCGAGCGACATGGATACTTCGTCGAGGATATCGTCGAAAGCAAACCGGACCGACCAGTATTCAACATGACAGTGTTGTCGCGCGAATCTCTTCAACTATCTCTGAATGAAGTAAAGATTTGCTGTAACTTTAACAGTTGAGTGTTTGTCGTTGATCTTCAACGTGGTAGGCTACGGAGAACAGTACTCTGTATACAAGCCGGACGTAGGTCGAGACTGTGAGGAGTTGCTGTTATCATGGCTGAATTTCTAGAGTTCAATGGAACTGACGTCCTTCTGAGACAAACTCATCGTTCTGCACTTCGTTTCACTGTCTCTACTCTGTCGGAACCGGGCACCGTTCTGAAGATGGGGGCATCTGTTCAAGGTTTTCCGACGTCCTATGGGGAAAGGAGGCTCGAAGCAAAACTCAATGAGTAAGGCGAGCGAGTTACCTCGTGAATGACAATTGGGACGCTCGTTTTTATTGCGACTGGTACTTTTATTTTGAAGTGAACGATTCGGACCATTTCTTCTGGCAACCCGTAGTGAATTGTTTGAAGACTCACTGGCACTTTAACATGCCATTAGGCTCCTTCCAACGCTTCTGAGTTGCCAAACGGCCCAGCAAGCAACAATATGTGAAAACGTATGCACATGCTCGCGCATGATTCTCATGAAACAATGACGACGAGAGGTACTCCAAGCCGATCATGGAATGTTTTACAGCATATGTATGAAAGTAACTATGCATAGCTCTTGAGGCAGAATTGAGAACACGCCGAAAAACACATAGCAAGGAAATTCGGTTCATGTCCCTCATATCTTATTTCGCCCATTACTTAATATTCTCGTAATTGTCTCGGTGTTCATGGCTGCATCCTGAGAGGTGGAATCTACCTCGCTGTACCGATACTTGCTGAAAGTGCCGAATGTAATCGTTCTAATCTATGAAGGCACGATCGGAAACAATGTTGACAAGGACTACAGTATGGTCCCTCATTGAGGGACCATCATACTTAAGCGATAAGCCCCTAATTCCAAGCAGAAGGAGATCTAGCATGAATTTCAATGTTTCACTAAATTATCTTTCCGTACAGACCGATCGAACGCCATCACCTTACAGGTTTCATCTCAAATTAACTCTTCCGTACGCAAGATTGCATAACTATTTTCGAGCCAGATACTTATGATTGCGGCTCTCTGATTTGATTTTACACCGTAGCAAACGCGCTTCGCTGCGTACAATTCATCCAAAGCACAATTTGCTGGGCCAATGGTTTACCCGCGCTTTTATAGACCCGCAGTCTGGAGCTAAGTTGCCACAACAACAGTTTCGCTCATAGTTGTGGTATCGACGATATTCTATCACTTCTTTCACTTAAATTGTTGAAGTTATAAAGTGTATGTGTGAATCACTTTATCCATCCGGCAAAAGATACAGTACTGTGGGATTATTTCTTTATACAACTAGTGGAAATTAGTGGATACTGAATATTCTTTACGGTTACTGGCTTTCTAAAATTAGATCGTATTTGAATTGAAATTCAAATTGCGACAGTTTCTTCAAGTTGTCGAATAAGCTCGTACTCTTACATGTAGCGATATTGAACTGTGTGCACACGGCCTAATTCCCGGAGGACTGGGTTGCCACGCGAAAATGAGGTACTGGTACTATACAGTTAATGTACAGGACGATATCATGACTGACCGGGATCAGTTCAGATTATCAAGATCAATGAATGCCCATTAGGCGATCGAGCCGCACACTTCGCGGAACTGATCAACTTTCATATAATTTTCTCATTCCCGTAACTGCATTGGAAATAGCGATTTATACTTATTCCATTGTCGTGTTTCTTGCATTGACATTGTCAATGCTGTCAAAACTCATAGGGATCGATAGTCGAGAGAAATGAGCGAATTTCAATGTATGCTGCATGAAGGTCACGTATGCGATTCGGAGGCTGCTATAACTGTGGCCCCAATTCCCGTTATTTAAATTCTCATTAAGTTTATGACTCACCATTTTCAAAGCGATTCTATCGCAACAAATCTGAGGAGGTCCAGTCATGCAATAACAACTGCGAAGTCGTTGTCCCTCTAATGACCAACAGAAAGTGCCGCACCGGTACTACCCACGCAAACAGGTAGCGCAGATCCGCTCCTATTCTTCAGCGATTCCCTCACATTCATACAGAGATCGTTTGAGAGTCTGCGCACTTATTTTAGTACCCAAACACATCCCCAATTCACTTGGAAAACATCTGGATTGTTCAACGTCGTCGGCCGTCCGAGCCAATGCGAGAATGTTTCGCGATCGATCACTACATGGATTGGCTGGTTGCAGAAGTCATTCCTAATCTACAGCACGCGCTTGTTGTTTGAAGGCTATTGCATACGGGTCCTTGTGATGTGCTGCAATCGAGATGGTGAGCGTTTGTCCATCAAGAACTTTTCCATCGGGTCGGATTTAACTGTCAGTGCGAGCAAGAGAACTGTCAGACTCTGGCGGGGATGGGAAAGCAATGAGAATGTAGCTTAAATATGCAGGAAGACAATCACGGAGTAAGATGCAGATAAATAGAATGTGTGATCGATCGATGGCATAGCTCGAGCTCGCTTCCTCGTCATGAGCAGTTCACTATTCAGACTGTCTATACTGAATTTAACGACTGTCCTGCATTATCAGGCTTGCTACATTGTTGGGTTGGCGTATTACCCTGGTATTACCGACCGCGCGTACGCTCATAAAATTAACCACTGGATCATTCTTAAAACTGTGTTACTGGTGAAAAGACAAGCTAATATATCATAGTTTCTGTGTGTGCGCCCATGAAACATTTCGTGGAAGGCTCGAAGACTCGATAACAGACTTCCTCCGACATCACATTTCTTGAGCTCCAGATCACCTTCGCTCTCTAGTGGGGAACAATATGTGGTCAAGTTTCGTCGTATTGCCACTGGTTCCTCAAGCACTGACTCATCTCTGTGTATTCACGCTTGTGATCAATAACGGGAAACTGAGATCAAGAGTCGGATATGCCTGGTGAATCACGTCATACTCCGACGCCATCGTGCGATGATTCGCAGCTAGCGCTGCAAGAATCGCTGCAAAGCGAACAAAGAAGTGCCGATCGAGAGCACGTTCACAGCAGTGTCCCTCCCCGACCTCCTGGCGCCTCAAATCCCACCCCACAGCTAGAGCAGCAAACAAATCGAGGCCAGCAGATGCGGTCTGTTTATCTGGCGGATCAGCGTCCGCGAATTCCTCAGGCACAACAGGCTTCGCGAGCGGGTCTGTTGTCGAATCCCCGTCAAGCTCCTCAATCACCGCAAGCTGAGCGCTCCCAACAGGTACCTCGGTCACAGTCAGCACGCCGAATAAAAATACCTCGGTCACGCCCTGATCCCCGTTTACGGCGAGTACCGCAATCGCAGACAATGCTACAAGCTCAACATTTTTGTCCAGACCATCAACCAGAACAATCTAAGCAGACGCACCGGCTGCTTCAGGAAAATGAAGTGTTGAGTTCTCAACAGGTGTCTCGGAATGTGCATCCGTTTTCTGAGGACCAGAATCAACCTCAAGGAATAGAGCAATCGACTGGTGATTCACGGACAGATGGTACTTCGGGGCTTGAGAATCAAGTACAGAAGCTGGAAATATCACATTCGCACGTACTGGTGGAAGTGCCTATACCAGTACCAGACCATGCAAGCCAGTTTCTTTATGCTGCATCACAGAAGCAGTCTGGTACTGTGCCAAATAGAGGATGTGGGTCGGCAAAGTTGGAACCTACTATTGCTAACATGGAATTCCCACTGATAGGAAACCTGAC
>JAAUYH010259443.1_pt1 | contig 25943 bp, 13 predicted proteins | sample 7278061 | NCBI WGS metagenome assembly JAAUYH01 (sample SAMN14350203, study PRJNA611818) | marine sediment metagenome | isolation source: surface marine sediment (0.6m) | place: French Polynesia: Moorea | collected 2018-08
CCAACGGCGACTATCCCGACTACCCCTGGTATGCTGAGGCCAACGGCGACTATCCCGACTACCCCTGGTATGCTGAGGCCAACGGCGACTATCCCGACTATCCCTGGTACGCTGAAGCCAAAAGCGATTATCCCGACTACCCCTGGTACGCTGAGGCCAACAGCGATTATCCCGACTATCCCTGGTACAATCAGTAGTCAGACATTCCTCTGACCAAGGATTCATCTGAAACAATGCGGCCTCGGGTCGCATTTTTTTTTGCCTTCGTGCTGCAGCTCCGAAGCTACCGCCCTCATCATGGGTGATGGCAATCCCACCAACGGCCGAGCGCTCTCATAAGCCCAACGCCATCCCATCACCGCGTAGATCACTGCCGCCACACAGCACGCCCGTGTCTCCATCCCGCACAATCACCTGCCCACGGCCGAACAGACCTCGTTCATGACCATCGACGAGATACACACTGTGGCCCAAGCCCCCCAAGTCTGCGGCGACCGTACCACCCTCGATGTCAATGCCAGCTTCAAGGGCTACTCGACTCTTGCCGGCCGCCATCGGCTCGATACACAGGCGTGGTCGATCTAACGCCAGTTGTGGATCGAGCCTATCATCGAGCATGGCCATCAGAACTTGCACATGACCTTGGGGTTGCATGAAGCCCCCCATGACGCCAAAGCAGGCCGATAGTTGGCCCGCATGCGGCCCTGACGCCTCCGTTGCCAGCCCCGGCATAATGGTGTGATACGGACGCTTCCCCGGCGCCAATGCATTGGCGTGTTCCGGCTCAAGCGAAAAATTATGCCCGCGATTTTGCAGCGTCATCCCCGTTCCTGCGGGTACGATGCCAGTGCCAAAACCCATATAATTACTCTGTATGAACGAGCAGGAATTTCCCTGTCCATCCACTACGGCCAAGTATACAGTATCGCTACTATCCTGCGGACTGCCGGCCCGCGATAGTGGCATGGCCCGTGACAGATCAATCTCCGCTGCACGCATCTCTGCGTATGAACATGAAAGAAGCCCTTTGAGGTCAATTTCAGTAAATTTTGGATCAGCAATATAACGTTTGCCATCAGCAAACGCCAGTCGCAACGCCTCGACCACACAATGATGCCTGCGAGCCGACATTGGCAACCCTACATCGGGCAACGCGGCCAATATCCCCAGTGCCAACAAGGCCACCAATCCTTGGCCATTGGGCGGACATTGGTAAACATGCTTGTTGCGATACGTAACCGCAATCGGCTCGACCCATGCCGACTGATGTGCGGCCAAATCGTCGACGGTCATGACGCCACCGAGATCTCGCAGGGTCTTCACCACCGCTTCTGCCACATACCCTTGATAAAATCCCTTTGCGCCCTTGGTCGCGATCTCGCTCAGCGTGCGGGCCAAATCGCGATTGTAAAATCGCTCTCCCGGCCGCGGCGCGCGTGCCCCCTCCACCAACATTGCGCTTCCATGAGGGCGTAATTGCAACTTCGCCGCACATTCCCACATGTACGCCGTCTTGGGAGCTACAGCAAAACCACTATCTGCTAACTCAATTGCGGGCGCCAATAGCTGATGCAAATCGCGGGTGCCAAACCGTGTGAGTAGATCGTCCCAACCCGCCACCGCGCCTGGAACCGTTACCGTATGCGGATGAAAGCGAGGCAATTCGCTCATTCCCTCGCGGCGCAAAAGCTCCATGGTCAGCGCTGCTGGAGCCCGCCCCGAGCCGTTGAGGGCCGCAACTTCCCCAGTATCGGCCTGGTAATATAGGGCAAAACAGTCGCCTCCGATGCCGCAGCTCGTCGGTTCAGTCACCGCAAGCACTGCGGCGGCGGCCACTGCAGCGTCGGCAGCATTGCCACCAGCTGCAAGGGTGTTGATCCCAGCCAATACTGCTGCGGGTTGGGTCGTCGCCACCATCCCACCGCTTGCATACACGGGGGAGCGATAGCTGTGGAAGGGAATCTCGGTCGTATCTTTGGCCGTGCCATACATCGACATAACGGCGAATGTACCCCGGTCGCCCCCCACTGAACAGATCGAAATACTTCAGTGCAACTTCCCGTCGCGCAGGCACCATGCCAAGGTAAGAGTTATGGATTCCGACATCCCTGCACCAGGATCGCCAGATCCCTCGTCAGACGGTATCGGCCTTGAGACATTGAGGGCCCGACTCGAACTCGCGTCGTTTCAAGAGCGTCAGACTCTCGTTACCCAGGTCGCGCAATCGGCCACCGAGAGCGAGCTCAACGGTGTCGGTCGCATGCTCAACGACCGTAGCGAAACCGTACGTCTGGGCGCTATCGAGATCTTGGAAGCGGCCCGCTTTCGCCCCGCACTACCCGTTTTTGTAGCGATCACTCGCAAACGGCAGGGACAAGAGCGCACCTATGCCGCCCGTGCCATTGCGACGATGGCTATCCCAGACGACAGGGACAATCTGAGTAGGCTCGCCGATACATGGATCGCCAGCGGCGACGAATTCCTCGCGATCCATGCCCGCACGCTGCATGCAAAATTGGGTCTCGCCACTTCAGCAGCAAGCAGTGAAGACCGGATCAACGAGGTCGCCCCCGACCATGTCGGACCCGATCGGACGTCCACCGCCGCGCGTCAGGCCTCCCAAAGCAGCTCGCCCCCCGGCATCCGTCATGCTCGTGGTGCCACCGTCGTCGGCATCACCGCGCCCGAACGCGAGGTCCGCCACCGGGCTATCGCCCAATTGCTCAGCGGCGCGATGGACCCCGCCACCGCCCTGGTCGAAGGACTGCTGGAGAGTCGTCATGCCGGGGTTCGGGTCGATCTCCTCGTCGCCCTCGAGGGCCTCGGGGCCGCAGCCGTTGCCAATGCCGCAACTCCTATCCTAACGCGCGGTGACAGTGCCGCCATCGCCGTTGTGGTGCAAACTCTCAAACGCCATATCAACGCCCTACCGGCAGAGCGCCGCACGCTCCTAGAGCAGCAGTTGGAACAGGCGCGGCGCAATCATCGTAGCGACGCTGTGACCACGGGTGCCATTGATGAATGTCTGGTCGCCCTGCGCAGCGAAAAATCATTGGATAGACTGCTCTCTCAAGCCGATACCATGTCGGTGACTGCCACGCGAGCCCTGGCGCTGCGCCTCGATACATCGGCAAAGCAGGACATCCCGGTCTTCATTGCGGCACTGTTGCCGGCGATAAAACGCAGTCCGCGCCGTGCGCTGCTGTTCGCAGAGTTTCTCCGCAATAGCCAGCCGCACCTACGGCCGGCCCAGCGCGAACAGGTCCACGCTCTTGTGCGCGAAGCGTGCGAACGCCCAATACCGGAGGATTTGCCCGGAGAGTTGATCGCCGCAATCGGTCTACTCTATGCCACCACCATAGAACGAGGCGACACACCGCATACCCATATATTAGAAGCTCTAGCTGTCCACAGCGCGCCTGCCTGTGCCCAGGCTGCCATTGAGATTCTGCGCGCATCTAGTACCGAGGACAGCGCAAGACAGCTTTGCGCCTTTGTAGACGAGCCCGATGCCGATGTTCGCCGCAGTGCCCGTCACGCCCTCGAAACCCTCGATCCCATGCACGCCCGCATCGCGATCGACGAGGATGGTGCAATCTCGGTCGTCGCCGACTATCGTGTCCCGCCCTACCAGGGCAACCCTAATCAGGGCAACAATGCCCGCGGCAGCGACGATCAGCAAGCGGGCGACAGCGGCGACCCTCATCGCACCGACGACAACGCCATCACAGCATCCGATGGTCAGCTCATCGCCAAAGACGGAACCCATTACGCCCTCGATGAGCACAATCAGCTCGTCCCGCAGGGCGACACCTCTTGGGGCGCATGCCGCTGCTGCACCCGGCCACGTGTCTTGGTGCGCACAGATCATGCTCGGCCCCTTTGCCCCATCACGGGCGAAAGGCACCTCGTGCTCGACGAAGGCACCGCGATCGAACGTGAGCATCCGCTGGGCGGATGTAGCGTATGCGAGAGCCCTCATCCTCTCCAGCGTCACGGAAACACGGTCCTTTGCGACACCTGCCAAACCGAACACGTATTCCGGCGCGGCAGCTGGCGACGAAAAATTGACCGTGGGCGACGTCGCCGCAGGCCAAATGAGTACGGCGAATACGGCCAAGACGATGGCGACAGGCCCGATTCGGCCCCACCGTCCCGGGATTTGCCGCCCCCACCAGATCCCGAGGATCTGCGCGGTGTGGCTCCAGCCATTGTCCAGGCTATTGCCGCCAATGTGTTCATTATTGGCATGAGCAATAGGGGAGATTGGTCGGGCTCGGGTGTCATTGTTGCACGTCACGGCCGCGAAGTGGCTATCTTGACCAATCGCCACGTGGTCGAAGATGATGGTCCACGCGGTCCAGTCGTGGCCAGCTTGCGGGTCGCCACAGTCGCAGGTTCACTTGTGCCTGCAACGGTACAATGGCGCGCACAGAGCCCCCTCGACTTAGCATTGATCACAGTGAAACTACCAAACCCAGATGATGTCGCCGTGGTCGACCTCGAACAAGATGCGAACTACTCAATCGGCTCCCCTCTATTCGCTATCGGGAATCCCACGGGGATGAGTTGGAGCTATACTTCCGGCAAATTGAGCGCAATCCGCAAGTTTCGCGCCGAGGGTATCGACATCCAGTTAATCCAGTCACACGTACCGCTATCGCCAGGCTCAAGCGGCGGTGGAATGTACCACGAAGACGGCCATTTAGTGGGGATCAACACCTTTATCAATGGTGATGGCAAACAGAGCTTTTCCATCGCCATACCGACGGTCATCGCGGCCCTCAAACGCGAACGCGTCGCCTTTGCCGGCGAGCGCTTGTTCGGCCGGTGAGCTTAGGCTCATGCCAAACAACTTCTGCCTAACTGATGTCCACGGGCCTATTTTGCCTGGCCTATTTTTGTCTGCTCCGGCGCGGATATCGATGATCAGCCCGTTACTTGGCGCGTGATGCATGTCATCGTGCACCACGATGCACATGGAAACCATTTCGAAGAACCAATTGACGTCACGGTGCCGCACTTGGCGCCAGAGCTGCGCATTCCTCGTTCTGCTTGCGGTGTCTATTGTAGGCACAAACGCATTCGCCGACGGTAAGTTATTGATTGGTGGCGGGGGCGGAATGTCCGATGAAATCCTTACCCGATTTGTCGATATCTCAGGAGGTGAGGGCAGTCAAATCTGCATCTTTGGCACCAACAACAGCTCTCCGGCCGACTCGCGCAGCGCATATGTGGAGCTTTTTGAGACGCTGGGGGCGGTACCGGTCGAAATCGATGTCACTATGCAGAACTCGGCGTGGAACACCGAGCCCTATGACGACGGTGGCTTTACCTTTGGCGATCCCGAAGCCGAAGTGCGGGAGACCGCCGAGCGTCTCAGCGAAGATCCCGCAGTGGCGGCCCTTGTGCTGGCTTGCGACAGCGTGTGGTTTGGCGGCGGCAATCAGAGCCGATCGACATTTTCTCTGCTCAACCAGGACGGTAGCGACACTGTGGTAGCAGCCGCGATTCGCGAAGTCATCGCCCGTGGCGGCGCGTTTGGCGGCTCGAGCGCCGGAGCAGCCATGCAGAGCGATCCGATTATCGTTAACGGCACCAGTATGGAGAGCCTCAGCCTTCCACCTGGCGAGCGCCGGGTTGGCACCAATGTCGGCATGGGTTTCATGCCTGCGGGCACGCTGGTCGACAGCCATTTTCTGGCTCGCGGTCGCTTGGGACGACTCCTCGTCGCCATGGCCGATCACGGCATTTCGCGCGGACTGGGCGTCGACGAGAAGACCGCCGTCATCGTCGATCTCGCCACCGACGTTTGGGAAGTGATGGGCGAAAGTCAGGTCATGATCGCCAACTTGGTCGATCCAACCAGCCCCGACCGGGCCGTACTGCACTTGCTTGGCCACGGCGACCGCTACGACGGGTACAACGACACCGTCGCGTTCAACCCGGAGCTGACCGACATTACCGGCGATCCATACTACTTGCCCAGACCGATTCACCAGTTGGGCGTATTTGAGGACGGCGTCATTGCGACGCTCATGACCCGCGTGGTCGACACCCAGGAACAAACCATGGGCGTGGGTATGCACTTCGAAGGCAGCACTGAGGACAGCTACGGCACCTACGGCGTGCGCATGCGTTTTGACGTCGGTGACAGCGCGACCCACTTTTGCCTGCGTCGATGCCGAGGAGACAACCCCTTGCGCAGTGGCAGCAACGCCCGCTACAGCATTAGTCATATGCCCCTCACCATGCAGCACGTGGGAATTGTCGCCACCACCGTCGATGAGCCGCTCGACAATGTTTCCGCCATGTTCCGCATGTTCCGCCGCATGTGGCAGCAATTGATCGAGCTCATATTCGGCTGAGCAAACCCAGCGTGTCCACCGCCATACCGACAGTTATCGCGGCCCTCGAACACAAACGCGTCGTCTTTCGACGGTCTCTGCAACTATCTCTGTGACTTATCTTTGTACTAGGCGCCGCCGATCTTCCAGCCAAGCATTGACTGCTGAGATATCCGGGATCCCGATATCGGCCTTGAGTAGTTCTTTGAGGCCGTCATCGGTACTCTCTGACGCTGCGGCAATCGCATTGCGCGCCTTGATGGCCAATTCCACTGCCAATTCGCGAACACTCTCACCAACGATGGCCCCAACCGCGCGATCGCCCGATGCGCGTCTCCTATTGTTCGGCCCGATGTCCCACAGTGCCTGGGCCAACGTGAATCGAGGCCCCGCCAGCACGACACCGGGATAGCCATGGCCGACGCCGATGGCGATCGCGCGCTGTAAATGCTCCGCTGCAAGGCGATCATTGCCGGTATTCACCATGAGCTGGCCCAATGCAAGCAGTGTTTCCGCCACCTGTGGGGCATCGACACCGAGCGCCTCCTGTCGCAGTGCCAATGCCCGTTGTAGATGGGTCTCTGCCTCCTCATACAGCTTTCGTGCCACCAAAGTCTGCCCCAGCTCGTGTAGCACCGGAGCCAACGCCACATGGTCGGCGGCCACAGAGTCCTCCATAATCGATAATGCACGACGGCCGACGTCGATGGCGGCCGGCAGATCGCCTTGTGCTCGCAATACTGCCGCACGCAGAGCCAATGCTTGACCGTACCGCGAGCTGCGTTGCCCGAGCACTTTGCCGTATATTGTCAATGCTCGTGCCAAATCATCTTCGGCCTCGCCCAATCGCTGCTGCAATAATCGCAGACGCGTACGCGCCACAAGAACGTCGGCTGTGCGCTCGTGCTCTTCGCCATACCCCTGCGATAAAAGTGTGTACGCTTCGTTGAGCGACGTCTCCGCATCGGGGAAGCGATAGCGAGCCAAATCCAGCAGGCCGAGATACATGAGCGGTGTGGCGCTTTCGATGGCGCTCTCGCCCAGATTGGCCCGCGCGATCGCCAACGCCCGGCGGAGATAATCGGCAGATTCCTCGAAATGGCCTTGATCGAGGGCAATCCGACCCAGATCGAGGAGGGGTTCGATGGAAAATACGTGATCGGTCCCGCACGTCTCCTCAGTGAGTTTGAGTAGCTCCTCGTGAAACGTGCGCGCCATCGTATAGTCGCCGCGAGCCAGGTAGAGCAACGCCAAATGCCCAGTGTAACGACTCACCACCGGATGGGATGGACCCCAATGTTTCTCGGCCAGGTTGATGGCGCGGTTCAAATCGCGCTCGGCCTCCTCGTATTTACCGGCTCGCCCCAACAGCGTACCAATGCGGGCGCGCAATTCGGCGTGTAGATCGTCTCCACCACCAGCACGCAGAATTGCGATCTCGGCCAACGAGCCCAAGGCAAACGCCTCATCGTATTTGCCCATGCGGCTACCCAAAAGCCACATCAGCTCGATCCATACCTCGGCGGCCAAACGGTCGTCACGCGCCTGGGCCGCCAGTCTCGCAGCGGTGTGCAAACTGCTCTCTGCTGACTTGAGCTCTCCCAGCTGCTCCTGCACCCGGCCCAGGAGAAAATATGCCCGCGCCTGCACTGGCGGAAATTTCAGTTCATCGGCACTCGCTACCACCTCAAGAGCGGCTCCCGAGATCGCGTGCGACTGACCAGTTTCGAGACGCGCCTCACATTCTTCAATCTGCTCGCCAATGGCGACGATCTCTGCTTCTTTCTCTGGGTCGTGGGGTAAGGGGAATGCTTCGAGTAGCCGCGTCTCGTCGGAACACGCCTCGATTCCCGGCAAGCGCCGTGCGGCATCGAGCGCGCGATCGACGACAGTCCCAGCTGCCGCCGAAGCGGTATCCTTCTCCAATGCCCGCACCAGCCCGCGCAGTGCGCCCAGTCGGTTGTCTAAGCAACTCATGCGCAGATCGAGCATTTGCTCTGATTGCTCGCCGTGGACGTGCGTCGCCTCACAGGCGGAAATGCGCATATCGGCCCATTCTCGACCGTAGTCGGTAACCATGGCATCGAGACGCTGAAACGTCTGCTCGCCGTAGGGTCGGCGACTTGCGATGAATTGCTCGCGCAGAGCCTGCTTATTTTTCTCACTCCACAGCTCATCGATTTGCCCGACGCCGCTGCGACAGCGCTCATTCTCTGATTCTTGTGCATTCGCAGCCCAAAACACCATGGCCCCTATAGCGCCGACCATGAGGGTCATGGCAACGCCAACGGACAGTCCGCGGCGCAGGCGCTTGCGGCGCTCAATGCCGTTGATGAGGGAATCCAGCAGTTCGTCCATGGACGTAAAGCGATTGTCGGCATCGTACGCCAATCCGCGGAGAAGCAGATTGCGCAACCAATGAGGCACACGGATCTCAGAGGGTGGCGGGGTGACTTTACCGTCGACGACATCTTGGCGAACATCGGCCTCGGCGTCGCCGGAAAATGGCCGCACACTGTATAGAGCCTCGTATAGAGCCGCACAAAACGAGAATTGATCGGCGCGGGCATCTACGGGTAAGCCACTATGCTGTTCAGGGGCAATGTACGCCACGGTTGCCGCCGAAGCACCGTAGGCCGGACTCGAACTCACGAGGAGACGAGCACTGTTGGTGTTTGGTCCGTCGAGTTCCGAGGTGTCGGTCAAAGACGTGAGGGCGAGGTTGCGCCGCCTGGATTGGGATTGGATACGCGTCTTGCGTTTGGACATCAGTCCGCTGAGCAACTCCAGCCCTGAGGAGTCACTGCCGTCCTTCATGTCGTGATAGTTCTTGGGATGGTTCTTGGCCTCGCCCTTGGAATCCCCCTTGTCGTCACCCCCGCCGTCACTTGCACCACCACCTTCGCCGTCACCTTCGTTTTTTGGGGCATCCACCAATGCGCCGGTGCGCGCCAAGCCAAAATCCAGCACCCTTACTCTGCCATCAATGCCGATCATGACATTGTCTGGCTTGAAATCGCGGTGGATGAGACCAACTTCATGCGCGGCGGCGAGTCCCCGCCCTGCAGCGATAAATGCGTCGAGCACTTGCCAACACGTGCGAGTCCCCTCGTCTAGCCATTGTTTGAGCGTGTGGCCCTCAACCAGCTCCATGGCCACAAATACGTATTTGTCGAGATTGCCGACGTCAAATACGGTGATCACATTTGGGTGTGACAACCGGGCCAGAGCCTGAGCCTCGCTGAGTAGGCGTGAGCGCGCAGTATTCCGTTCGACATCGCCAGCATCGCCACTGCCTACATAGAGCAGTTTCAGTGCCACCGGTCGATCGAGCTCTGGATCGTAGGCTCGGTAGACAATGCCCATGCCCCCGCGTCCCAAGCACTCCTTGATCTCGTAACGGCCGGCTTTGGCGCCGGGAATGAGTGTGGCGTCGTCTTCATCGCCAAACATGGTGGGCGGAGATGGCGAACGCCGTGCCGGGGAAATAGACCTCGTCATCTTCAGAGGCGCGGTTTGTGCCTCTGCTGCCTGAATCCCCGCCGTCGTGCGTACGGCGATGGCCTGCGGCGCTGCGGAGGCCGCCTCCGCCCCCACCCCCTGGCCGGCACCGACATCTAAACTTGGTCTGTCCCCATTGAGGGACTCCGGTGCCGATAGCGGCAACTGCGGTGTGCGACCGCGGTACCCCAACGGCGATGGCGCCACTTCTGTCGCCGTATCGGCGCGACCATCGGAATACTCGCCTGCGAGCGCAACGCCGTCGCCACCCAACGGGCCGCTCCGTACCGCCAATGGGATGAACTGCTCCGTAATGGTCGGCTCTTCTTCTGTGCCGAGATCCATTTCCGGCCGGTCGGCATCGCGCGACTGAGGCGGATACTTCTGGCTCCCCTTTACGTCATCGTGCCTCATAGTCATGCGCGGAGTCGGCTATGCTAGAGATTTCTCATATTTAGTATCTCATCGTCGCGCCCATATTGCAACGCTCACCCAACGAAATACAGTATAAGTATAACAACGGGACGTTCCCTGATCTCCTAGATCGACAGAGAGCAGCCCTCCCCAGCAAACGCAGCCAGCTATAGCATGTGGCCGTAATGGGTACCAGCACGAAACAACCTTGTGAAATTACAGCACTTGTGTAGCCAGCTCGGCCAAATCGGAACGCTCTCCCTTGGTGAGGGTGACGTGTCCGGCAATCGCTTGATCTTTAAAGCGCTCGGCGACGTTTGTCAGTCCATTGTTTGACGAGTCGATATAGGGATTATCGATCTGGTAGGGGTCGCCGGTTAAGATGATCTTGGTCCCCTCACCGGCACGGGTGATAATGGTCTTAACCTCGTGTGGGGTGAGGTTTTGCGCTTCGTCCACCACCATATATACGTTCGGCAGAGAACGGCCGCGAATGTAGGTGAGGGGCTCGATTTCGACAAATCCGAGGTCGACCAGCTCGGAATAGCTGCGGCCCTCCTTGCGTGAGCTCTTGCCGCTCAGCCCCAGTAGCAACTCGAGATTATCGTAGATGGGTTGCATCCACGGGGTGAGCTTTTCCTCGATATCGCCTGGCAGGTAGCCAATGTCACGCCCCAGGGGAAAAATGGGCCGCGACACCAGCAGTTTTTGAAATACTTGATCTTCTGCAGTGCGTTGCAGCCCGGCCGCCAGCGCCAGTAGGGTTTTGCCGGTACCGGCCTTTCCAACCAGGGTTACTAGGCGGACATCATCGTCGAGGAGAAGATCGAGCGCAAAGTGCTGCTCAAGGTTGCGCGGACGAATACTCCATACGCTATCGCGCAGCTTGCGCACGCAGACCAGCTGACGATCGAGACCGTGAAAGCGTCCGATCCCCGTATGTGTGGGGACATCGCGATCGCGCAGCAGCACGTACTGGTTGGCGTAGAAGGCATTGGCGCGTTCACCGATAACGTCGGCTGCCAATTTGCCCTCGTTGTATAGACGATCGATGACCTCGCCACTGGTCTCCACTTCGGTCGTGCCGGTATACAGCTCCTCGACCGTGATATGAGATGGCTCGTAGTCTACGGTTTCCAAGCCGAGAGCATCACCGCGAACCCGCATGTTGACGTCTTTGGTTACCAGAACCGTGCGCAATTCCGGAGTTCGGTCGCGAATTGTGAGCGCCAACTCGAGTATGCGATGATCCATCTGTCGGGCATCGCGGCTAACCAATCTGCCGCTGTCTAATGCCACCTGGAGCGTCCCCCCGCTCTCCAAGGGCACTGGCGAGGACAGCGAGCCCCGATCGCGCAAGGCATCCAGCTGGCGGGCTACTTGACGCGCATTGCGGCCGAGTTCGGAGAGATCCTTTTTGAAGTTGTCAATCTCCTCGATAACGTAAATGGGGATAATGACTTCGTTGTCCTCAAAGGCATACATCGCTCGTGGATCGTGGAGCAAGACGTTGGTGTCGAGAACGTAGTGTTTGCGCGCCATGAGCCTAGATCATCCCGAGACAGGCGCATCCTTGTCAATGAACCATGAGGGTCAATCCGCTCTGCCAACGCCATAAGGTCGACATCGACCTTGCGCGCCAGAGCAGATCCCCGTCACGTTCACCATGTCTCGCCAATTACGCTTGACTACGCGGGAATTCACCAGTCTCGAGCCAATGAGCGCATTCCGGCGTCAACTCGCGCGCCACCGCAGCATCGTACTGGGCCAACTCCTCGGGCCCGAGGAAATCCCGCCAGCGGCCATTTTCGCCCTTATTGATGAAGGATCCCGCCCCACCCGAAAACACCTTCCCCGCCATGGGGACCAAGTTCTCAGCATTGGATTTCATGTAATTGAACGTGCATTTTTGCACCAATTTGCCCAAGGTCCCATCGTCGACGTCAATCTGCAAAAAATCGGCAATGCGCCGCATCTCGCCCGACAAGTCTCGCTTGAGATTTGCAAAATGCACAAACAGCACATTCGGTAAGTCGCGATATTCCCACCACGAACGCACGTGTTCAAACAGCGACCAAAACGGATATCCGTCGCGCTCCCAAGAAAACCAGCCTTTTGTGATCCAGTCGCGCCATATCTGGTGATCATCTCCAGAATAACGCGGCATGGGGTCACCGACGAGTCCCGGGGTCAAATTGAGAAGTTCGTACCACTGGTCGTTGGCTCGGTGATAGTGGTTGAGCAAACTCATAAAGACGTCGCGACCATCGCGGCCCACGTAGATGTAGCGGCATTTGGCCGAATAGGGTATGCCGTCAATGGGCAAGTGCGATTTCAAAAACCGACGACTGGTCTGAGCTTCCATCGCGGCGATCTTTTCCTCCCGTGGGGGCACACGCATATCTACCCACGGGCTCAGCTCATGAATGGGGCCGGGTAGCTGTCCGCGAAAAATCAAGTTACCCACGATCTGCTGCATCCACGTCGTTCCGGCTTTATACGCGGTTGTGATAATCACATCATTATCGCGCAGCACGACATCGTCCCACACTGTCGAATCCAGATGGTGATTGCGGTATTCACGGGTACGCTTGGGTACATTCATCACTGTCATGCCAATGCCCAACGCTGCACCGTCGATATCGGCGCGCTCAGAGAACGTCGAGGACGCGATATTTTCGCAAAAGGTTAGATCGATGGCTAGCGTCTCGGCCCGAATTTCTGCCGCGTGATGCTCGGCGGCTTCGCGCACAGCACCGCTACATTCGAGCTGGAGTGCGATTCGATCGTCGAGGTTGAGGTCGGCGTTTTTGCGCGCCATCTGCACCCGGCGCACCACCTCACGGCTGAGCCCCTCACGCTTCTGCTCGTCGCTGACCACGGGGTCGAGCTCAAGCGAAATCAGCTGATGGGCTGCCAGTTGCCATTCCCCCTCGCCGTTTTCTTCACGAGCCGCGCGACGGATTTCCACGTCATCGCGCTCAATGGTCTCGACGACGGTATCAGCGCCATTGAGTAGCGAAATTTCGATGCTGCCACCATTCTCTAGTTCTGATATCTGTGCCACATCGAGCTTTTGAATGGCGGCTGCGACCGCCTTCATGCGTTTGCCCAAACGCGGGCCCAAGCGGGGAAAATTGGCTTTCGCCGACACTTTGATGAAGCGATCCTCGTCGCTCTCATAATGGACCTCACGCACGTTGAGCTCTTCGGTGAAATAGGATTGCAGCGGCTTGAGCGCCTCTAGCACCGCTGGATCGCGATGAATGATGCGCATCGCTCTGAGCGGTATCTTGGCCTTTACTCCCATGCGCTCGCGCAGATTGCGCCCCATCAGTACCAGCTGGGTCATGCGCATCACCGCGGCCTCCAGCGCCGGTCTCTCCACGGACGTATCGGCGTTGGGATAGTCTTCCAGATGTACGCTCTCTCGGGTTTCGGCAAACTCCTCACCGAGGTTGTCGCGCAGGTTTTGGTAAATACTTTCGGCCAGAAATGGCGTAAACGGCGCCATGACTTTGGCAAAGGTGAAGAGCACCGTATGCAGGGTCTCAAAGGCCAAGCGCTTGTCCTCGGGCATGCCCGAACGCCAAAAATGCTCGCGATTGAAGCGGATATAGGTGTTGGTTAGCTCCTCGATAAATTGCACCAGCGCGGGTACGACGTTGTACAGGCGATAGGCCTCCATCTCCTTGTTGGTGCGTTCGATGAGCGTATGAAGCCGCGATAAAATCCATTGGTCGAGGATATTGGGCGAGTCCTCGCCATCACCGCGCGGCACAAATCCATCAATGTTGGCATAGTTGACATAGAAAGAATACGCGTTCCACCAGCGCAGCAGAATCTTGCGCACGATATCGCGGACCCCTTTTTCGGCAAAGCGCAGCTCTTGCGCCTTTACCACCGGCGAGTCGATGAGGTAGAGACGCAGGGCGTCGGCACCATATTCGTCGAGCACGTGCTTGGGGTCTGGGTAGTTGCGCAGACTCTTGCTCATTTTTTTGCCGTCTTCGGCCAAGATCAGGCCATTGACGATCACGTTCTTGAACGGCGACTTGCCCATGAGGGCGGCACCGATCACGGTGAGGGTATAAAACCAGCCGCGCGTCTGGTCGAGACCTTCCGCGATAAAGTCAGCGGGAAATCCCGCGGTAAACGCCTCCTGGTTCTCGTTGGGATATCCCCACTGCGCATAGGGCATAGATCCGCTCTCGAACCAGCAGTCGAGTACGCTGCCGATGTGCTTGAGTGCTTCGCCCCCAGTCGGCGAGGGAATTTCGATTTCGCTGACAACTTCGAGATGGAGGTCTTCGACCCGAACGCCCGAGAGTTGCTCAAGCTCGTCGATCGAGCCCACACACTGGATCTCGCCAGCGCGATTCTGCCATATCGGCAGCGGTGTACCCCAAAAGCGATTGCGCGAAATCGCCCAATCGCGGGCGTTTTCCAACCACTTGCCAAAACGGCCGTCACGCAGATGTTCGGGGACCCAATTGGTGTCACCGTTGGCACTGAGCAGGGCGTCGCGCAGGGACTCGACCTTGACAAACCAGGTCGATACCGCCCGATAAATAAGGGGCGTGTCCGATCGCCAGCAAAAGGGGTAGCTGTGGGTATAGGTGGCTTGGCGAAATAGACTCCCCTCGTCCTTGAGGCGAGCAATGATGCTCTTGTCGGCGTCCTTCACCCGCAGACCAGCCCAGTCGGGCACCTCATCGGTGAACATTCCATCGTCGTCTACAGGATTGATGAAGGGAACCCCATTGGCTTGGCAGGCGACATAGTCCTCTTCGCCAAACGCCGGGGCCATATGCACGATGCCGGTACCACTTTCGGTGGTTACATGTTCGGCCAAAATGACGCGAAATGCGCCCTCCTCGGCTTTCGCGGCGAAAAATGGCAGCAGGGGTTCGTAGCGCATATCCACGAGCTCGGTACCGCGATAGCGCTGGACGATTTCGACATCTTCGTCAAAGTACTGGCGGCATAGCGCCTCAGCCAAGACATAACGCTTGTCTTGATGTTTGACTTGCACGTATTCGATATTCTCGCCTACGGCTAAGGCCAGATTGCTGGGCAGCGTCCAAGGAGTCGTGGTCCAGGCCAGGAAATACAGGTCTGCACTGGACGCGGCCTTGAATGCGACCGTAATGGATGGATCCTGCACCTCTTTGTAATTGAGATTGGCTTCGAAGTTCGACAGCGGCGTCGATACCCCTACCGAATACGGGACAACTTTATGGCCGCTGTAAATGAGCCCCTTGTCCCAAAGCTGGCGAAACACCCACCACACCGACTGCATGAATGAGGGGTCCATGGTGAAGTATGGGTTGTCCATATCCACCCACCGACCGACGCGACGCACGGTCTCCTTCCACTCACCGGTGTAGCGCTGAACAATGCTGCGGCAGGCCGCATTGTACTTATCAATCCCCATGGCGAGGATTTGCTTGCGGCTGTCGAGCTGCAGCGATTTGTTGATCTCGTACTCCACCGGCAATCCGTGACAATCCCAACCGAAGCGCCGTGGAATGTGGTACCCGCGCATGGTCCAATAACGCGGGACAATGTCTTTGAGGATACCCGCGAGCAGATGGCCGTAATGGGGCAGTCCGGTAGCGAATGGCGGTCCGTCGTAGAACGAGTACGCCTGGCGCTCCTTGGATTGCGCGAGAGTTTTCTGGAAAATCTGCTGCTCATCCCAAAAGCGCAGAATCTCCTCTTCCTGCTTGGGAAGCTGTACATCGGGCTTGACGGGCCGGTAGCCGGGTTTCAACTCTGCCATGATGAGCTTTTATGCCATCCTCCGAAGCCAGGCAACTACCGCAAGGCCCGGATGTTCATCATGCCCCGGCCCCCCAATTCCGCGACCGCGTCTTCTATTGCGATTGCGCCTGTTTCTTGGCCAATACCTTGTCCCACTCGCCGTTGTCGATGTTCACGGCGAGGCGCGCCTCAAAATCATCAGGCGCGTCCGGATTGGGCAGGTTTTGGTAGATCGTCGTGACATCGCGCAGGGGCGCGTCTTCATTGTTGGGACCGGCGCCATAACGGCCAAAGGGCGTCACGGGTTTGCGCAGCTGCACTTCACCGGGGCTGCGGATGAAGCCCTTATTCAGTGCAGTCCCGACCCGCGCCGGACAACGACAAGGGTTCATGGGATCGACATGCTCACAGCGCGGCGCCAGGTAATCGACCACTTTTTTGCGCGCCCGCGACAGCCGGACCTTGAATGCGCTCTTGGTGATTCCCAGCGATTTAGCCGCTTCGCTCTCGCTCTTTTGCATGATGTTGGTCATCACGAATGCCGCTCTTTCCCCCGGCGACAGGCAGTTGATAACCGCGGTCATGCAGCCTTGCTTGAGCTCCCAGAGCATGAAATCCCGCTCTGGATCGGTTAGTGACCTCACGACGTCCGTGCGCGTCGCTTCGCTGCGCAGCGTCTCGTCGAGGAGGTCAAAACTGACCTCTGGCTGGCGTGGCAACCTTTGCTCAAGGATATGGCTGCAAATGCGCAATAACCAGTCCTCGGCGCGCAGCGAATCTTCCGGCAGGCTTTCGGCCCCGAGGTACGCCCGTAAAAACGTCTCCTCGACAATACCGGCGGCTCGCTCGTGGTCGAGGGTCATGCGAAAAGCGTAGTTGAAAATCTTCCGCCAATGTTCGGTGATGACGGATTTGACAAGCTCTTTGCGTTCGTTGTGTTCCACCGCTTTACCTATGCAAAATCACGTGGTTTCCAGTGCGCGCGATGAGTTCGCAGCCGATATCTATCCTCCCTCCCCTCAGGCTCCCCCTCGGGCACGCCCTCAGACGTCCCTCAGCCCCCACATTGGAAAGCCGCCGCCCAAAAATGAAAATGGGACTAAGAACAAGACGCCGTCGCGCACTTTGGATCATGAACCACGCGCAATTGTATAGCCTAACATACGTGTAGATTACACCGTATGGGCACAGGAAGATGGCAAGAAACGACCACGGCGGCATCATTGTGCCGAATCCAAGAGGTTATCCAAGACGTCGCAGTGTAGGCAGTTGCGCACGCTCATCGATTGCCGAACCGTCGCTCACTCGACAGGGTCCATAGCAAGCGACGGCTCGGAGGGCTCAGGGCTCAGTGAGTGATGCCCTCAGGCCCGACTTCCCACGTCATTCCCGAATACAACATCTGCTTGAGATCGCCAGCGCCTTGGCTGTCGATGGCCGATTGTACTTGCGCATTGGCCAACTCGTCGTACGAGGGCCGATCGGTGGCGCGCAAAACGCCCACCGGCACCGGGTATTCAGGATGCTGCATCTGGGACAGCATATGAGCATAGACGGTCGATGCGTTTTCATCGTGAACGATGATCTCGCTCACGGGCACCTGCCCCGGGCCATCGCCAACCTCGACGACCTCTGGCCGGAAATCCGCTCCCAGGCGGATACCGCGCTCGCTGTTCTTGCCAAACAGCAGCGGCTTGCCTTGCTCAAGTACGAGTTGATGCTCGCTCCGCGTGCTGCGATCGGTGACCTGCTCCCAAACCCCGTCGTTAAACACGGGGCAGTTCTGCAGCACCTCTATCAGCACGCTGCCTTTGTGCTCGTGGGCCCGGCGCAGAATTTGGAGAAAGAGCTTGGCATCGGTATCGCCAACGCGAGCAAAAAATGTCGCTCCGGCACCGATGGCAAACGCCATGGGATTGACGGGATGGTCCAACGATCCCATGGGCGTCGATGGCGTCCGCTTTCCCGGCTCCGACGTGGGCGAATACTGCCCCTTGGTCAAACCGTAAATCCGGTTGTTAAAGAGAATGACGTTGAGATCCACGTTGCGACGCAGTGCGTGCAAAAGGTGATTGCCACCGATGCTCAGGCCATCGCCGTCGCCCGTGATTACCCACACGGACAGCTCGGGACGCGCAACCTTGAGGCCAGTGGCAATCGAGGGAGCACGACCGTGAATGCTGTGGAACCCGTAGGTCTTCATATAGTAGGGGAACCGGCTGGAGCAGCCGATGCCCGATACGAAGACCGTGTTCTCACGCTGAACTTGTAATTCGGCCAGGGAACGCTGCACTGTGGCCAAAATGGCGTAGTCACCGCATCCCGGGCACCACCTCACATCCTGATCGGATTCGAAGTCTTTTTTCTTCAGTTTGACAATCTTTGTCATGTCTGTTCTCGCTAGATCAATCGCGGTTGTCAGTGGAATCGCTCGGGGATGGCTCAGGTCGCCGAACGCTGGGCCTCGGGCGGCAACGACGAGGGTTTTTCACCGCCCAGAAGACGTTCGACTGCCGAAGTAATTTCGTTGACTTTAAACGGCAAGCCCTGGACCTTGTTGAGCCCTTTGGCGTCGACCAGGTACTTGGCTCGCAGCACCATGCTCAGCTGGCCCATATTGAGCTCGGGCACCAGCACGTGCTGGAAGTTGCCAAGAAGTGGTCCAAGCCGTGGGTTGAGTGGATGAATATAGCGCAGATGGACGTGTGAGACCCGTTTTCCCTGCTCGCGCAATACCCCAGCCGCCTGCCTGAGCGCACCGAAGGTGCCGCCCCAGCCGACGAGGAGAACATCGCCAGATTCGTCGCCCAAGAGGTCTAACGGACCCATTTCCTTGGTGATGAGTTCGACTTTTTCGGCGCGCAAATGGGTCATGCGCTCGTGGTTGTCAGGGTCGTAGGACACGTTGCCCGTCAGCGCGTCTTTCTCCAAGCCGCCGATCCGATGCTCCATCCCCGCGGTGCCAGGCACGACCCAATCACGGGCCAGAGTTTCGGGATCGCGCTCGTAGACCTGGTAGCCCTCGGGGTTAGTACGCTGCTCAGCCGCGATGTTCGGCAGTGTGTTGATGTCGGGGACGTTCCATGGTTGGGCACCATTGGCCAAATAACCATCGGTCAGTAGCATGACGGGTACCATGTACTTGACCGATAGGCGCACAGCCTCGATGGCGCAGTAAAAGCAATCCCCTGGGGTTTTGGCAGCAATCAGGGGCATAGGTGCCTCACCGTTGCGACCGTAGAGAGATTGCAGTAAATCGGCCTGCTCGGTCTTGGTCGGTAGTCCCGTCGAAGGGCCACCGCGCTGCACGCTGACGATTACCATGGGCAATTCGGTCATTACCGCCAGACCCAAGCCCTCGCCCTTGAGCGCGACCCCGGGTCCGGAGGAAGCAGTCACCGATAGAGAGCCGCCATACGCCGCACCGATAGCGGCACCAACCGCGGCGATTTCATCTTCGGCCTGAAAGGTCACGACGCCGTAATTCTTGTATTTCGACAGCGTATGCAGAATGCTAGAGGCCGGCGTGATGGGATAGCCGGAATAAAAAAGCTGCCGCTTGGCCAAGGTTGCGGCAGCCACCAATCCCAGCGAGACCGCCTCGTTACCGGTGATATTGCGGTAGATGCCGGGCGGGAATTTGGCCGGTGCCACTTCGTAGACGTCTTGGAACACTTCGGCGGTCTCGCCGTAGTGGTAGCCGGCTTTGAATACCTTGATATTGGCTTCGGCGAGGCGCGGCTTTTTGCCAAATTTGCTCTGAATATTGCCGATTTGCGCCTGAGGATCGCGCGAGTACATCCAAAAGAGGAGACCCAAGGCAAAAAAGTTCTTACAGCGCCCTTTTTCCTTCGTCGACAGATCGGTATCGTCCAACGCCGCCATGGTCAGCTGGGTGATGTCGATAGAGTGAAGACGATAGTTGTCTAAGGTGCCGTCTTCGAGAGGATTACTGCTGTATTCGGCCTTTTTCAGGTTGGCATCGGTAAAGGCGCCGGTATTTGCGATGAGAACACCGCTCTTGGGCAGATCGCTCAAGTTGGTTTTGAGCGCAGCCGGGTTCATCACGACCAGAACATCTGGGGCATCACCTGGGGTATGGATTTCGCTGGAGGAGAAGTGCAACTGAAAGCCGGAGACGCCGGCCAAGCTGCCCGCAGGTGCGCGAATCTCTGCCGGAAAGTCCGGAAAGGTCGCAATATCATTTCCTGCGATCGCTGCCGCTTTTGTGAACTCGGTGCCGGTTAATTGCATGCCGTCGCCCGAGTCACCCGCGAAGCGGATGACGACCTTTTCGAGGTTGGTCTTGCTATGAGACATCGGGGAGTATTACCTTGAGTACATCGATAAGTTTGATTACGAAGGGAACAGGGCGTAATAAGGAACCCCATACCCGGCGCGCGAATGATGAAAAAACCGTGGGCGAACCCTACGAAAACGCCCACGGCGCCAATGATGACGCGTAGTCAGACGCTTGCGCGGTGCTATAGCATACAGGGAAGGTCCCATTCGCGGACCTTCTGAATGTACGATTCTGTCTAGCAATGACAAGGGTCCCAGCAGTATAGCGAGCCCTGGTGCGTCGATGAACCTCTTCGGGCACCGAAACCGAGCAAACGAACTTGCCGAACTCCAGGCTGAAAGGGTATACAAACGCCCTTATTGCATGTCACAGACGCGGCGTGTCGCAGACATGACTTCAAGCACGCTTAGCTCAGCTGGATAGAGCGCTGCCCTCCGGAGGCAGAGGTCACAGGTTCGAATCCTGTAGCGTGTACCAGCCATTGCCCAGTACCATTCCCGAAGAGAAAATGCGGCCCCCCGTATTCTATTCATCTTTCGGATCGTTTTTTGGGTCATCGTCAAGATCTGCGCCCGGCAGTGGGCAGTATCCATCTGCGCAGTCGTGTTCAAATCTCTTGCCGATATTGTTGCTGAAGCCAACTTGGTAAGCCACGAGAGCCTGGCTCGGGCAATGGGTGTCGCCGTTGCGAAGAGCATCCCGCTCGTGGTCGCACTGGTAAGACACTTCGCACTGGACGAACTCACCTTAGTGGCGGCCATTCGCCGGCAAACCCGGGTGCCAATTGCTGATCCGGTGTCGGTGGAACAAGACCCCGAAGCACTGCGAGAATTGCCGCGCGACACCTGCCGCCGCCTGTGCGTCGTTCCCCTCAACATAAGCGCCTATGACGCAGCCAGCCGAGTACTGCGACTAGCGATGGCCGATCCCAGTGATGCCGCAGCACTCGCGGAAGTCGGCCAGGCAACGAGATGTCGCATAGAGCCTTTGCTCATGACGCTATCGGCGGTGGAGGAACTTATCGATCGCGGCTATCGCTCCCTGGTCACGGAAGTCATGCCGCGCCCTCCTCAGTCCATCCCCCCGACCGCGCCGGAACGAGCGTCGAGACATGCGCTGGGGCAGGTATCGTCCCCCACCCCTAGCACCGTTCAGTCAGCGCCCGATATACCGGCCAAAGAAACGCCGTCACTCACCGATACCTTGCCGGACGACAGTGACCCCGCGGGGGAAGACTTGGCGAACGCGTTTGTGCAAGTAGCGACCACGCCATTGCGTCATCTCCATGACGAAGCCAGCTTGGAAGTGAGACATAAAGCACTCCTCAATCTACTCATCAATAAGGGGTTGATCACAGAGGAAGAGTATCAGGAGCAGATCCGACAGCTCTTTCGCGGGCCACACGGTACTGGCTGAGTTATAGTCCCACACTATACCAGTGAAAGCCCCCGACGAAATCTTGACCTGCGGTCACTGCGGCAACCAGTTGGACAACGACGCGCTATTTTGTCCCAATTGCGGCACACCGCGCACTCGTGAAGCTAGCGGCGACCCACTGATGGGGACAGTTGTTGGCGAGCGCTTTTTGATCCTCGAACGCATGGGACACGGTGGTTCTGGGACCATTTATCGCGCTGAACATGTAACGCTGCGACGAAAGGTCGCGCTCAAAGTCCTGCACCACGAGCTGTCTCGCGACGACTTGGCCATTGAACGCTTTCGTCGCGAAGCCACGACTGTCAGTGACATCGACAACGATCACATTGTCGATATCCACGATTTTGGCCGCACCCCAGATGGCCGTCTGTATCTGGCCATGGAGTTTCTCGAAGGCGAGACCCTCGATACGATGATCGCGCGTGAACGCCGGGTGTCGATCGAGTTGACGCTCGATGTTCTTTTGCAACTCGGTGCAGCCCTGGCCGAGGCCCATGCGATGGGCTATGTGCATCGAGATCTGCGGCCACGCAATGTGTGGCTCACCGCACGACGCGGCCGGCAGCATTTTGTCAAACTGCTCGACTTTGGCTTGGCGAAGCTCGTCGCCCACGAGGGCCGAGCGGCATCGACGAGCCTCGGTATGACATTTGGCGATCCCAAGTATATGTCGCCAGAGCAGGCGCGCGGCGAATCCCTCGACCGCCGCGCCGATATTTATTCCTTGGGCTGCATCACCTACGAAATGCTGAGCGGCAAGCCGCCATTTGCCGGTGGCAAAGTCTTTGACATCTTGACCAAGCATATAGATACCGTGCCTCCCGCGCTCGACGAATTGCGCCCTGAGGTTCCCGGATGGCTGAGTGCCGCAGTGATGTGCATGTTGGCCAAACCCCCCGACGAGCGCTTTTCCACGGCAGCGAGACTCGTCGAAGTACTGCGCGAAGGTATACGCGAAGATGGCATCGAACTCTTTGCGCACAGCAACGGAATCGTGACCACGCCCATGCCGCAGAGCGATACCGCGCGCATGTTTGCCGATTCGAAAAAAAAGTCGTCAACGGTCTCCGCAACGATACCGGTCCAGCCGGCTTCGGAGTCGGCCTCGGAGTCAGCTTCGGAGTCCGGCTCCGCCGCGGCTCCCCCACCGGATGACGCGCACAATAGCGATACGGCTCCTGGGCTCTTCGTCCAGACTCAGCCGCCCCGTTCAGCCCCCGAGAAATCCGCGGCGGCATCTCCCGACGAAGTAAGTACGCCGACTGCGGCCAACAAGCCGGCAGACAGACGGGAATACAAGACCAATCCGGGTTTTCCGTCCGTTGTGAACTCAAAACCACTGTCCCGTGAACAGAGCGTTCTGGAGGAACACGATAGACGAGGAGTGGACGAGCATTCGGGCCGGGCCGCCGCTGGTGCCTCCGCTGACGATAGCGTGCGGTATCCCGGTCATGCCGTCGCCAATGTGCCTGGCGGCAGCGAACAGGGTGCCGGCAGCGGACAGGGTGCCGGCAGCGGACAGGATACCCCCTGGGCCAGCGACGAGGTGACCCCAACACCGGTCGTCATATCAAAAACAGACATCCCCAAAGAAGCTCTCGCGTCGCCGCGTCACACGCCGCCTCCCTCACCGAGAACGGCATCCTCCGAGTCATTGCCGCAAACCAGGACCCCCAGTAGCAGCGGCCAGGTACAGAGCGCGACAACTTCGCAGTCGCCGTCAACACATCGAGATGCATCATCTTCAAGAGACGGTGTCGACGCAACGCCGGCACCTGCTCAGCCCCCCACGCAAACGCCTAGCCAGGCATTTCGCCAGACCTCCAACAGTTACCGTGAGCAAACGCCCGATGCCAATCATACGAGCCACGACAAACTGGCGGGAGCATGGTTTGCCGATGCCGACGGGAACCTCGGTGCCACCGGACAACGGCGATTGGCCCACGCTCGACATCTACTGGATGATCCCGACGATGGGGCGATGTTGGCCACGGCTGCCGGACGCCGAGGAGGGGTTTCCTTCGGCAAAATTTTTGCCGCCATCGTCGGCGCTGCGCTGATCTTTGTCCTCACCTTGCTGCTGTGGCCGAGCCAGCACCATGCGCCCAATGCCAAAAGTGATTCCCCCGAGGCCCAAACCGCAGACGCAGTGAACAATGCCGCCACAGCTCAAGGCCAAGGAGATGACAGCGCCGCGGAATCGGCATCGGCATCGGCGTCGGCCGACACCGATGCCGCGGAGGCAGATGGCGATGGGACCGGCGCATCAGGGCTACCAGAACAGACTCCTACAGACGCGGAAGCATCGAGACTTAGGAGTGCGCCGAACCAAGATTCTCCAAACAGCCGTGCCAATGCTTCCTCACCATCCTTACCATCGTCATTTGTGCCGCCTCAGTCGAACGCCGACGGCGCCGAGAACGAGGAGCGTGTCACTGCGGATATACGAAACCCCGCGGATTCATCTACCTCTGATACAGTCACTAAGCCCGCGACCAGAACCGATGGCACTGCGCGCCGAGCCGACACCAACCGCGCCGACAGTGGCGATGATGAAAGCGATAACGGCAATAGCCGCAGTCGGGCACTCGCCCGCGCACCCGCGCTCGCAGCGAATCGCCGGAGCTCAGATGCCCCCTCGCCGCCCAAGGCCGAACGCGGCAATCGCAGTGCAGGTGTCGCCCAGGCGGATTTTTTCACCAAAGCCGGTTACAAAGCGCTGCGTGATGGCGATTTGGGCGAAGCCGCCATGCGTTTTAAGAAGGCGCTCGAATTCGACCCCGGCAACATTGACGCCGTCGTCGGCCAAGGAGAAATCGCACTACAACAAGGCTCGTATCGCAACGCCATTGCCCACTTGAGAAAGGCGAGCCGCAAGCAAGGGCGCAACGCCCGCGTGCACGTTCTCCTGGGCGAAGCGTATCTCGGCTCAGGCAGTAATCCCAAGGCCGCCGCCAGCTTCCGTCGGGCACTGCAATTGGAGCCCGACAACGGCCGCGCGCAACAAGGTTTAGCAGAGGCTAAGGACGGCTCATGAGTGCGCCACAATCGTGTGCATCAGCGCATGACCTCAAACGCCATGTCTGCCGTTCCCTCGAACGTGTACGCTGTCGGCTCCTCACATTCGCCTGTTTCTGTCAATGAATGCAAGGGAGCATCATTTCGCATCGTGCCACCGTCCTATACAGGATGATCGTTCACCTCGCCACAATTGGCAGAAGAACAATCATGATCAGATGATCAAGGCCAACAGACGACATAAGAAATTGGCCCCTTTTGCAAATGCTCTGCTATCATCCACGCCGTATGAATACTGTGCTCGCAGTCCCAAGACGATATGCTTCTCTGTGGGAACCAGAGCCCCTTCATCTACCACTTGATGAAGGTCCTCACAGCGATACTCGTCACAAAGATCAACATCGTCGGAAACAACACCGCAACTATCCCGGATATCCTTATAGGGAAAGTCCTGAAGAGGATGTTCCCGGCAGCCACGTCGTAGTCATCGATATTTCTTAATCGTTCCGGTACGATGCGCGCGCCACTGGCAAGTTTGGCGACGCCCTAGCACGTCGCCACAGGGGTTTTGATAGGTTGGAGGGAAGCCAACCAGTGGCCGCATTGCGTCGTTTGCGACGCATGTTACGTCGGCAGAAACCTGGCTGGATTATTCGCGCCGCTCCTCAGACTTGCCGCTATCTGCCGGTTCATCTGCAACAATTTCACCGGCTTCCGGATGCATCCAGGCCGCTTCGCGCCGCTCCCGACGAATCGTGATCACGTAGGCGATCAAAATCGACAGGTTATAAAGGACAATGAGGGGTCCAGCCATCATCACCTGAGAAAATATCTCAGGTGGAGTCAGCATAGCTGAGAGAATGAATGACAGTACCACCCACCAGCGATTGAAGCGCCACAAGCTGCGGTGAGTCACGAGGCCGGCGAGCGATAGAAACATAATAAGTAACGGCAGCTCGAATACCAAACCAAAGCCGAAAATAAGCCTGCGCGCCAGAATCAAGTAATCTTCCATCATCGGCAGTGGCCTGAGTGGCACCGCACCCACTTGACCACTATCTGCGGCGACTTGACGGGCGATATCGCCGATATTGCCGGTGGCGTAACCGAGCAGAAACGAATAGATTTCGGGCAGTACCAGCTGGTAGCAGAACACC
>JAAUYH010115526.1_pt1 | contig 25942 bp, 18 predicted proteins | sample 7278061 | NCBI WGS metagenome assembly JAAUYH01 (sample SAMN14350203, study PRJNA611818) | marine sediment metagenome | isolation source: surface marine sediment (0.6m) | place: French Polynesia: Moorea | collected 2018-08
CCAACGGGATCTACCCGTTATAACGAGCCTAACAATCGCCTCAAAAGAGAATATAAATTAATAACTTTGTAGTCTCTGAGTAGATCTCTGAGCAATTCATTCACCAGTTAGATTCATCATTTTACAGAGATCGACTTAAGCAAGAAAGTCTTCAACAGTCAATTTCAGATAACTTTTATTGAGCTATCACAAATGAACTTAGCCTAAAACAGTTGAATAAATTACGCTAAGCCTGAAGACAAAAAGAGAGCCATTAAAAATAAGCAAAAATGAACTAAATCCCACCTCAAATAAATTACTACTCTCTTAATCACCTTAGCGATTGACTCTTTATCTCTATGGGAGAATCCATAAACCCATATCTCCAAAAAAAGCTTATGGAAGCTTCACAATAGTCAAGAAAAAATATAGTCGTCCTAAAGGATAGATTAGTGTACATCAAAAAAGGTGACAAACTCGTGACAAAAAAATCAAAATCACACTTATATTTTAGTTTAAATTTCCAAGTCTCTTGAGTTTTACAGCTTAATAAAACTGTCACATTTTGCCAACTTAAAGCGGTAAACTCTCCGTCAGCAGAAAGAAAATACAGACGAAACAGATCGCCTTTCTTCAATGCTTTTTAATTCCATTAGTATCAAGATTTATTGACCTAAACTTCCTCATTTTTGGCGTGCAATTCATATCGGAATAGTTCTGTATAGAGGGAATAAAGAATCAAGAAGTAAGAAACCATAAAGGCACTAAATTCTGTCTCCTGTATTCCGCCCTAGGGCAATTTTCTCGGTTTAACTTGATAGCCCTACTTTCATAAAGTAGGGCTATCAATAAACTGGGGCCCCTTGCCGAGTCTCTTAAGGCTGTTCTTGCGTCTAAGAGAACATTCACCCCATCAGCACGCAGGATCGCACTTAAACTTGAGCCGAATTTCTTTAAAATTTTCGCTTCAACTCAGTTAAGCCTCGGCCATGATCTCTAAGTTGTGATAGTTTTTACGCTGGAATTCCCTATTTTTTTCTAATTTTTAAGGTGTACGGTCAATACCTTACTTCTGCTGACTGTACAGGATAGCGCTCAAGGGGGAACACTCGCTGGAGACATTAGCTATGACAGATCCAAAACTCGCTCCCTATGGTTCCTGGAAATCACCAATCACCCCAAAACTAATTGCAGCCGCAACCATTCGTCTCGGCAGCGTCCGGCTAGATGGACAAGACATCTACTGGAAAGAGCTGCGACCGATGGAGAAAGGACGGAGCGTGGTGGTGCGTAAGCCCGCCAAAGGCAAACCGCTTGATGTCACGTCAGTAGACTATAACGTCCGCACACGAGTGCATGAGTATGGCGGCGGCGACTTTATCGTGGCTAACGGAACCCTATATTTTTCGAATTTTAGGGATCAGCGGCTCTACTATCAGCGTGCAGGAAACGCCGCTCAACCGCTGACGCCTGAGGAAAACTATCGCTATGCCGATTGTGTATTGGATCAGTCGCAAAATCGCTTAATTTGTGTGCGGGAAGACCATACAGCCGCCGACCAGGAAGCCGTCAACACCTTAGTTGGGATTGGGCTGAATGCAAGCACTCCGGCGCCAAACAGCAGCGAGGTATTAGCCGCAGGGCATGATTTTTACGCCTCGCCCCGGCTCAGTCCGGAGGGATCGCAGCTTGCCTGGCTGAGCTGGAATCATCCGAATATGCCTTGGGATAGCGCGGAATTGTGGGTGGCGCCCATCAAGGCCGATGGGACGCTTGGGGAGCATCAGCGGATTGCAGGGGGCGGCTCAGAATCCATTTTTCAACCGGAGTGGTCGCCGGATGGCCGCCTGTACTTCATCAGCGATCGCACCAACTGGTGGAATCTTTACTGCTGGGATGGGGCCCAAATCCACCCCCTATGCCCAAAAGAAGCCGAATTCGGAGCGCCCCAGTGGGGATTCGCCATGTCGACCTATGGGTTTGAGTCCAGCCATGCCCTCATCTGCACCTATAGCGAGCATGGACGTCAACAATTAGCGCGTCTGGACACTAAAACCCAGTCCCTATCCCCCATCGAAACTCCCTATTCAAGTATCAGCGGGTTAAAGGTGGGTGCTGGATACGCTGTCTTTATGGGCGGCTCACCACAAGTGTGTAGCGAGATCGCCTGTCTAAATCTAGCCACAAACCGGATGGAGGTGTTGCGTCGCGCCAGCGAAATCAACCTCGATCCGGGATATCTTTCCAGCCCTGAACCCATCGAATTTCCCACCGCCAATGGACTCACCGCCCACGCCTTCTACTACCCGCCCCACAACCGAGATTATCAAGCCCCCAGCAAGGAACGACCGCCTCTATTGGTGAAAAGTCATGGAGGACCGACAGCGGCGACGTCCACCATTTTGAATCTCGGCATACAGTACTGGACCAGTCGCGGCATCGCCGTGCTAGATGTCAACTATGGCGGCAGTACTGGCTACGGCCGCGCCTATCGACAGCGGCTTCAAGGACAATGGGGGATCGTCGATGTCGAAGACTGCATCAATGGCGCTCAATACCTGGTTAACCAAGATAAAGTCGATGGCGATCGTCTGGCCATCAGCGGCGGCAGCGCTGGCGGCTATACCACTCTGGCGGCGCTGACATTTCACGATGTCTTCAAGGCAGGCGCCAGTTACTATGGCGTCAGTGATCTGGAAGCCCTAACCCGAGACACCCATAAATTTGAATCCCGCTACCTCGACAGCTTAATTGGGCCATACCCAGACCAGCAACCTCTCTATCAAGCCCGCTCGCCGATTAACCACCTGGACCAACTGGCCTGTCCGATCATTTTCTTCCAGGGGGATGGCGACAAAGTGGTGCCCCCCAACCAAGCAGAAAAGATGGTTGAAGCCCTAAAATCCAAACAGCTCCCAGTTGCCTACCTATTATTTGAAGGAGAACAGCACGGCTTTCGACAAGCCGAAAATATTAAACGCGCTCTAGAAGCAGAACTTTATTTCTATGCTCAGGTCTTTGGGTTCGCCATCGCTGACCCCATTGCGCCTGTCGCCATTGCCAACCTATCCTGAGTAGGCGGTATGCCAGACCAATCTCCCCGCCTACTGCCTACCGTATACTGTCTCCCCTCACCCCAGCCCCAAACAGCAGATCTCTAATATCGGTTCATGACGCCTCTCGCTGACTCAGCTTGAGCAAAATTGATTGGTGAACATCCCGGCTAATGGGATAAAACACCGCCGCAACCACCCCCATCGCCAGAATTAAACCCGGCACAGGACCCATCAGCCATCGAATCGCCCACAAGGCGGACTCAGGTTGAGGGGTAGGCGCTTGCCCCGCAACACTGGAGACAAATCCAGCCCAGTCTAAGGTTTTACCCACCAAAAAAATTGATAGCGCGGTTCCTAGCTTTTGCACTTGAATTAAAAAACCGCAGAAAATACCCTCCCGCCGCTGACTGGTGTTTAACTCGTCTAAATCAATCACATCGGGCAGCATGGACCAGGGGACCAGGTACGCAGTTGACAACCCCATGCCAACCATCACCCCTAACCCATACATCAGTAAAATTTGCCCAGGCTGTAGGAGAAAGAAGCCCACCAACGCCACAAGGGTAACGGGAATCCCCAGACAGTAGATCGCCCGTTTACCGATTCTTTGACCCAGATACCCCCAAAACAGCATCATGGTTAGGGCGGTTCCTTGAACGGCGAGCGCCATTTGGGTGAAGTGGTTCTCCGCCAGCGCCATCACATTCACCACAAAGTACGGCAAGATAGCCGCCGACACTTGTAGGCCTACCCAAGAAAATAGATAAATCCCCACCAAATACACAAATGGTCGATTACTAAAGGCAATTTGAATCTGTCGCCAGATGGATAACGACGGATCCGGCGGCGAGGCTTGGCGAATTGCATGCATCCGCCAGTAACGTTGGTGAGTGCCCCAGACACAGAGCCCCACCGAGATAATGCAGAGGGCGCCGATCACGCCGCCCAAAATCAAATATTGCCGTTGATCATCGGCAATCAACGCAAAAATGAATTGCGCCAGAACTAAGCCTAAAATACTGCTGCCAATGCTAAATGAAGATTTGAAACTCGCCAAGTTGGTTCGTTCGTCATAGCCCTGAGTCAGTTCCGCCGCCAAGGCGGCGTGCGGAATCGCCACCGCCGTTAAAGCCGTAAATAGTAAAATCGCCATCAGGCTGTAATAGCCAAACAAAGCCCAAGGGTGCGGGGTTGGCGGAACCCACCATTGCAGACAAAAACAAAGCCCCAGAGGGACCGCCCCAAACAGCATCCAGGGATACCGTCTGCCCCAGCGAGAATGGGTGCGATCGCTCAGCCAACCAATCATCGGATCGCTAATGGCGTCCCAGATCCGGCCCACCATCAAAACGCCGCCAGCTAAAGCAGGGTTTAAGCCAGCGACATTCGTCAGGAAAAACAGTATATAGAAAACGAGAATGCTGCCGGGCATCTCCTTGCCCAGTTCTCCGGAGCCAAAAGCAAGCTTTGTCTTGATATTGAGCGGTTGAACGGAGTTTTCCGATAAATCCTGAAGCGGGGAGCGAGCCATCGAACATACCCTGGGATAGCTAGCAATAATAAGTAGAATGTCTATCTCAAGCCCATCGCCTGAATCCCTTTTTCATCCTCCGCAAAGTTAGCCCGAGAGAGCAAATGCAAATCTTGCGGGTTAGCAAACATAGAAACGGCGCAATGGGGTAAGGTTCGCTTAATCTCCCGCTTTAACCTGAGAATTAGCTGAGCTTTGGCGTCTTCTATATTTGGAATACTGGGATCCACTACAAAATCCCAAACTGTCGCGTTAAATACGCCGTCGCCGCTGACCCTGACAAATCCCACCAATGTGTGATCGCCAATCAAGCGAGCGGTGACACAGAGAAATGAATGCTGCAGCGCTATTTTAAGTTTATCTAGATTGCGGAGGGGTTGCCCCACTCGGACAAATAACTGATTGAGCTCTTCAGGGACAACTTCCCGCTTATTAGCACTGGTAAAAATTCGAGGCGCTTTGGCGGCAGACGACTGAAAAGAACGAGAGATATTGGCAGTCATAATGAACAAAATCCACAGGCAGTGTATGACTTAATACCCACCAGTTTTAGCAGGTAGCCATTATTCACATTGGTAATCAGAATAACATCCTAAGCGATCTCAAATCTGATTGTCCCCACCCTCCTTTGCTTAGGTCCAGTCTTCCCAAATCTATCTACAACTCGGTCTTCCCGCTTCGTTTCCGATTAGATTGACTCGATTAAATTGATAGATTCCTATCCATAGAACTATAGATAGATCAATCAAAGAGGCCCCACAATATCCATCGTATGCGCTTTAATATAAAGTAATTAGGCGACATACTATCAGCCAGTCAACTAGTTCAGGCCTTATTTTTAATCTTTCCCCTTTTCAAACCATTCCAGGTTTGACTGTCTCCCAGTCCATTCCCACCTCGGGATTTCCCTGCGAAGTGGGTTGATCCGTCAAAACTATGATTTGTTTTTTTGCCCGAGATGACGAGTGAGGTCAAAGCATCAGCTAAGCCCCGCCCCTGATTTACTTCTAATCGGATCTTCATGTTTTTAACGATGCAAAAGTAATGGAAGCTCCCGAATCTCAAGCGACCGTTGTCAGTCAGTCATCTGATAGCTTGCCGCAATCCTCTCAACAAAACTCCTGGATTTGGACAATGTTTGCGCTGCTCCTCCTCGCTGGCGGCGGCGCTTTAATCTGGCGTCAATTTAATTCCGGCGGCCCGCCTCAAGGGTTTGGGCCGCCCCAAAGCGTCCCGGTCAAGATTCAACGCATAGAAACCGTTGAGGTTAAAGATAGTTCTGAATATGTAGCCACCCTAGAAGCGCAAGAAAGGGTTTCCCTCAGGCCTGAGGCGACCGGTCGAGTGACGCAAATATTCGTGACGTCTGGCGAGACAGTCCAACCAGGCGATCAGATTGTGCAGCTCAGCGCCGAGCGCAGTCAGGCGGAATTGAGCGCTGCTCTGGCTAACATCAACGCCGCTAGAGCCGCTCGGGACAGCGCCCAAGCTGAACTGAGAACGGCAGAAGCGGAGAGGGCTCGGGCGGCGGCGGAAGTCAATCTCCAGAATGAAGAAATCGAACGCTCCAAATATTTAGTTGAGCGAGGGGCCCAGTCCCAGCAAACGTTAGATCTGATTATTCGGGATCGAGACACTGCGATCGCCAACCTGCAAGCCGATAAAGAACGGATTCAAGCCGCTCAAGCCAGCTTAGCCCAAGCCAACGCCGCCTTGACTCAGGCAGAAGCAGACTCCGCCGCCATTCGTGAAGACTTACTCGATAAGACCGTGGTGGCCCCCATCGCCGGTATGGTTGGCGATATCCCCGTCAAACTCGGCGATTACGTCACTGAAGCCGATATCCTCACCACCATTACCCAAAACCAAACCCTAGAGCTTGAACTCCCAGTATCGGAAGGAGACATCAATCAAATGGAGGTCGGGCTGCCGGTAGAACTCGCCCAATTTGGCGAAGAGACTCCGCTTGCAACGGGGCGAATTAGTTTTATCTCGCCTCAAACCAACGCCGATAGTCAAGCCACTTTAGTCAAGGCCCTATTCGCCAATCCCAACGCCCGTCTGCGGGACGCCCAAAAAGTAGAAGCCAGCATTATCTGGAGCCAACAGCCAGGCATCTTGATTCCCACCGAAGCCGTATCCCGGCTGGCTGGCCAGACCTTCGTCTTTGTGGTTGAATCAGAAACCCAAGCCGAATCCGGCGAAACTCAACAAGTGGCGCGACAAAAACCTGTCCAGTTGGGGGACATACACGGCAATTCCTATCAAGTCATCGAAGGACTCGAACCGGGCGAACAGTTAATTGTCACGGGCATTCTCAATCTAACCGACGGCATACCCATCACCCCCGAGACAGCCCAGTCCCCAGCCACTCCTTAAAATTTTCACTTCCCCTACACGCTCCCTCTCTCCCAAAGAATTTCGGATTTTTGTCACTTGCCATTGGTCATTGGTCATTGGTTAAGGAACCGCAGCAAAATCGCATCCCATCCACCCATCCACCCATCCACCCATCCACTGCCCCCGCCCCCCATCTTCTTCTTCCCACTGTCCCCTCTACTCCCCTACCCCTTAATCCCCAAACTCTATGTTTGTTGATTTCTTCATCAAGCGTCCTGTTCTAACCACAGTGTGCGCTCTGATTGTTCTTCTGGTGGGTGTTATCAGCATTCCCACCCTCCCGATCGCCCAATACCCCGATATCAGCCCCACCCAAGTCACCGTCGCCGCCAACTACACGGGGGCGGATGCTGAAACCGTTGAAAATGGCGTCACGACAATCCTTGAACAGGAAATCAACGGGATCGAGGGCATGCGGTATATGACCTCTAGCAGCAGTAATACTGGCGCCAGCTCGATTACGATCACCTTCGACGCCTCCCGGGACAAAGATATCGCCGCAGTAGACGTCCAAAACCGCGTCTCGTTAGCCGAACCCCGTTTACCTGAGTCAGTTCGGCAATTAGGGGTAACGGTCAGCAAAGAGAACGCCAATTTTTTGCTGGCCATGAGTTTGTACTCGGAAGATGGAACCTATGACAATGTTTTCCTGAGTAACTATGCCGATTTGTACATGGTCGACGCCCTCCGGCGGGTGAACGGCGTAGGGAATGTGCAAATCTTTGGCGAACGAACCTATGCTATGCGTCTGTGGTTGGATCCCAGCCGGTTAGCTAGCCGCAATTTGACGGCTCAAGATGTAGTCGACGCCTTAGAAGAACAGAATATCCAGATCGGCGCGGGACAAATTGGACAACCGCCGACGGGGGCGGATAACCGGTATCAAATTGATTTGCGAGCCGTCAGCCGATTCACCGATCTTTCTGAATTCGAAGAGCTAGTATTAGCCACGACTGAGGATGGCGCCTTGATCAAGCTCAAAGACGTGGGGCGGGCGGAACTGGGCGCTGAAAATTATGGCACTTTCTTACGATACCGGGGAAATGAATCGATTGGACTCGGCATTACCCAATTGCCGGGCAGCAATGCGCTGGAAACTGCTCGCGGCGTTAAAGACGCGATGGCCCAGATGGCGGAAGAATTTCCTCCAGGTATGGAATACGGCATTGGCTTTGACACCACGGAGTTTGTCGAACAGTCATTGGCGGAAGTGCTTCAGACCCTAATCCAAGCGGTGGGATTAGTGGTTCTGGTGATTTTTATCTTCCTCCAGGACTGGCGAACTACTTTAATTCCCGCCATCACAATTCCCGTCGCATTGATCGGCACATTTGCCTTTGTTAGACTCTTCGGCTTTTCCATTAATAGCTTGACCCTATTTGGCCTGACCTTAGCCACAGGGATGGTGGTGGATGACGCCATCGTCGTGGTCGAAGACATTACCAGCAAAATTCAGAATGAAGGCATGAAGGCCCGTCGCGCCGCCATTGAATCGATGCACGAATTATTTGGGGCGGTGATCGCCACCTCTTTAGTGCTAATGGCGGTGTTTGTCCCGGTGGCCTTCTTCCCAGGCACCACAGGCGCGCTTTATCGGCAGTTTGCGCTGACGATTGCATTTGCGATCGCCGTTTCCACCTTCAATGCGCTTACCCTCACCCCTGCCCTATCCGCCCTACTGCTGCGTCAGAAGCCCCAGCGTCGAGGCTGGTTAGGGTCGGGATTTAACGCCTTTAATCGATTTCTGGATTGGCTGCGCCAAAGCTACAGAAAAGCCTTAGGGTTTTTGAACCGCATCAAGCTGCTTGTTTTGGCTGTCTTTGCAGCGCTTTTGACCTTAACCTTTTGGCTATATACCTCCGTCCCCTCCGCTTTTCTCCCAGATGAAGACCAGGGCTATTTCATCACCATTGTCCAAGGACCTGAAGGGGTTTCCCTTAATTACACCAGTGACGTTATGCGTCAGGTGGAAGAAGAAATCTTGAAAATAGACGAAGTCAGGGCGACCTTTGCGGTAGGAGGATTTGGCTTTAGTGGAAACACCGCCAATAGCGGTGTCATCTTCACTACCCTCAAACCCTGGCAAGAGCGGAGCGGCTCCGGTCAATCGGCCCAAGCTATTATTGGTCGTTTATTTCCCATCGTCTCCCAAATTACCGAATCCAGGATCTTCCCCGTCAACCCGCCCGCCATTCAGGGATTAGGCAGTTTTGGCGGCTTCCAGTTCCAATTGCAAGACCGTCGCGGCAATCTGGATCTCGATACACTTCTGCAAACAATGGGCCAACTGCTTGGGGCGGCCAATACCCATCCCAACTTACAAGCCGTGTTTAGCACTTACGCCGCCAATACACCCCAACTTGAAATTGAGGTGGACCGCAACAAAGCCAAGTCTCTGCAGGTGGATGTCGATGAAATTTTCAACACCCTGCAAACCTATCTGGGATCCCGTTATGTCAACGACTTTACTTTAGAGCGACGCACCTATCGGGTCTATGTTCAGGCAGATGAACAGTTCCGTTCTAATCCGGACGACATCAAAAAACTCTATGTCCGATCTGAATTAGGCGAAATGATTCAACTGGGCAATTTAGTCACCGTGACGCCTAAAGTCGGCGCTCAAACCATTAACCACTACAACCTGTATCGATCGATTGAGATCAATGGAGCCCCTTCCCCAGGGTCCAGTTCTGGGGACGCCCTTCAAGCAATGGAGCAAGTTGCTGAGCAGGTCTTGCCAAACGGCGTTGGCTTCGAGTGGTCAGGAACCGCCTTGGAAGAGATTGAATCCGGCGCTCAGGCCCCGATCATCTTCGGCTTAGGTCTGGTCTTCGTTTTCCTGGTTCTGGCCGCCCAGTATGAAAGCTATGTCGACCCAGCCATCATCATGTTTGCAGTTCCGTTGGCGATCTGCGGCGCACTATTTGCTCAGTCATTACGCGGGTTACCCAACGATGTCTACTGCCAAATTGGATTAGTGATGCTGATTGGGTTAGCCAGCAAGAACTCGATTTTGATTGTTGAGTTCGCTAATCAACTGCGTGAACAAGGGTTATCAATTACCCAAGCGGCTCTGGAAGCTGCTCAGCAGCGGTTGCGGCCGATTCTGATGACCGCCATCTCAACCCTCAGCAGTATTTTTCCCTTAGTCATCGCCACCGGAGCCGGCTCAGGCAGCCGCCAATCTCTCGGGACAGCGGTATTTGGCGGGATGTTTATCGCCACATTCCTGAGTCTCTTCGTGGTTCCCATCCTATACATTGTGATTAAATCCCTCAGCGATCGCTTCCTGACGGGCAACGGTCGTCAGCCCAGACAAGCGAAAGAAATCACCGACGAAAGCGTAAAAGTTCCTCTCTCCTCAGGCATGAAATAGGTATGGACAGTCTTGATAAAAGCCTTGATATGGGACAGGCCTCCCAATTGATCCAGCAGTTAGCAGGCATTCAGACCCAACTGAGTCAATTGAGCGATCGCTTGGCAAAAATTGAAGACCAGTTAGACCAACAAACCGCTTTAGCGGAACGCATCGCTCAGTTAGAAAGCAATCAACTATTGGTTGCAGACACCCATCGATACAAACCACTCCAAGCCTATTTAGCCGCAGGGAACTGGTTTGACGCAGATAAAGAGACTATTAAACTCATCCAGGATGTCGCGGAACAGCCAGATTTGGAAGAACTTAGACCCGACGACATCAAAAAATTCCCCTGTAACGCCCTAACCGTCATAGACCAACTTTGGTTACAAAGCAGCCAGGGCCGCTTTGGCTTCAGCGTCCAAGTTCAAATCTATCAAGAGCTTGGCGGCGACATGAATTCCACAGTCGCAAAAGATCAAGCCCTCATCGAAAAGTGGGGGGAACGCTTAGGCTGGCGGGCAAACAACCAATGGCTCCCCTGCAATAAACTGGATTACAGCTTGAACGCCCCCATTGGCTGCCATCCTTCCCGCTGGTGGAATTCCCCCTACGGATCAAGAATGACGAATAATTTCCTAGCAAAATTATTAACCTGTGAACTTTAGAAAAAAGGTATGACCTGAAGGCGGAATGTTCTAGGGGAGCAAGCAGTCAGAAGTCAGAAGTCAGAAGTCAGGAGTCAGCTAGAGACGGGATGCTGAATCCTTGCCCGGTGATCATTACCCACTTTGGGCTGGAGCCCTAAAAGACTCTCGATCTGTAAACTCTCCCCCTGTCCCCTATCCCCAATCGATTCCTAGCGAGTTGTTAAAAAATCTGACATCAGCCCGTCAGATATCGCCAGGTCTGAAATAGTTAATAAATAGGGGTCGTTTGGGGACAAGAAGGGAGTACAAACATATGAATATGCGCAGCGTTCTTTTTTGTGGACTCATTACCTGCATTCTGGGTTCAGTGCTGGGGTTAGCTCTGGCGGAAATTAACAGAGGCGATCGCAATCCAAACTCCCACTTACACTACGCAATTGTGGGAGCCGCTATCGGTTTGTTCATAGGATCCGCGCAAGAAGGAATTCGACAGAAAGCCAGAGAAGTCCTAGATGAAGAAGAAACCCTGACCTCTTATAAGCATTAATCGGGCGTCATGCAAAAATTACATCAGAGCGCAGCCAGGATCGAATCTGCTCCATAGCCTTGCTAGGATTGAGCGATTTACACTGATTAAAGAGGTTTACAGTGATTACGAACGTCCAATGAGTAGAGTCCGTTCATCTACCCACTCTTCCAAGTGATGCTGGATCACAGTATGGTCAGTCAGACTGCTTGAAGAAAATTTCAAAGGCCAAGGAAATAGACCATAACTCTATTTCTTGCTAAACAGGAATGCGCTTATTCTCTCCCCTGCATCCCCCAGGCAGGCATCACACGCCCAATAAACCGCCATTGATTTTCAATCGCCATTGGTTTGGCGTCTTTTGCAAGTCATTTACGCGATGTCTGCATTCTGGTCACGTCGAATCGTTCAATAGCCACTGCGTTATTACTCTAAATGGCGAATAAGACAGTTTCATTCCGACTCCCCTCTGAGCTGATTGAAGCGATCGAGGCTGAAGCTCAAGCCACCGGACAAAGCAAAACCAATGTTGTCATCACAGCATTAACTCGGTCCTACGGATGCTCTCATTCTTTCCCTCAATCAGCCACCACCGAACAGTTACAACAACAACTCGATGACCTGAAACAGGAAATCGTCATCATATCGAACGCAAATCAACTCTATCAGCTAATAATTGGGGCGGATACGCCCATTCAACCTAGTTCGGCAGTCAATGCCATACTGAGTTCGATATCCCCCGAACAGCGCCTAAAGTGGATTCATGACACCCTGCACGCAGCCGCACAAAAAGAGCGATTGCTACAAACACTAGAACCAAAGTTCAACGAAGAGTGTTATCTACCGCTTGGATCCCAAAGCCATGGTAGATTCAATCCTGATGTAACCCATTGAACCACTGCCCCGGCCTACTTAGAATAACATCCGGGAGAGTACGGGTTGAGGCTTGCTCGCCTTGATGCCCAATGAAAGACTCCATCCATATCTGAGTCTCATGCTGGATAACGTTGATGAGTCAGGTGGATAGCCGAGTGGACAGCCCTCTTAATCCAGCAGGTTCTACCAAATGGCTAACCAGGAGATAGTAGTGTCAATCGATACGATTCATCGAAACTAAAACAGGATTCAAAGTGTTTAGAACAGTCTTCTTACCGTTATTCCTATACCAGCAGGATCCGCAAAGGTCTCACTCAACCTGTGATACCTCACCGAGGATAGCGTTCCGTTTGCATGGGAACGCCCCCAAAGCGCTCTAATGAGGCAACCAAAAACCAAACGCCTTTTGTGTACTTTTGTAATAATTTGCATATATGTGAAGGTGCTCTCCTGAATTAATGTCTAGAGATACCTATTAATCAGAATGTCATTCAAACTAAACAAGTCTGTTAACCGCGAAATCAAGCAGTCAGTCGCCACAAGCAGTCAGTCGCCAATGAAACGCCTTGAAACGTGAGATCATCTCAGCCGAAATTCAATTCGGAAATTTCATCCAAGGGTCTCTTAAAAACATAGTTTGCAGTAGCAGTTATTGAGTTAAACAGTTCAATCTAATGGCTCATGTATTGGTGGTTGATGATTCTCACGTAGAACGCCGTATCGTCTCGAAAATCTTGCAACAGAACGGGCTTCATCTCATTGAAGCGGATGATGGCGTTAACGCCTTAGCTGCGGTTAAGACTACCATCCCTAGTCTAGTCACCCTTGATGTTGAAATGCCTAGAATGGATGGATACGAAGTGTGCCGCCAGCTCAAAAGTAATGTGAGAACCCAGCACATCCCCATCATTATGTGCACAAGTCGAGGCCCTGATTTAGATCCTTACTTTGGCACAGACCAAGGGGCTGACGCTTATCTCAAAAAGCCCTATAGTCGAGCCGATCTTCTTGAAACAATCAAGCAATTACTATCCGGCAATAGCGTCAACCCCCCAACATCTAAACCGAATTAATCACTCACTAAAATCACTCACTAAAATCAAAAATGAATTATTAAGCGAGGCAACAGTCAACCCCCTCTCAATCGCACAAGGCTGCCCCCTCCTCAACGGGGTATTACCCTCAACCCGTTCTTGTCGCTGAGATCAACGGTACACTCGCCACAAAATCTACTTATGATCTCAATAGCTGTTTCCTCCAATCTTCATGAGTTTCAATACTATTCTGATTCAGCTTGTCGGGCTTTCATGCCTGTTAATCATACTCAGAGCTGTCTCGATACCCCGCGGCTGGGTCATCGTATCTGGACTCATCTTGAGCGTATTGGCGGGCAGCTATTGGTTAGCGCCTGATTGGGCGGGACTGATCAGCGGTGGACTCTGGGGGTTATTTATCATCATTCCTTGTCTTGGCTTGGCCTGGATAAATCGCTTAGTCGCCCAAGAAAAATTTAGTCAAGCCCGTAAACTGGCAACCTGCTTGCGTTGGCTACACCCAGCAGATGGCCTACTTGATTATCCCGACTTCCTCCATGCGCTAGAGGTAGGGCATCAAGGCCATACCGAAGAGGCGCAGAAGATCTTCAGACGTTGCCGTAAAACCCTCTCAAGCAGTCGACTCGCCACAGCGCTAATTTATCGGCTGGAAGGTCGGTGGGATGACTTATTGAAATGGATTCAGGATAATTTTTCAGAAAAAACAATATTGAATCATTCCTCTCTGGGAATCCACTACTTACGGGCCCTAGGAGAAACAGGAGATCTCAATGGCTTGCTTCAAATGTTAGATCACTTTAGAGGTAACGCTGAGCGGCAATTTAATCAGACTTCGATAAATCTCGTCCGCCTGTTTGCACTGGCGTTTTGCGGCCAAGTTGAGTCAGTTCGAAGATTATGCAAAGGCCCCCTGGCGAGCTACTCACCCGCCATTCATGAGTTTTGGCTAGCAACGGCTGAACTCGCGGCAGGCAATGAAGCCGCCGCCCAAAAAAAATTATTGGCGTTACGTGAGCATGTCGACGCCGCTCGAAGACACGCTATCGACTGGCGGTTATCCCATCGACAGGTCAATCCAGAACCAAGCCTCACCCACGAGTCACAGGAAATTCTCCATCGGCTGAAAAGAACGATCCAACAGGAGGCTCAATATGATTTAAGTCAGGGAATTTGGTCTAGAAAAGTCTTCGCCGTCTGGGGATTAATTGGCGTTAATGTTTTGGTGTTTATTCTGCAAGTCTTTTCTAGCGGTAGTCAGGATCTAGACAATCTAGACAATTTATATCGACTTGGCGGCCTCGCTCCATCAGCCGTTTTACGGGGAGAGTGGTGGCGGTTATTGAGTTCCACCTTCCTGCACGCCGGATTTTTACATCTGTTGCTGAACATGCTAGCCCTTTACTTCCTTGGCGCATTTTTAGAAACGACATTAGGCGCGCGTCGATTACTCCTTGCCTACTTTTTTAGTGGGGTGAGTTCGATGCTGACGATTACCATTCTGGCGTTTGTTATGCAGGCCCCAAATCAACTGGTGGTGGGGGCCTCTGGCGCTATTATGGGATTGCTGGGCGTGGTGGGAGCCTTGCTGTTAGACGGTTGGCGCCGGGAAAAATCTCGCATTGCAATTCGGCGGTTACAATTTATTGTCTGGGTTGTTGGCTTTCAAGTTGTTTTCGACCTCGCCACGCCAGAAGTCAGCTTTTTAGGCCACATTACCGGCTTGATTTGGGGATTCTTGCTAGGCGGATTCCTGACCAATCAACGATATGCAAGAGGCTCAAAACAATTAGGCCATAAATCGATCAAGCGGCCCTAAAGACTCAACGGCGAGATTGGACAATCTGCACATTTAGAATATTGAGATCCGAGTTATGCGCCGAAACCCAGATAATTCATGAAGCGCTGACATATCTCACCTAGATATGTGCAAAAAGTGGACAATCTGCACAGTTCATCTGAAATAGTGGATAAGATCGCCCCACTTCACCACAAGTGGAGAACTCTTGGCGGCATTATTCTCCTCTCGTAGGGCGATCGCTTGCAAAAGCACGTTCTCCCCGCCAGCAAGCAGCCAACAAATTAGTGGAATGCACATGGGTTCGTCTGGAAAGACCACCCTTTGGAACCGGCATAATACGGTGAAATCACATATGCACTCAAGTGCAGCGATTGAATGAGCGATTTGGCTGAAGGATTTCTCACGGGAAACTCTTAGTATTGGAATGTACGGAACATAAGCAGTTCCTGGGTGCGATGCCTGAGTCACTATGACAACCGTCTTCACTCAGTATCCATAGCTCCAAATGCAAAGAGATTACATTCATTATACCAGACGCACGATCCGTCAACCCCTGCGCCTGCAAGCATCTCCAATTCTCTATCTAGGTAGATAAGGAAACTTTAATACTTCAGGAATCAGAAGTGCATACTTTCAAAGGATAAAAAGTGCTCGAAGAGGTCTCCATAACTTGAACGATCTCTAGAACCATACAGGCATTACAGCTATTCAGAAAGCAACCCATCTAATCATGCCCTGCGAGACTTGATATTCATAGTTTCAGCCGCCTTATCGCTACGATAGCAGATTTGTATATATCTCTACTCAGAGATGAGTAGTCAACTATCTTACGGAGCATCTGTCAAACCCGCATTCCATAACTTTCATAGGGATTTAAGGGTCCTGTGAAGACAGGATTTTGATATCGACTCAGGCAGCTTATCTGCAAAAAATAATACAAGCACTGCAAAAACGAATCAGGCATTGGCCGCTCTAATCCTGAGGGAAGTCATTATTCTCCCGGGTGGATTTTGATGCGTCCAAGTGACCGAGACCGTTGATGCAAATCATTCCGTCCTTCAGCCATTGCAACCAGCGTCACTATGAAAACAGTATTGATCAGACTCTCCATCTCGCGCCGTAGCTTTTCAATGATTCTCAGCTTATCTTTGCTCAGCTTGGCTCTCCTCCATGCACCAGGCTTCAGCATGACGGAGACAGGAGATGAACGAGACGAACGTCCAGTGGGAAGTGATCAAGGAGGCGGAACATACTTGGTGCTTTGAACTCTAAAACCTGAAACTTTCGGTTAAGTCTCTCGGTTAAGTGTTGAGGCTTCACTTTAACACAAGCAAGAAGACCTTTGCCAGATCCTAAGCAGCAGGAGTCAGGAGCCAGACAGGAACAGGCTTCTGACTTCTCATTGCTAGCATCTACAGAAAGATATTCTGCGCCAAGAGCATTCCTTTCCGTCTGAAATTTCTTGGCTGCAATGCCACGGAACGCCCAGTGGCTGGGTTGAGATAGCATGGGTATAAAGAATTTCAAAGACAAGGCGCATAGCCATTCAAAGCTGCAGTTTTTGGTCCATTCTGTCCAAAATTGGGCAAACTGAAGAGAGTACGTATTGGCCATTTTTCCTCCTCTGCCTGGAGAATAATTGAACGATTTTTGCACTCACCCTATCACTAATGTCTTAAGATCAAGTTTTTTCTTCTCTGAAGTCATGGTGAAAAAGTTTGGACACGAACCTTAGGATTTAAAGACGCCAGCTTGGATTAACACGTGTTAGAGATTTTTGCTTATCTTATTCAGATGCTCCGTATGTAGCCATTCAATTATGCAGTTTTGGGCCTATCTCAGCAAGCACTGGATTAACGGATTGGCTGAACGGATAGCCCTGAGGTTCTCGGTTGGGGGACGCTCAATTTTATTTGCAAGTCTTTTAACGACAAGTCTTCTCACCGGGGCCAAAAAACTTGAGGTGCTCGAAGCGCTAGAACTTTTTATCTTTGACCATTTAATCCGCTCACAAGAAATCAATCCTACCTCTGACCCACGGCTGTTGATTGTGGGAATAACAGAGCAAGATATTCAGCAAGCTGTCTGGCCCCTTTCAGAACAGAAGTTAGCAAAATTGCTGCAAACACTGCAACGCCACGACCCAAAAGTCATTGGCCTCAACCTATATCGATTATCTGCAACCTCTGAACTGGCGACCCAATTGAAGGCTGATAATCTGATTGCAATCATGAATCTGGGCAACGGTCCCAAACTGGGAGAGGTTCCCCCCCCAAAAATGGTGCCCTGGGAAAGAATTGGGTTTGATAATTTAGTTTTCGATCCCGATGGAGTGCTGCGGCGTAACCTGCTGCTTGTTGGCCCATCAGATAAGCCCTCTTACTCCTTTGCCCTAAGGGTAGCGCTGGCCTATCTATCACCGACGCCCCCCATTGCCTATGATGACAAGTCGATATTTATCGGCAACGTCAAAGTTCCTATACTGAATCCGGGATCTGGTGGTTACCAATCAGCCGACGCCAGCGGCTACCAGATATTATTGCGATATCGAACCAGTCAGACACCAGCCCGCCAGTTAACCGTTAGTCAGGTGCTCAATAACGACTTTGACCCTGATCTGATTCGCGACAAAATAGTGCTGGTAGGAAGCACTGCCCCCAGTCTGAAAGGGCACGTTGAAAATCCTTATAGCGCTAACCAGGATAATCCATTCACCCCAGGCGTAAGCATTTACGCCCAAATGGTCAGTCAACTTTTGGATGCGGCGGCGGGTGAAAAAGTTCTATATACCTTCTTACCTGAATGGGGCGAGACCCTCTGGCTCTGGAGCTGGGCCTTGCTGTCAGGCAGTATGGTCTGGCGAGGAAAACGACCTCTCTTCGTATTCTGCGCAGGCGGGTTTATGCTCTTAGGACTTTGGGGAATAGGCTGGCTAGGATTGGCTTATCTAGTCTGGCTTCCCATTGCCGAACCCATGACGGGGGTGATCGTCTCTGGGGGACTGATTACAACACAAAAGCTTCTGTATAACAGTACCCATGATGGACTCACTGGACTGCCGGACAGAGAAGTCTTCATCCAACACATCCATCAAGCACTCCAGCTTAATCGACGTCGCCTAACTGCTCAGCCAGTGGTCGTAGCTTTTTTAGATATCGATCGCTTCAAACTGATTAATCAAAGTTTAGGGCATCCGGCTGGCGATCGTGTATTACTCACTGTAGTAAGGCGCTTACAACAGATCCTCCCCCGATCGGTTCAATTATCCCGTGTGGGGGGAGACGAATTTGCTCTGTTGTTTCAGGAAATGACGCGCGAGGCGATTGGACAAGCCTTGGACACTCTCCAAATCACCTTATCAGAACCCTTTTACCTCGACCAGCAACGCCTTTCTATCACGGTCAGCGTCGGCATGGTCATTATCCATGACAACTATCCCCATAAACCAGAGGACTTACTGCGGGATGCGCATACAGCCATGTATCGCGCCAAAGCATTGGGAAAATTCCGCTATGAGGTATTCGCCACAGGAATGCTTGACGAAGCCGTTCATAGACTGCGTTTAGAGAGCGATTTACTCGACGCTCTGGAGAACCAAGAATTCCTCCTTTACTACCAACCCATTGTTTGCCTTAAGAGTGGTCAAATTGAGGGATTTGAAGCACTGACTCGATGGCGGCGACAAGACCAGGAATTTGTCATGCCTAGCGACTTTATCCCGGTCACCGAAGAAATTGGACTGATTATGTCTTTGGGGCAGTGGATTTTCCAAACAGCCTGCCGTCAGCTCAAAATTTGGGAGCAGCAGTTTCCAAACTATCCCTTAAAGATGAGTATTAACCTGTCAAAACGCCAGTTATCTCAACCCGATTTGGTCAATCAGATTGCAAGCACTCTGCAGGATATTGGGGTGAATAGCCATGCCATTTGGCTAGAAATTACAGAAAGCATGGTGATGGAAGAAGTTGAAGACGCCATTGATTTAATGTTACGGCTTAAAAGATTAGGCTTACAACTCAGCATTGATGACTTTGGCACAGGCTACTCATCTTTGAGTTATCTCCATCGATTCCCCATGGACACGCTCAAAGTAGATAAGTCCTTTGTCGGGCGTATGGAGCAAAGCAGTGAAGATTGGGAAATCGTTGACACCATCATTACCCTAGGTCATAAGTTAGGGATGAATGTGGTGGCTGAGGGCATTGAAACCCCGGGGCAAATGATAATGTTGAAACAAGCTCACTGCGAATACGGTCAAGGCTTTTTCTTCTCTGAACCGCTATCCAGTGAAGAAGCCACTACACTGCTCAAGCAAAAGCTGAAGGGTTAATCAAAAGGCCCCGGTTCAGGATGACTTAGCCGCTAAAATCTGATTTCCTTCCAACTTCACAGCATAGACTCCGAGGGCTTCCCTAGCGGGGCCGCGAGCCACAGCTCCATCCAAGTCAAATTCAGACCCATGACAAGGACACGTAAAACGAGTTTTCTCCGCTTGCCAAGCAACCGTGCATCTGGCGTGAGGACACACAGGATTGACTGCCCGCACAGTGTCAGAATTATCCGGATCACGAATCACTAACACTGGGCCAATGTCGGTCGTTTCGTTGAGCAACTGACCTGAGGCGTCCAATTCAGCTAAGGAGCCCACCCTCTCAAACTCCCGAGAACCAGATTTTGAGGAGCAGGCGGCGATCGCAACGGGCAACGAACTCCCCAAAAACCCAACCCCAACCCAAGCCATAAAGTCACGACGATTCATCAAGCTCTCCTCTGATCAACTAAATTTACTAAATGCTGTAATAGCTCATCCCAAGGGCTATCAAGTGAAAGCGGGAAATTAAACCTATGCGAGAATACACAAGTCAGGAAGAAAATTCCTGATTACACTCCTTATCCTTTCATCGCCAGACTTACCCAACCTTAACAGGCCGCGAAAAATCCAAGAAACATTAAAGCGCTGGGGGATGTCATACCTCATTATGCTAATCAAAGAAAAAGGAAAGGGTAAACTACTCGGTGAAGGTTAGTAAAAGTTATCCTTCAGCTATTTTAGAGATAATCAATCTTCCTTGTAGCAGGATTTGCCCTGCCCCAAGTCCTAGGCGATAAAGCAAACATATCGCTTTAGAAAAATCTGTCGTTCATTATGATTCGAGGCGCTGCATGGCTGTCACGAAACGCAGTTTCCGCTCTTTCAAGTACCGAATTGCACTTTTAGCCAGCCTCGCCATCATTGTGCCCCTAGGATTTATCACAAAATTCTATCCTGGCCCCGGCCACGAATGGCTCAATAATGCTTTTGGCGGGGTTCCCTACGAAATTTTCTGGATTCTACTCGTTGTTTATCTGCGTCCAAAAACATCTCCCCTGAAGATTGCCGTCGGCGTCTGTCTAATCACCTGCGGGCTGGAATTTCTACAGCTCTGGCAACCTTCTTTTTTACAAGTTATCCGTCAAACTTCCCTAGGACGACTGGTGCTAGGCAACTCTTTTAGCTGGCAAGACTTCCCGTACTATTTTATCGGCAGCGCCCTTGGATGGATGTGGGTGCGATCGCTCCGTCGCCGCCAACCTCCAGAGGCCAACGTTTAGCCGCCTGCATGCTCCACCCTATGGACATGCGCCTGGGTAATGAAGTTTACACCCTGGATGCAGAGATTCAGACGGTTTCTGCAGCGCTTTTCTTACCATTAATTTTGCCATCCCACTGAAGGGTCCGTTCTGAACGGTCCCATTTTAAGTTGACATCCTTATTAACAAAATATAAGACGCGAGACCACTTATAAGTCTCTTTTTTTACCATTAATTCATACAACAACAAGACAACATCACCGAAAAAACACTGCCGGTCAAAAGATACATCAAATACTCAAGGGAAAACTATAAGTAAGAGGCAACTCAAATTTTAGTATCATAAGTAACATAGGAGTGCATATGTCTTGCAAGCTAAACCTGCGCAGTTTATTGGCCGCCGCTTTCGCCTCTGCCGCAGTAATGAGCATGACGACAGAAGTCAAAGCTCAAGATCGCTCACTATGGCTATACAATGGCCAATCTACCAGCATGGAAGGTTACTTTTTAGCAGGGGAGTATATTTACGGCGACTGCGATCAAGATTGTTTTGATCTCGATTTGTTTCTCTATGATGCCTCCGGCGAACTTGTATATCAAGATGTAGAAACTGACGCCGCTCCGGTGCTGGTGGCGCCCTATGAAGGCTCCTTTTTCGTTGAAGTTTCGATGCCGAACTGCTCACACCCGGAAGGATGTGAAGCCTGGGTAAGCTCTGATCATGGTTTTTAAATTCCCTATGACATCCCTCTCGACAGGAATCTGTTAGACAGTTCAGCACCATGGGAGAGGGCAGCTTTGAAGTGGATCGTACGTAGAAAGGGTGGACGGGGAGCCGCCCCTATGCTGCCTACGGTTTACTCCACTAATGGGAGACTAATAGGAGCCAATTGTCTGCACCCACAGGCGAAATTCACCTGCAGTAAATTGCGGATTGAGTACGCCGTCATACTCAAACTTACTCAACATCAATTGCATCGAGGCAATTTGAGTTGTGTTTAAAGGCTGAGCCCCTCGCACTGTTCTGGCGCGAGAAACCGGAATCATCTCAGCAAAGGGAATATGCACCGTTATCCACTGGCCCGGAACGGTATCAAATGAGTAAGCATAGGCCATACTATCCCAGCTTGCCGAATCACGAACAAAAAACTTGTAACGCTGTCCGTCGCCTTTAACAGAGAGTACAATTCCTGTATAGCCGCCCAAGTTCAGGGGAGGTTCAAAGTTGCGGGTCCGGACTGACGCAAATCCGCCAGAGTTATCTGTGGACACATAGCCGGTAAACAGCGCCCCTTCAGGACTAGGTTGGAAGGAACTGGCGCTAACACCGCCCATCACCACATCATCCAGAGCTCCCCAAGTTTGCCCCAGTGTCTCAGACTGTCGCCGGAAATCAAAGATTAGGCCTGCCTGAAATTGAGGGGGAGGGGGAGGGGTTGCGCCAAAAAACATTTTCTGAAGCCAATTAACAACAGGAATCACCTCAAAGTAGTTGAGGGTTTGCACAAAGCGGCCCGCGTCCCAGGATCGCCGAATGGGGTTAGACATAACATTAAGAAGTGGCGTTCGCCGACAGACTCAAGGAGCGTATAGCTATCCAAACATTATGATGCCTGATTTAGCTCTAGCTCTAGCTCTAGCATAATCTACCGCCGCCAACGGCTCTGGGCGACAGGCGGCGGTAAAGTCGATATGAGGCAATGTTCAGAATTTTACCTAGCTGAGGCTACGGCGCCTTTCAAGCAATGGCTCTATGACCTTTACCTTGCATTAAATTTTTACCCTACTTAGCCTGCTAACTTAGCCTTCACTAGGGCTTGGACTTTCGCTCCATCAGCTTGCCCCTTCAAGCGCTTCATAGCGGGCCCCATGACCTTGCCCATATCCTTAGGAGATGCCGCTCCAACCTGAGCGATTAACTCATCAATAACTGCTTCAACCTCTTCGTCTGAGAGTTGTTGAGGCAAGTATTCTTCGATGATGGCAAGTTCTTGGGCTTCTTTGTCCGCCAAATCGTCTCGATTGGCCTTGCGATATTGTTCAATTGAATCTTTCCGCTGTTTGGCCAACTGCACCAAAACTTCCATCTCTTGAGCTTCGGTGAGAGTGTCTTGCCCCTGAGGTCGAACGGCCGTCTCTTTTTCTAGAATGACCTTCTTGATGCTACGGACCGTTTCCAGACGGATTTTATCCTTGGCCTTCATAGCGGCTTTGATTTCTTCGCTAATGCGATCTTTTAAGCTCATACCTCAGCTTTAATTAAGAGTTCAATTTTTCATCCTACTCTTTTAGCCAGTCATGAGTACTGAACTTTAATCTTAAGTTAATAGCAATCAGCTGGGATTTTTGAATTGATATTCATTTTCAAACTCATAAGCTCTCCTAGAAATCAAAATTGCCTACTCAATTTTGTGTATTCAACTCTTACAGATTCAGACTCATCATCTCAAGTGAGAAATTTTCTCTGGGTTCGAATACAGCAGTCAAGAGACAGACTTCAGCGATTAGACTGTTTATAGCCTCAGGATCATCTAAGAAAAGCGCAGCACACCGCATCGAAAAATCATCGACTCTCCATTGGATTTTCTCAATGTACTGGAATCCCAAAAATCAGGCCTATTTCATCTTCTTTTATGAATTTCAATAATCTTTAGCGGCCATGCCATTTTAGTGATTCAACATCACTAAAATGGCGAAGATTTCAGATAGCTTTTGAAGTGTCAAGCTCTTTGATTAGGTGCGTTACGCTACGCTAACTGCACTCCACAATAATGCTGACTGAATGAAATAGATCACAAAATATAAACTTTCAATAAGCTCATTTGTTTCTCGATAAAATCATCTAGAGGCCCAAAAACGATAAACTTTCATAAAGTTAAATTCTTCAGTTTGCTAAGCAGATCGCGAATGTTAATCAGACTATACTTGAATATATAGAAAACCGATAAATTATCGATTGATCTGGAACTTGACATCCTCTGAAAATGTCTATCCACATTATCCCAAGGCGAATCTCGACACCCATACGTAGCGAAACAGGGATATCCAGATTTTACTTGCCTTGAATTCAGGGATCTTGATTTGACAGCAATGTTCTCAATGTTTTGATTCAGCATTATGACTGACGGTAAACAATTTAAAACCGAAGAATGGTGGAAAACAGGGGTGATTTACCAAATTTATCCCTTTACCTTTGCAGATGCGAATGGAGACGGCGTCGGCGATTTAAAGGGGATCATCCAGCGGTTAGATTATCTGAATGATGGGAATCCAGAGAGTGAAACGTCACTGGGTATTGACGCAATTTGGCTGTCCCCCATCAACCAATCCCCCATGGTGGATAATGGCTATGATGTCAGCGATTACTATGACATTTCGCCAACCTTTGGAACCCTCGAAGATTTTGACGCACTGGTGGCGGAGTCCCATAAACGGGGCGTCAAAGTCATTCTAGATCTGGTGATTAATCACACCTCAAACCAGCATGAATGGTTTATTGAATCCAGTACCAGCAAAGATAATCCCAAGCATGATTGGTATCTATGGCAAGATCCTGAGCCAGATGGGGGATTGCCGAATAATTGGCTGTCTTACTTTGGCGGTCCCGGTTGGACATTTAGTGAAGCCCGCGGCCAATATTACTTCCACACGTTTAACAAAAATCAACCCGATCTGAATTGGCGTAATCCCGAGGTGAGACAAGCTATCTACGCCATGATTCGATTCTGGTTGGATAAGGGGGTGGATGGCTTTAGATTGGATGCTTCGAGTGTTTTTAGCAAGGATGAATTTTATCGGTATAACCCGGTCAAATTTGGGGCGACCGACAAAAATGCTTACCACAATCAGCACCACTTATACGACAAAGATCTGCCGGAAAACCACGAAATTATTCGAGAAATCAGGCAGATCACGGATGAATATGAAGATCGGTTGCTGATCGGCGAAACATTTATTGACAGTCGACTCTACGATTCAACGATCTTTTACGGGGTCAATAACGATGAGCTGCACTTGCCCTTCGCCTTCGAATTTTCTTTCAGTCCTTGGTATCCGGGATATCTGCAACGAGAAATTGAGAAGAAGGAATTGATCACGCCAGCAGGCGCTTGGCCCACCTATTTTTTAGATAATCACGACATTCCTCGACATTTATCGCGCTGGGTTGAATGCAGCCTCTGCACCAATCCTACGGAAATCGCCAAAGCGGCAGGGGCGTTGTTACTGACGACAAGAGGTACGCCGGTCTTATATTACGGCCAGGAAATTGGCATGGTGGATTACGTGGATATGCCGTCGGACAAATCACGGGACACCGCCGTGATGGATGATCATGGCGGCGCACTGCCCTCTTCTCGGGACGGCGCCCGTACGCCGATGCAGTGGGATGATTCGGTGAACGCTGGATTTAGCTTCGGCAAGCCGGTTGACCCCTGGTTACCGGTCAACCCGAATTACTTCGAGGTCAATGTTCAACGGGATCTAGCGGACAAAACCTCGATTCTGAATTTCTATCGGCTTTTGCTCAAGGTTCGGAAAAACAGCGAGGCGTTAAGGTTGGGGAGTTGGAGGACGTTAATCCACTATCCCGATGAACATCTGGCCTATGTCAGGGAAACGGACCATGAAAAAGTTTTGGTGATCATCAACTTTTCCTATGAAAAGCCGTTTGTCGTGGATTCCTATATTGAACCTGAAAATTGGCTGGTGTTGGCTTCCAATATTTTGGAAGCGGGGAAGCTGATCGATTTGCCGGACACCCTACACCCCTTTGAAGTCGCCATTCTCAGAAAGGAATAGTTATAAGTGGGTAGGCAAAATTAATTACAGAGAAAAATCGCTGCCCCCCCTGAATACCTGAATCCATTTTGTAAACGTCATTGCCCAGGTACTTAGCCGCGCTCAAGACACAATTGGAAAAACCTCTTCCCCACGCTTCTCCCAGACTGGGGAGAAGCGTGGGGAGAGGATAATCCCAAGCGTCTGTTTAGGAAGTCGCAGGATGTAACTGAAGTCAGGCCTTTAGGTCCTGCTCATATCAAGTCGGGTTAAATACCCATAATTAAGCAGCCTCCTTTGCACCAACGCCTGGCCACCAGTGATAGGCGGTCAACCCGCGAATCAGCTCTTGCTGTTTGAATA
>JAAUYH010087118.1_pt1 | contig 25923 bp, 22 predicted proteins | sample 7278061 | NCBI WGS metagenome assembly JAAUYH01 (sample SAMN14350203, study PRJNA611818) | marine sediment metagenome | isolation source: surface marine sediment (0.6m) | place: French Polynesia: Moorea | collected 2018-08
GGCGTCTACGCGGAATTTCAGGAGCACAGCGGGACCCCCCAGGGATTCATATTTGGTGCCGGATGGGCCCGAGCCCGGGGGTTCGCGTTACGCAGCCCCGGCCAGTTCAGAACTCCGCCTCCGCCCGACATTTCCGGCGATGCCTATACCCGGGCGTTTGACGAGGTAAAGGAACTGGGGCGCTTCCAAAGCATGAGCCGCACACCGGAGCAGACCCACATCGCCTTGTGGTGGAAAGATTTTGCCGAGAATTCACACAATAGACTCGCTCGGGACCTGATCGAAAAGGAGGACATCAGCCTTCAGCAGGCGGTGCGGCTGCTGGCCCTGGTCAACATGGCGATTTTCGATGCTTACGTCAGCAGCTTCGACAACAAGTTTCACTACAATCACTGGCGACCGTTTACGGCGATCCGCTGGGCCGCGAACGACGGCAATCCGAATACGGTGCCCGAAGGATCCTGGACGAATACCCATCGGCATACCTATGCATTTCCGTCCTACCCGTCCGCACACGGCACGGCATGTGCGGCAGCCATGACGGCATTCGAGGATGTATTCGGAAAGGAATACGCATTCACCATGCGCATTCCGATGGTCGATGTTGCCGGCCCCTTTTCGGGGAAGATTGAAATGCATCCGCCGACAAGGGAGTTCGCAACCTTCTCGGATGCCGCCATGCAATGCGGGATATCGAGGGTGTACCTGGGCATTCACTTTCGATACGACTCCGTTGAGGGGGTTCGCCTGGGAGAACGGGTTGGCCGGAATGTCGTGGACAAGCAGCTGAGGCCCAGGACGAGAAAAGACTGAGCCAGCTATGTCCGCAGCGTGCGTTCAAGCCTGAACTCCCGGTCTCGTCAGAGTGATGATGTACGCACCAGCCTGACGTAGTGACTCTGGGAAAAAATGGTGTCCGGACGGATGGTGTCTTTCCCGCTGGTTCCCTGGCGGAAGTTCCAGTGCCAGGCGGTAGTGCCATAAAAGCCGAAGCCGGCAGGGGTCGATGACCAGTAGCGGGAGATCAGCGCGAAATCGGAGGTGTCAGGGAACACTTCCAGGTCGAGCGCCGGATGGTGGCAGCGGCGTTCGGTAATGGTGGCCAGTTCATGGATGTTGGGCATGCGCCAGTCCTCGAAGCCGCCAAGTCCGGCGTTGTTGTGTTCCTCCGCCGCCTGCAGGGCTTCCTGCCAGAAAAAGACGGACGGTCCGACGGCACGGCAGGCGTCGTCGGCCAGGGTCTCCGGCGTGGCGCCGTCGTCGAAGGTGTAGCCCAGGGGGCAACGCTGCCACATCAAGCCCGTCTGACGATCGACCGCGGTACCGGCACCCTGGTCGAAATCAAAACGGGCGACGGGCGCGCTGGCGTCAATCCGGCTGTTGCAGGACTGGGTGGAATCCTGGGCCCACACGGTGCCCCAGCCGACCAGTATCAGAAATATCAGTCTATTCATGTTGGCTCCTCTATCGGCGCGTTCCGCCGCGAACCAGGCGGACGGGCAAGTGGCTGTTTTTGCTCTCGCTCTGGAGAATGCCCCGCGTCAGGAAGCGCGTTGCGCCGCGGGCCACCCAGTAGCGAGACGGATCCGACGCGTCGGTGCTTGCGGTGGCGTAATCACCCCCGAGTGAGCCGGAGACGAAGTACGCGGAAGGAAGAATGGGCGTGTCTCCTTCCATGATCATCAGGGTGAAACTCTCTTCGGCCGTGGGCAGGCGCCAGTCGTTGAAGCCGCACAGGCCCTGCTGATTGACCTGGGACACAAAGGACTCGGTGTCACAGCGCATGGGCTGGAATTCGTCGCAGAACTCGTTACTCAGAGGATTGGTGGGGTCACCGCAGTTGACGGCATCCCAGCATTGATCGCCCCCCAGCGGAGGCGAAAAGCCAGGATCTCCGCCATCGTTGATGCCGGAACTGTTGTACCAGGTGAAATCCCAGAACACATAATGCAACGTTCGTGGAAAGTCCTGGTTCTTCACTTCCCAGGTCAGTCCGCTGAGGTTGTCCTGCACGCACGCCCAGGGCTGGTCACCGTAGCCCTGGCTCTGGTCCTCCAGGGGCACGCCGTTGCTGTCCAGCTTGGTGAAAGAAAAACCGTCGGGACCATCGGCAGGATCATTCTGGGTGGCGTCGCGTCCCACGTCACCGTCCTGTACGGGATAGTCGGCCAGGGGACAGACCTCTTCAGCGCCGGCGCCTTCAACGGATACACAGTAAAGCACACCGGTGTCGTTCACCGCGCCGTAGGTTCCCGGTCCGTCGTCGTCCAGGATAACGGAGGCGGCCACCGACGCGGCCAGCCTGGCGTCACCCGTCAGATTGCTGAGGATGACCCGAAACCCTTCTTCATTTTCGTATTCGTCATCCGCGAGAATCGATACCGGGAGCGCTATCTCGGTCTCACCCGGCAATAGAGTTACGGAACCCGAGTCACCCACATAGTCGAGGTCCGCGGTGGCGCCATCGTCCGCCGTGGCGTAGTCCACTGTCACGGCCTGGGGGGCGGGACGGTCCAGGGCAATGATAAATGTCTGAACCAGGTCTCCCTCGTAAACCTCCGTGGCCGCCATGGGCCGGATGCTGAGCCGGGGTTCATCGTCATAGATAAAACCCACGGCCGTGGAATGCTGCAGCCGGATATTGGCGGTGGGATTGCTGAGTTCCAGGCGGACGGATTCCCGCGCCAGATCGCCGCCCTCAACCAGGGTGTCGCCGGTCACCGTGACCGCCACGTCTCGCAGCACTTCATCCGCCGGAAAGACCAGGGTGCCCGACCCGCCGATGAAGTCGACACCGTCGGTGGCGCTTAATCCCACCACGTCATAGTCCAGCGAAACCTCAGCGGCCTGGGGCTGGGAAAGGAGGACCGGGAACACCAGCTGGGTGACGCCGCTGTCACCCTCGATCACACCGGCCCGGCCGACGGTCAGGGACGCCGGCGCCACCGTAGCCGGATCCCCGGAGTCCCGCAGCAGTCGTGCCCGGGCAGGATTCGTTTTGACGGCGGTTTCCAGGTCACCCGTGAGAAAACTGATCTGCCAGGCCCGGTCCGCGCCGTCCGCCGCCGGGGTGGAGGTCCAGAACAGATCAGCCGGCGCGTCCGGGAAAGGAATCGGATCGATAACGGGGGCGATGCAATCGGCCACCAGGGTCTCCAGCTCCTTGGCGTTGGCCAGCCGCCAGTCGGTGAATCCTCCCAGCGTGTCGGTGTCCGCGGTGACCAGGGCCGATTGCCAGTCAAACAGCCCGGTGGCGCCAGGCTGGCAGTGATCGTCCCCGGGTTCGTCGGTGGTCCCGCCGTCGTCAAAGGCGAAACCCAGCGGACATCGTTGCCAGACCAGGGCGGTGTACAGATCCGTTACGCTGCCATCAGGCTCATACCGAAATCGGCCGGCGTCGTGATCAGCGGCACACAATCGTCCGGGCGAAGACACTCCGGCGCCGGCTGGCGCCAGGGAGATCCCACTTTCATCTCCGAGAATATCGAACCTATCGGCTACCACGGATTCGGCCAGGCTGTCGCCATCAAATCTCGGATAGGCCATGAACACGTCGGCCGTGGCGCTGACCAAAATGGTGTAGGTCTCACCCACCAGAAGGTCACTCAGGGGGACGGGCTGCTCAAAAAGCGTGGTGGTGTAGAGCACCGGCTCTCCCGGCATCCCCCAGTCGAACTGGCCCTCAACGGGTCCGCCCGCAACCTGGGTTTCGATGAGGGCGCCGGTGGCGTCGTCCACCGTTGAAATGTCCTGGGACCGGGTGACGGAATAGAACCGGCCCAGGTTGTTCTCGCCGCCCTCCAGGGAAATCCGCTGGTCCAGCAGGTTCTGGCAGATGACCGGCCCGGCACCACCTTCAGTACACAGGGAAAATTCAATCTCCCACCGGGCATAACTGTTGGGGGGCGATCCGGCCTCCGGGCCGCTGCCCGGTGGAAAATCCGCCCACAGCAGCAGGTCGGTTGGATTCAGCGTCAGCACCGGTGCGTCCAGCTCCGAACCCTTGAGGAAACTGCCTTCCCAGATGACAGTGGATCGGCCTGAAAGCGGGTCCCCGTTGCGCGCATCACCGGTACTGGCCGAGGCGCGAACGCGCCCGCTCTCGTCCACATAGCCCCAGGCCTCGCCGTGGTAGGGCCATGGATTCGGGCCCAGGCTTTGATAGAGAACGACGGATTCATCCAGGGTGAACAACCCGGATCGGCGGGCCTCGCTCAGCACGCGTTCACCGTTGCGAAACAGCTGTACCCACCCAAAAACCGCGCTTGCCGGCGGCGCTGTCAGGAGCAGGACAGCAGCCAGTGCCAGGGACAGTCGAATAGTCATTGTGTGTCTCCTCGAACCAGTCGGATCGATCGGCGGTCGCCATGGGGGTCGACCCGGGTGCTGCCGTCAGCGAAGTCCACCACCCGGACCCCCCGGGCCGACAGGCTTGTATCGGCGGTCCAGTACAGCGCTGCTCCGTTTCCGGACGAGGTGTTGGGAAAATAATCCAGGTCCACGGCAGGCCCGGCACGCGCCCCGAAATGAACCAGGGACAGCAGCTCGCCGCGGCCGGGCAGGCGCCAGTTGGTGAACCCGCAAAGGGCGGCACCGTTGGCGGCGGCCACATAGGATTCGGTATCGCAGTCCTGTCCGGCGGCGCATTCCCCGCCGTCCGCGACACCCGGCTCGCCGCCGTCGTTGAAGCCGGTGCTGTTGAACCAGCTGTACGTCCATCCAGCGTCGGTCAGGGCTCCGTCAGTGGATTTAACCTCCCAGGTCAGGCCGGTCACCTCGTCGCGCACACAGTGCCAGGGTGAGGTTGCGTAGTCGGCGGATTCATCGGCCAGGGGAAAACCTGCGGCGTCCAGCCTGGTAAAAACGAAACCGGCAAAGCCGTCGCCGTCGGCCCGATCCGTCAGGTCCCGGCCGAACTCGGCATCCTGGCCCGGAAACTGGTCGGTGCCCGCCACGGGATCGTTACAGGGCAGTCCGTTGGTGGTCCCGTTCCCACAGTCCACCACGCCCGTGTCGTTCAACACCGGTGAACTGGGCGCCTGAAAAAAATCGTCGTTGATCAGCGTTCCCGTGGCGCTATCGATGCCCAGTTCGATATCGGGTGTGGCGTCCGTCAGCGTGACCCGAAAGGTCTCGTTATCCTCGATGCGGGAATCGCCATTAACAGTGACATCAATCTGTCCGGTGGTCAGGAAAGCAGGGATGGTGACAAAGTCGACCGCCTGAACGTAGTCGCCGTCAGCGACCGTGGCGGTCAAGTCGGAGGTGGAATAGTCCACCCGGGTATCAGTGCAGCTTTGACGGTCGAGGCTGAGCCCAAAAGACATCTGCGACGACCCCGCGTTGCCCTCGTTGAGTGCCGACGGTGCTATATCCAGGACAGGCAATGGATCGTCGTTGCGGATCAGGGCCGCGGCCGTGGACACGGCAAAGGCGGCATTGGGTGTCAGGTTGGAGAGGCTGAGAGCAAAGTCTTCGTCTTCCTCGACACAGATATCCCCGTTCACCGTTACCGACAGATCCGCGCCTTCGGCAAAAGCCGCAATCACCAGCGACCCGGACATCGCAACAAAGTCGTCCGTGCCGTTGGCGGTACCGTCCACGGTGGCGTAGTCGAGGCTGACGTCGGTGCAGCTGATTCTGTCCAGCGACAGGGTGAAGCCTGCTTCCCGGGTGCCGCTGTTGGTCTCGTCGGCCGGAGGATCCGAAGCAATGCTGATCCGGGGCAGAGGGTCGTCCGTCTGGATCGTGATCGTTGCCGTATCTGCGTCCAGCGTCGCCCTTCCCATCAGGTTGCTCAGGGCCACGGTGACTGTTTCATCGTCCTCCACACACAGGTCACCGGAGATTCCGATCTCAAACCGGGCGCTGGTCTCCCCAACGGGTATCACCAGGGTTCCGGAAACGTCGGTGTAGTCGTCTGCGGCTACGGCCGTGCCTGGGGTGGAGGCATAGTCCACGGTCACTTCGGTGACGCTGGGCTGATCCAGGGTCACCTCCACCGCCAGGAACGCTGTCCCCGAGTCTCCTTCCGGGGCGGCAACATCCTCAATGCGCAGCAGCGGGATTGGCGGTTCAAAATCGTCTCTGAAAATCAGGTCGGAAACCCCGGCTGCCGCCTCTGTGTTCATTGCCCCTATACCGATGCCGGCGTGCAGGACTACTGCCAGATAAAACCGCACATCTGCCTCCTCGATTCGTGTTACGTACCCCTGCTTACCGGGTAACGGTTCCAACTGGCTCACCAATAAATCAATAAATTCCAATACAATCGGGATTGGGGGTGGGTTATTGATCCCTTTCGCCTTGCAATCCGGTTACCAGGGGGTGAGGCGTATTCCTCCAGGGGGGCTGATGTCCGAACCTTACAGCGATCGCGCGTACGAACTCTTTATGGCGGCCAGCGAACTGCCTGAAGACGCCCGTGACGCCTGGCTGACCGACAGCTGCGGTGACGATTCCAAACTGCGGCGGGAAATCGAAGCACTGCTCAAGGCATCCCCGGAGTCGGAGGACTATTTCTCGCAGTTGGCCGAGCGGCTGGGTATGGGCAGCCTGTTCGAACCTGCCGAAGCGCTGCCGCATCCCGAAAGCATTGGACCCTACCGGCTGACGCGGCAGATCGGACGCGGCGGCATGGGTGCCGTGTATCTCGCCGAGCGCGCCGACCGGCAGTTCGAGAAGCGCGTGGCCGTCAAGACGCTGCCCACCGGCATGGTGGGTGACCAGGTCCGGCAGCGATTTCTCGCCGAGCGTCAGATCCTGGCTCGGCTGCTGCACCCGGGGATCGCGCGCCTCCTCGACGGCGGGGTGACCCGCAGCGGTACGCCCTACTTTGTCATGGATTACATTGAGGGGGACCCCATCGATGTTCACTGCGACGAGCAGCAACTCGACATCGACGCCAGGCTGGACCTGTTTCAGCAGGTTTGTGAGGCAGTCCAGTATGCCCACCGCAACCTGGTGGTCCACCGGGACCTCAAGCCGGGGAATATCCTGGTCACCCGGGAGGGCGAAGCGCGCCTGCTGGACTTTGGCATCGCCAAGCTGGTGGATGAGCAGGCGCCGGATGCATCCCTGACGCAGACGGGACGGGCGCCCATGACCCTGGCCTATGCCAGTCCCGAGCTGATTCGCGGTGAACCCGTCACCACCGCCTGCGACGTTTACGCCCTGGGTGTCCTGCTGTACCGGCTGCTGACGGGACATCCACCGTACGATCTGCAGGGCCAGCCGGAATCCCGGATCCGAGAAACGATCTGTGAGAGTGAGCCGCCGCCTGCCAGTCGGGTTGTGCTGCAAGACGTGGTGATACCAGGCAGGCGCGGCCGCGACGGTGAACGGGTGTCTGCCGCATCTCTGGCGTCAAACCGTGGCTCAAAGCCGCCAGCGCTGGAGAGCCGGCTGCGGGAAGACCTGGACACGATCCTGGCCAAAGCTCTGCGCAAAGAGCCGGAGGACCGCTACTCCTCGGTGGAAAGCCTGCTGGAAGATATCCGCCGCCATCGGACCGGGCTGCCGGTGCTGGCGCGCCCGCCTTCCATTGGCTATCGCGCCGGCAAGTTCCTCCGCCGGCACCGCACTGCGGTCACTGCTGCCGCAGCCGCGTTCCTGGCCCTGGCCATGGTGGCGATACTTTCAGTTCACAATGCCCGCACCAGTGCCGAGCAGGGGCGGCTCATTGCGCTGGAGCGGGATAAAGCCGAGCAGATCAAGGATTTTCTGCTGAGCATGTTTGAGCTGTCTGGCCCCAATCAGACCAAAGGCGACAGCGTGACCGCCAGGGAACTGCTGGACCAGGCCGCTGGACGTATCCGGTCTGAACTCGACGATCAGCCCGAGCGGCAGGCAGCGCTTTATCAGGCCATTGGCCAGGTTTATTCGGAACTCTCCCTGTTCGATCAGGCCATGCCCTTGCTGGATGAAGCTCTCCGGTTGCACCGGGAATCCGGCGCCGAATCGGAAGGGTTTGCCGAAACGCTGATGCTCAAGGCGGAGATCGTCGAGATCGCCGGTGACTATGAAGCCGCCGCGGAGCTGGCCATGGAAGTAATGCAACTGCGCCGGCGGCTGGGCGACGAGATTCCTACGGCTTCAGCTTTGCTGCAGGTCGGGCGTATTGCTCACAAACGAGGCCAGTCCGAGATCGCGGAAGCCCATTACCGGCAGGCGCTTGCGGTCCAGAGCCGCATCCTGGATCCGGACGATCCGCAGCTGGCCCACAGTCTCAGCTACCTGGGCAGCCTGCTGGAGCAGAGGGGTGAGCTGGAGGAGGCGGAGGTCATGCAGCAAGAAGCACTGGCCATCCGACGTGCCGCTTACGGTGAGGAACACATCGTGCTGATCGAGAGCCTGCACAACCTGTCCGCTGTGTTTATCAAGCAGAAGCGCTACGAGGAAGCACAGGCGCTGCTGGAGAGTGCCCTGGGCATTTCGATGAAGCTTCTCCCCGAGGGCAGCAGCGGGCGGATGTTTCTCTACAACAGTCTTGGAACCGTGTTCCACCGAGCCCGTGATCTCGAGAATTCCGCGGCCAACTACCGCAGGGCCATGGAGGTGGGGCTCGAGTACTTCGGCGAGAGCCACCCCAACGTCGCCATTGCCGCGGGCAACCTGGGCGGCGTCCTGGTGGCACTTGAAAGGTACGATGAAGCGGAATCCCTGCTGGGCCGGGCCATTGATGCCCTGGCACGGCAGGTGCCGACTCACACATTCCTGCCGGGGATGCGCCTGAACCGGGGAATCTGCCTGCTCAAAAGCGCCCGCTATGACGAAGCGGAAATATTGCTGGTGGAAAGCCACCGTGCCCTGGAAGCGCTGCTGGGCAAAAACCACGGCCATACCCGGAAGGCCCTTGCCAGCCTGGACGAGCTGTATTCGGCCACCGGCAAAACTGCGCGCGCGGCGGCGCTGGATCCGGGTACGGAGGACTAGTTTGGGACGCCACCGGCCAAGGGTCTCTGACCAGAAATCTCCCCGGGAGCTGCCTAATCGTCAGCCTGCCGGACGTCCTGGTACAGCGCAACGCTGGCCAGAACCCAGTCCCGCTTGACGGTAGCCACCGAGATCCCCAGCGCCTGGGCGATCTCTTCGTTGCTCATGCCGCCGAAAACCCGGCATTCCACCACCCGACAGGACCTGGGGTGTTGTTCCTTGAGCGCTTCCATGGCGGTATGCAGCGCCATGAGTTCCTCAATGGTTCCATCGTCGGCCAGCATCTCGTCGTCCAGGGTCACAGGCCGGGCGCCGCCACCTCGCTTGGCGGCCCGGCGTTTCTCGGCGTAGTTGACCAGCACATGGCGCATGGCCTTGGCGGCCGTGGCAAAGAAATGGCTGCGCCCCTGCCATGAGGGATCGGCCTGCTGGGTCAGCTTGATGTAGGTTTCGTGGATCAGGGCGGTGGTGTTGAGGGTATCGTCTCCGCGCCAGCGGCGTCGGTTGGAACGGGCGATGTTTTTCAGCTCCGGATATACCACGCTGTAGAGCTCTTTGCTGGCCAGTTCATCGCCGCGGCTTACCGCGTCCAGAAGTTTGGTAATGTCAGTGGTCGCAGTCAACGTAGGGCCTCCCACAACTAACGATGATCCAGGACAGCCGGCAATTCAATAGGCTTGCGTCTCGAATACGCGCCCATACCAGGCGGTGGATTCATCGGAACTGGTAACTTGAAGGTAGGCGGTGATTCCACCCATGTCATGTACTCCCTCTGGACGGGTCCCTGGCTGAATGGTGCCCGTAATGCCAGAATTGAGCTGGCCCTGAAAAGGAACAAGTCGTTCGGCTCGGCAATGGGGAGACTGCAAGCGTGAAAACAATGGCCAACATCGTTACGGGATTCGTGGCACTGAGCCATTTCGGCATCCTGGTCCTGGAGATGTTTTTCTGGGACCACCCCGTCGGGCGACGCATTTTTCAGATGAGCGAGGAAGTTTCAGCCGCCTCCGCAACCCTGGCCGCCAACCAGGGCCTTTACAATGGGTTCCTGGCCGTTGGTCTGGTCTGGGGCCTGGTTTCCGGGCGCCGGGATCTCAAGCTGTTTTTTCTCGGCTGCGTCGTGGTGGCCGGCATCTTCGGCGGCCTGACAGCCAAACCCAGCATCATGCTGACCCAGGGTCTGCCGGCACTGGTTGGACTGATCCTGGTGTTGCTGGCTGGGAAATCCGGGGCGGATCAAACAGAGTGAACGCGGATCGAAGCCGACCGCGCGAATTGTGACCATCAACAGAGGCGGGTAATCGTTGTGGCCAAGCATCACCTTCCAGCCGAAAGCCCACGGCTGAAGTTCTTCCTGGGCTTTGGCATGCTGATTTCACTGGTGTACTACTCAGCGCTCCGACAGCACCAGCCGGGTGTTTATGAGCTCGCTGCCGTGCTGGCCCTGACGCTTGCTGCGCTGATCTTCGACTACCGGAAAACCGGTCAATTCCTGAGTCTGATCAGGGAGAAAAAGATAAGTCACCGGTCCCATGAGTCTGCGATCCGGTCAGCGTTGGCAGGCACGCTGAAGTGCCCGTTGCTGCTCAAGCTTCTGGAAACAGAGCTTCTGACCTTGTACTACGCCTTCTTTGCCAAAGCCGAGCCCCCGGATACGGTCGGCGACAACACTGTCTTCGGCTACGAGCGATCAAGTAACGCAAACGATATGTTCCTGGTGGTTGCGGTAGCGCAACTGCCGCTGTTGCCTTTTATTCACTTTTTTGTCGAGCACCAGAAAGGGCCGGCTCCCGCATGGGTCATCACCCTGGTCACGCTGTGGTCGGTCATCTGGTACCTGGCGCAGGTCGAGGCCGTCAAACGTCTCCCTGTTGAGCTGGGCGATGAACATCTGGTCTACCGGTTCGGCCTGATCTGGAAAGCCGAGGTTCCCCTCAGCAAGATCAAGCTGGCACGTGCTTTTGGCGTTACCGAGGAGCCCGACGGGTCGGACCTGTTCTTCTCACCCATGGGTTCGAAGAGAAATGTCTACCTGGAATTCGAAACACCGGCAAAGTTTTGCGGACCGTACTGGATCCGGTCGCGTAAGCGAGGCGCGGTCATATCCATAGACGACCCGTTGCGCTTCCTGCGGCATCTGGCCGAAAAAGGCGTACCTGTCGAGTAAAGGCCGGCCGTTTGATTATTCAGAGCCAGCGGCCTCGATCGTCATCACCATAGGCAGGTGGTCCGACACGCCTTCACGGGCTTCCAGGTTGAATCGCTTGACGGTGCCGTCTTCGTTGAGCTGGTCAGGGTATCCATCAGCGATGTAGACCCCACCCGTTCGGATTCGCCATTGAGACTCTGTCCCTGTGGCAGGGGACCAGAAGATCATGTCAAGAAACGACCAGCTGTCTCCCGACGGCCAGTAGTTGGTGCCCCTGCACCCGTCGCAGTCCACCTCGTGGGCTACGGTCCAGAACGGGCGTGCCCGGTCGTCCAAGATGCTTGTGCCTGTCATTTCCCGAGCCGGAGTATTGAAGTCGCCGGCCGCGAAGACAAAATGATCAGGCGGAACCCTGGACCGCAGCGTGTTCAGATGATCGTAGGCAATCTCGCGCATTTCGATGGGGTGGAAGGGCGCCGGAAAATGCACGCTGAAGCCGGTCAGCAGGCCGCCGTCGGGAAGCTCGAAGGTCGCCTGGAGCACACCGCGGGTGTCGTTTGCCCGATCCGGGAATGCCGATGCATCGAAGGCATGCAGGATGGGATCAGAAACAAGCGGCAGGCGTGACAGGAAGGCAACGTCGATACCACGGATGTCCTGCCCTTCGATCAGGATGGCGTCACCGTAGCCGGCAGCCGGCAGGAACTCCCGTGACAGCCGGGCCAGGATGTCGACGTTCTCCACCTCCTGGAGTGCGATGATGTCCGGGCCCAACCCGTCATTGACCTGAAGAATGGCCCGCGCCAGCTGGCTGAGCTTGAACTCGACGGCGTCCTCGCTCCAGTCCAGTTCCAGGCAATCCCGGCGCCATCGCTCGACGTCGATGGTCTCGCACCTGGCGATATGCGCCGAATCGTCCTTGGCCGAACGCGGCAGGTAGGTGTGATCGTCCCTGCCATCGTCGTCCGTCGTGTCGAACAGGTTTTCAACGTTGAAGGTCATGATGGTGACCTCCTGCCTTTGGAAACCCGGTTCGTCCCTTTCCGGCTGTGACGCCGGGTCAGGACCACAGGCGGCCAGCGCAAGAAGCCCAATAAGGACGTAACTGTGGTCAGTCAGCCGTGATCTCATACTCGAACTCCTCGACCCACTCCCTGTATTCCTTGAAACCCCTGGGATTCCTGCGAATGTACTGCTTACTTTTCCGTTGCAGGACCTGTCCGCTGGCGCTGTTCCATGTGGCAGGTACTGCGGTGTTCACGTTTGCACCTTTCCAACTGGCATGCTGGATAGTAGAACGCTCGGCGCCATTGGGCCAGGACCAAATGGGGAAGGTTCTGTGTCCACGAGTCAAGCGGTCAACCGGAGTTCCAGGATGGCAAGGGTGATCATGAAAATGGCGGACAAAGTCCACAGCGTACCGAAAACGTAGGCCGTTGATTCCGACGCTGGCTGACCAATCGGCAGTCCTTTCCGCTTCAAAACTACGCGCGTGATGCTGAAGACTCCGGGAAAGTAGAGATACACGCCGCCACCAACCAGCGCCAGGACAGGCCAATAGTCGTGTCCCAACAGCATCAGGAACGCTGACGCCGGCAGCATCCATGTCAAGAGCACATCCATGATGCCCTGGGAGAACCGCTCAAACAGGTACATCGATTGATCGATGTCCTCCTCTGCTTCCCCTACCCCCAATTTGACCGCCACAGATGGGGCAAAAACCACCAGGGTCTGGCCCAGCCAGCAAATGAGTCCAAGTATGATCACCAGGACTCCAAGAACCGTAACTACCATAGATCACAGCCTGGTTGTTCGATATCAGAAAGGTGACACGAATGCACCAGTCGCTTCAATGGTCTCTGGACAGCAAGGTTCGCTTCGAGGTGGATTGAATGCTTTGCTGCCGATACACATTGTGTGAAGCTTGCCGACGACCATGAAGATTCAAATCCTCAGCGACTTACATCTGGAATTCAAAGGCGCCAGGCGGCCTGGGCTGCATCCCGATGCTGACGTTCTGGTATTGGCAGGGGACATTCATGTGGGTCGTACCGGTGCGCTCTGGGCGGATGTCAGCTTTGAGATTCCGTCGGTTTACGTGGCGGGTAATCATGAGTTCTATCGCGGCGACATCAAAAGAACCCTCGATGATCTCGGGAAGTTCCCATACTTCCTGGAAAATACCCACATAGAGATTGACGGCGTCACCTTCCTGGGATGCACACTCTGGACCGACTTTGAACTCGACGGCGATCCGGAACCGGCCATGGAGATTGCCGGACAGTTTATGAATGACTTTTCCGTGATTGCCCACGGTAACGAAGCGTTCACTCCCGCGATGTCTCGCGACCTGCACCAGCAGTCTGTGCAGTGGTTGACCGATCAGCTGTCGGCTGGGCCCGGCCCGTTTGTCGTCGTAACCCATCACGCCCCCTCGCGGCGGTCGATTTCCGAACGCCTCAAAGTGGAGCCGTACAGGCGGTTAAATCCCGCATTCGCTTCCAGCCTCGAACACCTGATGGATGAAAAGATCCCGCTGTGGATTCATGGACACATGCACAACTCGTCCCGATACCGCGTGGGCCCAACGGAAGTGATCTGTAACCCGCAGGGTTATCCCCATCAACTGAATCCGCAATTCGATCCACACCTGCTGGTTGAGGTCGCGTCGTAAGGGGCTGTGAATCACTGCATGAACCAACGACAGCCCCCAAGGGCCCACCGTCGCTAGGGCCGTATTCCTTGATTAATCGCTCGATTCAGGCGATAGGGTGTTTGTTTTTCCCCAAACCCTGAGGCACGGCATATGACCATTCAAGAACTGGGCAGTCTGGGCGAATTCGTGGCAGCCATCGCCACGGTGGTCACGCTGATATATCTCGCCATCCAGATTCGACACAACACGACGGTGACCCAGGAACAGAATATGCGTGATCTGCTCCGGCAGTACGATTTCTGCACACCGGTTGTCGAGAACCCGGGTCTGGCGCCGCTGCTCAGACGCGGCCTGCAGGACTTCGGCGGAATGAACAAGGACGAACAGGCCAGATTTCACTTTTTCTGGCACCCGGTTTTTCTGGAGCGGGAAGCCATGTGGCGGGCCCACCGTAAAGGCCTTTTGGGTGATCAGGATTTGTACAGTGCCAATATCCAGGCGCTGGTGGCGGTGATCACCACCGAAGGAGGCGCCCAGTGGTGGGATATGGAGCAGACCGTGCTGTCACCCGAATTCGTGGGTGCCATTGCTGCGGAAATGAGAGCCGGCGACGCGGCAAAACCCATCACCGAACTGTGGCATTTCCTGCAACCGGATCCGTCGGATTCCGGCAATGGTCACACTGCATCAGTCAGGGACGAGATATCCCGTGCCAGCAGCCAACGGCCATCAGATTGACGCCTCAGTATCGCGAGGTGCATTCCGCTTATGGATGAGGCTTCCGCCCCGGAGTTCGACGAAATCCTCGCGCGCTCCGATACCCGGGCAAACGCCAGCGGTCCAGAGACTTCGACTTCAGCTACCTCGTAGTCCACGGTCTCAGAATGCCCATCCAGGAATGCGGCCATTGCCCGTTCGAGGGCACTGACACCCACAATGGGTAGCGAACCTGGCGCCTTGACCATTACGTCAGGAGTGACGAGCGAGACCAGCGCGGCGACATTCCCATCTTCCATGGCCCGGTACCAGCATTCGAACAAGGTCCGGATCGCCAGATCGTCTTCCACTCTTCCTGCTCCATAGTGCCTTGAGCTGATGATTCTATAGCCAGTGAGCAGAAATGACCGTGTCACCGCAGATCCGGCACCCCCATCCAATCCGGATTCGGTGGGTTTGAGTTCGAAGCGTAAGGTGAGGTTTCACTGGCCGGCCATGACGATGACGACGATGGCGCCGATGGCTTAACCGGCTGTGATCAGGAGCCCCCGCTTCGACGGGGTTTTCTTTTGAACAGCAACGGTCTCAGCTCGGCTGGAGGTCCACGTCATCGACAATGCCGACAACCAGGGAACGCACCGGCGCGCTGGCGTCGCCGAGAATCTGTCGAGCCCCGTTACCCTCGTCCAGTATCAGGACTGTTTCGCCGTTGCCGGCACCGATGGCATCCAGGGCGATGATGTAGCCGCCGGTCGGGTTACCGGCATGGTCCAGCCGCTCGGCCAGCAGCAGCCTGCGGCCTTCCACGATGCCGTGATGGATGGTGGAAACGACGCTGCCCGTGATTCGCCCCAGGATCATCAGTCGGATTCCTGCGCGGGATCGAGCCGCACGTCGTCGACCAAGCCCACGATGGCATCGTCGACGGGAACAAACCAGGGCTCCAGCGTCAGCGCCGCCTCCCGGCTTGCCACCCAGTAAATCATCTGGCCCGGTCCGGCCATGCGGGTTCCGTCGGCGCATACCAGGGGTGTGCCTTTGGGCTCGCCGTCGCGGGTCAGGGGTTGAACCCAGAGCAGGGGCGTGGCGTTGAGCTCCTCCACCAGCACCGCGGGTACTACCGTCCCGATTACCCGTCCCAGGAGCATGCGACCTCCTCGGGATATTCCGCGCCGGACGGCTCGAACGGGGGGCACGGCCCGAACCTTGTGCCATGCTGTAGCACCTCGCGCAGATCAGTATCGAGCCTGGGCAGCAGCGCCTGGGCCCGCACCTGGTTGCCGGCCCGCTCGGCGCACACCGCCAGGGCCGTTTCCGCGTCCGTCAGGTCGCCGCTCATCAGCGCCAGGGCATGCCCGCCCAGGTCGTCACCCAGGCGTATCTCGCACAGGATGACCGCGGTGCTTTTGATGGCAGCGTCCACTGCCGCCAGCAGTGCCGGGGACGAGCGGGTTTCGAACACGGCCAGGGCGTCGCCGCTGGCCTCCCGCCGGGTGCCCAGTACGGCGTCGTGCAGGTGCGGGTGTACGTCCCCCAGGAATATCTCGCCGGTGAGGCAATGCTGCACATTGCCCTGCTTGACGCCGATGGAGTGCGCCTCTTCCGTGCTGGCCACGCTGCCGCCTACCAGGATGAGAAAACGCCCGGGATGAATCGAGCCACAGCGAAGCAGCGCAATGGGTGCCCGCTTGATCATCAGGTCGCTGGCCTGGATGCCGGCGGCGATATTGTCGAACTCCAGCAGTGCCAGGGCGCCGTGTCGTTTCTTTGGCATGGGGCTCAGACGATGCGGAAATGATCAACCAGGACACAGCGGCGCAGGCGGCTGAAAGCGACGGGACCGGTGAGTCCCTCACCGGTGGGGCTGGCAATGGTGAAGCTGCAGTGGCCCTCGCCACCCTCACCCAACCCGGAATAGAACGGCCCGTTCTTGGTAAAGATACTGGTGTTGATGGTCCGCGCCATCTTGCTCAGGGCCTCGATATCACGTGAGTACATACCGGCGGAATGCCCGTAGCCGTGCTCAGCCTGTTTGGCCAATGCGATGCCCCGGTCCACGTCGGGTACCGCCGTGACCGGCAATACCGGCATCATCTGTTCGGTCCATACCAGCGGGTGATCATTGGACACCCGCGCCACCAGCAGGGGTGGGTCACCCGGACAGGGAATGCCCGCTCTGGCCAGTATCTCCCCGGCGTTTTTGCCGATGAGGTCTTTTTCCACCACGGCAGACTGACCAGGGCCGCGATACTCCTTGAAGATGGTTTGCTCGACTTTTTTCAGCTCTCGCTCGTTCAGTATGTAGGCGCCGTGCTGATGCATGGCGCCGACAAGTTTGGAGACGATGCTTTCCACCGCGATGACTTCCTTTTCGTCGGTGCAGACGATGTTGTTGTCGAATGAAGCGCCGGCAACAATGCCGCGACCTGCCAGTTCCAGGTCAGCCGTTGTATCCACCACAACCGGTGGGTTCCCGGGGCCTGCGCATATGGCGCGTTTGCCGCTGGTCATGGCCTGGCGAACCACGCCGCTGCCGCCGGTGACTGCCAGGATGCGCACGCCTTTGTGGGTCATCAGCGCCTGGGCGGATTCGATGGTGGGCTGGGCCACGGCGGTGACCAGATTGCTGGGTCCACCGGCTTCGACTATGACCCGGTGCAGCAGCCGGATGTTTTTTGCTGAGCATTCCCTGGCGTTGGGATGGGTGTTGAAGACGATGCTGTTGCCCGCCGAAAGCATGGCGATGGTGTTGCAGATAATGGTGGAAGTCGGGTTGGTGGTGGGCGTAATGGCGCCAATGACGCCATAGGGCGCGTACTCGGTGAGCGTCAGGCCATTGTCCCCGGTCACCGCGTGGGGCGTCAGCACCTCAGGCCCCTGGGTTTTGCGGGTGACGAGGCGGTTCTTGATGGTCTTGTGTTCCACCCGTCCCAGCCCGGTTTCCCGTTGGGCAGCCCGGGCCAGGTCTTCGGCGTGGTCCAGCATGGAGTCGCGAATGGCCGCGATGATGTTTTTGCGGCTCTCCAGGGACATACCGTCGAACTCCTGGAACGCCGTGCGCGCGGCCGCAACCGCGTCATCAACGGTGGCGAAGATGCCTTCACCTAATGTGGCGGGTTGGGTTGTGGCCTGGGCGATTGGCTGGATGAGCGGCCGGGCCGAGGCGACGTTTGGGGAGGTTGCCGGTGCGCGGGAGACCGCGGGGGCCGGCCCACCCGTGAGGCGCTGGGCCAGTCGGCTGGCGATGAGGTCGACCTGCTGGTCGGAAAGAAGCGCGGCGCCCCCGTCCGGTCGGTTCATCAGTCAGACTCCCCCTTGCGGTATTTTTCCTGGCCGTCGATTTCCCAGCTGTCCACAATAGCCATGACCACCGCATCAACCGGCTTGTTGTCGGTGGCGGCGGTTTGCCGGGCCGAGGAGCCGCTGGCGAACAGCACCATTTCGCCAACACCTGCGCCCACCGCATCCACGGCCACCACGGATCCTCCGGCGGGTTTGTTATCGGGTCCCCATTCGCCCAGCATCAGGAAGCGGAACCCTTCCAGCTTCGCTTCCTTTTCGGTGGCGACCAGCGTACCCAGGACTTTTGCGAGTTTCACGACGGTTCCGCCCGAGCGGCCGTTACTTGTCGCCGGCGTCGCCGCCGCGACCCAGCGGTATCACCTCGTCCACGCCGGCGTGGGGACGGGCAATGACGTGCACGGCAACCACGTCGCCCACGCGGGCGCCGGCGGTGCGTCCCGCGTCACAGGCAGCCCGGACGGCGGCGACGTCACCGCGCACCACGGCGGTAGTGAATCCGCCGCCGGTCTTCTCATAACTCACCAATTCCACCCTGGCAGCTTTGACCATCGCATCGGCCGCCTCCACCATGGCCGGGAAACTCCGGCATTCAATCATTCCTAAAGCATCTGACATCGCTTTGCTCCTCGCGAATCGGGCGTACTGCCCGGGTTGTCAATTCAACTCGGTAACCGTTGATCAGGACCTAGCTTTTAGTGGTTTTGCCGGTCACCGCCTTGATGGCCTGGGAGGCCGCCTCCTGGGCAACCACCACGTCTTTCTCCTCTCCGCCGATATAGACGCGACCGAAACTGCCCACCGCCCGGACCTCCAGGATGTTGATATCCGCGGCCTTCTCGGCCTCGTTGGCAGCCAACGCCGCGTAGCCCGCCGGCTCCACTTCCAGCACAAACAGGGTCTGGCCCGCCAGGATCATGTTGCCGTGCCGAAAACGGTTGATGAGCATGGTCTGGGTGTCTTCCAGGTTTCGTACCACCTGGTTGGAGACCACACGGGGCTTGTGCCGGTCGGTTTCCTCAAGCTCGAGGGCATCGAGGATCGCCTGGCCCGCCTGCCTGACATCGGCCTGGCTGTCCGAGTGAATCTCCAGCATGCCGTAGTGTCGCTCCACGATCTGCATGCCCGGCGTCACGTCGGTGGATTTCAAAGCCACGTCGGTGATGTGGTTGATGGCCATGCCGGGGGCGATTTCAACGAACAGGCTGGCCTGCCCCACCTTGGGCAGATAACCCTTGGAGATCGTTGCCTGGAACGAGGCGAACTGGGGTTGCAGGGAGTCCAGGAAAACGTAGGTTCTCAGATCGACCATGGTTCAGCTCCTCAGGCGCTCACACTGGTTTGTATTGCTTCCTGCACGATGCCGATACTGGCGCTCGCGCCCAGGCGGGTTGCTCCCGCCTCGATCATCGCTTTGGCATCGCTGTAAGAGCTGATGCCGCCCGAGGCTTTGACCTCCATGCCGGCACCGCGAACCACTTCGGCCATCAGCGCCACGTCGCTCACGGTTGCCCCACCCGTTGAAAAGCCGGTGGATGTCTTGACGAAGTGGGCGCGCGCCTGCTTTGCCAGTTCCGATGCCCGGCGCTTCTCATCGTCGGTCAGCAGGGCCGTCTCCAGGATGACCTTGCAGACGGCGTTGCCGTCGACGCAGTCTTCCACCACGGCCCGGATATCTTTCAGCACCAGCGCGTCGTTGCCGCTCTTCAGGGCGCCGATGTTGATCACCATGTCGATCTCGCGGGCGCCGTTGCGAATGGCGCGGCGCGCCTCCATGGCTTTGATCTCAGGTTCATTGGCACCCAGGGGAAATCCAACGACGGTGCAGGTAAGCACGTCGGTGCCGCGCAGAAGTTCAGACGCCAGCCGCACCCAGGTCGGATTCACACAAACCGAGCGGAAGTTGTACTCCCGGGCCTCGGCACAGAGGTTGCGGATCTGCTCTTCGGTGGCCTGGGGCTTCAGGATGGTGTGGTCGATATAGCGGGCAAGGTCTCCGGGGATGTCCCCGGGCCTCTCGGCCGGTGAGACCGTTGTCAGTCCAGTGGCGCCAAGGCGGACAAACTCCCGTGCCGCCTCGGGGTCGTCACCGATGCGGGGAGCCGAGGTCGGGCCGCTGGCCAGCGGTCCGATGATCTGCTCGAGACGGGTGACCACCCGGTCAATATCCTGCTCGGTCCACTCCAGTTCACCGGGCACCGCCGCCATCGGCCGTGCAGGCGCTCCGGAGGCAGCAAACCCGGAGTCCGAAAACATCGCAACGCGCTGGCGATGGCGGGGTTCAGTGCAGTCCGTGGCCAGCCACAGGTCAACAATCTGCTTTGCCAGGCCGGCGCCAATCAGTCCAGCGCCCAGGGTCAGTACGTTGGCATCGTTATGTTCCCGGCTGTTGCGGGCACTGGACAGGTCGTAGGCCAGGGCCGCCCGAACGCCGGGGACCTTGTTGGCGACCATACAGGATCCGATACCCGCGCCATCGATCATAATGCCAAGGTCGGCACTGCCCCGTGACACGGCGTCGGCCACCGCCCGGGCAAACACCGGATAATCCACTGCTTTGTTTGATGAAGTACCAAGGTCTTCAACAGCGTGTCCAGCGCTCCGAAGGTGTCCGGCGAGCGCGTTCTTCAGTTCAAATCCGCCGTGATCGGCGCCGATGGCAATGCGTTTCATGCCCACACCGCCGAATCGTCCGGCCGCTCAACACGGGCAACGGGCCGTTTGGTGCTGGTTCCGGCCTCCAGGACCTTCTGTAACTTCATAACGTAAAGCCTAAGGCGCTCCAGCCCCAAATCCGTGATCCGGAACTCGGTCAGAGAGCGCTTACCTTTCTTCACCTTGTTGATACTGATATAGCCTGCATCGGCCAACTTGCGGGTCTGCACGTGCAAATTGCCGTCAGACAAGCTAGTTGCCGCCTTCATCTCAGAAAACGAGACCGGTTGCCCCGGAACCAGGGTCGCCAGGATGCCCAGGCGACAGGGAGCGCTGATAATCTCGTCGAATTTAAGATTCAAAGCCACAATTAACTTTATGATGCAAAGTATATTGACGAAACAGTACCAGTCTGTCAAGAAAAGACAGCGGCTGCTTTGTATTTACTTTATGGTATGAAGTAAAAAGCTGTCCAGGCTCAATGCCTTACCGTTGAATCGGCTCAAACCCGTCGGCGAACAGCACCCCACCATGACGTGACCGCCGAGGTTGGGGCGTCAGCTCCAGGATTGGTCCCGGTGGCGATTCGACACCCCCATGACTGAAGGCCGTGACCCGGTAGCGAAGCGAGCGGCTGGAATCCACGCTGAAATCGTAGTAGCCCGAGGTAAAGCTGCTGCCCACCGGCACCAGGTCGGCGCCATCCTCTCCGCGATAGATGCGATAGCCCACTACCCTCGGATCATCCGCGTCATCCCAGTCCAGCAGCACACCGTCAGCGGTGGGGCTGGTCATGGCGCTGGTGATGACGGACACGGGCAGCGCGCCGACCACGGCGGATGCCACGTTATTGGCGCCGTTGGCGTCGTTGAGCTCGGCACGGTTGTCCAGCTGTACAAACAGCCGCCGGGTGTCGTCAACGCTGGCGCCCTCGGGGAAGCCGGCGTATGCGGTAATGGTGGTGCCGCCCGGTCCGGGGTCAGAGAAATCTCCGTACCAGACCGGCAGACCGGCGTCGCCGGGGCCGTCCCAGGCAAACACCAGGCCCACGGTCCCTTCAAATGGGGCGCCACGGTTGGCCACAGTCAGCACCATTTCCACGTTGTTGAGCAATGATTCGGGGGCTGCCGTGACGGTGAGTTCCCGTACCGCCAGATCGGGCAGCGCCGCAATCCGCACCAGGCTGGGCCCGGTGCCGTTGCCCAGCCGTTGGGCAATTCCCCGGGTGGGCACCGGCTGGCGCTTCAGACTCCTGGTTTGGGCCAGCACCTTGGCCTGGATATCCGCCACCGGAGTACTGCTGGCAATGAACTCGCCCAGGAAGGGATCGAAGGCCAGGTCCGGCATGCCGTGCACGCCGGAGTCGTCGGTCAGCGGGTCCAGCAGGGCGGCGCCGGTTTCCAGGTCCACGCTCACCATGGCCATGTCGCCGGTGCCGAGGGTGGCGCCAAGGCTGTCCTCTGCCCGTACCAGCGGTTCGTTGGTCAGGCTGCCGTAACCCAGATGACGAAACCCGACCACCGCCAGGTCCGCAGGCGTGATCTCCAGCTGGGGCCGCTCCGCCCAGATTCTTCGGTCAAAGGCATCCAGTAGCTCGGTCTCCGCCCAGACACAGGGAATACTTGAGCAGTCGCCAACGGCCAGGTGCAGGCTGCGGCGATTCCCAAGGAAAGCGCCCGGATCCTGAGCCACGCTGTAGGCCACCACCAGGCGGCCCAGGGAGTCGCCTCGCAGCGATGGCGAGGCCAGGCCATTGGATATCCCGGTCGGTACCGTGCCCTGGCTTTCGGAGTTGATGAACCGGTAGGCCAACTCCCGCTGGTTCAGGTCTGCCAGGGAACGGGTGGGATTGCGTACCCAGACCGCCACCGGCTGGCCCTGGACGTAGGTCACCGCCGGCTGCACTTCCTTGGCCAGGCTGGTGGGGTCGAGGCGGGCCGGCGGCGTCCAGGCTGCGCCGTCGAAACGGGTATAGAACACCCGTTGATCACCGCTCAGCTTGGCGTCTGACGCAATATCGCGGGTAAACACGGCCATCACCTCCCCGGCGGCGGGACAGGCGCTGCTCCGGGTCTCTTCCCCGGGACAGCTGGCAAGCTGAACCCCGCCCTCGCCAAAGCCCGGTGGGGTCAGCGTCATGGGTTCGGTCCAGCTGCCGTTTTCATACACGGCGTAGCGCAGGTGCTGCTGGGACACCACCGGTTCCCAGTCGTCCGGCATGGCGCCATTGTTGATGCGGTTTGCGGCCTCCAACTGCACCCGCAGCGTGTCGAAGCTCTGGCTGTCCAGGGCGCTCTGGGCCCAGACCATCACCGCCCGGCTCCGGGAAATCCACTCCACGGTCAGGTCCGTGACCCCCCGGGCTAGTTGTGCGTTGATCTCGGCCGCGGTCTCCACCAGCCCGGCATTGGCCACCTCCATCTGAATGGCGCCGCTGGCGTCTGTCCAGACCCGGGCCGAGCGGCCGCGCCCGTTGGTGGCCAGGGCGCTGCGGCCCTGGGGTGTGGTACGTGTAGTCTCACCTTTGGCGGCATCCGGGATGTTGGGTTCCGGCTCAATCCGGCATTGCGAGTTGCCGGAGGTGGTGGACTCGTTGATCAGGTTGCGCACGCCGGAACTGCTCAGGCACAGCGGGCAGATGCCCACGGAAATCTCGTAGCGGGCTTTCAGGATGAAATTGAACAGCTCACTGCTGGTGGCGGTGCCGCCGTTCTGACAGGCCACCAGGGCCACGGTGATTTGTGGAATCGCGTCCACGTCGATGTCTACGATGTCAAACAGAATCGAGGCATCGATAAAGATATCCAGAGCCGCGGTGACACTTGGGCTGGCCACCATGCGGGTGATGAGGCGGTCGGCCTGTTTCACTATCTCGCCGAAAGACTCAAAAAACACCTTGAACCAGAAATCGGCCCCCACGGTCGCTTCCGCGATGGGCCACAGGTCCCAGCCGTAGCGAAACAGCGGGATTTTGCCGCTGTCCAGGATTTCTTGCTTTTTGACCTCGAAATCATTGAGCACATTCCCGTCTTTGGCGGTGTCTCCGTTGATGTTCAGAGGGCTTTGGGGCACCTCTTCAGTCTCAGCACTCAGCGCCAGGTTGGCACTCTGCGGAATTCGGACGATTTCGGAGAAATTGCCAGGGGTCAGCGTCTCGTAACGCCAGGCGTCGTTCTGGGTGTCGTTGTCCAGGGTTCCCACGTCGTAGTTGGGGTCCGGGGTTTCCGAGATGCTGGTCATGGCCGGCGGCTCCATGGCGCTGAGGGTCACTTCCTCGGGGGACCATTCAATGCGGCGGCTTCCCAGGGTCTCGTCATTCAGCCACTTCGGCCCCTCCACTACCTCGAACTGAAAGATCTTGGCAAAAGTCGGGCCACCATTGCCGACCTGGCCCGTGAGCTTGCCCTCGTAGGTGCCCGCCGCCAGCATGTGGCCATCCGGGAGGTCCAGTCCATAGCTGATGCCGTCCGGGCTGCAGCCCGGATCGGGTGAGGTCAGCTGCAACTGGCGGTCTACCCGGTATCCCGGACCTGTCAGAGCAAGGTTCAGGGACTCAAGCTGGCCAAACAGAAAAGCGTCGTAGTACTGCTCAATGCGGGCCGGCCGAATGATGTCCAGGTCCACGCCCACCGGTTCTCCAACCCGGGTCAGCGTCTTAAAAATCGGCGTCTTTCGTTCATCCGGCAGCGTGTACTTGATCAGCCCGGGCATCTGCGGATCTTCCGGAAACTGGATCTCATCGTCGGTGATGCTCACCGGTGCCAGTGCGAACTTGAGCTCCCCTGGGAGCACTTCGGGATAGCCGAAGGCAGGGGGATTCGCGTTATTCCCTGACGCCTCCAGCAGTTCGAGGCTGGGCGCACCTTCATAGAATCGGCCCCATGCGGCGTCGTAAAACAGGTCGTAAAAAAGGCCGGTGGGTGAGCCGTCTACAACCACGCCGTAGCTCTGGGGCGGATCCGTGCCTTCCAGGAACAGGGCATTCATCTTGATCCGCATGGGATAGTACCGGGGGAAACGGGGGACATTGGTGTTGATGTCAAGCCCGGCCAGGAGACCACTGGTTTTCAGCGCCAGCGTCAGCGCCGCACGGTTGATGGTGATGGTGAACACGCCGTTTTCGTCGGTGAATCCGCGATTCAGACCGGTGGGGCAGGTATTGAGTGGTCCCAGCTCAATCTCGAAATCCAGGTCCTGGATCCAGGAAAACTGGTTGTCCGTGGAAAACACCGCGCCACCCGCGCTGTCCGGTTGGTCCTCGCATACTGGGAGCCCGCACTCCGGGTCCACCAGGGGCGCCTCCTCCAGGCCCACCAATGCACCCTCCAGGGGGATGTCGAAAAGGTCGGTCAGCTTGATATCAAAGCTGACGATCTCGGGCAGGTCCGACGCCGGCGCCACGTAGCTGCCGTCGGCGGTTCCCAACAGAAACACCCCGCGACGCTCAGGCGTGGCGTAGGCCAGTCCCAGGTCAGTAACCCCGGGATCCGCCGACGGCGGCACGGTGCCGCCGTACAGCAGGCTGGCGGTGGAGATTTCTGCGCTGAAGTCGCCGTTGGGGTCCACCACCACGGATCCCGAATCCACCGGCACCATGACGCAATCGTCCGCCTGTTGCCCCGGCCGTAATCCCACTGGCGCCGGAAACACCGATCCGTCGCCGCAGTACTTCATCACCAGCGAGTATTTGGCCTCGGGATCGTTCAGCACCTGGCTCGGGAGGATCAGGCGGCCGGTGACCGTGCTGGTCTGATCCGGACGCACGGTTTCCGAGGGCAGGTTCACCGACTCCGCCCTGGGCTCGTAGCGGGCATTATTGTCTTCCTCGATCTGGAACGGCGTGCTGGCGCTGCCCACCAGCAGCCGGCCCACCCGGTTCAGCAGGACGATGGGCGGATCCCGGTCTCGCGGTGCAGGCACCAGGAAATCACCACTCACGGTTTCTCCTGCCGGTACCGGGCCGAACAACCGGTGGGTGCCCAATCTCAACTCCAGGGTCCCTGGCAACAGGCCGGTGGCGGTGAACTGTACCCGGTCGCCGGGGCTGCCGGAGGCCTGGTTCAGCGAAATTGCCGGCTGTGACCGAACGGCGATCGGTTGGGAGACCACCAGGTTGCGGGCCGCCAGGATGTCCAGCATATAGCTGCCTGGGGCCACATCCGGAACCGTGGCCTCGAGCAGAAAACTACCCGTGCGGTCGGCTGTGGCATCCCCCAGCACCATGGCACCCCCGCCGGTGTTCAGCTCCACTGAATAAACCTGGCCCGGCGAAAGTCCACCAGCGTCCACCAGAAAAAAGGACTCAGCCGCCGGCGACGGCGGGGTTAACAGGACCTGCTGGGCGAACGGCGCACCGGCGCACAGCAACAAAAAGAACGTCAGGACAGATCGCATGAGGCAGAGATCTCCGGCTGATGGAAGTTATCTCTGGTAAAGGCCGGAATCTCGCTGGACCGCACACGCCTGTGCGATTTCTCCTTTTTCCGACATTTGCACCAATAGCGACGAGGAA
>JAAUYH010156120.1_pt1 | contig 25912 bp, 21 predicted proteins | sample 7278061 | NCBI WGS metagenome assembly JAAUYH01 (sample SAMN14350203, study PRJNA611818) | marine sediment metagenome | isolation source: surface marine sediment (0.6m) | place: French Polynesia: Moorea | collected 2018-08
ATTCTAATTCCGAGAAGGGAGCTTCTTCTAACATCATCTCCGGCATCTCTTCAGCAGCTTCTTCTAACACCATCTCGGGCATTTCTTCAGGAGCTTCTTCTAACACCATCTCGGGCATTTCTTCAGGAGTTTCCTCTAACACCATCTCGGGCATTTCTTCAGGAGTTTCCTCTAACACCATCTCGGGCATCTCTTCGGGAGTTTCCTCTGCCATCATCTCGGGCATCTCTTCGGGAGCTTCCTCTGTCATCTCGGGCATTTCTGCGGCAGTTTCTAGGGATTCTAATTCCGAGAAGGGAGTTTCCTCTGCCATCATCTCGGGCATTTCTGCGGCAGTTTCTAGGGATTCTAATTCCGAGAAGGGAGCTTCTTCTAACATCATCTCGGGCATTTCTTCAGGAGTTTCCTCTGCCATCATCTCGGGCATTTCTCCGGCAGTTTCTAGGGATTCTAGTTCCGAGAAGGGAGCTTCCTCTGTGATCATCTCCAGCATCTCTTCAGGAGCTTCCTCTGCCATCATCTCCGGCATCTCTTCGGATTCATTTGAATCTGCTTTTATTTGCGATACTTCATCTTTGTCTGAAGATTCAATAGGATCATGAATTTTTTTTGATGGCTCTTCTGCAAAATTTAATAGATCAATTGATTCTTGTTGCGCTGTTTGTTGAGATAAATCTTCAGTTGTAGTTTGTAAATTATCATTTGCCGATTCGAGTTCTGGCTTTTCTTGAAGTTCGTTAATGGAATTGTCTTTTTCTGATAACTTATTTTCATCTTTATCAGCAATAACAGTTCCTGCTAAAGCGCTAACTCCACCAATAATTCCACCAATAGCTAAAGCTTTCGGAAGTCGGCTATCGTCTTTAATGAATAGCATTGCACCACCAAAACTGACTACACCCAAAGCCAAAGAACTGAGCAATATTTTATTAAAAACTTTAGATCTGTTCATTTTATTGATTTAATATATTGAATTGAACTTTAGAAAAATAAACTATTCTGTGCAGCAGCTTGTAAATGCTAAACAAATATGTAGCAAATCCTAAAGCTAACTACTCAAAGAATTCCCAATTCAAAATTCAAAATTAACAATTAGTACTATCAGTACGGATAAATACTAATTCATTTTAATGCTATTTCTGCTTGAAGATAGTTAATAAACTGTCTAGCAGTGCGTCCAGACCTTCCATTATGGCGAGTTGCCCATTGTTTGGCTCGAAAGTCTAATTCTTCTTTGGCGATCGCAATTCCTGTTCTTTGGGATAAATGATGAATAATTTTGAGATAGGTATCTTGATTAATCGGCTCAAAGGTTAGAGTCAAACCAAAGCGATCGCTGAAAGATAATTTTTCTTGTACTGTATCCCAATTATGGATCTCATCGCTATCTTGAGGACGCGGACGATCAGCAAAGAATTCTCTGATTAGATGTCTGCGGTTGCTGGTAGCATAAACCACCGTGTTATTTGCTTTAGCAGTAACATTGCCTTCGAGAACTACTTTTAAGGCTTTGAAGGCATCATCGTCTTCTTCAAAAGAGAGATCGTCAACGAAGATGATAAATTTTTGGGGTATGTCTCTAATTTGGGCAACTATTTGCGGGAGATGCTGTAATTGAGATTTAGTGACTTCAATCAATCGTAATCCGCGATCGCTGTATTTAGATAAGAGTGCTTTAACTAAAGATGATTTTCCTGACCCTCGGCTACCATAGAGCAAAACGTTTAATGCCGAATATCCAGCCAGGAGAAATTCTGTGTTTTTGATAATGGCTTCCTTTTGGGATTCGTAACCAACTATTTCTTCTAAGGTAATGGGATCAGGACAAGCAATACCTCGTAATTGTTCATTTTGCCAAGTTAGAGCACGATAACGAGCAAAAATTCCTGTGCCATTTTTGCGGTAATGAATAGCTAATTCTTTTAAGGCTTCACTCCACTTTTCTTGCTGATGAAGAAAGCAGGGAATAGAGTTTGTTTGCTGCCAGGGAATTATCGTATCAGGATATTGAGATGACTTTTGGACTGATTTAACAATCTGTTCAGTATGACATTGGTAAATGCGCTGGAGGATTGTTAGATCATGTTTAGCCGCTTCAATAAGAGAAGGCGAGATTTCTTTTAGCGAGAGAGTTTGAATTCGTTGGCTAAAAGGATTATCGTCTAGTAATATTTGTTGAATTAGATAATCTTGCCAAGAAAGATTAATCTCAGCTAGAGCTTTAAACCAATTGCTATAGGCTTGTAAACAAGTAATAGAAGTCGGTCGATTAATATTGGTTTCGCTACTGAATGTGTATAGGTTGTTGAGAAGATTGATATAGGCTTCGCCGACAGAGTTTTGCAGCACCGACTGATAAACTAGCAGGGAAGCTGTTTGTTGTAGCAAAAATTTACTATCGGCAAATAATTTAGTCACCTTCTTTAGTTTTTAATTGACAAAGTTTTAACTAGAACTAACAAGCTATTGGCTATTAGCCGTTAGATAACTCTTAGTATATTAAAAAACCATACCTGTAAGATAAATGTGTTGTTTTCAGCGCCTTTGCCAATAGAACAGCTGATACCTATTCGCGAAGTGATTTTAAGGTAATATATTCAAATGTTCTATAGCCTTCAAAAAACGTGTCTGAAAGACTCCTGAGGAATAAATCGTTTACCCACGCTCTGTCTCAGCTCAAAAAGCACTTGCCTTACAGTTATTGTTTGGGTTTATTTTTGTTTGGGCTGCTTCTTAGTCTATTTCTTAATTTGGGAACGGTCTACGCTCAGTCAACAGGGGAGGTCGAAACCTTAACAGGATATCTTGAGCCACAAAATGCCAAGGTTTATACCCTTGCTAATCTCAAGGCAGGAGATACCGTGTATGCTTATATTAAAGGTATATCAGGGAATTTAGATCCAGCATTTGGTTTTGCTAGGCAACGTTCAGATTGGTCAGCAATCTTGGGAGAGGATCTGACACAGAAGATAGATCAAGCTATTGCCGATAAACAAGATCCTCTGGTTTTGATAACCGAATTGGCGGATGAACTTTTTTTAGTCTGGGATGATGACAGTGGTGAAGGTTATGCTGCTGCTCTGGAGTTTCAAGTTCCTGAGAGTGGAAACTATCAATTAGTAATTTATAGCTCGCCTGGTACGAAATCATTGGGAGAATATCAATTACAGGTAGGGATCAACGAACCAAAAGTTCTAACAGGAGAAGCTAAGTCCACTGGGGCTCAAATTCTTGAGCTTGAGGGAATCATTTCTCCTGAATCAAGAATTGCTGTAGAAAACTTCACGGGTTCCCTGACCCCAGAAGTGCCATCGACTTCATTCAAGCTCAAAAACTTCAATGCGGGCGATATCCTCTATGTTTGGGTTGAAGCCATCTCTGGTGATCTCAAGCCGATTGTCGAACTTCGAGATTATGGCGACAAATTATTACGCACGGAAAACTTTTCAGGAGAGAAAACTCAAGCATCATTTAGCTATAAGTTTCAAGATAGTAATAACAAAGATTTTAGTTTAAACCTTCGCAGTAATATTGAAAATGATACCCCTGCTACAGGTGAGTACCGACTTTTGATCGGTGTCAATGAGCCTAAGGTCTTAACGGGTAATGCAGAACCAACGGGCTCCCCCATCGTGCAACAATCCACCCCAGTCCAGATAGGGTTAAGGCTACAACAAATTACTGGCATTAATCAAAAGGAGGAAAATTTTGGGATTGTTGCTAGTTTAAGAATGGAGTACTTAGATTCTGCTTTGTCCTTTAGCCCTGATACTTGCCAATGCAGTTTCAAGCTTTTTCGAGAAGATAAATTTGCTAACTTTATCACAGAAAACGGATTAAGTTTTCCCGCCTTTACCCTGCCTAATCAGCAAGGCAAAAGGTTTTCCCAAAACAAAATTGTAGTTGTTTTACCCAATGGCAGACTAATTTATTTTGAGCGTTTTACCGCCACTTTACAGGCACCAGATTTTGACTTTAAACGTTATCCTCTGGATGAACAGGACTTTTTTATTCATATTGATTCGATTCTGCCGCAAGAAGAATATGTTTTTCAAGAATTAGAAGGCTTTACGGAGATTGGAGAACAACTCGGAGAAGAAGAGTGGATTGTCACTGCATTTGATACTAAGATTACAGATCAAGATCTTACTACGGGAGAAACTAGCGATCGCTTCTCCTTCCATTTTCAGGCTAAACGACACCTCAACTACTATATATTACGATTGTTTATTCCCATTCTTGTCATTATTATTGTTTCTTGGCTGCCATTTTTCTTGCGAGATTATGGTAAAAGAGTGGATATTGCCAGTGGCAACTTACTGCTGTTTATTGCATTTAACTTCACACTGTCCGATGATTTACCTCGGTTAGGCTATGTAACTTTTCTCGACAAAATTTTGATTTGCATGTTTCTAATAAGTGGACTCTTGGTATCACTAAATGTTTACCTAAGACGCTTAGAGATCGCAGGCAAAAAAGATAAAGCAGCAAAAATCGATCAATTCACAATCTGGGGCTATCCTATGCTGTATTTGGCTACATTTTCTTTGATTTCATTTATGATTGCTTGAGGAATCTAAATTGTCTGATTCCCCAAAAGATTAAATTACTATCGATCGCGATTGGTTTCTGGGATCGTAAATATTGAGAGAGAAATTCCCCATCGCCTCCAGTGATAATGATTGAAGAATTAGGATATTGTTCTTGCCAATGATCGATAAAACTCTGAATTCCTGAAATAATAGTATATATGACCCCACTAGCGATCGCGTCTGGAGTGTTATTCGCCCAACGAGGGGGTAAAGTTTGAGGTAAAGTTATTTCTGGTAGGGCGGCAGTGTGCAGATTCAGCGATCGCAGTTGGGTACGGATACCTGGTAAGATTGCCCCACCGACTAAAGTTTGCTTTCCATCGACTCCTGTCATGGTTAAAGCCGTCCCGCCATCGATGACTAAGCAGGGATAGCCATAGGTTTCTCCTGCTCCCCAAACAGCTAAAGCGCGATCAATTCCTAGAGTAGGATAAATATTGTGTAAAGGAAGATCTTGGAGGGTAATTTGTCTAAGATGTTGATAGTTTTGCCATAATGCAGTTTGAGTAGCAACTACAGAAGCCAGATAGATAGGTAAGCTGTAAGTCGGGATTGCTCGAAGTTGAGGGGAAAAAATTTCTGGGGGTAATTGGTGTTTGTCAACAGGAGTGGATAAATGAATGTGATTCCAGGCTGTGACTAAAGTATGATCTTGAAACCAAGCCCAATGCGCTCGGGAATTACCAATTACTAATGCTAACCAATGATCCATCTTGTGACTGTATGTTGATGCTTCTTATTTATAACTCCTGAATCCTATTTCCTGAATCAGCGAATTTCTTCCTAATATTAATTTATGACAGAATATCAACAGAGAGAAACATTTATCCCTTGTAGTCGCCAAGAAATTATCGATCTTTGTTTAGCAGAAGGCAAATTAAATGAACTAGAAGCATCTCAGTTCCGTGATTTCTGCGAAATTTTAATTGCCTATTTTCATTTTAAGTTTCATCGTTATCTAGAGAATATTAAAGCTAATTTTGCTCCTTTTAATCCTGAAACAAACCAGGATATTAATACCAGTATCTCTCAAGAGAGAACTATGGAGCAAGCTTTAATTGATAATTTTGTTGAAGTTCTAGAAAAAGCTAACTATACATATTTATCCAAGCCTAGATTAGTCAAAGCTTTTACTGAGAAGTCTTTGTTTGATCTTAAAACTGCTGTTGATTTTAGTGACTTTGAAAGGGTTTTTTGTTATGCTCGCGGAGATATCCATCAAAATACATTAGTAAAAAAATGGTGGAGAAAAATCAATAAGCAAGTAGATATTTTCGAGCAAGTTATTTTGCTAATCAGATTTAAAGATGAAAAGCATTTTGCTAATAAATCATTAAAGATTGAAAATTTAAAATTTAAGCCAGGGAAAATTTATTTATATCTATATAAAAATCTCTCTAAGGCAGATATTGAATTTATTTTTCCTAATGTAAAAATGAGCATGACCTGGAAGGATCGGATCTTATTTGGTGTTCCTGCGATCGGAGCTGGTATTGCTTTAATCATCAAAATATTACCGCAACTGCTATTAATTGTTGGGGTTATTGTTTATGTGACTTTAGGGCAGCAACCCATAGAAGAAATCAGAGTTAAGGATGATGAGGTTAGAAATATTACTCCATTACTGATAACAATGTTTTCTTTGGTCATTACTTTGGGAGGATTTGCTTTTAAACAATATACAACTTATAAGAGTAAACAAATTAAGTTTCAGAAAACTGTAACTGAGACGCTCTTTTTTCGGAACATGGCAAGTAATACGGGAGTGTTTCAATATTTAATTGATACTGCAGAAGAAGAAGAATGCAAAGAAATTATTTTGGTTTATTATCATTTAATGACTTCTAAAAAATTATTAAATCCTCGTCAATTAGATGAACTTATTGAAATCTGGATGGAAGAGAAACTAGGGAAAAAAGTTAACTTTGATATTGAAAATACTTTACAAAGTCTAGAAGCGATCCAAGGAAAATTGGGGACAGAATCAGAATTAATTTCTTTATTAAAACGCGATCGCGATAACAACTGTCGCGTACTTCCTTTAGAGCAAGCTAAACAAATAATTGATAATGTTTGGGATAATGCATTTCAATATAATTCAATATAATTAATTTGATTAAAATTCTTGTTTTAAACCGCGTCCACATTCAAAACTGGAGTTTTAAAATAAAAAGATAGATCCCGTAAAACCTTAATCAAGAGCAATCATTAATTGATCGGGATAGGGAAGCAAAAGAGAGATCCCGAAGATAGGGTAGTGGACGTGGGCGTAAATACAACACCCATTCAAAAAGCTTGAAACCTTTGTGGTAAAAGACTTTTGAACTTTGAATTTTGAATTTTGAATTCCGCGCAGCGGTAGTAGTGTGCGAAGACAAAGGGGAAAATGAGAAAACAAACAACTTAACTCCCCCCCCACCCTTCCTTGTCCACCCCCTTTCCCCAAACTCTCTAACTTCTTCCCACACTCCCCCCTCTCACCTAACTAGTAATTTATAAATATTGAATCGACGCTCTAGATGGCGATCTCAATCTCGGCCAAACTGCGATCACTTTAACTTTAATCAAGGCTTTGACAGAGATGATTGTGACAATTTAGTCTAGTTTTAACAAAGTATAACGCTGTAAATCCTCACGATTCCAGCAGGAGAGTCCTGCCTGTTGGCCTACAGTTTCCACAACTATGATCGCATCGGGCTCTTCAAAAGTAATATGTCCTGTATTGCCTATTTTTCTTAGCTCTTCGAGGAGAACTTTATCTAAAAAACCTTCTTCTTCTACACTAGAAATCCTACCCTTGAAGCCACGGCGATGCATCCGCACGTGAAAGCTTTTGTCCACTAACTGAGGCAGCCAGTATAAAATAGCTTCTTGTGCCTTAATCTCAAATTCTTCTGGTGATTGAAAAGAAAAAGTTGAGGTAACTGGTACGATTCGAGATATGAGTTTCAGTAAGCCAGGATCTTCTGAGACCCAGACATTAAGGGTTTCTAGAAAGCGAGTAATATTGCTCACTTCCATAACTAAAACATTTAAAAATTCGGTAGTGTAAACTGCTCCCAATCCTTGAAGTAGTTTAAAAGCTCGTCTGAAGCCATGTTCGTGTAGATTAACGACTACATTCCAGTGAAACATTTTGTTACTCCTAAATCTTACTTATGCTTTGCTTAAGGAGATTTCTGGTGAAGAACATACCATTAGGTTTTATTTCCAGTGTCACAGGAAAAACGCAGTAGCAAATAAATCTCAACGCTTTGAGCCTCGATCCAACAACTGTCCAAAATATCGTTTGTGGTTTAAAGTCATCCATGATACTGTGCGATCTCCGTTCTTGAAAACCACAGAGTTGGCTAAACCTAGTGTATGAGATAAATTTGTCAAAAGTCGAGCAAATTTTTGCCATTCTTCTTTGCTGGTTTTCAACTCTTGAGGACAAGAAGTAAAATCTAGGCATAGAACAGTAGAAAGACCGTTAAGTTCGCGGAATATTTGGCATTCTGAGCTAAGGAACGGTGCCCAATCCCGAAAGCGCTTAATCGCCTCTATTTCCAAGTCAAGACTTGTACAGTTGAGTGGTGAGTTTTTAGATTCCATAATCACCTACCTCCCCTTAATAACAGCTATTCCTATCTCTATTGTAGGCAGTGGTGAATTATTTTTGAGATTGCAGACATATCTTTTGAGGTAATGACTTGAGTGCGGGGCACTTCAAAATAAAACAGATAACTCTTTGCAGAAAAGTACTAAGTCTAGAAAAGTCCCCCTCTTCGCGCGCCGCTCTCTTGGTCAGCTCATACCTTTAGTGATGGCAGCAATAGCTAAGGAGATTGTGGCGGAAACAGTTTTTTAATAGAGTCGAACCGAAATCCTGGTGCTGTGTAATTTTCTGGAAGATAATTAGCTGGAATGGTTGTTTGATGACCATCTCGCATTGCCGAATAGTGAGGAGAAAGAATCTCAATATCTGATTCATTACATTTGTCTTGAATGTTTTGGTGAAGTTGTGAGTAAATCGAACCCATATTTTCTGGTTCCATCGTATAAGCTTTCAGAGTGTAACTAACATAAAAGTCATCTAAACTAGTTTGCCAAACAAAAGGTTCTGGATCGTTGACTATTCCTTCAGTTGATTTAGCTGCATCGATTAATACGTGATGGACTTTACGCCAAGGAACATCGTAACCAAGAGTAATCGTGGTTTTCACAATTAAAGGCTTATTACTATCTCGAATTACTGACGAATAGTTAATAATATCAGACACGAATAAACTAGCATTAGGAATCGTAATAACTTCATTGTCTGGTGTCATAATTCTTGTAGAGAGAATAGTCTTTTCAACAACTCTACCAGTTTGTCCATTAGCTTGAATAACATCTCCTAATTGAAAAGCTCGGGTATAAATAAGAAAAATACCACTCACGAAATTACCAATGACAGTAGTAGATCCTAGAGTAATTAAAGCCCCGACAAAAACAGATACTCCCTGAAAACCAGGAGAATCAGAAGCTGGTAAATAAGGAAAGATGAGAATACCTGCCAGGGCAATTATCAAAAACTGTACAATATTGGAAGTAGGTTCTGCCCATTCTGCATAAAAACCACTCATTTGAATTCTGCCTCTTTTAATAGCATTGAAAAAAAATCTTGAGAAGCGAATTGAATAATAAGCAAGAAAAGCAATTAAAGCAATAATTATTACATTTGGTAAGTAACCGATTAATCCTCCAAAAATTAAATTCACTGAATTCCAAAATGTATCCAGAATTTTTATTCCTATAGGCTTAGTCCAAGGGAAAGAACTTAGTAAGAAAGGAATATAAAGATATAGGATAAATAAAATTAAGAAAAAGCGAATTATATTAAATATTGCGCCGATAGAAGTATTGATTTGGCTACTGGAGAGAAATTGTAAGCCCTGAATATCTACCGAACTTATACGCGACTGTTGCCAATTCCTGATGCGTGCAAAAAATGATGGTAAAAGACGATTTAAGGTAAATATTAAAAAAGCTGCACCAATGGTAGCCCCAAAAGCTTTTATTATGCTCTTGATAAGGGACTCCTGAGTCCTAGCTTCTCGATATTGGCTGATTGCTTCTTTAATTTGTGTTAGTCGTTCTTCCCCCAATTCTGAAAGAGTCATTTTTGCTGCTTGAGCATCCGCTTGGCCGAATCCAGTGATTAGAATGTCACCGGCTTGAATGACCTGTAATCCTTCTAGATCATCTAGTCTTAGGGATTCAATGGAGATAGAAGTATTTTGGGCAACTGTTTCTAATTTACTTGTTGTATCTTCTGCACGTTTTTCTGGAGAAAATTCTCCTAAACTAGCTTGGATAGTAAAGATTGTTTCTCCATCTAGTAATACTGAGGCTTCTTTAACTTCGCTTGGAGATTTTTCTTCACGATTTTCAACAGCTTCTTCCTTAGCTTTATCTCGATCACCTTGCGTGTTTTCCTGATCAGTTTGGGCTTGGACAACTAAAGAGGAATCTTCCCCGGAATGAATTACCTGATAAGTTGTCTCTTGAGAATTACCTTCCGATGTGAAGATAAGCGTCAGGAAGCCTATCACAAGCAAAGTTAAAATAGTCTGCAACAAAAAAGTTGTAATATTTTTCATTGTCTTATCAGTAAAATTACTTAAGCTTAATCATAAGGGTATTTTGACAAATTTTTTCTTAAAGAAATTTATAATTTAGGTCTCGACGTGAACCTTTAGAATCAAGATTGCAAGCTAGGTTAATTTTTTTCCAGTGTTCTGCAACAATAGCTCGGACAGTTTTCCTAATGAACTTATAAGGCTTACAGGTTAAGGATTATCGAAATTGGGCTTTCTTATCAAATTAGCTATCAAGTTAACTTCGATCAAATTACGTTCGCTGACAATAGACCCGAATTTTATAGCCTTTTAACCGCCTTTTCCCCTGTGAAACTATTCAGATTTTGTGCGAACCATTGCTTTAACAAGCTCCCAAGTAAGTAAATTGAAGTTTTTGATAGCTCCAAAAATATTATCTTTGCTTCTGATAGCGTGATTTTCGAACTAGATAAAGTATTGCCACGCCCTCAATAGATTATAATTATTCCACATAATGCTTTAAGTAAAATGTTAAATTGAAAAATTGTGTTTTTTGTATTTCAGTCATAATTTAATGAAGTTTATTTATCACAAATCATTTATCAAGAAACAATTATTATTAGGTTTTAAGTATCTTGTACTTATCATATTGAGTTTCTATTTAACTTTAATTATTCCAGCGATCGCAAATAGCCAAACATCTTTATCAAGTACTAGTAGTGGCAGTCAAGATAAATTTAATCCCTGGTGGAAAACAGAGAGAGTAAAACCCTGCGGTAAACTTTGGTGTGCTGACGTTAATTTTCCCTATTTTCCCTACTATTCTTTTCTTTCAGATGAAAATATTACCATAGCGTCAAGGGCTGATTTGCAAGACCCTAAATCAACTGCTAATCAATTAGAAATTCGTTCTGATTTAGTCGAGAAAACATTACTTTCTATATATCAAAAAGTAGCTGTAAATGAATATTTTCAAGAGGGAAATCAACAAACTAAATCACAAAAATTAGATTTAGAACATTGGTTTTTACTCCAAGATAAACCATTACATCCCTTGACACCTAAAATTGAAGTCGGAACCAAAAATGCTCAAACAATTATTTTTGCGCCTCCACAACCAAAATTAGGTTTGTCTAAAGAAACTATTATTACTATTACTGAAGACGATTCGATTTACAATGGAAAACCTATTAATGAGTTAGCTGATACTTGGCGTAAAATTATTCAACGAGATATCAGCGAAGCATTATGGGGAAACGAATTTGATCTTATTTTTCCTTGGGGAAGATTACAAATCGTTATTATAATTTTTCTGGTAACACTTGTTCCCATTATATTACTCACAATTATTAGTCATTTAATTCGTAATTTAGATCGTCAATTCAAACAAAAAATAAAAGAATTAAATGAGTTGCATAAGCTAGAACAGCAAGCTTCCTTTTTTAAACAGCCTGAATCTTCAGAAATTATAGATGATAATTATGAAAACCAAGGAGAAATGGTCAATGGAACCATAGAAGAAAGCGATCATAAAGAAATACTAAGCAACTCCAACAATCTTGGTGATGAGTCGTTGCAGGAAATATCTTTGACTGAAGAAAAAACAAATGTTTTTCTCAATATAATTCAGAAGTTTATATCAAGAAAAGTCAATAATTCAAGAGCAAAAACACCTTCTTTTTCCTTGCCTTATCAAAACATCTTGAAGCAGTTCAAAAACCTGACAACATTTTTTTTACAACTTTTGATTTGGTTGCGTATTTTGCTTTTATTTACAGGCTTGGCCTTAGCATTTTTTGTTTTTCCGAATACAAGGACTGCCACTTTCTTTTTTATCGTTCAAGCTATATTTTTGCCCCTGATTTGGATGTTAGTAAATTTAGCAGATACAATTGCCGCTTTTGCAATTGATTATTATCTCAACAGATGGGCAAAAGAAGGGCAAATTGCAGAGCCAAATTCTACTCGTTACTCTCTTAGAATAACAACTTATTCCCCAGCTTTGAAAGGTGCAAGTAGTTTGTTATTTATTATGATTGGAATTGCTTTAACAATCGAACTTTTGGGGATTGACATTAGTGTTTTAGCCGGTGCTGGAGGAGCAGCTTTGTTAGTTGGATTTTTAGCTCGTAATGTCTTAGAAGATATGCTTAACGGAATCTTAATCCTCTGGACAGATCGCTATGCAATAGGAGATATTATAGCCATTGGTGATGTAGGAGGTTTTGTGGAAAATATGAATCTCTATACAACTCAAATAAGAGGAGAGGAAGGTTGTTTGATTACTATTCCTAACGGACAGATTTCCCTAGTAAAAAATAAAACTAAAGATTGGTCAAGAACGGAGTTTAAAATTGAAATTTCTGCTAACTCAGATCCAGTTAAAGCTATTCAAATTTTGCAAGAAGTAGGAAGCCAAATGCAACAAGATCCTGAATGGCAAGAAACAATTTTGGAACCTGTGAATATCTTAGGAATAGACCAAGTTTCTCATCAAGGAATTTTAATTCAAGTTTGGATTAAAACTCAACCAATGAAACAATGGTCTGTCGGTCGGGAGTTTCGCTTAAGAGTACTACAAGCCTTCACACAAGCAGAAATTGAGCTTGGTATTCCTCAGCGTCAAGTTTGGAATCTTGAAAATTCTTCTGAGCATGAGGAGAAACAATTTCTCTCATAAGTCTGATCAGTAGTTGTACAACAAAATTAGTTACCGTTAATTTTTACTTTTGATCCATTACCAAATCCTCAATATCTGCTGCTGCTGTCGGTAAATCAGCCGTTAAAACCTCTGTCCCAGAATCAGTAATGAGAACATCATCTTCGATGCGAATTCCCCTAACATCGGCAAATTGAGTCAACCGTTCCCAATTAACTACATCATCATATTTACTACGTAAATCATGATTATGCAAAATACCTCGAACCTGATAAAAACCTGGCTCAATGGTAACTACCATACCCGATCGCAGAGTTCGATCTAAACGCAAATAACCTAAGCCAAAGCGATCGCTCCTGGTGCGTCCAGTTTCATAGCCAGCTAGATCGCCTAAATCTTCCATGTCATGGACATCTAAACCCAATAAATGACCAATTCCGTGGGGAAAAAATAAAGCATGGGCATCTCTATCTACCAAATCCGTAGGATTACCCCGTAAAATACCCAAATCAACTAATCCTTCAGCGATTATCCTGGCTGCTAGTAAATGAATCTCTCGATATTCCACTCCTGGCTGCATCTGGGCAATACAATTGTCATGGGCTGCTAAAACCAGATCATAAATAGCTCTTTGAGTCGAAGAAAACTTGCCTGATACGGGCCAGGTACGGGTAATATCCGCAGCCCATCCCAGAGCATTTTCCGCCCCGACATCTGCTAATAATAAATCCCCTGATTTTAAGGCATTATGATATTGCTCATTATGTAATACTTCACCCTGCACCGTCACAATACTGTTATAGGCACAAGTCATATCATGGGCCATAATTACCCCTTCCATTGCCCCACGAATTTCTGCTTCTGTTTTAGCAGTTGCCGTAGCTTTCATCCCTGCTTGATGGGCTGTTACCGATACTGCTATGGATTTTCTCAATTCTGCGATCGCTGCTTGATCTTGCTGAAGCCTTAATTGAACTATTGCGGTTGCCAAATCTAAATCTATTCCCGTTAATTGATTACTTGGCTGAATAGTGCGCTGCAACAGCTGACATTGTTGCTGATAAGTCACTGGATCTTGTACTGCGATCGTAGCAGCCTCTTGAGTTTTTGAGTTTAATTCTTTTAAAGGATAAGCCTCATCAGCACCAATTAAACTTGCAACTTCTTTTCTAGTCGGTAACTCACCATGCCAAAGACTGGCCTTGGTTGGTGGATCATCAAAAAATAACTCCAATATACCCTTGAATAAACGAATAACTGCATTTTCTAAAGGTAAACCAGCAAAATAAAGAAAATGACTACTAGGGCGAAAAGGATATTTATTAGCAGGAAAATTCCGACTTATTGCCTTCCCAGACCATAAAATAACTGGGTTACTGATTAAACTCTCTAATTTAACTCTTCTGTTTTTGAGAATAGTAGGCAGGGAATAAGCATGTTTCGGCATGAGATTTCCAGAAAACAATTGTCAGTTAATAATTTTAATTTACTACTTACTACGTAATATTTTGCCCCTAATCCCCGATACTACGTAACATTTCTTAAACTTTAGTGTTTTTCTCTTTCGGTATATTTGAAGTATACGTAATTTTACGGTTACAAAATAAATTCAAGTTTATTCAGATCAGCAAATTCAAAATGCGCTCGTGAAACCACTACCGAAGGTCTCGCGTAGTGCCTCGCTTTGCTAGATTGCCATAAAATTCCCGAACCCTAACACCTATCGACCACAGGTAACTCAATCGTCTCTTGTCCGAAGCAGATCTCACCGCAGGGTCGCTTGTCAATATATTTTTTGCACAGCATACTTAACTAATCTCCATGAAAAAATTACATAGAATCTTATTAATTTCTGCAGCAAGTATTGGTTTCATAAGTGCTTCACTCCCAGCTATCTTCAATACCAAAAAAGCAGTTGCCCAATCACAATTTGACTGTTTTATGATTGATGAGACTGGCAAATATACAGATTTATCTGCTATTTGTGATGCTTCCCAGCGCGCTCGCTCTAATAGTTCTCAGAATACAGTTAGTGATCAAGGAAATCCTGTTAACGCTAATAACACTAACAATATTCCGATTCAAGTAATCAACGATAGTTTTCCTAGCAGATATGCCACTAGGATCAGAAGAAATTCTGCAACATTTTTATCTCGCGATACCTTAAGGAGGAAGTTTGTTGATAGGGAAAATGCTGGTGCATTTAATAACTTCAGAATATTAGGGCCTATAAGTGATCCATTTTATATAGGAAGACCTCGTTTTTATCGAGGAAAACCCTATGTAATTTATCGTTATCGCAGATAATCAACTTGTTCAAATTAACTTATTCAGGAAGTTTATTAATAAACAGTAATGAGAACAAAACCATAGCAAATTTTATAATGTGAGGGACATAAAAGCTATGCTCTAAAAAGCGATCGCACTTAATATTATCTCACGAAGATGGGACGGGACGGCAGGGTCTCTCTGACCCAAAATGCGATCGCTTTGTAGATTAGTTAGGCTTTGAGCAAAAAGTTTCAAACGTTTAGCTAAACAAGGTTACGGGCAGATTAAGATCCACTTCACCCCCATTTCCACTATTTCCCTGATCCTTTCAAACCTCATATCCTGCTTCCCGACATAGAGGTTCACAATACTCTGTTAGTCTTGCCAGATCTGCTGACTCTAAAGCTGTTTTCCAGGAGTGAATATTGCCTACTCTAAAAGTACGAGTCTTGGGATCGTAAACATTTTTAGTTTGACGAGCAATTTCTTTATTCCAAGATATTTTGAGGTGATCGGCCAAATTCATGAGGTTTTCTACTTGTTTTTGGTTATTTCCTCCACCTTGCTCCCCAATAAGGTCTTCAAAACGGACTAAGAGACAATTCGGATCTTGATTCCAAGCTAAAATTGAACGATAAATATGGGCAAAACTATAAATTTTTAGATCCGCTTTTTCCGCATAACCTCCTTCAAGAAGAAAGTTAATTCTTTCTGTGGTAGACATTGGTTCTAGATCAGCTTTTAGGGGAATTCCTTGGGGCAAAATATCTTTTGCTGATTCAGAATTAAAAATAAAATTCAGACGGGAAACAGTGACCGCACGGGGATCTCGAATAATACATACGTGATGATAATTTAAATCCGTAAGAACCTTATTAACTTGAGGATTATAAGGGATATGTCCGTTAATATATTGACTTTTTGCTAGACATTCCAACCAATATTTTAATTTGGATTTTGGTACAAGAGTGGGAAAGATAATGCCGATATTTAAGAACTCTGATTCATCTTGCTTACTATCAATTATATTCTGATTTTTTAGGATTCTACGAATTTCATAAGAGCCTAAAAATTTTGGAGTATTATTGACATAATTATCACTAGTAAAATATTCGTGATAACCAAAAATCTGAATTGCTTTGGCTAATAGATGAGTACCACTTTTTGGTAAAGAATTTACTAGTACTCTATCCTTTCTGATTTGCTCGTAAGACATATATTAAAGGATGAATTATAAATTATGAAGGATGAGGAAAAGCTAAAAGTTATTTGTTACTTTTTATCTTTTACCTCTTGCCTATTACCCAATTTAAAAATCTTGTAGGAAGTATTTTTCGGGGAATTTTTCGGTGATCATCATGATTGGTTGACCATTAGAAAAAGCCCTGTAAGTACGAGAAAGTAGTTTGTCTTCAGGCTTGATTTTGAAGTAATCTGCTAAATCTCCTGCAATTTCCCGAGACGAATCAACGATTTCTTTGAAAGTTTCTACTTTATGCAGTAACCATAATCTACCGATAGACTCTTGGGATTTTAATAGTCTTTCACGATATTTCTCATCTAGGCGATCTGGGACAATTAAAGACTCGGCATAAATCCAATTTTGGCGACTAATTTTACCTTGTAGTAAGACTTTCCTTTCGATAACTTCTTGTCCAACTTCTAGTTCTAGATGTTTAACAGGATTAGTTAGCAAAATAATCCCTTCCGATAATTTAACTAAATTAATTTTCTCAAACAGATAAGCTTCTAAAATTTCGGTTAAGGTGCCATCTGTAGTCAAAATTATCCTTTGAAAAATGCTCAGTTTAGCAGGATTAATATGACTATGGGTTAAGCTTTCCTGTAAATCTGGACGGAGTTCTCCTGTATTACTAGCCGTAATTTCTCTAGACTTTACCATCTTAATTTCCTCTTGCTTATCTTAATCTTATACTTTAACTTCTTGTTTTAATGCAGATTTTAAATTTTTGATACTAGAATCATAACCATCAAAGGTATAGCCAAATAATTCAATATCTTCCTGAAAATTATCAGTAACTAACTTACGAGTGTGAACACTGTAATACTCTCGATAATCACGATGTTGCGACTGATTCAAGCAGGGGAGAGAGGCTTGTAAATTAAGAATCCGACAAATATGGTTAAAGTCTTGATTGACGGTTTCATAACGACCAAGATAATCAATATTTAATTCCCCATTTTTTTCGACAATAATTTCTTTTTGTAGTTTAGTTGCTCCCTTAGGAAAAGGATTTTTAGTAGCGATTACCCATTCCAAATATTCTTCAAATCCTCCTGACATATTTTTAACTAATTCATGACGAATATGGGTTGTTTCTTTGAGAATAAAATGATAATAAGAAACTTGCCAATCCCAAGGGTTTCTCACAAAAGCAAATTTATAAAAATCATTATATTCTTGGGGAAATTCTTGCTTCACATCTCTTGCTTTTGCATGCCACAAAGAAGATTGCCATAGTTCATATAACTTATTGGGTTGACCATGGCGCTTCTTGGGAGGACGCTTAATTTTGAATTTATCAGGTTCTGTTGCATAGTCCTTCAAGGCTTCTTTAACGCTAGTTCCCGCAGCTTTAGTGACATGAAAAAAAATAAATTTGTGAGAGTACGAAATTAGCATCAGTAATGGATTATCGGTAATGGGTAACAGAAATAAGAATCAGCAATCTGTAATTATTTATGTGTAGGTACTTAAGTTTGTTTGATAATTATTGAATTTTATGGAGTAAATGAACTTTAAATGAATTGAGAGCAGTTTTTCTAGTATGGTAATTCACGATCGCCTTTAGTTAGGTATCTAAAACAACTACATAACTATGAAGAAATTTCTTAAACAAGACAATGAACTCTCTTTCTGTGATCTAGCTTATCTAATTCTGGGGATAAACCAAAGCTGCGATTATTAGAGCATCAAGTTGGAAATATTTGTCCCAGGTTTTGATCGGACTTATCAATCCCTGCAGGGGTATATCGCAATGCGCCCCTACGCCAATGGCATTTTCTTTACTATAAATCAGCTAGGTATGATAGGGTTTTCCTCGTCACCTTTCTCGCTGAGAATTGCGCCTTCAAACAATAATCTCTCCTAATCTCATTGAACAAAGCAGCAATTGGTAACTGATGGTAACTGAAAAGTATTGGTTAGGGGTGTTAGAATCGGCGATCGCATTTAATTTCCAATAAAAACCTTACTACAAGTGGTTTCAGGAAATCACAACAGTCGAGTGATTTGTCCAATAGTCCAATCCTCTATCAACGAATAAAATACAAGTAAAATACAAAGGGTTCTTCAAATTTGTTTCTTTTGTTTATCCTTGATATTTTTGTTTCATTCCTTATATATAGATAGAGAAAAAAAATTATGTCATTTTCAATGATTGGGACTCAACGTTCTGGGTCTAACTTATTAAGATTAATGTTAAACCAAATAGAAGGCATAGCAGCACCTCATCCCCCTCATATTTTACAACGTTTCATGCCTTTAATTTCCAACTATGGAGATTTACAAGATCAAAAATATTTCAATATTTTAGTTGATGATGTTTGTCGCTTAGTTGAGTTAAATCCTGTTGCTTGGGAAGGCGTTACTTTAGATAGAGCTGATGTTATTAGCCGCTGTAAAGCAAATTCTCTAGTTGCTGTATTTTATTCTATTTATGACATAGTTGCTGAAACTTGGGGTGCTAAACAATGGTGTTGTAAAAGTCTTTCTAATGTCTTTTACTTACCAGAAATTACCAACTATTCAGATGATGCTAAATTTATTTACTTATATCGTGATGGTAGAGATGTTGCTTTATCTTTCCAAAAAGCAGTAGTTGGCGAAAAACATATTTATCATATTGCTCAAGCCTGGGCTAAGGCACAACGTCTAGCTTTACAAATGAAAGAGCAACTAGGTGAAGACAGATTTTATAGTATCAACTATGAAAGCCTAACTGGAAATCCTGAACCAGCACTGCGAGGTTTATGCAAATTTATGGACGTAGAATATACCTCAAAAATGCTTAATTTCCATAAATCTAATGAAGCAACCAGTGCCGCATCTTCTAGTTCTTTGTGGGGCAATGTGACTCAACCAATTATGAAGCAGAATACTAAGAAGTTTCTCAAATCTGCTACTGATGAAGAAATTGAAATCTTTGAATCAGTAGCTGGAGATGTCTTAGATGCACTCGGTTATGAAAGAGTGAAAATCGCTCCAGGGGAAGAAATTAAATTTAGTCCTGCAGACATCGAAAAATTCAATGCGATTAACGAAGCCAAAAAAGCAGAAGTAAGCGATCAAATGGACCCCGAAGATCGTGAAAGACGTAAGATTCAAGCTAGTTTATTAGACGAAATTAAAACTCGTAAAGCTGCTTAGGAAATCACCAAAAATAAGTAAACAAGTACTCCAGATTGCACAGGTTTAGGTGTATATCTGGAGTTTTCGTCTGGCAAAAAAAGATACTCTTTAAAGTCGCTTTACCTTTAGCTCTAAGCTAGTTAATTAGTTTGCAAACTAGACAGGGTTTATTATGCAGCTAAGATAAAATCGACTTCTGCTGTTCCATCAGTATTACCTTGTCCTGAAACCAATTGTTCTCCATTAACTTCCACCGCAAAAGAAGTTCCTTCTAGATTGAGATTATAATCAGTAGCTTCTTCTGTATAACCAACACTAGCAACCATATGGCGACCGTCATCAGCATATTTGAAAGCTAACATTTGATTTTTATCCTTGTTATTATCTTGCGCCCAAATCACCATATATTGCTCATCCTGATATTCAAAGATCTTAGGAGGGCGAGTGGGAACATAGCGTCCAGGATCACCAAAACTGTTATCTAGAAACCCTTGAACTGATTCTGGTTCTACAGTAGCATAAGCTACTTCATCAGCTTCTGCAATTTCTGCATCACCTTCAGCTTCATCAATGACATCTTCTTGATCACGATTGCGAAAATAATCAATAGCTTTTTTTGTACCAATTGCGCCCACAACAGCAACACCAGCACCGATCAACACATTTCGTAGTTTACCCATTCTTGCTCCAAAAAAATCAACTGTTTGTCATTTATCATAGATCTTACATGATGATTCTCCTAAAAATCCCCATAGCAGTTCTAATGGCAATGGGATAAAGTTTTGGCAATAGTTGGCAACAATATTAACAATAATTTATGGATAAATTACCGTCCCGAGGACATCTCTTAACCGAACAAATTAATCTCAACAGTCAAAATCTTGATAGTATATCCACTATAGAAATAGTGGATCTGTTTAACCAAGAAGATACTAAAACGATAACAGCGATCGCGAATGCTCGGGAATCTTTAGCCGCAACTATTGATGCTGGCACCAAAGGTATTAGTCATGGTGGGAGATTATTTTATATTGGTGCGGGTACTAGTGGGCGTTTGGGGGTTTTAGACGCTGCAGAATGTCCTCCTACTTTTTGTACTCCGCCAGAATTGGTACAGGGAATTATTGCTGGGGGTGCTGGAGCTTTAATTAAGAGTTCTGAAGATCTAGAAGATTTGCCCGAAGATGGGGCAAAGGCGATCGCTTATCATAAAATAACTAGTGTAGATGTGGTGATTGGCATTACCGCAGGAGGAACAACTCCCTATGTTCATGGTGCTTTACAAGCTGCTAAGTCCCGAGGCGCGACAACGGTTGCCATAAGTTGTGTTCCTGCTGAACAAGTTCCCATCTCAGCCGATATTGATATTCGTCTACTTGTGGGGGCGGAAATTCTCGCCGGTTCTACTAGACTCAAAGCTGGTACTGCTACCAAGATGGCTTTAAATATTATCTCTACCGGGGTGATGGTGCGTTTGGGAAAAGTTTACGGTAATCGCATGGTAGATGTTTCTGTTACTAATAGTAAACTACGCGATCGCGCTTTGCGAATTATTAGCGATCTGACTGATTTAAACCGCCAAGAAGCTGAAACATTATTAGAGCGTAGTGGTCAAAAGGTTAAATTAGCGTTATTGATGCATTGGACTGGTTTGGATGCGGCAGAGGGAACAAAATTATTAGAACAACATCAAGGGAATCTTCGCGCAGCAGTGGGGCAGTAATTAGTCAACACTCCTAGGCGTCTATTTTTTACTTCCTGCTGAATATTTCAATTGATAACTAAAACTTAATAACTTTAACCAAGTACCAGGATATTGTTTTTCGAGCCAAGATTGAGAATTTAACCAACCCGGTAACCAGCCTCCAAACAGAAATTTTCTGACAGCATCGAGACTAAATGCCCAATAAGAACCCAGCCATCTCAATAGATCTTTGGTTCCTGCCATTTGCCAAATCCACCAGAGTAAAGCAGGGTTTTTCCTTGCAGCAATCAGCGCTAGTTTAGTAAAAGTAAGCCAATCAGTACGATCTTTGATAAAGGTGTCCGCTACTTCGGGTGGTTGTGCTGCTAGTAAACCGAAGAAGGTATTTAACATGGAGTTAATTCTTTGGGGAGGCAGTATAGTGTTAGTTGGTACCATCATTCCCTTAGAAAATAACCAAGTAACGGAAATATTGCTTTGATAAGCGCGAATTTGACTCAGATCTGCCGCCGTTAACAGATCATGCTTGAGTGCCGCATCTAGTAAACTCGTAAGACGATCGAGATTTCTGACTAGGGAACCAAAGCCAGTAAAGATCAGAGGAGATTGTAAAGACGCAGCATCTCCGATCGCCAGTAAACGGTCAAATGCCACATTGCGATCGCTGCTACTAGTGCTATAGTGCCCTGGAATATAACCAAAAGTAGCTTTTTTCCAGACTAATTCATCCATATTGCAACGTCGATATTCTGGCAAAATACTAAAGAAGTCTTCATACATCTCTAACAGAGAACCAGGGTTTTCTGGATGAACTTGGTGATAGTGAAAGAGATAAAAAGTTAATTCTCCATTCCCTGCAGGAAATAATTCCCAAATTAATTGTCTGCCGCGAGATATATCACCGTGGGAATTGAGAACATCTCCATACTGCTCATCCCAAACCTCAGGAGTAAAACCTTTTTCAATAACCGCACCTACCGTAGGGCAGACACTATCAAAGCTTCTTTCTCCATTAAGTTGCCAAGCTATAGGAGAAGCTGTCCCCATCGCATCTAGTAACAGTCTTCCTCTGGCTTGTTGAGTTTCTTTGTTTTTTAAATTAACTAGCCCAACAGTTACTTCCTGATCGGAGATATCAGCGCGAATAAATTCTGTTTCGTCCCAAATTTCGCCTCCTGCTTGAAGTAGTTTTTCGCCACAAAATTGGAGTAACTTTTCTGAATCAATCGCAATATTTAGAACCTTAGGAGTATATAAAACTGGGGCTTTGAGATGAGGAGGATTGTAGGCATCAAAAAATTTACTAAACCCATCTTTATATTCAGCTGCAATGACATTTTCAAAATCTTCTGGGGTGAATAAACCCAAATTAATTAAACTCTGAAATTCATCACGGGAAATATTCCACTCTCGATTCATCCTGCCAAAAGGTAATCTCTCTATCAGTAAGACACGATAGCCTTTTTGTGCCATCACCGCAGCATGAATGACACCCAAGGCACCTCCAATATAAATGAGATCGTATTTTTTCTGACTCTTCTGTTCTGGTTGGGAATCTGCAGAACTAGTCTTAAAGATAACTTCCTTCGGTTGCTGAGGATTGCTCACTCCTTTGCGCCAACGTTTTTCCCACCAATAAACTCGATTAAGATCGTATTCACCATTGGGAAATTTCTGAAAATATTTAACTGTCTGAGGATAATATTCTGCTAAAGCTTCAAAGATCGATTGTTGGGATAAATTTATTTCAGGTGGTTCAGGATAAGTCGGAGGAAATGCAGCGCGAATTTCTTTGACTAAGGAGTCTTGGATTTGAGAAATACCTTTAATCTTTGTTTCTCCCCACTGGAACATCTTGAGATAGGTAGTTCTTTGTACTTGCCAGACGAATATTGATAATTCGCTATCGGATTGGGAAGTAAATTGCAGACGAATTCCGTCAGCAGTTGTTATCCTAGTGAAGTTTTGAGGTTGCCATTTATGCTGCAGCCAACCGCGAACGGCATCAATATCTGGAGTAGGGACTTCAATATAAAGGATTTCTTTCATCTTTGAATTGTTAATTTAACCTTAAAAGCGCTTCGGGATTAGCTATAGGCTTTAAGCTATTAGCTATAAGCTTTTGCACTCGGATACTAGAGGAATAAAACCAGGCTTAGAAGTTTTAGCTTTAAGCTGGTTAAATTAATTCAGCTCAGAGACTGAATTTGTTTAAAAAATTGAGATTTAGACGTTATCAGTGCTGAATAAGTTTACTTGATTTAGTGTCTAGAAACTAAAAATTTTAGATATTAATCTTAACAATAAAAGCCAGTTAAATATGAATTATCCTATCCCAGCTACCACAGAAGAGATTTTGGCTTTAGGAGACAAGTCTATTAATGAAGATGTAATTGCTACTGCAATTGCAGGCGTTATTAGTATAGCGCGAAAGAAGGGTCAATCATTAGAAGATTTGCAACGACAAATTTTACAAGATGATCTCATCCTCGATATCATCCAACGTCGCTGGTTAAAGGACTTGATTGCTAAAGCATGGGAGATTTTACCCTAAATAAGGAGACAAGGAAGTAAGTACCTCAGCAAAATTAATTGTGCATTATTCAGCAACGGTGCCTCAAACTATGAGATGCTTGTACCCATCGCATTTGGGTATAAACGACCCCAACGTTTTGAGTAATGAGTAATGAGTAATAAGTAATGGGTAAATACCTATGACTTAAACAACGCGAAAACTAATTTTTGCCACCGTAAATTTCGCTCACCCAGTGATTATCCTGGACAAATTGTGTTTCAATTCCTGTGGCTTCAGTAAACTTTATTGATTTGGTTAAAATCCAGAGTACTCTACTAAGTAATTATGAAACAGCGCTAGCCCTTACTAAGGAGTTAAGCGCATTTTTTTGTCTCTACGCCAGCGGTTTGATAAAAGATGGTGGGTTTTTATCTTAATCAACGGCAATAGAAAAGTTTGCCAAAGTTTTATTGAGCTTTCTTTAGATTTTCTTAATATTTTGTTTCGCCCCCATCAAAATAGCTAGTCCCAGAGCTCTTGATAGTTAAAATAGATGTTTAAAGTCTTTGCTAAATGTCAAGTTTATTTAACAAATTGTTACATTTTTTGTTATATTGATTTACATAAGTTAACAAAGAGGTTTTAAAATGTTTGCACCTATAGTTGTTCTAGTCCGTAATTTGTTAGGAAAAGCTAAGTTCAATCAACTTCGCGGAAAAGCAATTGCTAAACACAGTAAGGTCATCACCAAATTCTGTAATTGGGTAGGAATCGAGAGAACCGCTAGACAAAATATGATTCGTACTGCTCGCGATAACGGCAAAAAACTCGGCCTACTTGCTTAAATTTCATTTATTAATTACTCTAATCAAGACCCTTGGTAAGATTTTTGTTGAGAAACCGAAGTTTACCAGAAACAATTAACCATAACTTTATAGTGAATCAGCTCATACAAACAAAATTAATTAAGTTTTTACAAGAAGAGTTAGCTGTTCCAGCGACCTCAATTGTGCTGGCGATGCGTCATCATCAACGGGATTATGATCAGTTACCAATTATCCTTTGGCAATACGGATTAATTACAATTCAGCAGCTAGACAAAATTTTTGACTGGTTAGAAACTGCTTAGTGCGATCGCTGATATTACTCTTTTGCGATCGCGAAACCTTTCAAGAACGTTAATTGTTCTTCTATCCTAATGCTCACTGGATAAAAGCCAAATTCCTGTATAGGTCATACCTGAATCATCGGGTTGTATTAACAGAAAATGTAACCCCTTACTATCTTGTTTTCTGTCTTCGTAACTTCTTGCTGCTTTAGCTACTACTGGGGATTCAAAAGTGGCAAAAACCCACCTATCTACTAATCCAGACTCCAAGACTAAGCCTCCGGATTGTCCAATTTCTGTGGGAATATAATTCAAGGCTACCGGCTGTTGTTGGGCTAGCCAACGCCCCAAGATCAGAGATTTTCTACCGCCATAGACTACAATTCCAGGAATAATAGTATCGGAAGCGATTCCTAAATTAACAGGATGTAAAAATTCTGGAATAACTTTAAGCGGCATTGGGCGATCTTTGATAAAGTTTAGGATATCACCCGCTGGTATACTGACAAAATTCCAGTTTTCCCCCCAAATATCTTCTGGTACGGCTTGTGGTGGTGGCTTATCTAAACCTAAAGATTCTTTACTGAATTTACCTTGTGAATTGTTCGGGAAATAATCTTGTAATTTTTCTTTTAAGGTGTTAGTTCTTCTGGTTGTCTCTAATTCAATACCCAAGCTTTGAGTTGCTATCTCAAATAATCCCACTATTTGAGGACGAAAAATCTGAATTTTATCTGGTAGTTTTCCCTTAGCTGCTTGCTGTAGTTGTTGTGTCAACCATTCTGCATTTACTTTGGATGCTGAACATTGAACCTCATAGATTAATGTTCCATCAGGATGACAAATGACCAATTGCCATTGAGGTTCTGTTTTTGGATAGTGATATAGGTCGCTTTGCCAGATCATCATTTATTCAAGATTGAGGATTAGAGACAGCTCAGGAAATTACTTTATTCCTGCAATGATTGTATCCATATCTATGCCAATGGAATGTTCTTATGATGCGGAATCTTCTGGGCTGAGAAATCAAAACAGTCTTTTAGAAGCATTGAACTAATCCTTAAATAGTGAACGCTCTTATCTCAAGTATATTACTGATCGACATCTC
>JAAUYH010165036.1_pt1 | contig 25896 bp, 24 predicted proteins | sample 7278061 | NCBI WGS metagenome assembly JAAUYH01 (sample SAMN14350203, study PRJNA611818) | marine sediment metagenome | isolation source: surface marine sediment (0.6m) | place: French Polynesia: Moorea | collected 2018-08
AAATTGGCAAACATGTTAGATTTAGATTCTAGTAACATATTGTTTTGAGGGTTCGAATCCCTCTACCTATAAATAATAAATATACAAATATTTGTATATTTATTATTTATAATTTAGTAAAAATTTCTCTAACTTTCCAAGAGATGGTAATAAAACAATAAAATAAAAAAAATAATACATACTTGTTAGTTGTCCTATTATTACATAAGGTTCCTCCACAGACATTCCGCCAATTCATCCTAATATTAAACAGCAAATAACTATTGTATAATAAAAAAATCTATACAAAGGTCTAAAACGTGAACTACGGATTTCAGTACTATGTAACCAAGGTAATAAGGCCAAAATAACAATAGCGGAAACCATAGCTAACACTCCACCTAATTTGTGAGGTATACTTCTTAAAATAGCGTAAAAAGGTAAAAAATACCATTCAGGAACGATATGTGCTGGTGTAACCATAGGATTTGCCTCAATATAATTATCTGGATGACCTAATAGGTTAGGATAAAAATAAACAAATAACGCAAAAAATAATATAAAAAGAGCTGTACCCAAAAAATCTTTAATAATAAAATAAGGATACATAGAAATTTTATCTACGGAAGATTCTATACCTAAAGGATTGCCTGAACCATCCTGATGAAGTAAAGCTAGATGAATCAAGCTTAAAGCGGCAATGATAAAAGGGAATAAATAATGAAAACTAAAGAACCTATTTAAAGTCGCGTTATCTACAGAAAAACCTCCTCATAATCAAGTTACTAAGTAGTCTCCTACTAAAGGTACAGCAGAGACTAAATTTGTTATAACCGTCGCTCCTCATAAACTCATCTGACCTCAAGGTAACACATAACCTATAAAAGCAGTTAGAATCATTAAAAGTAAAATTATAACTCCAATTACCCATACTAAATGTCTAGGTCTAGTATATGAACCAAAATATAAACCTCTAAACATATGTACATAAACAATAATAAAAAACATAGAAGCTCCATTTGCATGTACGTAACGTAATAATCAACCGTAATTCACATCACGCATGATATGTTCTAAACTAGCAAAAGCTAGATCAACATGTGGAGTATAATGCATTGCTAAAAAAATTCCTGTGATTATTTGGATAATTAAACACATAGATGCTAATCATCCAAAATTCCATGCATAATGTATATTTATAGGAGTAGGGTAATTGATTAAATGGTTATTTATAATAGAAATAAGAGGTTTTTTTAATATTTGCATTTTGTTGATAGAGGTTTTTATTGATTTTTTTACTCACTATTGGATTCGAACCAATAACTCTTAATTACTAAAAAAACGGATTTTAAATCCGTCGTGTTTACCAATTTCACCAAGTGAGTAAAATATTTTTTATTTTACTATAACTAAATTTTCTGGTGTAAAAGGACTCGAACCTCTATTTAATGGTGTCAAAAACCAACGCCTTACCTACTTTTGGCTATACACCATTTAGCGAACAACGGGATTCGAACCCGTAAACTTTAACTTGGAAGATTAACGATAGACCATTTATCTATATTCGCTAATTTAATTATTTGCTTTTAAACTTTGTTAAGTAAATACATTCACGTAATAAAATTGCTTCTAAACATAAAAATTGCGGAGATTTAATAATATACTTATAAAACATTTTTATTTTTATAATTTGTGTTAACTTTTTTAATAAAACAATCATTAAAAATTTAATCGTTTGTTCTTCAACCTTATTTAAAAATAAGAGACGTTTTTTATAGGAAATTCGTAAGATAAATTTATTGTAATTAGGAATAAAATTAGTTATTATATTAATTAAGCTAACATAATATAATTTTAATGTTAAAAATTTATTTAATACATTATTTGAATAATCTTTTAAAGTTACAAACTTATTTAAAAACTCTAAAATTTGAACTAATGAGCTTTTTAACGAATTTTGTATTTGATTTGTTTGATTTTTAAAATAATCAGTAGTAATATTACTTAAGTTGTTTAAAGTTAATATAATAAATGTAATAAAACATAATAAAATAAGTGACTCTTCGTTTAGTAATAAAATATTTTGAGTAACTAAAAATACAAATGTAAATGAAAGAATAATTATATTAACCATATTATAATTTTATTTTAAGAACCTCCTCATCAATAGATAGAAACAAACAAAAAAAGTCATACAACATCAACAAAATGTCAATACCAAGCGGCTGCTTCGAATCCAAAATGGTGTTGTTGAGTTAATTGGTAATTAAATAATCTAATAGTACATACTACCAAAAAAATAGTTCCAACAAAAACATGAAACCCATGAAACCCTGTTGCCATATAAAAAATAGAACCATATATCCCATCAGATAGTCTAAAATCTGCTGTGTTGTACTCATAAACCTGTAAAGATGTAAATATTGTAGCTAGCAGAATAGTTAAAATTAAACTTACTAAACTCTCAGTCCTATTATTACATACCATCGTATGGTGAGCTCAAGTCACTGTACATCCAGAAAGAAGAAGAATCAACGTATTAAGAAACGGAATTTCTCAAGGATTAAAAACAATAATTCCTTTAGGCGGTCATATAGATCCTATTTCTACAGTAGGTGCTAGACTACTATGAAAAAAAGCTCAAAAAAAAGCAAAAAAGAAAAGAACTTCAGAAACAATAAATAAAAGAACTCCGTAACGCAACCCTTGTTGAACAATACCAGTATGATGACCCTCAAACGTAGATTCACGGATAACATCTCGTCATCAAACAGACATTGTTCCTAACAACATAAAAAAACTAATAAGTAATACAAAAGAGCCTTGTTTAAATCCATGCATATATAAAACTCCACCTACAGCACATGAAAACGCAGATATTGATGCTACAAAAGGTCATGGACTAGGATCAACTAAATGAAATGGATGTCGTTGTAAATTTTTAGATATAGTAGACGATAAAATCATAATCTATTTTCGAGTTGAATTTTTTTTAATATTTTGAAGAAAAGAATTAAAAAAATTAGTAATATTAACAAATGATGATGAATTACTATAAAAAAGGATAAGAAAAATACCAAATAAAAAGAAAACTTGTAAAAGAGATAAACGCATGGTTACTCATCTAACTTAGCAGAAACCCAAATTACATAATTTTTTAAAGGTACAGCTTCAACAACAATAGGCATAAAACCATGATTTATTCCACAAATTTCGCTACATTGCCCGTAATAAACCCCTTCACGTTTAATAAATAATGAAGTTTGATTTAATCTTCCAGGTATTGCATCACATTTAATACCTAAAGAAGGTACAGCTCAGCTATGTAGAACATCTGCCGCCGAAATAATAATACGTATGTGAGTATTAGTAGGAACAACCATTCGATTGTCCACTTCTAATAAACGTAACTGACCTAGTTCTAAATCTTCTTCGGGAATCATATAACTATCGAATTCTATAAATCCTCCATCTTCATTAATATAATCTGAGTATTCGTAACTTCAGTATCACTGGTGACCTAATACTTTTACAGTAATAGATGGAGAAATTACTTCATCCATTGCATATAATAATGAGAATGATGGTATAGCTATAATTAATAAAATAAACGCCGGTGTTATTGTTCAAACCATTTCAATCAAAGTTCCGTGAGTTAAAGAAGAAGGAATTAAATTTTGTTTAAAACTAAAATGTCATAAGGTTCTAAAAAGCATTCAAGTTACAAAAACTGAGATAACACACACAAAAAACATTAAATCATGGTGTAAATTTATAATACCTTCCATAATTGGAGTTGCGGGATCCTGGAAACCTAATTGTCAGTTTTCAGGAGCGTCGCAAAAAACTAGAGAGGTATAAAAAATAACAAAAAAAAAATAAATAGCTAATGTTAATTTTAAATTTTTAAGTAAGTTATTCATGATTTTTGGTTAGTATTGTTTCACAAATTAGAGGCATTTCTTCAAAAGTATGATAAGCTGGAGGAGAAGTTACTATTCACTCTAAAGTTAATGAATTTTTTGTTGAAGTTTTATTAAAATCTCATGGATTATTTACACATGGAGTTGATACTGTTAAAGAAATAAACACAATATAAAAAAAAAAGAGTGTACTTAATAATGCTACATATGAACCATAAGACGCTACTAAATTTCAATCTGAGTACGCATCTGGGTAATCAGGAATACGACGGGGCATTCCTGCTAAACCTAAAAAGTGCATAGGCATAAATGTTAAATTAACACCGATAAATGTGGATCAAAAATGAATTTGACCTAGTAATTCTGGGTATTGAGAACCTGTAATTTTTCCAAATCAATAGTAAAATCCAGAAAAAATAGCAAAAACAGCTCCCATTGATAAAACATAATGAAAGTGTGCTACAACATAATACGTGTCATGAAGACTGATATCTAATCCAGAATTTGCTAAAACAATTCCAGTTAAGCCACCTATAGTAAATAAAAAAATAAATCCTATTGCAAACAGCATGGGAGTTTTAAAATGAATAGAACCTTCTCACATTGTAGCAATTCAACTAAAAATTTTTATCCCTGTAGGTACTGCTATTATCATTGTAGCTGCAGTGAAATAAGCTCGTGTATCTACGTCTAACCCAACCGTATACATGTGATGAGCTCAAACAATAAAACCTAAAACACCGATTGAAACCATAGCATAAACCATACCTACGTACCCAAAAACAGGTTTTCTAGAAAAAGTTGAAACTATGTGACTAATAATTCCGAATCCGGGTAATATTAAAATATAAACTTCAGGATGACCAAAAAATCAGAATAAGTGCTGATATAAAATAGGGTCTCCTCCTCCCGCAGGGTCAAAAAATGACGTATTAAAATTTCTATCAGTTAATAACATTGTAATAGCGCCAGCTAATACAGGTACTGCTAGGAGTAATAAAACCGCCGTTACAAAAATTGATCATACAAATAAAGGTATTCTATACATACTTTGACCAGGGTTACGCATATTTAAAATAGTTGAAATAAAATTAACAGCTCCTAAAATTGACGATGCCCCTGATAGATGTAAACTAAAAATAGCTAGATCAACTGCTGCTCCTGAATGACTTTGAATAGAACTTAAAGGAGGGTAAACAGTTCATCCAGTACCTGCTCCTACTTCGACTAATGAAGAAGCTAATAATAAACATAAAGCAGGAGGTAATAGTCAAAAACTAATATTATTTAATCGAGGGAACGCCATGTCTGGACTTCCAATCATAATAGGTACAAGTCAATTACCAAAACCTCCTATCATAACAGGCATAACTAAAAAAAATATCATTAAAATGGCATGAGCTGTTATTAAAACATTGTAAACTTGGTGATTCCCTAATAATAATTGATTTCCAGGCTGAGCCAATTCCATACGAATCAACATAGAAATACATCCTCCTAGTACACCTGAAAAAGCTCCAAAAATTAAATAAAGTGTTCCTATATCTTTGTGATTTGTTGAAAAAATTCAACGAAACATTCAATTTGTGAAAAAAAATTGCATATTTGTAATTTTATATTTTGTTATCTGCATAATCGAGAGAGACGGGACTCGAACCCGCAGTTTTTAACGCGACAGGCTAACACCTAACCTTTAGGTTTCTCTCTCCTACTTGTTTACTTTTTAGATATTAATAATAACTTAGCAGATAAATATTTTTTAAAAAAATAAAATAATTGTTGAATTTGTTGAAAACTCAAATTTTTAAATTCATATATGATAAAACCTTTTCTTAAAAATACAACTTCTGTCAAAATAGGTCCTTTACCTTTACCCATTCGTGATTCCAAAGGTAATTTAGTTAAAGTTTTATTTAAAGAAATAAAACTTCAAAACTTACATTCTTTTGAACAAGTATTTAGACTTTTTAATTTTCTAACTAAAAGTCTTTCTACTGAAATTAATTGATTTTTAGTTAATTCTAAATTTGTTAAAAGTTTAAAACCGTAGGATCCTTGTTTTAAAAGATAATTTGAATTGGTTAATATTTTAACAGGATTTATGTGTGTATGTTTTTTCATATTTTTTATAATTAAAGTAGTTCATAAAAAAGCCATAATTTGAGTCCACATGAACCAAATTTCGTAAAGAGACGGTTATTTGAATATTCCACGTAACCATTTAATTTAGTTAGAGGAATAGATCCAAAATTATACTTTATAGTTTTTGACATTTGACTACGGGAAGATTCAAAACAACCAGTAAATTCTAATTTAAGTCCTCTAAATTTAACTAGTTGGAGACCCTTTATCGTATGGATAAATTTAATTTTTTCAGAATGTTTTTTAAGTATATTAAAAACCAAGTATAAGATTTGTTTAATAGAAATTGTTTTTGATGAAAATAAATATAATATATAATTATTTAATAAAGTTGAAGAAGTATCCAATTCGTTTGTTTGGTAAATTAAAAGCTTAATAGGGCAATTTAGTCAGTAAGATATGGTATCTAAAATTATTTTTTCTTCAAGTTTAAGTAATTGATATTTTAAGTTAAAAATAAAAACGTTAATAGTAATTTGCTGAATTGTATACGTAAGATTAATATTTTTTATTAATAAATTATTTTGAAACAAAAAATATTTTATATAAGTTAAAATGTAATTTTTAGGTTGTACAAATTTATTGTAGCTCTTAAAAGTTCGCCCATACTTTTGAAATTGATAGTTTCAAGTTTGTAAAGTTCCTAATTTATTGTTTATAGGGTTAATTTTTTGTGACATTAATTAATTTTAATTAAAAAATAGTTTTATATTTGGTTTTTTCGTTTTTATAAGTTAGTATGTTATTACTAATTGTATAACTTTAAAACGATCTATCTAATTATCTTTTAGAAAACTCAGGAAAAGAATTTAAGTTTGTTTAATGTTTTTGATTCTTTCAACATTTAACAATTTTTAACGTAGCTACTTGACTATACTAAAGGTATAATAATCAATAAACCAGTGGTTAAGCTGTTTTGGTCCTCTCGTACTAAAAACAACCCTTTGTTCTTTTCGATTTCTACAGTAGATAGGGACCGAACTGTCTCACGACGTTCTGAACCCAACTCACGTACCTTTTTAACTAGCGAACAACTAGACCCTTGAAATCTGCTTCAATTTCAGGATAAGATGAGTCGACATCGAGGTATCAAACCGTGACATCAATAAGGACTTTCAATCACGATTAATCTGTTATCCCTAGAGTTCCTTTTATTTGTTGAGCGATATTATTTCCACGTATATATATCGGATCACTATGACTAACTTTCGTTTCAATTCGATTTATCAATCTTTGTTGTTAAGCAAGCTTTATCATTACATTCTCGACTATTTATAATAAACAGTTGAAACTTACCTTTGTACACCTCCGTTACTTTTTAGGAGGTACTCGTCCCAAGTAAACTCTCAATTTTATAATGTTCTTAGATATTTTTTAAGTTAGTAAAAATTTTAAAAAAGAGTGGTATTTCAAAGTACGTTTATAACTCCCACTTATTCTACACTTTTAAAATAATTTTACAATATAAAAGTAGAGTAAAGGATCTAGGGTCTTTCCGTCTTACTGCAGAAAATCCACATTTTCATGGATTATGTAACTTCGCTGAATTTGTATTGGAGACAGTAAAGCAATCGTGACGTCATTCATGCGGGACGGAATTTACCCGTCAAGGAATTTCGCTACCTAAGGATTCTTATAGTTAGAACCGCCGTTTACTTACGATTAAAGTTCAAGCGTGAACTTGAACTAATAACATTTAAGCACTGGGCAGACGTCAGACCCTATACATTTTATAAAATTAGCAGAGTCCTGTGGTTTTGGTAACCAGTCGTTGCTTTTTTGTTAATGTTACTGAAATAACTTTCAGTTCTCTTTATAGCGAACATACAGAGTAAATTTGCTTAGTTCCTTCAATACAATTTATTCATTCACTTATTTAACCTACCTGTGTCGGATTAAGTACGGTTTTAAACTATAGTTCTTTCCCGAAAATAAAATAATATTTAATTTTTACCTTAAACCAAAATTTAGGAGTATTTTATCTTTTTAACGATAGACGCATATAGTTAGTATTTTTCCTGTCAAATATAGTTTTCACCTTCATTTTAAGGACCGACTAACTCAAAGAACAAAAAATTACTTTGAAACCCTTAGGTATTAAGTGACTACGTTTCACACGTAGTTAACGCTACTCATGTCAGCATTAGCACTTCTGGATTATAAAAGAAAGTTTTCACTGAATTTTAAAAACAGAACGTTTCACTACCATTAGCTAAAATAGCTAATTCGTTGTATCGATATATAATTTAAGTCTTTTTAAATTTTAAATTTATTGTAAAAAAATAATGAGCTAAAACGCTTTCTACAATGAAAGGCTGCTTCTAAGCCTATCTATACTATTTGAGTACAAAAAAATTTTTTACTAAATTATAATTTTGAGATCTTAACATACGAGAAGGATTGTTTTCCTTTCGTCTTTAAACCTTGTCGCTTAAAGACTGACTATTACAAAAGTTAAACTAAAATTATAAGTTAAACTAAATTTAGTAAGCTATTACACCCCCTTATTTAATAAGTACTATACATTCAATTTACTTAAATTTGTAATGTAGTACTAAAATACATTTCGTGAAAAACCGGCTATCGTCAAGTTTGATTGGTCTTTCGCCCCTAGCTAGAAATCGTCCTTGCATTTTGCTACACACATAGGTCCAGTCTTCCAAAATATATTATTAAATCTTCAACTTGTTTCCAACTAGATCACTTGACTTCAGGTCTAAAAAATATAACTTTTAAATGGTTTGAGATTATTAATATTTTTTACCTTGCTATATCTTTTAACTTACTGACTCATTATGCAAAAGGCACTTTGTAGTTTTGTAAAAACTCCAAAAACTTATAAACATTTAATTTTAAATTTTGACTTCTTTCGAAATTTTTAATCATTCCCTCACGGTACTCGTCCACTATCGGTTAAAAAGATTCTTATAGCTTAGAAGGTGGTTCTCCTTTTTTCATATAAATTAAGATTCATACTACTTTTATAACAATTTAAACTTTTTATACAGGTTTATTACCTTTTAACAAAAAATTCTAAAAAGCTTGATAAATTGTTGCTACATCTATTTTCATTCGCCATTACTAATAGACTCTCTTTTGATTTTTAGACAAATGTTACTAAGATGATTCAATTCACATTTTTTTACATGTAATTATAAAAATTTACTTTAATATTAGGAAATTAACAGATCACAGGCTAATGCCTACATGTTACGTTTCGTCGCGCGACGTCCTTAAATCTTTTTACCAAGATATTCATTAAATGCTCTTTAAAAACTAAAACTATTGCTCCAATTAAATAAAAAATTAACCTTTTGTTAGATTCATAAGCTCAACTGTTATAATATTCCTAATACGATAATAAATTACCAATATAGCTAAACCTATAGATGATTCAGCTGCAGCTACTGTTAAAATTAATAGTGCAAAAATTTGACCTACGATATCGTCTAAATAAACTGACAAAAAAATAAAGTTAAAGCTAATAGATAAAAACATAATTTCTAAAGACATAAGCATAATCAAAATATTTTTTTGGTTCAAAAATATTCCTACAACACTTACAAAAAATAAAAGTAATGAAATTGTTATATAATTTGCTTGAGTTAACATTAATTTTAGTTATTGAAGTTGAGATGATAATTAAAGTGTTTTATTTTCCAGCCGCAGGTTCCCCTACGGCTACCTTGTTACGACTTCACTCTAGTTGTTCCTGTATTATAAATTTATTGTAAAATTTTCAAATAGTAAGAATTTCCATAGCGTGACGGGCGGTGTGTACAAGACCTAAGAACGAATTCACCGTAACGTTCTTATTTACGATTACTAGCAATTCCATCCTCATATTTTCGAGTTGCAGAAAACAATTAGAATACAACTATTTTTTTAGAATTGCTTAAATTTACATTTTAGCTGCTTATTGAAATAATTATTGTAGCACATGAAAGTAGCCCAATTTATAAAGGTCATAAAGACTTGACGTCGTTCTTTCCTTCCTCTAAAATATCTTTAGCGGTCTGTAAGTTTATACATAAGAGTTTCGTCCGTTCGTTGAAATTAATCAAACACTTCACAGCACGGACTGACGACAGCCATGCAACACCTGTACAAAATAGTATACAAAAATTGGTAAGGTTTTGCGCGTATTATCGATTTAAACCACATGCTCCACTGCTTGTATAGGTCCCCGTCAATTCCTTTGAGTTTTAATCTTGCGATCGTAGTTCCCAGGCGGAATGTTTAATGCGTTAACTACACTTCTGAATAGTTCAAAAGTAAACATTCATCGTTGAAGGCAATGGACTACGGGGGTATCTAATCCCCTTCGCTACCCATGCTTTAATACCTTAATGTCAGTTTTAGCTTAGACTATTGCTTTCGCTTTTGAGATTCTTTTAAGTATCAACACATTTTACCGTTACACTTAAAGTTCTATAGTCTTCTTCTAAACTCAAGAAAAAATTTTTAGTAAAATCAATCTAATATTGACATTAATTTTTAGTTATTTAACTAGTTTTCAATCTACGTATCCTTTACGCCCAATTAATCCGAATAACGCTAACCCTTCTCGTTTTACCGCGGCTGCTGGCACGAAATTAGCCAGGGTTTTATACTTTATATCATAATTATTAAATTAAAATGCTTTACAGTTTAACACTTTCATCACACATATAGTCTAGCTGGGTCAAGCTTTCGCTCATTGCCCAATATTCCTCACTGCTGCCTTTTAAATAAAGTCTGGACCGTTTCTCAGTTCCAATGTGGCTGTTCATCCGCAAAGACCAGCTAAAAATTGTAAGCTTGGTAATCTTTAATTACCAACAACTTAATTTTGTGCAGACTTTTCCAAAATCAATATAAATTTTATTATTCCAATATTTAAGGACAAATTTCTACATTTTACTCACCCGTTCGCTATTCATTTTAAATACTATAAAATAAATTAAACTTGCATGTGTTAGGCTGACTATAAGCGTTCATTCTGAGCCAGGATCAAACTCTTTATTTTTAATATTAGCTACATATTTATTATTTAAACCATCTCAGTTAATAGTTTTTTTTAAAAAATTTAAAAATTCAGTTTTTTAGAATTAAAACAATTGATAATTCTTCTTTAAATAAATCATTTAATGTTTTATAATTTAAATAAATTAGTTGAGTTTTAAAAAAGTACTTAAGTAGATTATACTTTATCGTTATAAAATAAAAATTAGTCGTATTAGTTCGGCTTATTTTACGTTTTTTTATAAATCGATTGAAACGTACCTTTAATTCTTTTTTTAACGAATTATAAGAATACACAAAAAAAATTCATTTACGGGAGTAGGATTCGAACCTACGACTTTAGATCATGAGCCTAATGAGTTTGACCAAATTACTCTATCCCGTTTATACTCCTAGTAAGATTCGAACTTACGTCTGTGCCACGAAAAAGCACTGTCTTAACCCAACTAAACAATAGGAGCTTTTTTACAACCGTATTTAGAGCGGGATTTTGAACGTTTTTGTACAGATTGTAAATCATAAACACCTCGTATAAATTGGTATCGTACTCCAGGTAAATCTTTTACCCGACCTCCTCTAATTAAAACGACAGAATGTTCCTGTAAATTATGAGACTCTCCCGAGATATATCCTATTAAATATCTTTCGTCACTTAGTTTAACCTTTGCGACTTTACGTTCAGCCGAATTAGGTTTTTTAGGACTAGTAGTATAAACACGAATACATACACCTTTTTTCTGCGGACAAAAGTTTAGAAATGATTTTTGATTTTTGATTTTTGATTTTTTACGAGGGGTTTTTAAAAGCTGTTTTAAGGTAGGCATGATTAAACTTAATTTTTAATATTAAAATATACTTTAATACAAATAAAAAATAAAAAAAATTCTATAGTTAGTAATACTGAAAAAGACAATATTATTTGAATCAAAAAATCAGGAGGTATTAAAAACATAAATAGGATTATAAAGCAAAATATAAAAATTTTTTTTTGATTTGTTAACATAAAATATAATTTTTTTGGGAACAGAAAATAAAAAAAACTATAAATTAAAAGGAATAATAAAGCTACTAAAAAAGAAAATAAAAATTTAAAATTAAATGCTCATTTTATATAAAAAAATAAAGCAATTTCAGCTTCAACTTTTATTAAAGAATAATCATCAAGAATTTCTCAATACAATAAAAATGCTACTAGCTGAGGTAATAAAAATAATTGATTAAAAACATAAATAATTGAAAATATCTGTGAAAATTTTACTAATATGTTAGTATACAAATTTAATTGATACTTATATCAACTACTACTAAAAAAGTAATTGATAATATAAATTACTAGAGGAAAAATAAAAATAAAACTTAGTATAGTACAGAGAAATCATATTATATTAAATAAGTGTATTAATTGAGTTGCTATTAAACGTTTTTGAGTTAAAAACATTATAATGGGTAGTACCTCCAACAAAAAAAGAGTTTCTCTATAGTGAAAGAAAATGATTCAACATAAACAAAAACTAATTAAAACATAAATTGAACGAAAGAAGATATCTAGAATATAAATATTGTAAAATTTCATTTAATATTAAAAAGTACATAAATTAAAGTTTTGAGTGTAGTAGGATTCGAACCTACGATAAATAAATTAAAAGTTTATTGCTTTACCATACTAAGCTATACACCCATTTCCAATCTATTAAAATAAAGACTAGGTACTATGTTTAGAAAGACTTGAACTTTCAATCTTCAAATTCGTAATTTACTGCTTTATCCAAGTTAAGCTATAAACATTTTTTATATACCAACTATAACTTGAGTTTAGGTAACAAAGGACTTGAACCTTTAACTTTTTCAATGTAAACGAAATACTCTACCATTGAGTTAATTACCTATAATTCGAATTTTTCTTCCTGAGTAGGATTCGAACCTACGATCAAATGGTTAACAGCCATACGCTTTACCAAACTAAGCTACCAGGAAGGTTAAATAAACATCCAAGCAAAAAAACGCATATAAAGGGAGAAGTCAAAAGTAGAGAAATGGCTGAGTGGTTTAAAGCGACGGTTTGCTAAATCGTTATACTAAAAAATTAATTAGTATCGTAGGTTCGAATCCTATTTTCTCTAAAAGGTACGTTTTAAAGGATTCGAACCTTTAGTATCCAATTTAGAAAATTGATGTTTTATCCCATTAAACTAAAAACGTTTTATATAAGCCAAAAGTAATGAAGCTGAAGAGAGTAGGATTCGAACCTACGACAACAAAAATTTGTTAATAGATTTACAGTCTATCACTTTAAACCACTCAGTCACCTCTTCTGTGTGTTTATTATTTAGTATATTTATAATCTCTATTTATTAGTTATTATTTAGTATTTTTATAATCTATAGTTATTATTTATTATTTAGTATATTTATAATCTCCCCCTTTATATGCGTTTTTTTGCTTGGATGTTTATTTATGTTAAAGAGGGGATATAGTTTTAATTGGAAAAACATATGTTTTGCATACATAAGATTACCAGTTCAAGTCTGGTTGTTTCCATAATTTAATTAACTAATTAATTTAATGAAGTACAATTTGAACTCACGTTTATATCTATACCATAAAACCATTTCAAAATATGATTTTATTGAGAAATACATAAACTTTTTACAATCTAATACAATTTTAAGGCATTTTAAAATTAATTGTAATATTTATCAAGAATTTCATAATAATTTAAATGAATTGTTTCATAAAGAACTATTAACGTATAAAAAAGTTCACTTAAAAATCAAAAATACATCTCATTTTAAGCAAGGATTTACACAAGTTGTAGTTTCAATTCGAAAGAAGTATTTGTTTTTTTACTTAGAACTTTTATTAAACTCTGTTTTTTTAACCAAAAAACCTACTTTCTTATTTCATAAGAAAATTGTTACTTGTGTGTTTAAATCTCGTTTAGATTCTAGTAGTAGTTTTTTTCGTACACATTTAATTTTTGCTTCAAAAGTTAATAGAATTTCTTTAAACTTTAAATTTAGCTATCAACTTTGAAATAGATTTCAATTACCAAAAGATTACTTATTTTTATCTAAATTTTAGGGGAATAGCTCAACTGGTAGAGCTTTAGTTTTCAAAACTAATGGTTAAAGGTTCAAGTCCTTTTTCTCCTGACAAAAAATTAGAAAGATAATAACAAATGTCAATTTTTATCAATAGTCCATTAGAACAATTTGAAATTGTTACACTATTACCTATTACATTTTTAGGTTTTAACTTATCATTAACGAACTCCACTTTATTTTTAATTTTATCTAGTTTTTTTTTGCTTTTTTGGTTATCTTTGAGTTTCTATCGATCTAATTTAGTTCCTAATAGTTGACAAGTATTTCAAGAGTCTTTTTACAAGGTTACTTTAGATATTGTTAAGATTAATTTAGGTGATAAAGGGGAATTTTATGTACCTTTTGTTTTTTCATTACATATATTTCTTCTATTTTGTAACTTAGTCGGTATGGTTCCTTATAGTTTTACAGTAACGAGTCATATAGTTTTTACCTTTAGTTTAGCTCTATCAATATTTATAGGAATTAATATTATAGGAGTTAAAAAGCACGGATTTAAATTTTTTTCTGTTTTTTTACCAAAAGGTGTACCTTTAGTCATTGTGCCTTTATTAATTACGATAGAAATAATTTCTTATTTTATTAAAGTATTTACTTTATCAATTCGTTTGTTTGCTAATATGACTTCAGGTCATGCTTTATTAAAAATTATAGCAGGATTCTCATGAGCTATGTTATCTGTTGGAGGTTTGCTAGCTTTTTTTCACATTGTACCTTTGGTCCTTCTTTTAATTTTAATTGGTTTAGAACTAGGTATAGCTGCTTTACAAGCATATGTTTTTACACTATTAACTTGTATTTATTTAAATGATGTTCTGGATATGCACTAAAAAATAAATAAAAAATGCCACAATTAGACTTTAATACTACTCTCTCTCAAATTTTTTGATTAATAATTATTTTTTTTTTTTTGTATATAATTTTAATTCATTTTTTCTTACCAAATTTCATCAAGTTAATAAAATCTCGTAAATATATAATTCTAATTAATGTTAAAGAAACAACTTTTATGAAAAACAACTTTTATGAAAAACAACTTATTATCAAAAATCTTACACAAAAAAATTTTAATAAAATTAAACTTGCATTAGAAAAAGAGTTGTTTATTTCTTCTAATTTGGTATCTGCACTAGATACGACTTTTACTGATGCAAAAATAACTTTATTGCTTTACTACAATATATTATACTACGACACAATAATTCTTGATTCAATTTCTTTAAAACCCAACTTTTTAAATTTAAATGTTTAACAAACAATGTACTTATTAATTTTAACATTACCGTTAGTTGGTTCATTGATATCAGGATTTTTAGGCAGATTTTTAGGTCATTACGGAACAGCAATACTTTCAATTTTATGTGTGTGTACTTCAATGTTTTTCTCTTTCTTAGTTTTTTATGAAGTTGCTTTTTTGAAAAGTCCTTGTTATTTATTATTATTCGATTGAATTACATCAGGTACGTTTTATGTATCTTGAGGTTTTATTTTTGACAGTTTAACTTGTGTTATGCTTTTAATTGTTACGATTGTATCTACATTGGTTCATATTTATTCAGTAAAATACATGGAAACAGATCCTCATACTCCTAGATTTATGTCTTACTTACAAATTTTTACTTTTTTTATGTTAGTATTGGTTACAGCAGATAATTTGATTCAAATGTTTTTAGGATGAGAGGGAGTAGGTATTTCTTCTTATTTATTAATAAATTTTTGACATACCCGTTATTGAGCTAATCAATCAGCTTTAAAAGCATTAATTGTTAATCGGGTAGGAGATTTTTCATTAAGTATAGGAATATTTTTAACATTTTATACTTTCAAATCTGTGAATTATTTGCTTATTTTCTCTACAGTTTCCTTATTTTTAAATTATTATATAACTTTTTTAGGTTTTAACTTACACGCTTTAACTTTAATAGCTATTTTTTTGTTTTTTGGAGCAGTAGGTAAGTCAGCACAGCTTGGTTTACACACTTGGTTACCTGATGCGATGGAAGGACCCACTCCAGTTTCTGCTTTAATTCATGCAGCTACAATGGTTACAGCGGGGGTTTTTTTAATGGTACGTTTTTCACCACTTTTAGAATTTACCCCGTACGTTCTTTTTTTAATGATTATTTTTGGTTCATTAACAGCTTTTTTTGCTTCTATGATTGGTACGTTTCAAAATGACCTAAAAAAAATTATAGCTTATTCTACTTGTAGCCAGCTTGGTTATCTGATTTTTTGTTGCGGCTTATCTAACTATACGGTTAGTATGTTTCATTTATCTAACCATGCATTTTTTAAGGCTTTACTATTTTTATGTGCAGGATCAGTTATACATGTTTTATCAGACGAACAAGATATACGTAAGATGGGTTCATTAATTAATTTTTTACCTATAACTTACTCTTTAATGTTAGTGGGTTCTTTAGCTTTAGCAGGATTTCCTTTCTTGGCAGGTTTTTATTCTAAAGATTTTATTTTGGAGTTAAGTCAGATATCAAGATATTCTAATGTTCCTATGTTATGTGGCTCTTTTGCTTGTTGGCTAGGAAACTTATCAGTTTTCTTTACAACTTTCTATTCATTTCGTTTAATTTATTTAACATTTATAAATAATTTCAACGGCCAACGTGTTTCATTAAATGTAATTCACGAGTCTTCTTTCTTGATGATTTTACCTCTTACTGTTTTAGCGTTTGGTAGTATTTTTATAGGATTTCTAACAAAAGATTTTTTTATTGGTCCAGGTACTGACTTCTGAGACAGTTCTATTTTTATATTACCAACGAATCTTTTCTTTATCGAAGCAGAATTTTTACCAGTTATAATTAAGTGATTACCTTTTATTCTAAGTTTATTTGGTATTATTTTAGCGAGCTATATAAATATTTTAAATATTAATATATTCAGTTTTAATAAAACGAATATAGTTTTAACTTTTTTATCATTTTTAATTAGCAAAAAATGATATTTAGATATTTTGCAGAATAGGTTAATAGTTTCTACAATTTTAAATTTTGGTTATTTAGTCTCATTTAAAACTTTAGACAGAGGTTTTATCGAGCTTGGAGGTCCTTATGGAATATCAAAATTAGTAAATAGTTATAGCAAAAGTTTGACTAAACTACAAACAGGACAAATAACACATTATTTATTTTTTATGGTTTTAGGTTTATGTCTTTTTACATTTTTAATTCTCCTATCATTTTCAATTATTGATTTTGTATTAGATTATCGTTTGATAGGTTTATTTTTTGTATTATTAATTTTTGTGTAATTTGAGTAGTCTCTATGTACTCAGGGGTCTATAGCTTAAAGGTTAGAGCGTACGCGTGTGGCATGTTAAAGAATGAAATATTAAATTATAGTTCTTTACTAAAAATTAGTTTTTTTATGTGAGTGAAATTCTTACTATTTTTCTAAGATTCAAGTATTAAAAAATTTTATAACTTTACAAAAGTTAAAGCTAAAACTAATTATATAAATTTAAGAGTACGTACAGAAACTTATTGAAAGTATCATTACTCTAAAGTTTATCGTTCAGTTTAACTAATAAGCGTACAATTAGTAAGAATCTTCAATTTAGATAACATTTGGTACAAAGTAAGACTCTAAAGATTTTATAGTTAAAAGGACTGAGACATGTAAGACTTAAGGAAAAACAACAAAGCAAAAGTTTTTTTATAGAAAAAAAAATAAGCAAAAATTGTTTATATTAATTTATTAATAAGCAAGCTATATGATGAGAAATTATCACGTATAGTTTAAAGCAAAGGTTTGTATTTAAATCGATTGTAACTTGATAAGCGTAAAGTTGATTGTTCGAATCAATCTAGACTCAAAAATAAAAATATTTATAATAATTTATTTCCTATGTTAGAAATTATTAATCCTCTTGTAATTACTTCTATTACTCCGCTTTTTGGATTGCTTTATCTATTATTGATTCCTAAAAGTAATCCAAAAAAATGTCGTTTGGTAGCGTTATATACTGCTTGTTTAACTTTTATCTCTTCTTTATCTCTTTGAATATATTTTGATCAAAGTTCTCCTTTTTTTCAATTCAGTAAAACATTTAATTGATCAAGTTATTTGAATTTCAATTATGTTATAGGTATTGATGGTATTTCTTTATTTTTTATATTATTAACAACGTTTTTAGTTATTTTGTGTATTTTAGTTAGTTGAGAATCTATTAATAATCACTTAAAAGAATACTTAATCTCTTTTTTAATTTTAGAATTTCTTTTAATACAAGTTTTTAGTGTGATAGATATATTTTTGTTTTACATTTATTTTGAAAGTGTTTTAATACCTATGTTTTTAATTATAGGTATTTGAGGTTCACGTACACGTAAAATAAGAGCTGCTTATCAATTTTTTTTATATACACTTTTAGGTTCTTTATTGATGCTTATATCGCTAATTTTAATTTATTTTAAAACAGGAACTACAGATTTACAAATTTTATGAAATTTCCCTTTTTCTGAAACCCAGCAATTTTATTTTTGACTTACCTTCTTTGCAAGTTTTGCAGTTAAGATTCCTATGGTACCTTTTCATATATGATTACCTGAAGCCCATGCAGAAGCTCCTACAGCAGGATCAGTTATTTTAGCTGGAGTTTTATTAAAAATGGGAGGTTACGGTTTTTTACGATTTTCAATACCTATGTTTCCGGTAGCAACTATCTATTTTACTCCTCTTGTTTATACGCTAAGTTTAATAGCAACTATTTATGCTTCTTTAACAACTTTACGTCAAGTTGACCTAAAAAAAATTATAGCTTATTCTTCTGTTGCACATATGGGATTTGTAACAATAGGTATATTTACTTTAAACACACAAGGCGTTGAAGGAAGTATTATTTTAATGTTAAGTCATGGTCTTGTTTCTAGCGCTTTATTTCTTTGCGTTGGTGTATTATATGATCGTTATAGAACACGAATTTTAAAGTACTACGGAGGATTAGTTCAAGTTATGCCATTATTTATAATCTTTTTTTTCTTTTTTTCCTTCTGTAATGTAGGATTTCCTGGAACTAGTAGTTTTATAGGCGAATTATTAGTTTTAGTTGGATCTTTTCAATCTAATATAATTTTAACGTTTTTAACATCATTTAGTATTGTATTAAGCGCTTGTTATTCAATTTGATTACTAAATCGTATTAGTTTTGGACTTATAAAATTAAATTATTTTAATTTGTTTCAAGATGTTTCACGTCGTGAGTTTTATGTATTATTGCCTTTAACTTTTTTAATTCTATGGATGGGTTTATTTCCTAATTATTTTTTAAGTGAATTGCATTTTTCTGTAAGTACTTTACTAGAACATTGCGCAAATTTATAAAACCTATCAATAATCATGTTTATATTTTACTGATGAGTAATAAGAATTTCCGTTTTACTACTTTTACCTTCTTTATTTTATGATATAGAAGTAATATTTTTAGTAACTTCGTTTTTATTTATCCATTTAACTTTAGGGTTAAAAGGAATACTAAGTGATTATTTACATGATAAAACCTCTAAAATTTTAATAATAGTATTAGTACGTTTAACAAGTTTTGAATTTTTAAGATATATTTTAGAACTTTTATTATAAAATAAATAAACCAGTGGTAAATTTTAATTTTGATATCTATTCTATCCTTCCTGAATTATATTTAGCTTTAAGTATATTTGTATTGTTAATTTACGGAGTTTTACTTAGTGTTTCACAGTATTGGGGTTATCCCTTAATTTTGTTAAGTACAGGATTGCTAAGCGTACAAATTTTATTTTTAACTATTCTTTTAGTATTGTTTTTTCCTTATATAAATTTTTGTTCTTGAAATTTTTTCCTTACATCTAATTTTTATACGTTAAATTTAAAACTACTTATCTTATTTACATGTATTTTTTGAATTATGTTTTCGTTGACTTACTTTAGAAGTGAGAAAATTAACTCTTTTGAGTACTGAATATTTATTTTGATTACTATTTTATCTTTTTTTTTTATTCTACAATCCAGTGATTTGCTAATAATTTATATTAGTATCGAGTTACAAAGCTTATCTTTCTATGTTTTAGCTAGTTTCAAACGTTCATCAGAGTTTTCTACTGAAATTGGTTTGAAATATTTTATTTTAGGAGCTTTTTCTTCTGCTTTTTTGTTGTTTGGATCTTCTTTAATTTATGGATTAACAGGTATAACAAATCTTTCTGATTTAAATTTACTTTTCTCTGGTTTTCTTTTTGAAAAACCATTTTTATTATCAGGAGTCTTTTTAGGATTATTATTTATTATTTCAGCTTTGTTTTTTAAGTTAAGCAGTGCTCCTTTTCATATGTGATCGCCTGATGTTTATGAAGGAGCTCCTACAAGTACAACTTCATTTTTTGCATTATTTCCAAAAATAGTTATTTTAACTTTATTAATTCGAATATTTTTTTTAACATTCCATGACTTCCACTTTATATGAAAGCCTTTTTTTTCTTTTTGCGCTTTCTTATCATTATTATTTGGTACATTAGGTGCATTATCTCAAAAAAAATGAAAACGTTTTCTAGCTTATAGTTCAATTAACCATGTTGGATTTATTTTAATAGGATTTTTATCAGGAGAATTTTTTAGTATTATAAGTATCATTATTTATTTTATAATTTATATGATAACAACAATTGCTATCTTTAGTTTTCTAATAGACTTTAAATCGGTTAATTACCCTCACCAAATTCAGCTTCGTTATATAAAAAGTGTTGAAAATTTTTCAATTATTAATCCTTTACTTTCTGGCTCATTAACATTAATTTTTTTTTCTATGGCTGGCATTCCTCCACTTGCTGGATTTTTTGCAAAAATTTTTGTTATACTTACAGGACTTCAAGGAGGTTTTTACAATCTAATAATTTTCTCGTTTATTATGAGTAGTGTAGCTTGTTTTTATTATATTCGTATAATTCAATTAATGTATTTTAAAAAATCCCTAAAACAGTCAATAAGTGTACCTATGTGTAAAATTAATACGTTAGTTTTAGGGTTATCATGTATTTTTCTTCTTTTACTTTTTTTGGATATTGAGTTAATTTCTGTATTAATTACAAAAATGATTCTGTCTTTTACTTTATAAAAATACGATGATCTTAATTTCAACTTTAAAATTTTGTACAATTGTATTTCCTTTAGTGATTTCTGTAGCTTATATGACTTTAACTGAAAGAAAAGTTATGGCAGCTATACAACGTCGTAAAGGACCAAACGTAGTAGGAATTTTTGGTTTATTACAACCTTTAGCTGATGGGTTAAAACTTTTTGTAAAAGAAACTGTTTTACCTTCAAGCGCAAACTTATTAATTTTTATAATATCGCCAATTATAACCTTTTTGCTTGCTTTAATTTCATGATGTGTACTACCTGTAGGGGAAGGTATGGTTTATTCAGACTTAAATATAGGAGTTTTATATGTTCTTGCTATTTCATCTTTAGGAGTTTATGGAATTATTATGGCGGGTTGATCTAGTAATTCTAAGTATGCTTTTTTAGGTTCTTTACGTTCAGCGGCACAGATGGTATCATATGAAGTATCCTTAGGTTTGATTTTAATTAATGTTTTACTTTGTACAGGTTCATTAAATTTTACTGAAATTACTTTAGCTCAACAAAGTATATGATACGTAGTTCCCTTATTTCCTATTTTTATAATGTTTTACATATCTATTTTGGCTGAAACAAATAGAGCTCCTTTTGATTTACCTGAAGCAGAAGCTGAATTAGTAGCAGGTTATAACGTAGAATATTCTGCTATGGGATTTGCGCTTTTTTTTCTAGGAGAATATGCAAATATGATTTTGATGTGTAGTTTAGCTACTACTCTTTTTTTAGGAGGATGGTTTCCTATTATAAATGTTATTCCGTTTTGTTGAATTTCTTCTACAATTTGATATGGGTTAAAAACAACGTTTCTATTATTTAGTTTTATATGAGTACGGTCATCTTTACCTAGATATCGTTATGATCAACTTATGCGGCTGGGATGAAAAATTTTTTTACCATTAGCAATAGGATGAGTGCTTTTTGTTTCAGGAGTTTTACTTGCTTTAAATTGGTTGCCTTAAAATCATAAAACCTTAATGAATATAATATTTAAAGAATACTCAGTAATTATTGTTTTTTTTGTTATTTCTTCTTGTTTGTCTATCCTATTATTTTTACTGTCATATCTAATTACACCTCAGAAATTTGACCAAGAAAAAATTAGCGCGTATGAGTGTGGGTTTAATCCTTTTGATGATGCAAGATCAACCTTTGATGTAAGATTTTATTTGGTTGCAATTTTATTCTTGATTTTTGATTTAGAAGTCAGTTTTCTTTTTCCATGATCAATTGTTTTAAATGACTTACCTATATTTGGTTTTTGAAGTATGGTTATTTTTTTAGTTATTTTAACTATTGGTTTTATTTATGAGTGGTACAAAGGAGCCTTAGAATGAGAATAAGTAATTTATAATTTATAACAAAAAAAGCCTAATTTTAAATGCATGAACCCTTATCGAATTCAATTGCAGTTTTGTCTTTTCTAAGTATACCTTAAAAAAATGGAAACCTTAGTATGTTATAACTTAAGTCTATAAAATCATGAATTTAATTAACAAACGATCTATTATCTTATTTGTATTTTTTACTAATAATAATATTCTTTGTACTATTACAAATTTTCGAGGAGAAACTTTAATGTGAAGTACAGCAGGATCTGATAAAGTTAAGGGTACAAAAAAAATCACCACCTCTACTATTTTCACATTAATAAAGAAATTGTATAACTTTATTAATGCAAATAATTTTTCACTTTACATTAAAGTAAAAGGAATAAATAAAGTTAAAACTAATTTTATTAAACAATTAAAAACATTTAATTTCAACATTTTGGTAATTCAAGAAAAACTTTGCTTACCTCATTCTGGATGTAAAAGATCAAAAGTTCGTAAACTTTAAACGGCGAAGTAGTTTAGTATGGTTAGAACGTTGGAATCATAATTCAAAAGTCGTAAGTTCGAGTCTTACCTTCGTTATTTTAAAAAGCTAGATAACATAGTGGTTATGTAAAAGATTGCAAATCTTTTTAGATCAGTTCGAGTCTGATTCTAGCTTTTTAAATTAAATTAATAAAAATAATTTTTTAACATGAATGTTACTCTTCAAAGTGCAAAAATGATAGGAGCAGGGTTAGCTACAATAGGGTTAACAGGCGTAGGAGCAGGAATCGGAATCGTTTTCGGTTCTTTAGTAATAGCTTACGCTCGTAATCCTTCTTTAAAACAACAATTATTTGGTTATACAATTTTAGGTTTTGCTTTAACAGAAGCTATTGCTTTATTTGCTTTAATGATGGCTTTCTTAATTTTATTTACATAAAGTACTTTTGATTTAGGGTATAGCGTAATGGTATCGTGTTTGTCTTGGGCATAAAAGATCGTAGGTTCGAATCCTACTACCCTAAATTAAAGTCAGGTAAATGGCTGAGTGGTTTAAAGCGTCAATTTTGAAAATTGGTATAAGAATAACTTATCATAGGTTCGAATCCTATTTTACCTATTTTATATGTATGTCTGAATAGCTCAGAGGTTAGAGCATAGAGCTGAAAACTCTTGTGTCGTAGGTTCGAATCCTACTTTAGACAAAATTTAATATAATTAAAACTTATATAAAATGTTAAAACTAATTAGAACTTTTAGTAGACCTTTATCACCTCATTTAACAGTTTACTCTAGTCAACTTACTTCATTGTTTTCTATTTGACATCGAATTACGGGCATTACTTTAATTATATTTATAATTGTGAGTTTATGTTTTTTAAAGATTATTTCGTATAAAATATCTAATATTTTTATTAATTTATCCTGTGTAAATTTTTGAATTTGTAATACTTTATTTTTAAATTCAACCCTGTTTTTTAGTTATCACGTATTAAATGGATTAAGGCATATTATATGAGATTTAGGATACAATTTATCATTAAATTGTATCAAATTTTCAGTACAAGTATTAATTATTTCTTTATTAATTATCTGTATTATTATAACTTATAAAATATTAATTTAAGATGAATTTTATTAATTTAAAACTCCATAAAAATTTAAATGACCCAAAAACAATTTTTTTACGTGTTTATAGATGAAATCCGTACTTAAATATTAAACCTTGATTTTCTTTTTATCCTATACTTAAAAAAGATATTGGTCCTATGGTTTTAGATGCGCTTATACATAGTAAACAAATATTTGATTCAACTCTTACTTTTAGACGTTCTTGTCGTGAAGGTATTTGCGGAAGTTGTTCTATGAATATAAATGGGACTAATTCATTAGCATGTTTAAAACAATTTAAGACTTATAAAAAGTTTATAACAATTTATCCATTACCTCATATGTATATTATAAAAGATTTAGTTCCAGATCTCTCAAATTTTTATTCTCAACATAAATCAATTAAACCTTGACTTGTCTCAAATAATTTAACATTTTCAATTAAAGAATTATTACAATCTAAACGAGATCGTTTTGAACTAGATGGTTTATATGAATGTATTTTATGTGCTTGTTGTTCAGCTAGTTGCCCTAGTTATTGGTGGAACCAAAATAGATATTTAGGTCCTGCTATTTTATTACAAGCTTACCGTTGAATAATAGATAGTAGGGATTCTACTAGGGAGGAAAGATTAAATTTTCTAAACCATAAAATGCGTTTATTTAGGTGCCATACAATAATGAATTGTAGTAAAGTTTGTCCTAAGTCTTTAAATCCGGGTAAAGCAATTTCATTTATAAAACAAAATTTATTTTAATAAAAATTCTGGCGAAGAATGGGATTCGAACCCACTCTCTTTAGATTCACAATCTAACGCTTGACCGTATAAGCTCGCTTCGCCTTTTTTAATTTCGCGGAAGTATCTTAAAAGGTAAAGTATAACCTTGCCAAGGTTATTATTGAGGGTTCGAGTCCCTTCTTCCGCTTTTTTGATAATCAAAAAACTAAAATAATAATGATCGATATACTTTTATTCAATTTTCTCTCAAGTTTGGCTTTCGTATCTACAATTATGGTAATAACACTTTCAAATGCAGTACACTCAGTACTTTTTTTAATAATTGTTTTTTGTAGTATTTCTAGTTTACTTTTAATTTTAGGAACAGAATTCTTTTCGTTTATGTTTTTAATTGTTTATGTTGGTGCGATCGCTGTATTATTTTTATTTGTAGTGATGATGTTAAATATTAAAACAAACCCTATTAAAGTAAATATTTGAGCATTATTGCCTATAGGGTTAATTATTTTTATAGTATTGATAACACAAATAATTAGTTTGATGGATAATCAGTTTATTTTATTTAAACAATCCTCTGTAGCGTATACTACATGAATTAATGAAAATAATTATTTAACGAATGTAGAGGTAATTGGTAATTTTTTATACACTAAATTTTGTTTTCTTTTTCTTATTTGCGGATTAGTTTTACTAGTAGCTATGGTAGGAGCTATTGTATTAACAATGCACCAACGACCTAAAGTAAAAAAACAACAAATAAGTACCCAACTTTTAAGAAACCCACGAGGATCAATTAAATTTGTATATTTACGTAATTAACGGAGTAGGTATGATGAAATTGGCAAACATGTTAGATTTAGATTCTAGTAACATATTGTTTTGAGGGTTCGAATCCCTCTACCTATAAATAATAAATATACAAATATTTGTATATTTATTATTTATA
>JAAUYH010076716.1_pt1 | contig 25890 bp, 11 predicted proteins | sample 7278061 | NCBI WGS metagenome assembly JAAUYH01 (sample SAMN14350203, study PRJNA611818) | marine sediment metagenome | isolation source: surface marine sediment (0.6m) | place: French Polynesia: Moorea | collected 2018-08
GGAATATTTTATAATTTCACCAGAGAAACGATGTACACGTCTACTATTTGTACTCTTACAGTTGTGTAAGACTTACTAACACTGAAAATTTGAATTATTACATAAGATAATTCTGTTTTCTAAAACTCGATAGGAGATCTAGAAAAAATGACATGAGATCAGGAAAGCCACTTTTGTGCTGGAACAAGTTCGAAATAGGCTGCTCTTCTCCGTATCATACTCCTCGCCTTTGATGGTCAGTAGTCAGTTGGAGCAAGAAAAATTTTCTTCTTTGTTCCATTTTTTTCTCTACGAAAAGGAGTAGGTACAGATCGAATCTGAAAATTGATATTCTTTGTCTTACACAATGAATAAATATGGAAAGTGTATGAAATGCCACCGCACGGCGTTCACTACGAATACTCGCCCCATTTTGGCAGATATTTCGTGGTTGAAAGCAATTATGCATGTATTCCCCCAAATACTCAATTTAAAGTATGCATGACAAGCATTTCATGCTCAAAGTCAAAAAACTTTCTGCACATAGAAAAAAATTCCTTGCTTGCTCGGTCTGTGTGGTTCCAATCGATTTCTGAATAAACTCCCAGCTTGGTTTTGCTTTTTGGTTCCCACTTATCTTCATATGGAGATCTGATCACCGAATAGACTTCTCTGAAGATAAAAAAGCAAAATTTCTGTTTTACCTCGAAGATAACAATCCAATATTAAATTAAGAAACGTTTTCCATGCATTAATTTCGCTGCCGTATTACGTTGATTTCAGTTTTGTAGGTTTCATGGTCCTGGCTACTATTTTAGATTAATCTACATCAGTTTCTTTTAACTTTATGTTTCAAGTTTGCCACACAATAGAATGGACAAAAGAAATGGTTTGTTGAAGTGTCGATCGTAATATTGTCAATTATTTTTCTGCCATGTCTTCTTAAAACAGTGCACCTTTTTGCCGGATACACACTCTTTCTACCTGTTAGATTTTATTCTCTATAGACGCCAGTTAAAAATCTATTTGTGATTAGATAATAAAGATAATGAATCTTTCTAGCTTTGGTCTTTCGCTGAATGCGGAAATTCCGCCTTGTGCAAGATGATTTAGGCATGAATTTGGCCTTGATGTATTATGCATGGCGATGCTCCTGGTCCAAAACATAATCGTTCTGGTTCCAGTCCTGATTGATAGAATGATCAATATTCAGCAGTATAATTTTCAGTTCGTTTGAACTAATAGAAGAAGTATTGTTGCATGCCACGGACACCTTCTCAGTACTGACTACAGAAAATTACTTTCTGCTTCAATTTTCCGCTTTCAAAGCGCTTCTTGGTCTTCCACATGACCTGACATTCTATACGGAGGCTCCTATCTAATTATTGGCTCAATTTCCAGGTTGCTGCTTGCTCGCTCACGATACTACAGACTTTTCACTCACTCTTGAACAAGAAGGGATGGATCGTCCTCAGTTATGTTACCCAATCTATACAACGCTAATTCCTGAGGTGCTTGTGATTTCACTAAGTAAGATATTCGTACTTCCACTGTCTAGTCCTGCTTATGAACGATTTTTCTACTTCATCGTATGTTTTCTATGTTAGAAAACTGTAATTTGAAAACCACTAATTCTTGTTGTTGGATGGTATCATACATATATGGGTACTCTCCAAATAGATATGAATTCCTCCATATTGTCAATGAGCTACTCATTGTTAAATATTATATCAACTTTGTCTACCATAGCTAAGCACAATTGGACTAAGAAGTATAGAATTCGCTTCTAAAAGTACCAAATTTTCTTTTTTCCAAGCTTATAGTCATTTATCTCTGACTTTTCAAACCTTTGATGTGGTCATTGTAGTCGAGGAAGGTTGCATTATCGTAAATGTATTTCAAAATCGAGAAAATATAAATTATGAGAAGAATCAATAAAAATTTTGACTCGTATTATTTTGCTTCAAGTATTAACTTAATCATAATGGTTACAAAGCTATTCTTTCTGATTTTAATGACTCCATATTCGAAATGAAGTACCAAATTATGGACTTATCATATTTCTATTTTCCTTTGATAGTTGTATCACTCATTTCGAAAAGCAAATTTTCGGCCTAAACATAGTTTGAATTAATTTTCACGAGCATGTAGTGTTTGTTTCAGAATTCTTCCAGATGTCGAGAAATCGATTGATGTTTTGAATTTTCATGCACTACATACATTAGACAATACAGCTGCGAATAAATTAGACGAAGATGTAGATTTATGCACCGAAACTTTTGGTACTATTGTCTATTTGGAGAAGCATAATGAAAGTTTCGAATTACGATCCTCTCCATGTTCTGTATTGAGAAGAGATAAACAAAGACTTCAGTAGAATGATAACCATGCGTTTAAAAGTATTGAAGGTCGAAAACAAATTATATAAAAAGAAGTGAAGCATTCCTGAGATGCCAGACATTTTGAAGCAAATGTTACAAGGCTGTTTCCAGTTAGTTTCTGTGGAATTCAAAAACTTATTACAAAATAATTGAACTTTTACTTTCATGCTTTCTCTCTGCTGTTTCATTTAACTGAAATCATTGAGCTTGAAATAGTTCTTATAAGACACACATCAAGACCTAGTTAGAAAATCGCTTTGATTGTTGAGAGAATTTAAATCGAAAATTGTAGCAATAATGCAGAGCCTTGCAACTGCAAAAATAATTGAATCTGTTTTCGTCAGTGAAATCAAAGGTATAATAGCGTTTTAACTTTTGCAAGTAGCACATGGTTAGCGTCAATCAACTTGGTACGAAAAAAAGATGTTACGCAACACAAATGTATGGCTTACGATTCCACAATTTGGTTTAGGCTGAATTCGTGTATGATGGTGACTCAACCAGAGATGGTGGAACCAACAATATTCAAGAAAATTGAGATAGATACGAAATAATTTAAACTAATTACGATTAAAAAGTGAGCGATCGAACGGTAGAAAAGTGTTGACTTGGCACGGATTCTTGATGTAAAGTGGGTAGGGATGTTGTACAGTAACACATAAAATCAATAAAATACGCCGCATCGTCATGATGTCCCAAGCGAAGTGATCATTGTTCGAGTACTCAACCTATAAGAACTCAGTCCTTATCTATGGATATTTTGAATATTTGGCCGTAGTGGTGTTCGCAAGAATCATCCGAGGTAACATTAAAATTTGTAAAATCAGGGCCAGAAGAAGGTATCGCCTCAGTGAAACCCTATCACATCAATATAAATTGAGGGCCGCGTACACTGAGCTGATGAATCCGAATACCTACATATACTTGAGTTTGTTGGTGTAGGCATCCAACCCACTTGTGTTGCGCCATTCATTGTCTATCGTGAATATTCTCTCAAGATGCAGTTTCCGGGCATGTTGAAGATGACGAACAACGACTATGGAGACGAGAGTGCGGACAAGGACAAAGACATATCTTCATCAACACCAGCCGCATAACCTGTGTGGATACGCATAGGGAACACTTTCCGTACACACACTGATGAAGAGGCGGCAACAATCAAGAGGCCTTGATAACGAACCTTACTTGACCGTGAGTCTGGTTTTTTTTGAAGAAGTGAGGAATTGAGAATTTAAGAGGGTAAAGTAAGTATTGTACTAGTGAGTTAATTTGAGTAAAACACCAATAAACAAATATTGGATTGCAGTAATTCATGATTGCCAAAAGAAATTTAAATTTGAAAATGGTGGCCTTGAGGTCTATTAGTATTTAGGTACCGAGTACAGCACTGTACTAATGGTGGCAGTTTACAAGATATAGTGGTGCAAATAATATAAAAAGTAGAGAACAGAAGCGAGTACGAGTACAGCACATAGCGAACGAAAGTTTGGAGTAAAACAAGGCAATGGCCCAGGTGAGCCAATATCAGTTGGTAGCGGACGGGCCGAAGAAGCAACACCGTGAGGACGGAACACTAAATAGAGGGTGGTATTGCTTACACTTAATTTTTATTGAATTACACGGACACGTATACGGCTTGCTGCAACTTCGCAACGGAACGCTCCCGATATCTGTACTGTAGCAAATCCATTGTGCTACGCCACACTGCACTGCTTACTGACCGACCGTGTTGCCAGCACGTTAGCGTCATCACACTTCATCCTCTTCTGCACATCACGCGGGCAGACACCGAGTTGCGCACCTGAGGTATCTCCTCCACGAGCAACCCTTGACGCGCATACACACCCGTCCCGACTACTTTATCGCGACTCATCACCATGGCAAGCGAAGACGAGTACGATTACCTATTCAAGGGTAGGTGAGCACGCGTTCTTCCACTCGTAACAAACCCGCGTTACGCCGCCGTCGTCGAGCCTCGAATCGAAACAGAAACTGACGTATGCGATTATTCTCAACCCATAGTTGTGCTTATCGGCGACAGCGGTGTCGGCAAATCGAATCTACTATTGCGATTCACACGCGACACTGTGGACCTGCAGTCGAAAACGACGATCGGCGTAGAATTCGCCACACGTAGCATCAACGTTGACGGCAAAACCGTCAAGGCACAGATTTGGGATACTGCCGGCCAAGAGCGATACCGAGCGATTACGTCCGCATACTACCGAGGCGCGGTGGGTGCGCTACTAGTGTACGACATCACGAATCGAAAGACGTTCGAAAGTGTGGAGCGATGGTTGAAGGAATTGCGAGAACATGCCGACTCGAAGATCGTCGTGATGCTGGTGGGCAACAAATGCGATCTGGCGGAGAGTCGTCAGGTTGACGTGGAGGAGGGCACGGCGTGTGCGGCCAAGTTCGGACTGTCGTTCCTGGAGACCTCCGCGCTGAACGCCACGAACGTCGAGGAGAGCTTCAAGACCGTCCTCACCGAGATCTACAAGCTGTCGGGCGCCAACACGGTGCAGGCGCGCACGGGCGGCGGCGGCGCCGCGCCACCCGGCGAGAACATCTCGCTCGCGCCCAAGTCGTCGGCGAAGAAGGGCTGCTGTTAATACGTCCTGGCCCCGTGACCGGCGTCCACAGGTACGGTGCAGTGCACGTGCGAACGAACGATGCCGACATCGAAGACACCGCGTACGACGTTGACCGTGCGTCATTGCTGACGTACCTATATTAGCTGTAGTGTGTGGCCTTTAACGCGTACTGTATTGTTCTTGGTGACGATGGCTCGGGGGTGTTGTCATTTTAGAACTCTTTTCGTTTCCTTAAATAAATTCCCACCCTACCTCTGCTCTCACTTATTTCGTCAGACCTCCGCTGTTTCACCTTTATTTTCCTCTTCGCCTCCTCTCATGCGCGTGCATCCCGATGCTTGATCAGACCGCGTTCGTGCCATTAGCTCCAATGCTCGCGCGCGCGTTTCGACCCCCGCTCGCAACGAGAACACCACGTACCTCAATCTCGAAATCACAAGCGCGATGTGGAATTAGTGCCAGTTCAACATCACCCGATATCGCTACGAGTGGTAGAATACCAGAACCAACAAAACTTAAACCGGTGCGACTTTACAACACCCATGGATTGATTCCTTACAACGCGGCATGGCGATGGCAACACGAACTAGTGGACGAATTGAAACGAAACAAAAATGCAGCCGATGCGCTGATATTGCTTGAACACCAACCAGTGTACACGCTGGGCACACGTTCCGATGTGAGCAACGTGTTGTTCGATGCAGAGCCAGCTCTCGCCGGGTCGCAGGGTGCGGAACTGGTGCGAACCGAGCGCGGCGGCGAGGTGACGTATCATGGGCCTGGACAACTCGTCGCGTACCCGGTGCTGAACCTCGGGCGTGCGCCGCACCGCCGCGACCTGCACTGGTACGCGCGCGGGCTGGAGAACTGCCTCATCGACACGCTCGCGTGCTACGGCGTCACCGCGGCGCGCAGGGACGGCGCAGCGGGCGTGTGGGTGGGCGACGCGAAAATCGCCGCCCTGGGACTCAAGGTCAGCAAGTGGATCACCATGCACGGCGTCGCGATGAATGTTGACGCCGACCTCGCGCCCTTCCGTCGCATCGTGCCGTGCGGCTTGAAGAACGCTGGTGTGACCAGCTTGAACGCGATTCTAGGAGTAGATGCGCCGTCCATGGCCGACGTGAAGCAGAGGTTTGTTGAGGTGTTTAAGAAGCGTTTCGCGGTGAGTGTGCGCAATACATTCGATACGCGCTTCATGCGTGTGGATGCTGCTAAGGAAAGGGAGGAGAAAGCGCGTATAGAACAGTCGGCCACGGTTTGAAGGAATGCATGGCTTGGAAATTGTATCTCGAACACCATGTTTTTGGGACTACCGGTACCGAAAGATGAAATCGACTGGAGCACTGCGGGCGTTTGTTCGTTCACAACAGAGAAGTTCGCCGTTGGTTACGGTTAGAATGCAAGTAAAACAGTGGATTTGGTCAACAATGAGGCTGTCTATTTGTTGACTAGGAATGGTTGGGAGGGAACAGTTGGATTCTACTCACAGCGTATGAGCACTGACAAAATATTCATCGTTACAAAACGAAAGTAGTTCACCGGGGGGTGAACAGGCAGTTGGAATATAAGGGCGAATTGACGAATCGAAAAATTTACGACATCTCCGCATTTGGGCATGCACGCAGTTAGCACAGAACAAAGCGAGCACAACCGAAACACGCAAGCGAACGGCAGATTGGAGAAAGCTACAAATCGAGCAAGTGAAATGGCCCAGATCTTAGGAGTGCACCAAAGGAGAAGGACGAACACAGGTCACGCATAGGACGAGGGGCATACGAAAACGGTATCGTGCGAAAACAGAAAGTGGCAGGGCGGAAGCCGGGCGCGGGGTACCGTACGCAAACGCAATGCTGGCTGGTGAACACGGCATACGAATAAAATTTCAGGCATGGAAACACAGCCGTACAAAAGAGAAGACTGTTTCCCAAGAAGGCGGTGGTGAGTGACGGGACCGCGAAAAATTAGGAAAATTCAAACCCGGCGAAAAATATGAATAAACATGGACCGCGGGCCCTGGCGGAGCGAAATCAACTTACGTGACACTGGGTGTGCAGCATCTTCTGTGTGCGCGCCACGCCAAGATTACCGCAATCGGCACACCGCCCAACGTACACTGCTCCACTTACATCTCGCATCCGCACCGCGTTCGGTTTGCTCGCTTGCCCGCACCTGCACCTGCGCTTGTGTGATTTCAATCGTATCATCGCCTGCTGCACGAACTCGCCTGCGACGACGACCACAGGCACGACGAAGACGACGTTGTTCTAGTGCGACTTGCTCCGCAAACATCTAGCGCGATGGCTCGTTCCGACGATGATTATGGTACGCCCAAGCACGCGCCGAATCTGGTGCACACACGCTCATAGTATTCTCGCGGCACTAACACCAATGTTCATCGTGCGCATCGCAACGTACAGATTACCTATTCAAGGTAGTGCTCATTGGAGACGCGGGTGTCGGGTAAGTGTTCACACAAATATCTCGGTGTCTCACAACAACGTACTAACGGCGCATCCCTAGGAAATCGAATCTGTTATCACGATTCACTCGAAACGAGTTTAACCTAGAGTCAAAATCGACGATCGGCGTAGAATTTGCTACACGCTCGATTCAGACGGATGGGAAGACGATCAAGGCACAGATATGGGACACGGCGGGACAAGAGCGCTATCGCGCCATCACGTCGGCGTACTACCGGGGCGCGGTGGGCGCGTTGCTGGTGTACGACATCTCGAAAAGCGCGACATTCCAAAACGTGGAGCGCTGGCTGAAAGAACTCAAGGACCACGCCGAGGCCAACATCGTGATTATGCTCGTGGGCAACAAGTGCGACTTGAAGCACCTGCGGCAGGTGACCACCGACGAGGGCTCGTCGTTCTCCGCCGCCAACGGCATCTCGTTCATCGAGACGTCCGCGCTCGACGCCACGAACGTAGATGCGGCGTTCCGCTCGATTCTCAGCGAAATCTACAAGCTCGGCAGCAAGAAGGCCCTCGACAAGGGCACCGCCAACAACTTCTCCCCCGTGCCCAACCAGACCATCGTCATCAACCCACAGCCCGAGGACGCCCCCGCCGCGGAGAAGAGCAAGTGCTGCTAACTTCTTGTGGGTTCCACCGTTTCGTACGCAACCCGCCCCCCAAACGCTTCTCGTTCACATCTCTTCATTCCTTGCCAACCCTTATCATCGCACCCCCTCCCATACCTTAACTCAACTACCGCGGTAATGCTATTGTCGCCGCTGTCGTGGTCGTGGCGCCGTGGCCCCTTTCCCGGGTCGCTGTATTCTATGGCCATACTCTTTACCATGCGGCAGTTTCACTATTAAATCTCTACTGTAGTTGTCTCCCTGTTTTCCTCGATTCTACCACGCTATACCGCACAGTGCTGTGCTTCACATTCTGATAGTGTTGCTGTTGTGTACTCGAAATTGACAAGTTTTATAGCGGTACTTTGTGGTGGTGGAAAGATGTGCTCGGGCCAGTAGGCCCATCAAGTCCAACGGATGTGCTATTGTACCGGTGCCGTACAGTCTCGTTAGTTGTCTGAGAGGTCAGAAGCAACTAAATTTGGAACTGGTCAACGACAACGAACAGTAACGGCAGAAAGGTGAGCACGAACTTTGTGTTCTATCCAAGTAAGTTTATTTACGCCAGTTCTGGTATACTCTCGTCATTTCCCCCTGGCGATGACGAGGGTTTACCCTCCGGCCAGGCTGCAGGGTCCTTCGCAGCCTCGGCCGCGCCCTCCTCAGTAGGAATGGGCGGCGTGTGCGCAGCATCCTTCGCCTTGCCGTCGTCGTCTTTCGACTTCCCAGTGCGTCGCTTTCGGTCGTCATCGAAGCGGCCCACGAACGCGTCGTAGTCCGCCGGCTTCGCGTACTGCCTCGGCCCCAAAACCTGCACCAACTCCTCCTCGCGTAGCACCTCCTTCTCCAGCAGCTGCGCGGCCAGCTCCTTCACCACGTCCAGCTTCTCGCTGAGCAGTCGCTCGCACGCCTCGTACGCTTCATCCACGATCTTCGCCGCCTCGTCGTCGATAATCTCCGCCGTGTCCTCGCTGTACGGCTTGTAGAACTGGTTGCTGCCCGACTCCCCGTTCTGCGGGAAGTAAACCTTTCCCACCCGTTCGCTCATGCCGAACCTGGTCACCTTCGCGTACGCCGCCCGCGTCACGCGGCGCAGGTCGTCCTGCGCCCCGGTGGTGACACTGCCGAAGCACAGTGCCTCCGCCACCCGACCGCCGAGCGCCATGATGAGGTAGTCCCGAATCTGCGCCTCCGATTGCAGCACCTTATCCAGTGGCAAGTACTGCGCGAACCCCAGTGCCGCACTACCCCGCGGAATGATCGACACCTTAATCAACGGATCCGCATGCTTCAGGAACCACCCACAAACTGCGTGTCCGGCTTCGTGATGCGCCACAATCTCACGCTCGCGCTTGCTAATCACCTTGTTCTTCTTCTCCAGGCCGCCAATCACGCGATCCGTCGCTGCCTCGAAGTCCACCATTTCCACCGCGTCCTTGTCATTTCTCGCCGCTATCAGCGCCGCCTCATTGCAGATGTTGGCTATGTCCGCGCCCGCGAATCCGGGGGTGAGCGCCGCGAGTCGCTTGGCCACCTTGCTGGGATCACCGTTCAGTTTGATAGGCCGCAGATGGACCATGAAGATATCGTATCTGCCGCGCATATCCGGTTTGTCGATATTGATTTGTCGATCGAATCGACCCGGCCTCAACAACGCCTTGTCCAAGATATCCGCCCGATTCGTGCCAGCCAGCACCACGACGCCACTACTCGTCGAGAACCCGTCCATTTCCACGAGCAATGCATTGAGCGTGTTCTCGCGCTCGTCATTCCCTCCAGCCATCCCGCCACGCCCTCGCGCACGCCCGACCGCGTCAATTTCGTCAATGAACACAATACACGGCGCGTTCGCTCGCGCCTGCGCGAACAAGTCGCGCACACGGCTCGGGCCCACACCCACGAACATTTCGATGAAATCCGACCCGCTCATGCTGAAGAACGGCACACTCGCCTCGCCCGCCGTCGCCTTGGCCAGCAACGTCTTGCCGGTACCCGGGGGACCCACCAACAACGCGCCCTTGGGGATCTTCGCGCCCAACTTCTCGTAATGGCCAGGATTCTTTAGGAAGTCGACAAACTCCATGACCTCCGCCTTGGCCTCGTTGAGACCGGCCACGTCCGCAAACGACGTGGTCTGCCCACTCTCGCCCGCCTTCACTACAATCGGGTTGGCCTTGCCCACCTGGAAGATGCCGCCGCGTCCGCCGCCCAGCCCGCCCATCTGCCCGAACGCGTTGCGCATCATGAACACGCCCATGCCCAGCAGCAGCAGCGTGGGCAGGTGGCGGAACAGTTCCGCCGTGATGTTGGACTCGGACACGTAGGTGACGCTCACAAAGTCGTCGGGCTCCAGTCCGAGGTCCTCCTGCACGGCCTCCAGCTTGCGCTCGAACGTGTCCACGGTGCCGATGTTGAAGTAGAACTTGGGCTCGCGCTGCTGCTCTCGCGCACGCGCCGCCGCGGCTGCGACCGTCTCGCCACGCCGGTCCGGCCGCTTGAACCCGCCCAGCTCCGCGCGGTCGCTCTCGCCGCCGTCCTCGGGGAACGCGGGCCCGTCCTGCGCCGCGTACGGTGACGTCGACATGTCGCTCGGCGATTTCAGGTACACGCGCGCGGTGCTCTTATTCACCACCTCGATTCGGTCCACCAGCCCCGGCTCCAGCAAGTCCCACACGAACGCCTGGAACGAGATTTCCTTCCCATTCTCCCGCCCCCCGAGCAGCGAAAACCCAAACACCACCAGCAGCATCAACGCCAGCTGGCTCATCCACGCGTTCGGCCCGTCATCGTCGGGTTCGCGTTTCTTCCCGCCATCCGTCTTCGGTTTCTCGCTCTTCGCCTCGCTTTTCGCATCGGCCGTGCTACCAGCCTTCGCCTCCTCGCTGACCCCAGATTTGCCCTCGGGCTTCTCGTCTTTCGGTTGCGATGGATTGGGCCCCGTCGAGGTGGCAAGCTGGCGCAGCGCATTCAGTGTGAACTCCCTCGCACGTGGGTCCGACCTGAAGAACGACTCGGGGATCGTCCGCGTCAGGGTGGCCTGATACTGCGGCGACGACGCAACCGTGCGCAGCATCGCACGCGCAGGCTCCCCATGCCGCGCGATGGCGCGCGACAGCTCGCGCTGCAACCGGCGCGCAGAGGAAGTCCGGTACATCGTGATGCAGCGCCTCGTTCGCGGCAGCAAATGGAGCAATGATCAAATTGTTCCGACGTCGGAGTAAATGTGGCGTCGCCCAATCAGAACAGTGATGATGTTTGTAGATTGTGCGTATGCGCATTTCGCACCTCGCATTATCTTTTCTCTGACCCCCATCACCTTGTGTATCTTCGCTCCGCATCCCAGCCGATTCGCAAGCTTGCAGAGCTCAGACAATGTAACGGTCCCCCATTTTTCGTTCTTTATTTCTGAAAGCGTTAGTACTCCAGATTCTGAATTTGGGTTTGGCGAGGAATACGAGCGGGGACTTGTCTCCTTCTATTGTTGGCCACAGTTGATTGTTGACCAATTGACTAGATTTGTCACATAGCTGCAGTTCATCCTTCACCGGGCTGCGGAACGATACGCATCACATTCTTCAACAAGCTAGTAGAAACTACTTCGCACACTTCCGGTTGTTCGCTGTCCAGTGCTACACTCGAGAATCTTCAAGCATCTGTTGGAAAAACGAACATGTCTGTCATTTTCGACCATCCTTCGTTTTCGCACTCTCCAACACCCAGTACATGCGCCACAATGGTCATACAAGGAACCAATACGTTTACGATATTGTACAGTACCACTACCGATTAGTAGGCTCGTCCGTGATGAATGTGAGCGCTACGTCCTGCTCCACCTCATCCACCGAGCTGACCTTCCTTCTGTGCGTCACCCCGAACCACTTATCACCCGCATTCACAAACTCCGGGCGGAATGTCGTGGTGATAAACTGCGTGTTATTTCGCGCTTGTTTCAAGATCAAGTTCGCCACCGCTTGCCGATAAGTCGCATCCAAATTCGCATCAATCTCATCAAACAGATAGAACGGCGCAGGATCGAGTCTTTGAATCGCGAATATCAGTGCGAGTGCAACGATAGATTTCTGTCCCCCACTCAGTTGCTGCAACAGGTACGCCTCGCCCGTTGACGTGAACGCGATTTTCATAGCCACGCCACTGTATTGAAGTCGGCCACCGTCGTCTTCTTCCGAAGGCTCCCGATTCTTGTTCTTCAGCATCACCAGCTTCGCCTTTCCACCAGGCACAAGTTCCGCGAATACTTCCGTGAAGAACTTCGCCACTCCCTTGTATGTGCGCAATATGTCTTCATCCTTCCTCATGTCGAGCCGGTCAATCAGTCTTCGAATAGATTCTGCTCCAGTTTCCAGCTCGTCCTTCTGAGCCTGCAACGTTTCTCGCTTTTCAGTAAAGCTCATAAACTGCTCGAGCGCCTTCTTGTTTACATGACTGTACTCCTGCAGCTTGCCATTCACCTTCTTCAAATTCTTCACCAAGGTCTTTTGTTGGATTCCGCGATACTTTTCGAAATCCGCCGGCAAACTGCCAAGCTCGCGAATTTTCCGCTCAGCTGTCTCCTTCTTCTGTTTCGCCAGCGCTGCGTGCCCGTATCGCTTCTCACCTCTCTGTCGGTCTTCTTCCAGCTCTCGCTGAATCTTCGACTCCTCTTCACGATCCTTCTCCAATTTAGTTTCCAGTGATTTTGATAATGTAGACAATTCTTCTATGCGTTTAGAAGTTGCCGCGATGTTGCCTTCAACTTGTGTTAGCGAAGCTTCGGCTTGTCGAAGTTCCTGACGTCGTTTTGCTAACGCTTCTGCCAAAGACAGTTGTTCATCCTCGTCAATAAGCTCTCCGGCACCAGTGCTCTGAGTTAGTCCTTCACGGTCCACAATTTCTTTCAACTCCGCTCGTTTCCTCTCAAGATTTCCTTCAAGTTCCGATTTCAGTTTTGTCACTTGACGTTCCAATCGACCACGCTCTTCTGTTTGAGGCTTCAGGGCGACTCTGAGATTATTCAACGACTGTTTAAACTGCTCCAACTGTGCCTCTTCTTGGGGCGACAATCCACTTGTCATTGGGGTTTGAAGTTCGTTTTCAATGACGGTCACACTTTTTTCGGCAGTTTGAATCGATTCTTCGAGGGTAGTGATACGTTCAGTAGCTCGCGGTAGATTAGCTTCGTCCTGACGTTTGTACACCTGTAACTGCTGCAGGTCAGCATGCAAGCGTTGCAGCTTAGAATGAGCACTTCGTTCCAAAGCCATTCGCCTCTGACTCTCATTTTGAACTTGCGATAATTCCGCTTCAATTTGGTTCACATGGTCACGAAGACGTTCATGTTCTGGCTCGAGTTTCCTAAGCTCGTCTTCTGCTTCACGCAGTGCGCGAGCGGCGTCGATTCGGCTGCGTGATGCATCCATATAGCCGCCAGTCATTGCACCACGTCGGTTGACCTGGTCGCCATCGAGCGTAATGCAATCCACACCCAGGTCACGCGACATGGCAGTGGCGACGTCAACACTGCGAGTGACCATGGTGCGCCCGAACACCTGTTGTACAGCCGGCCAAAAGCGGTCTTCACAAGAAATCCTGCTTACGAGGGGTATGGCATCAGCGGTAGCATCCGGCGGTGGGCGTTGATTTCTATCCAGTCGACTAAGGGGAATGAAAGTAGCACGACCCGCTCTTCTCTGCTGCATGATTTTCACGAGTGCCGCTGCAGTTGCATCGTTATCAACAACAACGTGAGTGAGCGCACCCCCAGCGGTAACGTCCGCCGCGGTCGTAAACTTGGGGTCTACACGAAGCAAGTCGACTAACGGACCAAACACTCTATCCGGGCCGAACCTGTTGGGGTCGTTCCATGACGCTTGCATCACCGCCGACACGGCATTATGAGTTTCTGACCCAAACGCAGACCTCTTGTTTCCTTCAAGTCTACCCATTCCATTTCGCAACACTTTGATTTTGCTCACTAGGTCAGACTCCTTACGCCACAACTCCTGTCTCTGTGCATGCAACTCATCACGTTTCTTGTTCAGCTCGGTCGTGTCAGTATCACCAGCACCCATAGACCTGTTCATTTCGTTCACGGCGGCTTCATTCTCCAGAATTTTAGCCTCGTTTCGTGCACATGCTTCACGGAGTCTTTCGAGGTCAATCCTCGCTTCAGCCAGCTGAGTATTGAATGAATCGCGATCTTTCCTCGCCTTCCGTAGTTCCTTTTTCAAATGCGCATCTCGCTCCTGCACCGAACTGAATTGGTTAATGCGATTAGCCTTGATACGAAGCGCCAAGGCACCTTCCTCGCATTCCTTGATTTCTTTCCGAATGCGTTGCTCCTCATTTCGCACTGTATTGAAGTTCGCTTCTAACGGTTCAAGTTCTTCACGCCGCTCTTCGATAGCCGCCGAGACAACATCCAATTCTCTCGCTGCAGCTTCCAAAGCTTCACGGGCGTTATTCGCGATTTGTTCAGCTTCAGACACAGTCACCTGCAGCTTTGCAACCTTATCTATGCCAGACCGACGTTCCTTGTCGAGGGACGTTCTTTCTTCGAGAAGTGGCTCAAGGTTAGCTTCGGAAGCTTTGAGCTGCGTTTCTTCGGCCGACATACGTTTCTGTACGGCCGCGAGTCGTTCCTGCATTTCCTCACTTCTCGATGCGCCATGTGCCTTGTCCGCCTCAATTTCCTCTAGAGTTTTGGTCGCGTCATCGACCTCCTTCACGTGAATCGTATATTCAAGCGCGCGACGGTCCTTGTCAAGTCTCTGAAACGCCTTGAGCTCTTCCTTTTCGCTTTCAAGTTCCCCCAGACGCGTTTCAATGTAAGCAAGAACCTCGGCAATTTTCTCGCGCTTCCCATCAGTCTCCTCCATAATTTTCAAACTTTCCTCGCGACGTTCGTCGTACACACGAGTCCCCGCTACTTCCTTCAGCAAGTCCAACCGTTGCTTATCGGTCATGCCACAAAGCGCGGCCACTTTCCCCTGCTGCACGATGTAGTACGGATTGGAACGCGAGAAGCCCGCACTCTCCAACAAATTGAACACCTCTGTCCGACTCACATTCTTGCGGTCCAGCACGTATTCGTCTTTCTTCAACCCGACCATTCGTCGCAACGCCACCTCGTCCTTGTCGAACGGCAGTCGCCCGTCGGAATTGTCGAACACCATCTCCACGTACGCGCTCATCACGGACGTGCCCGCGCCTTCGTGCAGCAGCGCGACGCGCTCCTCCGCGCGCAGCGACGAGAACGAATCGGACAGCACGAAGCGAACAGCATCGAAGAAGTTGGATTTCCCGCTTCCGTTGCGCCCGACGACGACATTGTGGCCCGGCGAGTAGGGGCCGACCTTGATGGCATCGCGGTAGCTCTTGAACCCGCTGATAGTGATTTGCTTGATATGCATGACGCCGCGTAGCGCGCGATTAAATGGCGCAGCTCAGTGTATATTTCGACGATGCAGTTCACTTGTCAACAGCAAGCGGTGCGGCGCATGAGGCCAATGCGAAGACTGCAATGGCGCTCTGTGTCACAGCGTACAGCTTCACAGTCTGTACTGCCGAGTACGAGCTGGACTTCTCACCCGTTGGGTATAGGACACTATGGCGCGGAATCTTGGTGGGCCAATTATTTTACTATATTTCAAGAAAAGCGCGACCAATGGGAAGAAACCGCGCGAAAATTGATCATTTAAAATATTGAATTTTGGTTATTTCTAGGATACTCTTATGTAGGTCACCCAGCCGCATGCGCTTGATACTGCATTACAGGTCGAACGTAGGCGAATATTGAGATCCACACTTCCGACGCGACATTCCATGCAAGATCTCGCCGTATGGATTCGGCACCATGTTCATTCGTCAATGCCGCCCCGGTGCGACCGGCGTTGCATAGGCCCAGCTGGGCATGCGAGCCAACGCGTGCGCCACGCGTGCGCACGCCGCGCATGAGCTCGGGCAACTCGTTCGGGCGGCTGTTCCGCGTGAGCACGTGGGGCGAAAGCCACGGGGGCGGGGTGGGCGTGACGGTCGACGGCTGTCCGCCGCGCCTGCAGGTGACGAGGGACGAGATCCAGGCGGACCTGGACCGGCGACGCCCGGGGCAGAGCCGCATCGTGACGCCGCGCAACGAGCCGGACGCGGTGGAGATTCTGTCCGGGGTGGTGGACGATGTGACGATCGGCACGCCCATCGCGATGCTGGTGCGGAACAAGGACCACCGCAGCAAGGACTACGACACCATGTCCGTCGCGTACCGGCCGTCGCATGCGGACGCCGCGTACGACGCGAAGTACGGGCTGCGCGCGGTGGCTGGCGGCGGGCGTAGCAGCGCGCGTGAAACCATCGGGCGCGTGGCCGCGGGCGCGGTCGCGCGCGCACTGCTGCGCAAATATGCGGGCATCGAGGTGGTGGGCTTCGTGCAGCGCGTGCGCGATGTGGAGTGTCCGCCCATCGACCCCACCACGCTCACGCGCGAGCGCGTCGAGCAGAACATCGTGCGCTGTCCGGACCCCGCTGCTGCCGAGGCAATGATCACGGAAATTGACGCTGTGCGCAAGACCGGCAACTCCATCGGCGGCGTTGTGGAGTGCGTGGCGCTGAACGTCCCCGCGGGCCTCGGCAGCCCGGTGTTCGACAAGCTCGAGGCGGAGTTGGCGAAGGGGTGCATGAGCCTGCCCGGATCGAAAGGCTTCGAGATTGGCAGTGGCTTCGCCGGCACGCTGCTCACTGGGCTCGAACACAACGACGAGTTCTACATCGACGAAAACGGGCGCACCAGGACGAAAACGAACCGCAGTGGCGGCGTGCAGGGCGGCATCAGCAATGGCGAGCCCATCGTCATACGTGTCGCGTTCAAGCCCACAAGCACCATTGGAAAGAAACAGAACACCGTCACACGTGGGGGCGAGGAGGCCGAGCTGCGCGGCAAAGGAAGACACGACCCTTGTGTGCTGTCGCGTGCGGTGCCTATGGTGGAGTCGATGATGCTGCTCGTCCTCGCAGACCAGCTATTGCAGCAGATTGCAAACAATCAAGCACTACCAATCGATTACGCCACCGCACCCAATCCGCTTGGCCCCGCGCCTGTCGAAGGAAGTGTGGTGTCGTCGCTGTAGCATAGAGAGGAGAGCTGAAACAGAAACATAGTTATAACAGGTTTACGTAAGCACGTCAAAAAATCACCTTCGCGTCGCCCAGGTCCTGCTCGGCCATGCCGCCATCCTTGATGGCGTTCTCGAAAAACTGTTCCAGGGTGTCCTCGCCGAACGACGGGCCCACCATGTCCTCGGTGGCGTAGTACTTGCCGATCTTGCCGAACTCGGCGGCGTCGGTGAACAGCGGGAAAACACTGGCGAGCGAATCGAGAACGGAAATGATGCCGGACATGAGCCCGATGGGGACGGACCAGTACTTGGGCTTGCGCCCGAGGAGCTTGAACACGATGTCGGCCTGCTGCTTCGGGGTGACAGGCGCGCCGGGGCCGCCCACGGGCAGGACCTGGTTGCGCTTGGACGCGTCGCGGCAGCAGAGCGCCATGAAGCGCGCGAGGTCGCGCTCGGACAGCGCGTTGCACTTGGCCAGCGCACCGTCGTTGAACATCACGTAGGGCCGCCCGCTTTTCATCGAGTCCACCTGCGCGGCCAGCGACTTGAAGAACGCGGTGGGCCGCACGATGGCGTAGCTGAACGCAGCGTCCGCGCTCGCCGCGGCGCCCAGCTCGGCCTCGAACCGCAGCTTCGCCCGCTGAAACTCCAGCAGCGGCTTCTGCACGCATACCGCCGACAGCAGCACGAAGTGCCGCGCCTCCGCCGCCTGCGCCGCGCGCAGCACGTCGCTCGTCGCCTGGTAGTCGATGCGGTTGCTGTCCCCAACACCCCCCGTGCGCGACGCGAGACACGACACCACCACCGTGCTCGCGTACTGCTTGTCGCTCGCGAACGCGGCGCTGAGCGTCGCTGGATCCGTCACCTCGCCGAATGCCACCGTGGCGGGGGCGAGGTCGCGGATGACGTCGTCAGCTGTCTTCTTTCCACCCACACCAGAGCGTTTCCTCGCGAACGCAGTCACCGCATAGCCTTGTGAACAAAACTCGCGCACCACGATGCGCCCGATGTAGCCAGTTGCCCCGAACACTATCACGCGCACGTCTTCTGGCCGTACCCCTGGCGCGTAAATGCCCTCCCCTGGCAAGTCCATCCGTGGCGTGCATGGCCGTGGCCGAGTTCGTCGCGCAATTGAAACTCGCTGCGGCAGACGACAGGAAGTGGAGGGGGAAACATGCTGTGTCCAACTCAAGTTGCAGGGATTTGGAATGACGAACGCGGATTGCAATGTCATTGTATCGTGCGTAGTGAGTTGAGGTGTCTTCGCTTTTGCTCAATGCACAGCGACTTGATCTGGGAGGTCGTTCGGCACAGATTCAGAACGGGTTGAAATTTCGATAATTTCTCGGCTCGTTTTGGACTAGAGAGTGCACAGAAAACGGAAGATGAACAACAATGAAGATAGCATGAAGGACAGAAGCCTCGAAAGAATATCCTGTGCGATCCTGTTTATTACGGTACTCTTTATCTTCCTCTGGCAATGATGTAGGAGGAGAAACTTGAACAGTAATGATAAGTGGGACAAGCAATGTAACAGTTCATAGTCAAAACAATGCAGTTTGGAGACATATTATGAGGGAGATAGTGAATCAGAGCGAGCTGTTTTGGGGGTAGCGAACGGAATCCACTTCCAACATTTAAGATGTGCTTCTACCGGATCGAACAACTTGAAAAGCAAGGTACGAAACTACCCAGAACACATGAACCCAAAACTCATGACTAACGAAACGGGCATCTATTCGACTTGGTCTCACCGAGTTGAAAACCATGAAACCTCTTGTTATCGTGGGAAACAACAAGGCCGTTGGGCGGGATGATCGGGAAGCATCGAGGAAGAACAGGGCAGCGACGTTCGTCCTTCGACGCGGGCGCCTGCTTCGGCGGGTTGTTCAGCAAGTTCTGCAACCAGCCAGCACCGATGGCGAGTCCTTTCAGGGCCTCTGCATCCTGTTCGGGAAAGCGTGTAGTTGCGAGCGTCCACTGCACCATCGTTACAAAAATCCTAGTTCGGCAGCGTTGAGATATAGCTGGTAAAGCGGTTTAGGCGACCCATAATTCGCACGACATTGGTGTTTGTGGCTGGCTTGGTTTGAAGAGGCGCGGTGAGCTCGTACGGTATGTTTTGGATCGAAAGCCGCACGCCTTCGTGTGGCACATACACTATATTGGTCAAACATTCTAAGCGTACCAGCGATTAGTTCAATGTGGATTCGCGATTTCGGTTTCGAGCGTTTTTCCGCGTGTTCTAGGTAACGCTCGCGCAAACGAAGTCGGTCTTGCTGATTGCCATAGACGCGCGTGAAACTGGCCTCTGGTGAGTGCCAGCAATACCGCTAGGAATTGAATGGCAGTGCAACGATCTCAAGTCCACTCGAGCTGCACTAACACAACAACGCCATCAACACCAGCTCACATGACATCTCTACACGTCTCACTCCTCACCGAGCCGTCCGATATTCTCCAACAACCACCTGATGCGTTTCAACTTCGCCTTGAGTTTCTTCACCTCGCCCACGCCGCTGCGCTTGCGCCTTCGCACCGCCCCGTCCTCGGCCCTGAGCCTTTCCAAGCGGTCCGCCAGGGCGCGCTCGATCTTGCTCACCACCTCGCGCTCGCGCACCTGGTGCCGGTGCCGCAGCGCCACGCTCGCCAGCGCCGAGTACGTGACATCGTCGGGGCGGCAGCCGTCGCGCGTGGCCAGCTCGAACACACCACGGGCGGCACGCCACCCCGCGCGGGTGTTCATGCCGACGGCGTAGATGGCGGCGTTGTAGGCGGCGATGTCGGGGTGCGGTGCGCCCGGCGCGCCGCGGCGCATCTGGGCGAGCAGCTCGAGGGCGACGTTGGGGCGGCCGGCGTGGCCGCTGGCGTCGATGACGGCGGTCCAGGCGTAGGTGTCGGCGGCGGCGGCGCCGACGTCCTGCATCTCGGCGAGGAGGCGCAGAGCGAGGGCGAACTTGTTGGCGGCGGCGGCGGCGCGGATGGCGATGGTGTAGCTGGTGGCGTCGGGTGCGACACCGCGGCGCTTCATCATGGCGAGGATCTGCAGTGCGCGGGGCGCGTCGCGCCTGCGCGCGCCGTGGTGCTGGAGGAGCACGTTGTAGGGGCGGGGGCCGCCGACGCGGCGCAGCACGAGGAGGCCGAAGAGCGACACGGCCTCGGCGTGGCGGCGGTTCTCCAAGTAGATGGTGAGCAGGGCGACGTAGACCGCGGGCGCGGGCGCGGCGTAGGGCGAGGCGCCGCGGCGGCGCTGCTCCGCCTGCAGCTGCGCCACGGCGGCGCGCGCGCCGTCCGGGTCGCGCTCGCGGCGGTAGAACTTGAGCAGAGTGGCCACCGCGGCGGGGCCCATCTCCACCTCGCGCACGCTGCGCATCGCGCGCAGCACTGCGTCTACCAGCTCGCGCGTGCCCGACTCCGCCGCCAGGTTGAGAAGCGTGTTGTACGTCACCTGGTTCGCCTGGAGCCGCATATCGCTGAACACCTGCAGTGCGGTGTACGGCTGCCCCGCCACCACGCACGCGTTCAGCAGCGTGTTGTAGGTCACGATGTTGGGCGCCACGCGCCGCGCCGCCATCAGGTGATCCACCACGTACCGCGCCTCGCTCAGCGCGCCCAGCCGCGCCAGCACCCCCAGCAGCACGTTGTACTCCCCGACGTCCGCGCGCTGCAGCGTGCGCGCCCGCTCGAACAGGCGCTGCGCCTCCTTCGCGCGCGCGCGCCGCGACAGCGCCGGCGCGCGCGACGCCGCCGACACCATGCGGTTCAGGTCGTCCAGCCCGCGCTTGTACTTGCGCGCCACGCCCTCAGCCTCGTCCAACAGCAACGTCTCCCCCAGCTTCGCGTCGCCCCCCGCGAACGCCGCGCGCAGCAAGGCCGCGATCACGTTCGGCAGCGGCGCTGTGTTGGTCGACTTCAACGCGTCATACACGCGCCGCGCCGCGCGCGCGTCGTTCGCGCGCTCGCAGGAATGCAGCACCGCCAGCATCAGGTCATCATTGCCCGCCACATACCCCGCGCCGTACAGCTCGAGCGCGCTGTTCAGTGTGTCCACCGCGCGCGCGTGCTTGCCCGCACTCGCAAACTCGCCGGCCAGCGCTGCGAACGACTTGGACGGCAGCGGCTCGCCTCTGCGCTCAAACTCGTCCGCTATTACGCCCGCCTCCTCCACGTTCCCCGCAGCCGAGGCCGCGAGTAACAGCAACGAGCGCATGTTGTCGCTTTGTTTGTAGCCGAAACGACGCTCGGTCTGTGCAACGAACTGCTTCGCCTTGGCATGGTTGTTCGTCACCGCGCAGATACCGACCAACGCTTCCACAGCGGAACCGACCGAATCGGAGGTGGCCAAGCGTGAGCGAGTCAGCAACTCGAACGCGCGGTCCGCGAACACCACCGCGGGGTCGCGTTGCGACGGGTGCAAGGTGGCGGCGGCGCGTGCGACGCGCGACGCTGCTGCAATCGCGGCGGGCGGCAAGATACGCCCGTGCTCCAGGTCGTCGAGAATGTCGTTGGCACCCGCTATCAGTCTCGCCCCATCGTTGCTGACCGTGAGGAGCTGCGCGACGCGCACGTTGGCGTCCTCGTCCACATACTCCGCGCACGCCCGCTCCTGCGCGCGCACGCGGTCTAGCGCGGCGCGTGCCTCGGCGGTGTTACCCAGCCGTCGCAGCCGCTTCGACGTGGACACGTGCACCGCCACGTGGTCCGTGCCCGCTTGCGCGCACACACAGGGAAGGCGTGGAGAGAGCGCGCGGAATCGCGGGCGTCGGCGCGGTAAACGTTGATACAACGTGGGTGCAAACAGTAGATCGCAACGCATCTCTGTGCGCGAGGTTCGATAAGGCGTCAACAATTCAGACACACCGTTGTGTAATCTCTCCGGCGTAATCTCGCGCGCCTACTCCTTCAGCAGCTCTGTTGCGCAGGTCGGCATGAGCGATTCTACGCACCCGCAGCCAGTTGCGATAATCGATTCGAATCGAATAGCGAGGATATTGAGCTCAGAGTATCGACTGAGGGGATTGGAATGTATGGACCGCAATTAGTGCGGTCTTCGGGGATGACCCAACCGAAACCAGTGTACAGTACGCACGCTTAACAGAATGAATGACAACAATTCAAGTATGGTATTAAAGTTCAGACATTGATTTCCCCGAACGCAGCAGCACTCATAGAACAAGCGCTTAAGTTTATTGGGCCGTGTTAGGAAGGAAAGGCATGTGCGCACGGAACAGCGCTATGTGCGCCACGCATTATCATCGGCATCCAAAAACTCAGAAGGAGCTGGCCGCACGGAATTCTTTGGTCTGCTGGGCAGCGCTTTCGACGGCGGGGAATCACCGGCGGTTTCACGTAGTCGCTGGTCGAACAGGGCGAACGGGCTGTCCCCAGAAGTGATGGCCGCCGGCTGAGAGAACGAGATTATCCGATTATCAGGCTCATCCACTGCGACATCGCCCCATTGCGCGTTCGCGCCGAGCTTGCCTGCGTTTTCGGCGAGCTGCGCACGGCGAGCGCGGCGTAGCAAAGACTCCTCGGCCTTCGCACGCCGCTTCGCTGCAACCTTCGCCGTCATCAGGGCGCGTGGCGCTCGCGTGGCACGCGCACCCATCACGCCAAACAGTGCGGCGCCGCAGGACGCGGCCACATGGGCCACGAATTCCGGGGCCGTGTGCGCGGCCTCAAGGAAGAACGCACTTGGTGGCGGGCGACGGCGACGACAAGTGCGTGGGCGCTGTTGTGGTAGGCGTGGTATCGTCGCGGGTGCGGCGAATGTGGCGGCCATCTCGTGTTCCAGGGAGGGGAGATGGACGGCACGAGGTTGGCAGTCGACGTGCGGGTTGAACGCTCAACCAAAGGCGGTGGATCAGCAGGGTCACGAAATCAACGGAAATATAAGTGGGGCGCATACGTGTGTGGACCGGGAAACGGCAGATTTGCCCCAGCGCACCGCCACTTGCCGTGTAACGGTTGGCTGCATCGCAATCTCGCCTAAATGATTTTGCTGGCATCGTGAGCTTGTATCGTGCAACTTTCTGCAGCGTCGCGCTTCCCAACTCCTTAAAGCCCGTCTTCGTAGCAACGCAGTCGCAAACCACACGATGACGACCAAGTGGACTCTAGCCGAGACAAGACTCCCCGAGCAGGACGCCGACACCATGCGCGGCCTTGCCCTCAGCGCGGGCTGGTGGTCCAACTTGTTGAAGAACCCACCCAAACAGGCGCCCGAAACGAAGGACGACCGCCGTTGCCCCGTACTACCGAGATGCTTCCCCATTATTCAGCCGCATGGGCTCGTGGTCGTGCGCGACGAGAACAGGTTTCATGGCATCGAGTTGCGTGAGTCCACGCCCAAAACTTGCCCGTTCCGCTGATGCTCAGTCGAATGAGTTGTTCATCGTCCGCGACCTCTCATTGTACAGTACATTTCGGCAATCAATGCGCCTATCGCGGACATAGTGGAAGATGGCGAGTACAGTAGTCGCGCCGTACACATTTCAAACTCGCATTGTCCGAAATTTGTGACCCCTCGTTACAGGCAGTAAACTTTTGTTTTCATTTCACCTTTGTAATCGTTTCGGCACCTAAACCATCGCGCTAGCGGTAGAATAAACAGGAATTCGCTTGAATATTGGCGTTTTTCATGCGACATGTTCGTAACTCAGTTTCATACACCACCAACACCAAAATTGACTAAGGACTACAATCTCGATAACTTTGCCCTGTCTTCGTCTTCCAAGCGAATGAACGGCGTACTGTAGATGTAGATACACTAATGAATATTCAATACTGTACGGTAGCTACTGTACCGTACCACAGTATCGATACGTTGCCAGATTTTAACACAGGGTTTGTGTGCGATAGATGTGAATGAGGTCATGCGATTTTCTACGACAAAACGAGTTATCATTTTCATGGTTTCGCAGGCCCTGGTTACAGTTTTGCAACTCGTAACACAACCTAATGTTTTTAGACGGAGAATCACATCTTTTAGATTCGTTCGATACATAAGTTTATAGGAAAGTCTAGAAAATCTATTCAACTGATCAAGCTCAAGACGACTATGTGGAAAATGATTAGTTTTTACGAGCTTTGAAAGGTTGAAGCCTCTCTTGCCTGATGTTACTGTTAAGAAGATGCTAGAAACTGCTCGCTCCTCCACTACACTACCGCATTTTATTGTCCACTGTTCTGCTATTGAAGCATCACCATCTAGTCCACGCCAATTCTCAATCAAGTCGATCTGTACTAACTTCTACCCTGCCTATGGGTGTCGTAACTATCGAATAGGATGACGTGTTCTCAATCATACCGCCTAGTAGACCTAGCGAGTTCACGCAAATCGATGCGGTGAAGATTCTCGAGCGTGGGCCTGTCGTAAATGGCCCGTTTCTGTTTATTGCCCTCTTCGATGGTTTGCGTCTATTCTATCGTTGCATAATCAAGTTCGTCGAAAGTTTTAATAAGCCCATCGTCAGCATTCTTGCAAAAATCCCTCGTGTCTTCACTTGCTGCCGACAATCTTTGTTTTCATGCCGCGTTAAGTGAGATATATATATACACTCCACAAAATAAAAATAGGTGGAAAATGAAATTCGGCTGTATTGAGAACTAGATACGACCATACCCAGTTTGCGTTTACATGTCCACTGCCATCAAACGTTCGTATAGATCTGAGCGAGTGCGGTACTGTTCTTCTGTTGCACTAATTCTACAACGTTGTTCGAAGAAATAGACGTATTTATTTCCTACGACGTAAAATGGGTTTGTGACCGAGTTTTGGCGCTGCCACCGAAACAGATGATGATTCCAAGCAATAGTAATAGACTTCAATAGCGTTGAGTTGAACGAAGCGGTTAGAAAGTGCCGGAGTAATTTCTCAGTGGAGAAGTGTCGCTCTTTGGTTCGATCTATGCCAGATTGTTGCTGTGAATGTTTCACTAATAACGGTAATAAGACCACTATTAGATGTCTACTGAAATCAATCTAGGATCGATAATAATTGTAGAGCCTATTTTTACTTGACACAAAATAAATCCACCTATTCATTGCTAGCTCTCTACGAGCAATAAAAAGCATGTTAGCGTTATCTAGACTAGGTCTTTCGATCTGGACTAAAATTTGAATACCATCAGAATCTGTGAAACAGGTGTAGGTTTGAATCCCGTGAAGTCCTGGCAGAATTTCTTATGCGCGTATTTTTTTTCAGAGAGTGTATCATAAATCTACATGCTTGTTAGTTACTGTTGATTGTAATGGTAAACTTCGCTAAGTATCCATTAGTTTGGTCCTGAACTTTATTACCAATGCTCAATTACTAGTTTCCTGTTTTAGTCAGGCTTTCCCCTTGCAAGGAACATTCATCCGCGCAACAGAGGAAAATCCCATTCAGAAAATGAAGCAACGCCTAAATTAAAGAGAACCATTCAATCTGCGCAAGAATTCGTGCCGAGCAAGCACCCTAAACTTAAAATGATGATACAGTGCCCAAAATTTACTTAGGGCATTTCGAATCAGAGCACAGACTTCACTGCAAGATGCACACAGATGTGGTTTCAGACAGCCAATCAGTTCACTGCTGATGGGAGAACTTATCTGCCCTATTGGATGGGGTTTCGTCACTTTCAGTGGCAGTCCAGAGTTCGGATAGTGGAAAAGCACTTTTACTTCGCACGAAATTTAATTGAACACTTGGTCTACAACTTCAGGTTCTCGCTACTCTAGCACTTCGTAGGCCC
>JAAUYH010001487.1_pt1 | contig 25884 bp, 16 predicted proteins | sample 7278061 | NCBI WGS metagenome assembly JAAUYH01 (sample SAMN14350203, study PRJNA611818) | marine sediment metagenome | isolation source: surface marine sediment (0.6m) | place: French Polynesia: Moorea | collected 2018-08
GAAAGGTGATTGTAATTTTGTTGTTCTGGATATATTAGTAAATCTATTCCAATTTTCAAGCAAAATGATGCTGCTAATAAACTGATGAAGCAATATGAGAGCAACCGCAGCGCTAAACCGGTCGAGCCTTGAAACTTTCTTTTTTCTACGATCCGATTAGGAATGTTTGTTTAATTCTTTGAGCAAACACACTGAGACGAGTCAGGTTTCTCGTGTTGTCAATGTCAAAAAAAGTTGGTCTACCTTAATTGTTCCAGGGGAAACGGGAGAGATAATTTTCTGTTTTCCAACAATAACAATAAGAACATAGTGCAGAATTACAATTTTTAGAAAATGTCTTGCATTAATTATCCAAGTAAGTCATTTCTAAATCTAAGTTCTACAAATTTCAAGAGTAATCAAATTTCTTATTTCATTAGTAGAGAATCGAGAGCTGAGAGTTCAAGAATTCGACGGAATCTTCCTCCACAATTTTGAATAGAGTAAAGAGTTGGCAAGCGTTAATTTATTACGTTAAGTTCCAATACTAAGCTGGACGAAATTGGGCTGCGTCATGAAAGCTAGCTGGGTTAAACCGAATCCGGACTGATCCAGGTTGGCGTACTCGAAGCCAATATACGATTTTCCTGATGGATTAAATGTTCTTGCGTTGGCTCTCGAGCTGCCCTGATATCACTTCATCTTGGCAAGAGTTCCTTGATTCTGAAAAAGCAGAAGCAACTCAAAAGAACTCAAATAAATTGGGACATGCAGCCCACACGCAACTTGCATTTAGGGCTCAATTGCGAGGAATCGCAAGACATCGAAACCAGCCTTTTAAAATGAGCAAGTTTCTCCTATGCCTACGAAATTGTCGAACCGAGTCCCGTCCTGTACGCTAAAAGAAACCCACATCCGCAGAACCGCACCCGTGCACGAGCGAAAGAAAACATGAATGTGTTAATCCAATTACATCATAAATATCAGGCGTATGTGATTCGTCATTTGGAAAATTCGACTGAGTGTTCCCATGAAATGCACAGACTGACAGTGTGTATTCAAATTGAAGGATACGTCTCATCCCCGGGGCAACGGACGGCGGTACACATCCTTCATGGTTGACTCTCACTCGCAAAGTGCCTGCCTGTGCGTTTCGTGCGAGCTAATGGATGGCGGGTAGACGCCGCGACAGTGAAGCTGAAAACATGGTGAACGAAAGTGGCGCCGACATCCCGCGTGCCTCGTCGGAGCCGGACCTCGGCGCGCTGGCGTCGCTATACCAATCCGACTTGGCGCTCAACCTCGACGTGTCACCCGCGTCTTCTGGCGACGACGTACATACGCCGCCACCACCCCTTACCATAGCCCCGCCCACCCTGTCTGTCACGTTTTCCGACTACGTCGAAACGGAACTTGCGCGAAGCGCCGCACCACCACTCCCGCCGACACCGGGCCGAACAAAAGCTACCGACATTTCGCTGTTCCTTGCACCGGACTCAAGTCCTAGGGCTGGACCACGTTCCCCCAGGTCGCCGTCGGTTCCGGTACGGGAACTGTCTCGAGGATTCGTTGAAAGCGGGGAGGGCCGCGCCCATACCTTCGATGGCGGAATTGAGGACTTCAATATCAGCGCGGATTTGGACCACGAAAATAGTGGGGACGCGTTGAGTTTTTCGCCACTCACGCAACGCCAGCACCGATTGAACTGTGTGGAAATCGACGACACTGGCGCTATGCGGCGGCGTGCCTTGACACGCAACGCGATATTGGCGGAATCACGTGAAACACTGCGAAAGTCTCATCCGAGCCCCGCCGATGCGGCGCAATGGATGAGGCAGCTAGACGCGAGAGATGAGGGACATTCACCGGAAATGGAATCGTTCGCTACTCTTGTTGACGGCCGTGAATCTGTCGACTATGTGTCAAGTCCAATCGCATCTTCGCGTGGGGAATTGCGGCGAATGCGACGCACGGCGCGCGAGAAGCTGCGTGGGTACTTGCGCAACTATCTGCGTAATTCCCTTCAACCGCGAGACATCCGTCAAGTAGACCCCGCGTTTGCGGCGAAGACCGCGCTGTGGGTTCGCCACACAGCGCTAGTATTCTCGATGGAGAAGTTGAGGGCGATTATTTTTCGGACAAAGATATTTTTGTTCGACACGGATTCGAAGTCTACTTCGGATGCAGTCGAGCTTACTCGGAAGCTCGTCTCCGCTCGTACGGACAACGGAACGCCAATCCCATTCGAACTTCGCGCGCTGGAAGCGCTTCTCATTCACGTCGTCGGGAAACTTGAGCGCGAATTCACCGAGCTCAAACCATTCGTACAAGGACATCTTTCCGAGCTACCCGATGAACTGACGACGAAGAAACTGGAGGACTTACGACTGCTCAAACAACGCTTGAGCCATCTCCGCTCTCGTGCCGCTGTAGTGCAAGAGGAATTGGAGAAGCTACTCGATGAAGACGAAGACATGGCGAACATGTACCTGACGGAGAAACACATGAGTCATGAGGGTGCAAGGAACATTGGGGACCACGACGAGGTTGAGATGTTATTGGAGGCGTACCTGCAGGGTGTGGATGAAATTGTGAACCAAACGACACTGTTAAGTGACAACATTGAAGATACGGAGGACTTGGTGATGATTCATTTGGACACATTACGTAACAGACTGCTCTCGATAGAATTGGGATTGTCTGTGGTTAGCATGACCTTTGGCGTGGGCAGCGTGCTCTCCGGCATATTCGGTATGAATTTGCCAATCCCGTTGTTCGATGAGGGTGTGAGCCCATACTGGTTCCTTGGTGTCACGATTCTCATCCTGGTATTTATTGTTGTGGTTTCCTGGTCGGTTTTGAGAGTTTTGCGGCAACATGGACTTTACTCGTTCAGTTAGTACTCGTTCGCGGATATAGTTTAGACAGCAGTTAAAGATAGAAGATTCTAAAGCTGTTCACTTGCACTGCTGGGTTGTCTAGGTGCGGAACAGAAGCGAACTTCGACGAGTGTTGTGTTCTGTTACCACCGGCTCATGCCAAGTGTCGTTTTCTAAACGGAAGACAAAAATCCAACTAAGCCTTTCAGAAAAGTTTCAGAAATGACTTGATCTATTGTCTACGAACGAGGAATCTGAAAATTTCAGGTTCCTTCGATTTATTGAGCATTTCCAAACAGTTATCGATACAGCAATCACGTTTTCAATGCCATAGCGTCGGAAACCGCGTTCACGAATCTCGAGAAGTTGTAATTATGTCTGACAATGATTGAGAAAAAGACAAAGTCTCAAGATATTCGATCGATCGCTGGGGCTCCAGTAGGCCCTATGCACACACTTCTCGAATAGAAGCAATACAAGGCACAAAAGCACCTAGACGAACGGTTGCCCGAGCTCAACAACGGCGTTCTCTTCGATACTTTGTCGGTTTAAACTAGTTGACGCTAAATTACTGGTAAATGAATCAGATGTGCCTTTACTGATACATGCTCCACGTCGATATGAAGTGTAAGATGATATCGTCACGAGTCAGTCTCTATCAGAATCTTTTGCGATGTCGTGGCACATAGGGACAACGTAGCTGGGTGTAATACAAAAGGTTGTAGGAATAGCGATAGAGACGCACAAGTCTAGTCAATTGAGTGAACAATAGAATGACGTGAAATTTTAAAGACATTGTAAGGCTTGTAATGTACGACAATGCTAACGACAGATTACCTATCTCTATTGGATATGTTGAGTAGTGTCTAGTATATGCCTGTTCTCGCGCTATTCTCCAGAATCATGTGAGTGCAGATGTAGCAAGTTCGATTCTTGCCTAGATTCGACAGTTCAGGAAAGTCGAGCATTTCTCTGGAGATGGAGTCTTTTTTGAACTTCGAACTACTGAATTAATATTCCGATATTGAAACGCAAATATCAAACGATGGCACTGTACTGTACTATAGTTGTGATATCAATCTAGTACTGTACTGTAAAAGTATACAGCACGGTTCCGGTACAGTAGTACTGCTGCAACAAGTTAATATTCACTGGTACTGTACCACAATTTTCCGCTCCTGAAGTGGAATCGACCACAGCATGGCGTACTCACGCACCGTAAGTATAACGAGATTGTCGGCAATGTTCATTTCATGCACTGTGGTTTCGAACTACAGTACAGCAAAATTTACTGGACTGTATCAGCTCCTACACCCACGAAGATATGTGGAAAACGAATATGAAATACAGTACCGGTCCAGTATTGCGTTTTATCTCGAATAGTTAGACAGTTTAAAATAATTGCCTAGTTCGTTCGTTCGAAATAAGATCAAAATGGAATTATCGAAATACAACTATTTCTTAAATTCATTGTGTCTAGCTTAGTTACTTGGTCTGAACAATGGATTTAGATTCCATGAAAGTCAAAGAGAGGAGGTTTCGGTACAAATTGAGACTTGAATTTGTTTGAGCCGGACGGAAGAGAAGTAGAACAATGGCTTTCATTCTATTTCGATCAAAACAATCTGGATTCATTGGCAGCAAACAATAATCTCGTACCTCCTTCAATAGATCCGTGACGAATAGCACGAGCACGTACTTCAACCATGTGCACGCTTGCTGCAATCGTTTACGTGAGTCGAAAAGTCCTTGTGTGGTTTCAATTATTTCTAGAGCGATTCGAAAACACGTTACACCTTCTATTTCTAGTTCAACTTAAATTTGTGAACCGTTTTGGCATACAGTTCAGTGAATTATCCCCTCACTTTTCTTAAGTTGACTATTCGAGTCTTTGGAGGGCAGATGACTGAATAGATAATCAATTACTTTAGAATTGAATAGCTTTAGAAGCAAGGAGTGGCGTAAATTATCCTGTAGTAAACTTCAAGCAATTTATGATTTCCTGTGGAAAACCCGAGCTGTGATGCGGATTCTATCCGTTCATTTCATTTAACCAGGCTTGATTTCAACCCCGTTCGTGAAAAATCTTAGATTTCATAGGTGGCCTTACTTAAACCTGAATGTAGCGCTACTGCATACATTCATGAAATACCATGGAACATTTCCCCTGACTCCTTAATGAAATCATGGTTATTCTGATCTTCCAAATACGGCGTCTTTGGTAAGTCTTCTGATTAATTTGAGGGCTGGTTCTATAAGATTTATGAATTGTTGAAGACACAGAGATTAATCCGGTAATAAGTGGAAATAGTGAATCACTATTCCTTATTCTCTCTCCAATATTGATAACATCTAGAAAGTAATCGTATTAAGTCATGAATGACTTCCTGATACGTTCGGAGTTAGTTCAACGGCTACCAAATTCGAATATTATGTGTGGAAATTCTACTTTTGAATTTTGCCTGTTTAGGATTTCTCAATGAACTTTGACTGCCGTTTTTTTTCCTGGGGAGTCCTTTCATAGAATTTTTGTAGCGTCACCACTTCTCGTTTATAAGTGCAATTCATGCTTCCCCTCAATTAGCAGTCTGTGATTTAATACTGTTATATTATCCATCACTTTCTTCCACACTGAAAATAATGTCGCAGATGCAGTTCTTAGACACATCAGTCGCGTTTAGTTCCATCCCAGTCTTCGTGCTTTCGAATACATCATTGTTTATCGTTTTAGTAACCACGGTAATTTTCGGCCTGAACTAGGGATTGAAGCGAGGGATCAGAACTCGCGGCAGTTTTCACTATGGCCTCCATGTTAAGTACTAACAATTGATGAAATTAAGATTCACTTACAATAGTAAAACTCCAAAGAGATTTCACGAGAGTATACGCACGAAAAAACATCAGATGCATGCATAATCATCCCGATCTTTTGAATTTGCTGTCTCCCCGATGGAGGTCACTTAGCATCTAACCTGCAGTGCATGTTCGATACAAATTGTACCTGCTCTATTTTTTCTGTGATTTTCTGCACTTCACATTCCATTTGCTGAACGAAGTTATAACTTTCTCAAGATTCGGATGAGCAAAACCAAAATCATTCCACGGGTCTTATCGTGATGCCAATTATATATCAAGTTTTGATCCTTCATTCTACAAGAATTCGTCACGTTTCTAGTTGTAGTATGTTGAGTCGAAGGATTGATAGGTTGCTATTCACAAATTTATTTTATTGTCTATCAAGTAGAAGCGAAAAAGTTTCTGTTTGCAAACGCTTTTCGTATTTTTCTAGCAAAATTTTTCAAAGTATTGCTGCAATTTTTCACGATACTTTCGCCATCATATCCTAATCTCGGATTGACGGAATCGGATGCTTGAACTTTATTTCGGGCTTATTGCGCTTTGAAGCGCATGTTATATTTTGAGAAACTATCTCAAACACTACATCAGCATCCTAGAGTTTTCTGTGATCTTCTTTATTATGACTAAGACCTGTAAAAATTTCCGGGAACACATTAGCAGGAATCTGTAAAACTATATCTTCGATTTAGAACTCCATTTTGTTTCGCGAAATCTCACAAGATAGCTTTCCTTCAATATACACCCTTGTAGCTTCAAAATAAGGCGAATTAGCACCAGATTGAGAAATATAAAGACTTTCTAATACCAAACAAGTACAGCAGCAATATCTCACAGCGCATCAGTTTGAATTTGATGTACGCTCCTAAAGCAGTTTGTGAATAAAAAGAAGGGTATTCTATGTAACGCTGGGAATATAAAGTACTCTGAAGAGGGGAGTCATTTCATGATTATTGTTAGAGTCCAATCTGAAAAATTCGATGCGTCTATAGCATCATTCCTATAGACTGCGCGAGCAGATATGTGAGAATCGACTTACGCGTTTATCAATGGCACAATATATTCCTCGACCTATTCCTATTTGCCCAACAATTCGCACATTTTGTGCTCTGCGGAATGAATCACGTGACAGAGCGAGAACTTAGAAAGCAATATTACGGGAGGGTAGTGATTGACTAGCGGCAAGGCCATTCGCGGATATATATGCTGTACGAAAATGGGGAAGTATGTTATTTTTGTCGCCGACACTAGAACTAGAAGTACGTTGATCATTAATCCTCTGGAAGTACGTAGTCGTCCGCCCGTCGGAGGTGAACAGTTTTATTTGAAAGGATCTGGGTTGCCATTGAAGGAAAGTGAAGCGAATCTGATGTTAGAGGCATTCTATGTGGTGTACGATACCACTGACATCGATATTAAGGAAACCAGCCCGAATTAGGTGGCCAAAAATTCGCGCGCACTACCCGGCCACGGAGGATCCCCATAGGGCTGTTGAAAAATTGGGGAAGCCTCTATAACCAAAATTGGATAGCAGAAAGATCCTGTCACCGAACGTGAGGTCTAAATTTAAGGGAACACAGATCGTTGACGATTAAAAATAAGATAATCCTGATAGATTGTTTGTGCTTCTCTGTACTCTAAATCATTGTTCAAAGGTAATCAGGAGTACGAGGGTTTAGAAGGAATGAAATTAACCGCACCCAGACCGCTATTCTTAGTAAGGAAGGAATAAGTACTTCAACTGTAGAAATTGAGCATACTAGGGGTTGCTGTGACAATTTTTGGAATATTACACAGTGTGGTGCCCGAGCCATTTTTATTCCCCGAGTGGGTAATGGTAGGCGACGCCACTGGGAATGGTGGTGTCTACCTTACAGAAGCGCCTCCTTACGGGTTGCCTCATTGGTTGAGTGGCCAATTCTTTTTGGGCGGCACTATTTAGTACGTCACCCGTTTGGTTCTTATTTAGTACTGCAGTATTCTCCGATATCCCCTCTTAGGTTGTATTATTCTTTAGTACGGACTACTATAAGTAACAACGGCACTCCTCCAGTAAAATAAGGAGTTTTCGGCCTCAAACCGGAATCCGTCGGGAAATCTTCGCCGTAAGCAACCGTCTGCGGTTTGTTTGGTGACTCTCCACGTCAGGTCTGCGAGATCCTTGGTGCACAGGTGTGCTGTAATCCCTAAGGTTGGTCGCATTGCGACGATGCCGACTGATTCTACCTCTACCTCCCCGTCGGGGCTGATATACCATTCTGTGTTGGGTGTTCGTGTTGTTGGGTGCGATTCTACAGTCGATGTACTTCCTCGCGGGTGATTATACACCCCCTGCTGGTGGCCTCTCTTCTGGGCGTAGCATGTGTTGGTGTTTTTCACTCGCGGGTTGCACTACATACAGTGTGTGAATTAGTTTGTGCGCATTGGCATTTTAACTAGTGAGGTTAACCGAAATTGCAGCGTTATTGTCGCCATCCATACGAACTTCCATCAAAGGCTTTTCTATATTTAATGCGATAACCTTGTACAATTCGCATTCCGCCCATCTATCTTCATTGTTCGGTTGTTCGATTGTTCGGTTACTGAAATTTATAGTGAATTGCCGTTAATGCATGTATTAAATGGTGAAATAAAAGAAATGGTTTGGTACGATTGGAATTTTACACGAAAGCGTGCACTGCGAATCTGCGGCCATTAGAGGTGATAATTGAAGAAAAGCTGCACTCATTTCGACTGGATTAGATAATGATCTCGTAATTTCTACTAATATTGCCACGTGCACAATTACTGCGCAATATTCCAGTGCCAAAAACATTATCTCCCCACAGCGAGGACCACTTCGCCGACAGATCACTGTAGATGACTGTATTTGAATTAAACTTTGACACGCGATTTTCTATATTTTGAGTGATATCTGAGATTGATATCACCAGGCGCATAAGCGCGAATCGTTCAGTGCACTTAAGCGCTAATATTATTTTCGTGCACGCTTAAGCGTCGCCCTCCGTTCACTACTTGATATCAAATCATCTGAGTATCCACTGCTTGCAACAGACGACGTGTTTCCGGGTATCGAATAACGCGAAAAAGGATCTTTGCATCGTCATTTTCGTTAATCCATCGTCGAGGTTGTGGTTTGGGCGAACAAAACCAATATTTGAAATCTCTTTTATCTGATATGCTTCCCTAGCGGCGTGCTCATCCAATATGATTCCTTTCTCACTAGTACGTGAGCCCTTGCATATAATATGGAACAATAATTTTGAATCAGTAATAAGATGCATGGGTACTGCCCGTAGTAATCCTTGCTCGACCTGAGATCTCAGGGCTAAAGCGTTGTCAAATAGGTCGGCGAACGCAATCAATTCAGCGGCTAATACGGAACGTGTGACCCTTTTGGACCTCTAACTCTTGTACGTGATCGATATGGCGTTATTAGAGTCGTCCACGAACAATATTATACGGCCGAGTTGGGATTTCAAGTCGTAATTATTTGGAAACGCCGCATCCGAGTAGCCAACGATACGGAGACTATCTAGGTCGAGCTTCGGGAACTTCGGATGCGTGAAATTTGTGTGTGGGTATCTAATGGCAGTATTCAACCGCTTCCAATGCGCTTGAGCGCTTTCACAGAATCGCTCAAGCGTTATTTGCGCCAGCTGTGATATTTCGAAGAGCAAGTCTGGGCGTGTGTTTGATAGACATGCGAGACGCAGCCGCATGGAGCGAAACTTCAGATAATCTGTGGAAGGGTCCGGTTCTTCCAGTTTCGTCACGTACAGATTTTGATCTATCGAAAATGGGATCTCCGTTTGCTTTGTTATGTGAAAACCAGCTAAGGTGATTGGTATCTCTTCATCGCCGCTGGTTTCGAAGCGCTCATGCGTCAATTGGCATTTCGATCTGAAGTCACCGTTCCCAGCGTGGAGTAGATCATCGATGTAAGTTCCATTTATCCGTCGAGCCGTCCAGCGCTGAATGAGAAATACAGGGATGAATCTACCTTCGTGGGTGACAGGGATAATTCCTTAGTAAAGTGTCGACGTAACGTTTGGTGCCGCAAGTCCCCGGCGTCGCTCAAGCGGTACAGTGGTTTCAACAACTCGAAACATTTGGAGGGCTCAATGTCGAACTCAGATGCTAGATTGATTATGAACACACGCCGCTCAAGCGGTTCTGAGGATTGAAGATATGCAAGCTTCAGGTCAGAAGACCATACGTCGAAGTCATGCGCAGAAGCGAGGGCGGATAGTAGACGAGTGGAAGATAGCTACAGAGTTTGAGCGCCATCTATCATGTAGTGTTTCAACTTGTCGCGGTGTCCCCCTATAACGTATCTGGCCTTGAATCGGAGTTGGTCGTCTTCGTTAGATTTCATGGCTAATACGAATCGTGGGGTAAGAGCGTTTGGGTTTTCTGGTAGCTCACTCCTGTCCACAACTTTGAATGTACCGCGGCTCATTAGGTCCTGGACTTCACTCATGATTGCCTCCTTCATTTGTGGTGGCCATGCACGCGGGTAATTCTGTTCAATGACCTCAGTTGGATGCGTGGATGTGTTGCACGTCGTATTATTCATGTTTCCCGCATCTTCACTCTGGTTTTCTCCTGCGTTCAAGTGCGTTTTAAGGTTGCGCTCAAGCGCGAAACTTCGGGTATCTCCTACTCGTGAATCAGAGGCATATGGTGCGAAAAATTTGGGTACAACGTCCATGAATGAAGTAGCTGCTTCTGCTGGTCGTAGGTATGGTTTCACTTGCGTTGTATTGTACCGCTCAAGCGGTGAAGTCTAGTCCCTTCTGACCATTACTATCTTCGAGGAGTGGTCTATGGTCAGTACGCGTTGTATTTTCCTGCGAGCGAGGTGTTGTGATGTATGCCGACGGGCTTCTTGAGCTGCTTGAGCGCGTTCCGCTAAAGATGGGCGTGGCAAGATGGGGCCAGATAGTGAGCTAAGGCTTGAAAATTCGCCGAAAACAAGTTCCTACAGTGCTATTCTATCAGGAACCAGTGTGTCGTTCATAGCCTTGATGGCTAAGGCGAGGAGGAGTTGTCGCAGCATCAATGGGTGATTAAGCTTCAGCTTACGGTATGTGTCACGCACTGGCTTGTGGTATCTTCCACCAATACCGAGGCTGTGATGAGACTGAACACCACTTTTGCCAATTTCAGCTCCATGGATAGCTGCGAGTTCGGCGAAAAACTTTCTGAATTGCGATCCTTCGTGCACTATAATGTTGTTAGGCAGACCTGTGTAGACAGTGGACCAGCACATCAGAATCGCGTCCCACATGTAGTCTGTAGACACTTTTGGTAAGAACCTAGCTGCGGAAAAACGGGTTGATTCATCAAAGATGTGAAGGTCCGGGCAACCATCAAGGTACATCATGTCAATATACGCTCGAGCGTTAAATCGTACATCTTCATGACCAATAGACTCTCTAAAACGCAACGGTGCATTGCGAATTATTTGGCAGGGCTCGCAACGAGCGACGATTTCATTAAGGCGCTCAAGCGTTTCACTGTTTTCAGCATCAAGTCCGGCTCGTCGTAACAAGTTGTAGAACTTTGTTGCAGAAGGATGAGCGAATTGTCTACGCAACTTTTCGAGTTGTCCTGCAGTGTAGAATTTTGTCGAAGAGAAACTCATGGGTGAGTACAAGTGGCTGTTGTGGCGGAATATTGGAACATGCCACATGTCTTCGTAATGAGTGTTGTCACTCGAGTTAGAGGTTATTTTTCTGTGGACCAGTCTGTTGGTAACGTTGTCGGCGTATAAACCTTCCGCGTCAAGCACGTATAGTCCCAACAGGTCTGGTACATCAACAGGGACCACATCCATTAACACCATGATGTCCGATATTTCAGTAGGGCATTTGAGTGCTACTTATATCACCCCAACTGATCGGACAACGAAATCGCCAAAGCGAAACGAGTTTCCAGATTGAGCAATTGGCATCAAGTTATGGTCAACGTATTTTAGGATTTCGTTAAGTGTCTTCTTGCCGAGGACTGATCGGGGTGCTCCTATGCCGATACAAAATCCTGGTAGATCAGGAGTAGAATTCAACTGTGTCAGATGTACATTGGAGCATTCGAATGAACGGTGATGTTCCTCAGATACATACGAGACGTTGAACGCCTCTTTCGAAAATTCCGCGGCCATTTGAGATTGATATGTTTCTTCTGCCTCCCGATCGTACAAAGATTCTCCGAAATGAACGTGGGTTTCGTGCTTCTGGTCTGGAATTATGTGAGCTGCATCGTTTTCGCGTTTAAGCGATGATTGGCGCTCAAGCGCGTAATTGATACCCAGTGTGCTCAGCGATTTCTTTGGAGGTTATCATACATATCATGGCTAACATGAAGGGTTAGTAGCTCTTCAGCCAATATAGCTGCTTGACTTCCTTCACATTTCAAAGAGTCCATCAAGTTGGTTCTGATTGTTGTCAACGTTGGTGTGCATTTTCTATCGCGCAGAATATGGTCAGGAGATCCACATCCATAACAAAGCGTTGATTCCTAATGTTGGGATTCCTTCCACGCATATTGAAGTTGAAGTTATCACGACTTGGATTAGCGTCTCGAAAATTGTGCGGAGATTGTGAACGTCTGTCACGAACGTGAGGGGATCTATTTTGCTCAAGATACCACCTATTATCACGATAAAGTGCACAGTTATTCGGGTATCATACGGCACGTGGGTTGTTCATGTATTGCCCATAATGTGTATCTAACGCCAGAGCGCGACCAACTTCCTCTCGGAGCTGCAAGCTTTCTTGAAGAGCAATGATAAATTAGATGAAAGTATAGCGGGACGTAGCTACTTGCGAAATGTGCAGCTGGGACCAGTCGAGACGCATTACAGCACGAAGAAGGTACTCTGTCTTATGCGATTCATCACCGAACCCAGCAGGCAGCTGAGGGGCTAAAGCGTTGATATGGTCCACTAGTTTGTTCAAACCCTCGGATGAATCAGATATTTGATGTTTCCTCATAAAGGACAGCAATTCAAGAATATATACTTCGGATTGAAGGTGCAATTTCCTAGTATCTGAGTTGTAGTGACGTCTCATAACCGTTACTATTTGGTCAAATGGCATGGTCGACGAGCAATTGCTGTCTGGCAGGATCCGCTAAAGCGCTGACGAAAAATAAGGACATCTGAGGAGGGCTCAGTCCTTGCTGGTGTGAACATATCTTGAAGTCTCAGATCAAATTGTAACCGACTGAGACGCTGCCCTGAAAATATCCGGTCTTTGAAATAATATTAGACAGCACTCCCTTTCTTGCCTTGGATTTATCCAGGATCCAAAGAAGTTTGACTACCTTGGTATACGTCATGTTGGCCGCGCCTGCATGCAGCCGATACCGAAGCCGCTTGAGCGGGATGTCTGGGTGCACACTCATTTGCCTGTGACTGAAATGGCTTGGGATTCACAGTATTTCTGCCATGTAACGGGACTTGTTCTCTCACATCTTGAACTTCGCGCGCTTAAGCGCTTTCTTGAATACGGCTCCGATCATTAAGAGGTGAATGACTTGCAGTGCAAATTGGAGGCTTCCGTACGCTAGAGCGTGAATAGTTCAGGTACTATGAGCCTTTCGATGATAGAGGCGCATTCAACTCAGCTTTAAGAAAGCGATGTTGTTCCAGGACAGGGAGAATTGTTTCGCAATTTATTCCAACAAACAATAGAAACCAGAGCTGCTCATGCAGGTGTGCGTTCTCAAGATCTTTGATCGTCAGATTGAACGACGATATGTAGTCCACTGGAACCGGTTCCACATTGTGGATCACGGTGACGTAGCGTAGCATTCGGAATGGGAATGGAACGCAGTTGAAGAAGCCGAGGGTAAGGAACGAATCCGTACCTGGAAATGTGAAAATCATATCTTTAACATCCGAGTGCGTCATGATGTTGGCGTCTTCAGTCATCATCTTCTCCAGGATTGGTGTGATGGTCATGTAGATAGCTGTGTCCAGGTCATCCTTTTTCCGGAAGATACTCAAAAGATTTCGCAGTCTAATTCTCTCTGTCTCGTTTGCCGCTCGAGCAGTTGGAACAGTCGAAGAGGTAGGGTCATCTACACCGCCGCTGGTCATCCCTGCGTTCGTATCACCATGAGAATCTTCAGTAGACATTGCTTTTTGTAGTTGCAAGCATCTCAATGCAGATGAGCGAGTGTCTCCCAAAACTAATACGGATTGTTGTAGCTTTTGGGTTTAGCACTCCTCCCAAACGTACAGGTGCCTCAAATCACCTAGTGGTTACGCTTGGGCGTTATAAGGTGCTTCGCTTAAGCGAGTAGTAATCAGAAGGTAAGATATTTGTGCGAATATACGTGCTTTTGCTATTAACCCCGTCCCACGATGTCGGTCTGGTGTGGCAAAAGTGAGCTTGTGTATTATTCGACTTGTTATTTTATTTAATTTCAGGGACGACGGTTAAATATCCTATAGCGTAATGGTAGTTATTAATTAACTTAATCAAATACTAGATAAATAAAATACATGAAGTATAGACAGTATTCTGTGAGTAGGTTTCATTCTATAGCTCTGTAAAGACTGAGAGACACTTCGTGAAATTCAAATTGGCTATAATTAACTTATCATGGCTGTGTAGGGTAGTGGTTGGACATTTGGACGTTCGTTGTCATTCTAGATTCAGTCCGAAGCGTCCATAATTGGATTTGAAAATTTACCCAAGGAAATAAGTGATGGATCTGATTGTTCATTTCTCAGGAAATGATTGGCGTGAAACAGAAATTTTTTCGTTACATACGGCTGTACTGGTGCTCGATTGCCGCACTCTGACTTGCAGAACTATTGCGTGAAGTGTTTCGGAATGTTTCAATGTCAGAATAATTTACAGATGAAGAATTTTCAAGGCGCGGTTTGTACCCTGTTTTCCCCCTTATCATGTCATTAGAATACGATACATATTCATGTTATACTTGCATCGAGTGTTGCCGATGCGACCCATTGTACGCGTCCAATCGAATTTTGAGAGATTAAAGAAGGACATTTGATTAATATTGGGCACATGGAGCTAAATTTTCTAGAATTTGGTGGATACATCGCAATGAAGAAGGCTATCATTCTCTCATGCGGCCAGTGAGAGCAACTTCAGGATTAATTTAATTGCGCATTCTCGCCACTACTAGATGATTAGGTCATTTTCATGGGATTTTCGAAGCTAACATCGTAGATCAAATAGTCTCTTTCTGTCACTGACAGTATCTCAGTGCTTCATACGAATTACTGAAGAAGCCCCAGCCATGAAGTCAACCTTCAATTTCTTCAAATAAGCTGACCTGAAAAAGGTTACGGGAAATTATACAGTTTTCGAATAGTCTGTATTAAGAAGAGAGTATAATGGCTGATGTGCACTAATTTGTACGAGAATCAACTATTCGATCCTTTCTTTGGCTCTGAATCTGAGTCCCGTACTGCTCAATTATTAATTTTGATTATGGTTGCTATCATGATGTCCCTTCTCCCCAAGAGGTTTCGACTGAACCACAAAGCATTTTGAAGAGAGAAATTTGAATTGGAGATATACACGATTGCGCTTGGAACGCGCATGAACTTTATGAAAACCAAGGATCTACATGGTTTTTGGTTGGATTAACATTTAAATTCTACAAATATCCGAATGTGAACCAAGACGCTTTGGCTCCGGAGATTGACACAACATCCTCGATTGCTCTCGTCCACTGACTTCACTATTCATTACGTGACGCTGGCATTTTATAATTTTGCTTATGAATTTTCTCATGTTTTTCCCATACAACTTATCCGCGAAGAAGAAGATGCTCCCTGATCTATTCAACTTATGCTCATTTTCCCTTTTCTGGATTGGCTCTTGTCAAATTGTCTTACAGAGACTGTGATGTATACACTAGTGTAGCACATCTTTTCATCCTCACCCATTAGAATATTTCACAGTCGCACCTCTTCCATTTAAGATTGTGTTGTTGCAATAGCAAGTGATCCATCCCGAATTTTCTCTGAACCTCGTCTCTTTTGAGGTTTGATAGCAGTACAATATCGTTAGCACTGTTCTGAGTCGGATGATTTATGTTCTAGAAGCTTCAGCGTTATTAGTTAATCGTATTACAGTTGTTACAGTAATTCTCGAGCCTATTCCAACTGTCTCAAAGAAAAATGTGAAGCAACGTACTATCAACGCAATTCTTGCACTAGCACGATAGTACGGGGATTGAAAATTGAATGGACCCCAATCGTACCACTGAGTTGATAAACAAACGTCATTATAAGCACGGCTCCGATTAAGAAAATAATTTGGCTAGACTTGGCTCGGTTCGTCAAACAGTTTTTGAGTAATAATTAGGTGGATCCTCTGGATATTTTAAGGAGCCAGTACATTCGATATCCAATAAATATTGATTCCTAGAAGAGATTTTTTGTAAATGTGTAATGTGAAAAACAAAGTGTCTAATCCAATGTAGAGACTTCAATATGGTATTGGTCTGAAATTAAGAAAAGGACAATAGAACACGAAACAGAGCACAAGGAACCTCAGTCATTACGAATTCCTATAACAAAACATGGTGCATTTGAGTAGCATTTCAAAAGCGGCTACTTTCGTGGTACTAATTTCGGAATGTAATTGAATTCATGAATTAACATGAATCGATTTCTTCCCTGCGAAAACAGCTTAAATCTTTATATACATTCATTTCTGAAACCATGAGCTGTAAAAAGGTTACGCCTATTATCAGAGTAATTCATAAATCATTGGTGAAGTATTGCTGCAGTGGCATATGTTTTTTGGATCCAAATCGTAGTTTACAAATTCGCTTCAGTTCACATCAACTGCACCATATCATTCCACTGAATATTCTTATTGATCTCTAGGCTCTTTCAGGGAATGGAATAAATTTTTCATTGCAAGTATCCATTAGACCAGACACTTGTCAAATCTCGAGAGAGAGATCGAGACCGTTGCATCATAGAAATGATGTAGCTAATGATCTTGATTCGGGGGATTTCTAAATTCAGACATAACCGTAGACAATATCCGCAAATATTCGTCCATGAATCGTACTTCTGCTGTTGCAATGTGCCTCGTTGCTATTGATTGCTCAAAGTAGAAGAACGCTGCCGCCGTATCTCCATTATGATACAGTTTATGCACCGTTTGCTTGAATTCCTATCCCATCAACAAGTCAAATTCTTGCTTTCCTGAACACAAGCTACGTCACCCTATTCATGATGGGCGTTGGTGTATTTTTTTACCGCCTGGGCGCGAAAATAAATCGGATCAGAGACAATCTGCGAAATCTTGATGTGTAATAACTGATCGAAATGAACACCAAATAGGAGGATAATGGAAAATTCTCCCTTCTTTCTGCGATAGAACACAATGTATTGAACCTTGAGATGATTAGCTTTCGTTTCAGTGTACTTTTCTCATATCGATGTGATCCTGGTAGTCACGACTCAAGTTCATGAATTAGTTGAAGCCAAGCATTACTAACGCTCTGGACTGATCAATTTCTGACATGCGGGCATTCTATATTTCATTGATCAAGATATCACTTTTCTCAGCAAGGCCAGTGTGAGACATCAACAATTCAAACATCTGCGGCGTCTGCGTCTTTGGCAAGGTTGACACATTGATTGACTAGTGAATTCATAACCTAACCGTTGCGGCTAAGATAATTTCAAAGATTTCACTTCGTTTACTGCAACGGCTCGCCTAAATTTCTTTTGGAGGAATTTCATCCACTTTAATTTTACGATCACAAAGTCCGAGGACCAGACTTCTTCAAATTGCTAACCATCACTTCTCTTACCAATTTTCCTTGCTGATTGTCCGTCTGCATATTTGTTTTAAGTATTCCCTCCAAAACATCTGGATTGTCGCTGATTAAGAAGTATTCTGGGCTACCAATGAGTTCATCATTTCTTCCTCGACAAATTTCAAAGTGCCTCTTGCTTTGAAGGCTGAAGATTTTTTCGCTCGAACAAGGGCCCATAGTGAAATTCACATCACTAGAATGATCATTTACTGTATTTGTCGACTTTTTAACCTAGGTTAAGAAAAATCGAAGGACCATGTGCTCAGAATTCCGCAGAAAAGAATCGTTCTGCTGTCTTTTCTTGTGTTTCTAATATACTCGTTCGGAAATATTTCAGCTGTTTACGAGTTGCATGATTTGTGGCTTCATTGTAGGCCACCTGAAGCTGGTTGACAAAAGTCATACGTGACGTCGAAATTCAAGTTCTCGACTTTGTGACTCTTTGTTTGAAATTTTTTGTTCCCCAAGTTTTTTCGGGGAAAGACCTTGAATTCTTTGGCCCATTAGAAGTAGTCTCTGTTCAAATGACGGGAAGTATCCTCTATCTACTGAATGGCTTATGGGAAGTTCTTATACTGATTTCTGGCATTCTGAATATGTACTTAACATGCTACAGCTTCAAATCAGATTCAACGGAAGCCTACTACTGCCATGAATAGTTTAGCCGGCCGGGAAAGATGATAAACATTTGAGTTTTGTGGACCTGCACGATAGAAGTATATACATGGTATCTTCGTTCAGGATTCAGAACCATCTTTCAATCCATCCATGGGTGTCTCGCATGTGCTCTACGTGTTTGAGAGCTTCTCGATCGGTATACAGCACAAACTTATAAGATTAAATTTAATGTCGGGGAAATTTTTGACGGAAAGATAACTTTGAGTTCTTCTCTTTCGTGTGCCGAATAATTTATTTTCGCAGCATTGAAGAGAAGTCTGGCATCACGTACCGGATGTTCCTTTCTAAGTTCATCTAGTTGGAGAAATAACACACAGATATACTTCCTGGAATCCTTATAGTTCGTATTATTGGCACTGATGTCGTGATCAGCTCGACTTTCAGAGTGTCACAGGACTCTTGCGTAACGTTTTTCTACCATAAATTGGCATCCCGATGTTCATATCAAACGGGATTTTGTTAATGATCCGTCTTCTAGTATGAACCTGGGCAGTACGACGTTACTTCAAAGAAGTACTGAATCGCTTTTCTTGTTTTCACTACCACCGCACAAGAGTTTCATAGGAACGGATGAGTGATCGGCCGATCCGTCAATTTAGGTTCAATTTCGATCCGCGTTCAATACCGCCATAAATTATAATGGATTTCATCCGTAAGTACCTATCCATAATAATTTATCGTTATTTTTATCCGTACTTTTCCACGTCAAACTTTCCGACTCCTTGTCTAACCAGTTCTTATTCCAACAACTGGTCTAGCCCATTCATCGCCGATCCGGGACATAAAATATCTAGTCGTTCGTGATCCATAAAGTACAGCATCTGCTTCGTCTACGATGCATATTTACTCATCAGCCAACCGAAAATTTGTTCGAGCTCATGCAAAACCAGACAAGAACGAAATACAAATTGTCACATTTTTTGAGAGCTATTATTGTAGACCACGGGTGCCTCAAAACGTGAAGAAGGTGCCAAATTTACCAGCAAAGCAGTCGATTTATTCGTACATAAGATGTTTAATCGGTAAACGGCGGATCTGACTGCTGGATGTGAACATGAAACCCCACCTTCAGTGCACGGAAACAGAATCGCTTCCGTGAAACACGCTAAATCTCTTCACCTAAGCTGAAAAAACTGTATCTAATGGGTTTTTGAGCTTTCATGGCGATGCATTCATCAATCGCATAATATTTTCAAGTACATTGTATGGCAGACGATCAATGCGGCATTCTTTCCCCGGCACAGCCGCTTCAACATCCTCAGAGAACCCGGCGTCTTTCATTCTCCCTGGATCGTGCCCCAGAAATATTCATCTATGACTCTTAGACCAAGTCTGTGCCGAACAAACGTAACATCGAGCTAATGGAAATCTGAAGCATACCTACTTGGGCCTATTACGAAAACAACAATGAGTATTACGATGCCTATTGGTTCGCAAAAACAGTTCGGTCCACCATGATGAGCGGTACTGGATTGACTCGAAACACGGGTTAAAGTCACGTTTATCGCACTTCGAAGTTGTCTTTTAACCACCTTGTGAATAATGTCGACTGGTGATATTGCATGGTGAATATCGGGCGTGAGGCTCTTTCATCTTGTAGTGCTGTCTAGATTTGTAAGCAGCAATCGTCCATGGTCACCTTTCAACCATTTCAGGCGCTGTTTCTTGCAGTTCTGGCACTTCTCAATGAAGGCCGCTATAGCGATCTCGCTCAGACAGGGCCGACTCAATTACTGGCTCATGAGATGGGTTGGGCTCGCATATAGTTTTAGAGCTCATTATCTATATTTATACTTGTAACTTTCTGACTGTGATATAGTGAAACTGTCACAAATGAGCTCACTTTTGGAAGGAGACTTTGTATCTCGGATGATATTCGAGAATAGTAAACGACTGATTTTCCTGAAGCTGATGCGAAAGAGGTTTAGCAATTTTGCAATATGCGGAATGCATATGTCAATTTGCTGGAGGATTTGAGTATCTCTAAATACGCAAAGACCAAACTAAAAGTATTTCATCGACATAAGATGTGTTCAGACAGGTAATTTCTCATGTACGAAAAGATCGATTGTGAGAAAACTCGTTCGCTTGCAGAAGATAAAGCTGGAATCGCGAAAACTGGATCGGTCACAGCGTTGGACTTGCGCATTTCATCAAAACAATCCAGGCGTATCAAATTGTACTTTGACACTTTATCTAATGAGACAGAACATTTTTGAACTAAGTCCGCAGAGACGAGCAGATAAAACGGCCGCTTCCAACCACAGATACGTTTAGAAGATATGATTTCATGTACAGTAACTTCCGACAGCTCTACAATTTTCCTGCTTTAGTTCGCACGTTCTGGTTTCATTTCATCTATTCAAACAATTTCCCGTTTGGATTAAAAAGTCTGAGCTCGTTCTTTCTCCTTCTGTACAAGTTTTCTAAGGAAATCTTAGGATTCAGAATGGTTTTAAGCCGCTGATTTGTGTCTGAAACAAATTTTATTTCACGAAACATTCGATTCTAATAGCACCCAAATAGCAGCAACGGATGGACTCCTGCCTTTTTCAAGGGCTTATCGCGTAACAATCGACATAATTCGCGAAATTGTATGGACGGTTGGACTAAATTTTTCCTTCTCCGACCCATACCTGCTTTCCATGAAAGACGTCGTCCAAGTTTTGTGTAGTTCGATAAACGGTGGACAGAGCGATATGTGTCCTAGGTCGCGGCGATGATTAGAATCGGTCAGTACAGTCGACAATTATTCTATCCCTGAAAATCCGGTAGTGGTCCCATCAATGTTTGACGTATTCTTCGGACTGTTGTATGAAATTCGAGCACTAGTTCCAAGATGTTTTTCTACCATACAATTGATGAGGTCTGCAACTTTCAAAAATCATTCTGCGACCTGATATTACGTTAAAAACCTTGTTTCACACTCCTGGATCAACTTGCCACAGTAAGGAAGCAAATGTTTCCAGTCACAATGATTCAAATTCATAATGATTTTTTTGAATCTTGACAGGAAAACTTGGAACATGGGAAATGTTGCAGAATTATTTGTTGGTCAGCTCCAATTCCTATCGTTGGAGAGTTCGAGATTGAGATAGAGAACATGTTGAATAAAATCAAACTTTATTTAGCTGCCTGATGCTGCTATAAGCTCGATTTAGTTGCAGTTCTGCACCCATGGTAAAAGAAACTATCTTCACTCATATTTAAAACCTTAGAAATTTTACTGGCTCTCGAACCAATATATTCGGTTCCCATTCGTAGTAATAAAAATTTAGTTCTATCTCCTAAATATTTAAATTAATGTAGCTTTTGAGTTAGGAAAAATTACTGGAAGCACACTAGGTCAGAAAGACTGAGCCTAGCCGTTTATAGGAATACTTCAAAGTGAAATATCCTAATTTAAAGTCTCATAATCTCCCATTCTGCTGTGATTTAGAAATTCAGCCCTAAATCATACGGAAAGAATTTGTGGCATCGCAGTTCTTATAAAATTTTATTTTGAGTAAGAAAAATTACTAAAATATGGATAATAAACCAACGAATTATTAGGTTGTCATAAAACATTCCAGCACCATGTAAAATAATGAATTCGCATTTCGCACACCAATCTTGAAAACTGAAGGATCATGGCTTTAACGATATCATGAAATCCATGAACTTCACTGATTTCGGACTTATTCTAACGAGGCAAGTGATCTATCGGTTATTTCATGAATCCGTATTCCATTCGGATTCGGTCGATGAGTATTTTAGCTTTCTAGGTTAAAATCATGCAATATATACATTGCATTTGCCCACAGAACGTCTCATTCAGGCACTGAAAAATTCTCCAGGAATCAAGCATTTTTTGTTTTCATTTAATTTCTGTTATGATCCTGACTCTTTGCATGGAAAATTTGAGAACACGTTGATTCTATCTACAGAAATTGCGTAAGAAGACCGACAGTGATAGTTCACCTTGAAATCAGTATATTTGTATACAAAATCAGTCCAAAATAAAAAACTTCACCAATTTCTGCATATCTCCAAAGCTAATCATGATTAAGTTTTGAAACTAGGGTGCAAATATATAATCCGATGCTGAAATAAAATACGTTGCATTAACTTAGATCCGAGTTTTGTCCATGAATTCATTGAAGTATCAGTTACTTACTGAGATATACTTACTGAAAAATTTATTTACTCTAGTTGCGTCAAGAACGGTGACTCTTTTTACAATAACTGAGAGGCACTGTAGTTCTTGGTAAAAATAAATGGTTCATGGTTCTTCAACTGTTTGAACACTGAAGTAGTAAATGGGAGCTTTTCCATATCAACATAGTTAACACAGGTCCTGATTCAGTGGATGGTACGCCTCGAATCCAGAAAAAGGAAACAGGAAAGTGCATATTGTATATTGAATCAAGCTGATTAGAGTCTATTGCATCCTTTCGGCGTGTAAGAGATAAATTTTTCAGAAAACATGCTTTCGATGAAGGATGCTTGAACTTTAAAATGCGAAACATCTAGAAGCAAGCACTTGGAAGTCATACTAATCTGGTCTGTCGTATCCATACATTCATCGTGCTGAACTTTCTGAATTTTACGGGATTTAAGAAATAGAACTAATGAAAATTCTCCTAGCAATTCCAGTTTTTATGTAAGGAAAGCTAATTCTAATTTGTACTGAAGGATTGACCTGACTTCAAAAGGTACGCAATTGTTTTAAATTGCTGAAAGCTCGGTTTGCAAAAAACATATTGAATATCTTTCAAAAATCAACCGACAGTATTCAAGTACATGAGTTCACTATCTCATCTGGTAGAACGAAAATTTCGAACCTCAAATTTATCTAAATTTGCTTTGATTTTCTTAGCATGTCCCACTGTATTGCGTTTTACGCCATTTTCCGTGTAGAATAATCTAGGCGCAATTCAGTCTTATTAGAACTTGCACCATTTTAGAAAGAAGCCAGTCAAGATAAGTTGTCGCAAGACCTGCGAGGGCCTTGGTTGCAACCCGGTATGGGATGCGTTGTGTAGCAGAGAGTCGAAGAACCAGGCGCTTTCTACACGGTTGCGTCGCCGCCGGTAGGATACCGACTACACACAACAGGGCGGAACTCAGGAGGGAAGGTCCTCAAGGCTTTAACTTAGTTCAGGTGCCTGGCGTACCTGTGGGCGCACTCGCAAGAGTAATCCTAAAATGGGGGCTCGAGGACAGGATCCTCTTTGTGCGCCGAATGGCAAACACTGTAGTTGTACTTGTTGGTAATCGATTTCTTTCTCCTATAAGGGGTACGAAGGCATTTACTCACTATCTAATATTACATCTCTAAGGAATAAACTGAACTAAAAGCAAAATTCAGAAAATTGAGTAGCACCTACCTTAGCAACTATCTAACCATAAATAGAGAACAGCACACCGATAGTTAGCTCATAAAGCAGACGTAAGCGAAATATCAACAAACATGAGAAACACGCAATATTGTCACGTGACAAAAAATGTCGAGCATACGCGACAGTGAACACTTCATATGAATTCGAGCATATTCGGCAGTTGACATTCATGTCAATTCGATCGTACGCGACAGCCAACTCTCAAGTAGAGCCGATCGTATGCGACGGCATGCATCATGGCCAATTATTACTGGCGTGTACTGAAACATAAGGTCCATCATTTTGCTCTCCTGAAATTCGTATTGGATCCCTTTGATTAGAGCATTGCCAGTCTAGTCGCACTTGTAGGCTATGATTTTAATGTCAATACTAGACTCGGTAGACTTTTAAACATTGATTTTGGAGGATTTGCTTCTCAAAAGCGGAATCTCGCTGTTCAAGAAATGGCAAAAAAAACGGCAATCCACGATAGATTCGATTAAAAAGTTCATGAAAAGTTGAAACGCCGATTACAGCTGCAAAACTAGGAAAATCGAAATAGTTAAAGGCTAAACCTGCAAATATTACTCCATGATCGTCTACTGAAGAAATGTGAACTGTTGCAAGAAAATTCAAATAATTTATTGACAAGCTGGAAATCGAAGGATTGTTTCATTTAATACTGAAGAGGCACAAAAAAAGAGCCAGAAAGCTTAACTGCTGAATTCTTTAAACTTGACAGTATTTTAAAGAAACTACTGTAAAACACCTCTACTTTTGCTAACGTAAATTTTTGTCTTGGTATAAGTATTAGTGTTCAACGTGAAAGGTAAAATGGAGTCGCATCTTCTGCGTGAATAAAAAGCATTCTCGATTTAGAATCCAGCATTTTAGAAATGCAAAAAATCGATTTATTAAAATTAGTTCAGATGAAATTTGAGCTACCGATTCTGTAAAAATGATGGCTGAAATGGTGAGAGAACCGAAAGGAGCCATCAAATTTCTGTTTGCTGAAGCGATATTGGAAAAGCCCTATAAATCCAATACTTTAGGTTGCTTGAATTTAGATTTATCCTTCTACTTCGTATATTACCGAGAGGCTATTTCCTACGTCAGGATATGCGCTTCGTGATAAAATGAAATGAATTACATATGTAAATCTAGAGCAACAACTGCTTTTATACATCAAGAAAGATCTCTGAACTTTCGACATCAACAAGCTCGCCAAGTAAATTTCTAGTCATTGCCTTCAATAATTTACTTTCTGGTGAGCAGGGTCCATATTCAACTGCAAATATCATTAGCACAATTATTGCTTTCAAGAATGAAATCGAATTCTTAGTTATTGTCATCATATATACGAGCATTAATTCTAAAAAATAAAGAACTCTCATTTCAACTCTTAATTCTTCTGCTTCATTAATGATTTTATAAGTCATCACCGTGTTTTTTATTCTGATCGATGAGTATAAAACTCTTGAAAGACATTGCTTTGTAAGCGTTCAGTGCTAGCTCTCTTTAAATACATTGCACTATTAATTCGTGGTTTGGAGCCTGGAACTTAGCCTAAAGAAAGCGAACGGTGATTTCATTGACTGCAAGCAAGATCAACAACTCTTGATGTTATGTGGTCCGGCAATGTATAGGAGTAGCCTAAAGTTGCCTCACAATTGCGTAGTAAAAGATTATTCTTGATAAGGAGTCCCGAATCTCATCTGTGGCTAGGTCCAGTAGTGAAGAAGATGAAAATGTAGGCTTTTGAACAATTAAATACAAAATTTTAATATTGTCGAAATTTTGGCAGGCTTCAGAATTGAAAATCGTCCCAATTTTTCAGAACGAAACTTTTCGCTTCATAAATCTGCCGGAGACCACCATTGCAACGGAGTACAGCAAGGAAATGCAAGAACACAACTGGGTCAGAGGATTGTTTCCGTCGACTTCTGATGCAACAGAATGTATTGGAAGCCTATAGAAATCATGAATAGTTGAGGTTTATCCGAGCATATGTGTAAACAGCATTCCCACAGTAATAGTAGCCACAATAGCTTTCAATCTCGGGACACATATAATTGTTTGACCCGTTATAATGATCGCCGTTTTGTGTTGTCTACATGCAAGTTAGAAATAAGGATGTTTTGTGAAAAATAATTTCTATCCAGCAGCATACCAGGTAAAGAAAGAGAAACACTGTTAATCACCTAGCCATTGCATGGGACTGCGAAAATACGAAGTGAAATCAACTATAGGAATGAAACAGAGAATTTCATTACGCAAGTAATATTGCATAAAGCAACGCC
>JAAUYH010084700.1_pt1 | contig 25880 bp, 10 predicted proteins | sample 7278061 | NCBI WGS metagenome assembly JAAUYH01 (sample SAMN14350203, study PRJNA611818) | marine sediment metagenome | isolation source: surface marine sediment (0.6m) | place: French Polynesia: Moorea | collected 2018-08
ATGTGGTCAGGCCCACGTCCGCAGTGATGCGACAGTTCTCACTTGAGACGCCGAAAACCTGGGAGCGTCCCTCACGGGTGAACGTCAGGCGCGAATGCGGTGGGTGGAATTTTGTGACGCCAGAGGCAGCCGGGCGAGCTTGCTCGACAAACTCTCTTTTGGGTGTGGCTGGGAGGTTGACCCGGGGAACAGGTGCCTCCGTACTCTTTTTCCGAAAAAGAAACGGAACGCTCCCTCGGGGTAGATATACTGTCCACCGAAGGAACCGCCCTCGGTTTTCGATTCTCCAGGTGAAGTTCTTGATTCCGTAAGTGAGGTATCTCTTGAGTGGGACATAGACCCCCCACGGCACACGCGATTTCTAAAAGGCCGTCAAGCGTTCGAAGCTCACGATGACCCATTCATCTCTTTGGAGTGTGGAACGCATGTTCATCCTCGCTGGGGCGCTGCCTGACATACCGGAAGTTCGCAACAGCTTCGTGAATGGCAACGTTCGGGGCGTAGGACTCCAACAAGTACTGCACAGCTGTAGGCCGACTGTGCACCACGCCAGAGGAAGACGAGCCAATCTGCTGGCACGACACGAAGTACTCGCGGGGCACCCCTTCGAGGAAGTTCTGAAGCGTGATATAGGCCTCTACCTCGCTCATCAGGAGGTTGTCGAATTGTTCGACCATCGTTGCCAGGAACTCCAACACTCTAATGGAATCCTTACAAGTAAAGGTGAACCTCATGGGTAACTCAGATAGGATGTGTTTTTCCTGATGGTAGCCATCTTGTTCTTTACGTCCTGTACTGCCAAAAGTCGGAGACGATAGCAGCGTTAGTTGAGGAGTGTTGCGAACCTACTATTAGTGGGCAGCAACTTAACTGAACCGCGTGAACTGGATCCCTTCTGGAGCGCGACTACTCCCCCACGGATTGGCTGCACCGACTAGTTAGAGTCTGTCGGCTCAGTTCCTATGAAGGCGTCCGATATATGCCTTGTGAAGGTGATGCTGCATTGAAAAACATAATTGAATGTTACAAATACTGGCCAGCATGTTGATTTCGTTATTCTCTGTGAGTTTTACACTTCCTGCAACTTTGCTGTACGCTCGAGACACGGCGTTCCATGAATGTTAGGGGTTCCTTTATCTGAACTTCAATTTCGCAATCGCTCGACTCATTCTTCGTTCCGAAACATGAGCAATAATTCGTTGTCGACATCTCGTTTGAGCCCAAGACTGCAATCGAAACTTGTACGAACTTGCGTTGTGCTAATAGAACAGAAACGAACTAAATATGGTGGAAGTAGCAGAAGTTTTTTCTACAAGGCGACAGAGCGAATAAACATACGACAAAAAACTGCCCTCACTACGAAAAGTAGCAGCACAATTCACTAACAGTAAATCATTAACAAATGAGCAAAGGAACGAAGCACAAGGTCCCAGAAGTTATTACAGGACAGTGGATCTTACATCGCATAGTTCGTTTTGCTAGCGGGCTGCTCGGTGATGGACGGCAGATCCATTATCGATGAGACAGCGTTTACTTTGCTTGCACATGCTTCATAATATCGCGTGGGCTCAAAAGCATGCCTTAGACATTCCTTGTGTAGAACAAGCCTGCCTTCTGTCCTTTTATGGCTGGAGTTTCGTGTCGCTTAATGGATTCGACCAGGGCCTCGAACGCAATGACAGAGATGCCAATACACTTCATGCTTTCGCCAATCATCTTCCTCACATCGATATAAACTCGAACCAAACGCTCATCTAGTTTCTTTTGCAAGTCGTCCAACAACGCCTGTAACCGGGCCTTATCATTTGTGAGTCATTTTTGTGAGAGGTTAATGCAAATTGCTAAAAAACAAGCAAGGAAAGCTACGAGAAGTACTTGAGAGATATCGAGACTAGAAGTTTTTCAATTGAGCTGTCCTGCAGAAGGAGTTGCTCAAAAAAGAGTTGACTACAACCACTGATTCAAAATTTTACGTTCACAGCGCGATCTGTTCGAAGGATCAAAGCTCAAACTCGGTACTAGCTGTTTGATTTCAAATGAGCTTTCTAGCTGCTGCTTACGTTCAAAGATTACTTCGGACTTTCGGTAGACATGAAAATGAGAAAGATACAGTGCTGGAATTTCTAGTTTTGAGGTGGTTTATGTCGACGTAGTCAAACATAACTTACGCCTCTGGGGTTTCCACGGCAACAACTACTGCGCAATTGGTTTGATGTTGCCGGAAGGCTTCCCATTGAGTGGCGGCCACTTGGAGTACGAGCCGAGGTTTGCTTACCATGTCTCATGAATCTGAAGGCTTTCGTTCTTCTTCTTCTTCTTCACGTGTGCGGAGGTAGCGGTGACATTGTTGTGATCTCGAATTCTCTGTGACAACGCTCGATATGCTGGGAATGGCTTACCGCGAAGTACGACCCGCTTCGCATTAGAACGTTGCGCAGCTTTTCCGTAACTTCCTTGGGTACAGAGCGGAAGTGAATATCCTGCCAGTATTTGAAATCTTCAGCGAGCAAACGGAATACTTCCTTCGGAGCTTCCTGCCTTGAATATTTAGTAATCACAGTAGTAGCAAACTGAGCCAGCACTTCTTTCGCACAACCATGTGGGTTCACCAGAGTGCTGTAAATATTTCGTGCGTTGAACGGATGGGCCTTCTGCGCCGTCACTGCTGCGGCATCTCGCACAGCGGCTACATCGTCTATCTTGATGGCCGCAGTCTTACGTCGCTTGACGGCAGGGGCCCGCGGCTTGCTATGATAGGTATTCTGCTCCTCAATATCGGCAACAGTCGCGTCTAGGTGCACCATCCGGTCTTCCAATTTCTTGAAAACTCCATCGTTCACCGGCTTCACAGGAGTCTGTGTGGCAGATCTTACAGCAGAGACGGAAACACTGTTTCGGTTGCTCATGATTTGTGAAAGAGAGCGGAATGCTGGAAAACGGCCTCCGCGAATGGTTACCTGCTTCTGCATGTGCACCCCGCGTAACCTGGCCGTACATTTTTTTGGTAGCGAGCGAAAGTGGTTCTCATCCCAGTGTTCGAAGTCGGTCCTGAACAAGTCAAACACGCTCTTGCGTGTGTGCAGCTCCAAGTAATTGTTCGCCGCATCAGTAGCATACACAATCCTAACATCTTTTGCACGGCCGCGCGGGTCTACAAGGGTGGCGTATACGTTCATGGGATCGAACTGACGTTCCTTCTGCGCCGCCACGGCGGCTCACTTGCGCAAAACGGCGGCTTCGCGTCTCTTGATGACCGCGAAGTGTGCTGCATTACTATAGTTACCGAGCGCCTCGAGTGAGGAGACGGCGTTGTACACGCGTCACACTTTCGTTATTTTCTTTAGTTCAATATCGAGTCGATCGAGGCATTCGTTGATCTTCTTCTGGAAGGCATTCAAGGAAGCCTGTATCAGAGCGCTATTGCTCAGCACGTTCATGATGCCAAATGGTTTGTGCGGGTTGGCAAGAAAAAAAACTACGAGAGAGACGAAAGATGTTTGAGAGGAAGTGACACTTGAAAATGTACTGCCTAGTAGCCGAGGAGTGGGGTGTTCGAAAAAGAAAGTCGGGTACAAGTACTGATTAAAAATCATAGGAGGAAGTTTGGCGCCGTAAGAGCTACATTTTCAACGGATCAAAGCTCTAATGTAGTTCTAGCCGTTCAATTCTAGGAGAAAGTTAAAGCAAAGTTATTGGTTCCTCCACAAATGGGACCTCATCGCCTCTTATTAGACATGTCTTGATTCTTAATACCCAAACTGTGATTGCTTTTTCGTATTCGAGAAAGAATTCTTATGAAAGAACTAACGGTACCGCTTTAGGCGTCTTTCTATCAATCCACGGCATCACAACACTCGTATCGGACTGGAAACGTTCTCTAGCATTCAGCTTTAGATACTTCTGACGAATACTGCTTGTCCTCCTTCAACAATCTCCTGCAATCTTTATTACGTAGTACGAATGTGCAGTATTCTCCCACAACAACCTTCTCCACAAGAGACTTCTCGGTCCATAGTTTGAGGTAAAAATAGCTCGAAGTTGGCGTAGAAATATTGACTCGGGTTGCCCTTGAGAAAGATACAGCCACTCCAGTAATTTCCAGACGATATCCGAGTACTTAATTCGAGTACAGAGATGAACTCAGGCAGATGTCAAGAAAGCCAGATAGAATCCGGACCAGTTTTTCTCATTCTCAATTTCTTTAACGACCGACTCAGTATTTGTTTTCTCGACACCACCATCACTTCCCACTAGCCCTGGAACTAGAAAATTGTCTACCTCCTCGAATAATTCCCTTTACCTATCAGATCTGGACCCTTGAATGGTATATCGAAGTGCGATACATTTCTCAACTGTTTCTGATACATGGAGGGCGGTGCCCCGATCTTTGCTCGCAACTTCAATTTTCCGGATGCTCATTTTCGACTAGATTCTTGTGAGCTTCGTGATACTCTTGTTTGTATTTTCGATTGCTTCTCTTGGGTTTCTTATTGTAGTCAAAATTGCTTCCGTGCAATCTTTTATGCCGCGTTGACAATGTAATTTTTTGGAGCAAAACTGCCGCGCGACAAAAGTGGCGCCTCCGTAAAACCCGACTCTATGTTACGGACAGGAACGGTTGTGAAAAAGGCCGGTTTTCTACCTACTCCTTAACCGTTCACACGAAATCGATATGTTATATCGGTTGGGCATGGCATTTTTTTAGATGTTTCATCTTCTGATCATCTCTCTTACCTACTCTTCACGGAACTAGTTAGAATGAGTACACTATATATTTTCGTGAGAGTAGCCGCGAACGTGTCCAAAGTAGCGCTCCTTTAGTGTCGCATACCTCCTAAATAGATTAAGTATATAACGCTCAACACGACGAGTTACGCCACAATTTACCAAAAGTGAACAACAAACAAACAGAGAAAGGTCCGAAATAGAAGGTCGCAGAAAGAGATACACATCGAAGACTTATGTCGCAGGATTGGTGTTGTCAGTGCACTGCTCCTTATCCGGCGTCTACATGGAGAACGAGACTGGGCACACTTCGATACGGCCGTTATCTTCGGCCTGCTCTTGGTTAGCCACGTCAACTTTCGTCTGCTCGCCGTTCACTACGCGCCGCTCTCCGTTCGCACCATTAACGGAAGCCTGATCTTCGTTATCTTGGTCAGCGCCGTTCACTGCGCTCCCCTCTTCGTTAGCGCCGCTCACGGCATTGCGCTTTACTATAATCCTCGTCGTCTGCCTCGAGCGCGGTAACAGTTGCGTTGATGCAAGATATATAGTCATCAATCGTCTCTTCGACAGCGCTGTTGACTTCGGCGTACTCTTCGTTACAGCCTTTTTGCTTCCGCCTGCTCTCCATCAGCGCTGTCAAGTTTAGCCTGCTCTTCTTTAGCGCCGGAAAAGTCGTCCCTCTCTTCTTTAGCTCCGTCAAATTTGGCCTGCTCTTCGCTATCCTCGTTAACTTCTGCCGTCTCTTCGCAAGCATCGTTCACTTTTGCCTTCCCCTCGTTCGCAGTGATAGCCACGACTTTCTCTTCGTCGGCACTGTTTATGTCGGCCTGCTCTGTCGTATGATCCGCGTCGTCTGCATCGAGCACGTTGACAGCTGCGTTAATGCACACTAGATATTCGTCGATTGTCTTATCTTCAGCGCCGTTCACTTCGGTCGGCTCATTGTTAGCGCCGTAAACTTTGGCCTGCTCTTCTTTGCAGATGTAAGCTTCTGTCTTCCCTTCGTCAGCGCCGGCTACTTTAGCTTGCTGGTTCTTAGCTCGGCTTACTTCAACTGACTCTTCGTATGCACCGTTCATTTCGTCTCTCTCTTCATTAGCGCCGTTACCGTCGGCCTGTGCTTCGTTATGATCCGAGACGTACGCCTCAAGCGCGGTAAGAGCTTTGTTAATGCGCGCTATATTTTCTTCCATTTTCTTCCTGACCATAAGCTCGATTTCGAAATTGGCAAAGACCTCTTTCATCTTCTTCGTCAAGGCGTCGAACAACGCCTGTATCTCGGGACTATTTTCGGATGAGGTCATAGTGCGGGAAGGTCAGTGCAAGTTGCCTACGAAAACTAGACAGGAGAGACGTGGAATGTTTGTGAGAGTGTAGGACTAGGAATGGTACAACCAAGCAGCCGTGAGATGGTGGTCGTTGAAAGAGAGTGTCACGTAGAAGTACTGACTAAGTACAGTATTACAGCAGGAAATTTGGCGCCAACTGCGTGGCATATTCAACGGAACAAAACTCGAAGTCAGTGCTAGCCGTTTGATTCCTGATGTTGCGTTGTAGTTTTCGCAAAAAATGAAACACAATTAAAGATGTCTATTTTGGTAGGGCCTCATTGGGCCTCATCGGCGTATTACGAATACTATCCTTCGAGAACGAGCAAACTGTTTTGTATAGCTGGTTGTCGGTATGCAATTTATAGAGTACAGTGCTGTATGAAAGCAGTTTGACGCCACGGATCCGGGAGGTTACTTTGGATTTAAGTAGATTTATGCCCTTGAATCGCGAGAATTCGCAACAGAAAGGTACAGTAGTGCATAAGAACTTTTCACATTTACATTGCTTCATATTGCCACTATGCATATCTATCTCGTGCCATTCAGTTGGTGAAAATACCACTTGTGTTCTGACCATACACACTCCTCGATAATAGGTGGGCTTCGACGCTCTGAGACATCCTTCGCCATTTCGAATGTATAGTTATTCTGTGCATTACTAAAGTACAATATTTAATACTACGCGATTGGTCAAAGGGGACTAGTAGAACTGCAGAAAATAGTCGATTTGAAAGTGCAATTTCACGATCTTACTCGTTCGTGCAGTATTTTTTCCCCAATGAATATCCATATAAATATACCTATACCAGAATGTACCAGTTCTTCAGCATACAGCTAACCTCATGGTAAAAATGCCATAAATTTTGTAGGCAACATTTATGCCAGAATCACTCGATTTTCCAATCCCAAAAAAATTAATTCATCAAATTTCAGTGGAACAAAATTTGCGGAACTGTTCTACAGTAGTCGCCTTGCATAATTTGAATTTTTGATTTCGGATATGATATTTAATTCAAACAATAATTACATCTCCATTTTTTGTTTACCCGTGTTCCGTAATTTCTTCATTTTGTCCTTTTCTCCAGTCCCTACTACTCGTCAGAGGTAGGGCAAAATAAATCGCATTTATGTATAATAGAGTTATAGAAATGAGTTATTTACTCGCAAGAGCAGCCGAGTAAAAATAATTCATCCCTTGCACGCCCTTAAACACGATTGTTTATTCCTGAAAACTTCAAGTTCCTCATTGAATGGCTCTTCTTGTTCAAACGAAGGAAACGATGTTTCAACTTTGAATTTTGAAACTTCAACGAGAAAAGCAGGTGCAAGCGGTATAATACAAGCTTCTTCCATACCATCGATGATGCTGTAGGTGAAAAGCAGCGCGAAGTCCTAATAAATCGAAGCAAACGCCAAACTTGCAAACAATTAAATACTGTAAAAAGAGCCGCCGAAATTTTGGAAAATTTCCTGCTAGCTCGCATCTCGAATAATTCATATTTATTTAGTGTAGACCAGCATTTTTTATAATCAAATCTTTCATAGTCAAGTTCCGTTTTCCAAAGAGAATTCTAGAATCGTTCTCGCAAGGAGTAAGTTATTCCCTACATTCGTTACTCGTCCCATATGAAGCATTAGATTTGATTTGTTTCATTGCAAGTAAACATCAAATATGTACCTTTGCAATCCACTACATTTATGATTCGGATGTGCGCAAAATTGTTCAAGAGCAGCACTCTAATATGAAAGGCTTGGAAAGCAAGCGGCCTCATAATTTATACTCGCCGTACGCCTCAAAAGCTGTGAAGGAATCTGTCAGCCGATAGAAATCAGTAAAAGTATTGTGTCTTTGAAAAAAGCGGATGTGGACCGACAGCAACCAATGAATAAAAAATTGTTTGTTTGGATATCAGACTGAATTTGACCTTACAATTTTAGATTTTTCGAACTAGCAGAAAAGTCAACGTAAGACTTTACGATAGTAAAATCATAGGACCAGTAATATTTTGAGCCCATCAATTATGATTCTTTTTGTTTATTCTAGTGTCACAGAAAATATCTTTGTGTATTCTTCATTCGAAAGCTAGAGCGTTTTTCTCTGTATCAACTCTATTAGTATTGCGCTACGGTCAGAGCGAAAATCACAGAATGCATTCGATGTCTTGGATCAAGGAAGCATCGAAATCGTGTTACAGTAGGGCTTAAAAGACAAAAGCTCCAGTGAATCTCCATTTGCTCTTCGTGTTCCTAGCTCTAACCTCGCATTTCGAGACGTCACACCACTCGAATTCTGCCTGACCTGCACAATATTATACGAGCAATGTGAAATATTTATGTTGAACTGTTCCTACAATTGTTAGAAGTTCGACCGATACAATTTCCCACTACTATAATTGGGTGCTGTATTACTCGAATAGTGAGCGCTCCGAAAGACAAAGAAAATGAAAATTTCTACGTCAGCTCAAATTTGCATTAATTCGGACCGTGCGCTCAAATGCGAGACCCGAATTGAGATGCAGCCTCTCCCTAGACCGAGTTTAGAAGAACGCACCTAACTGAGTGAGCTCACGGAACGAAGAATCGGAAGGTGAAAAGTTAAAAAATGGAAATTTTGAGGGCTGTCAGAGGGTGAAACACAATAAGGTCGAACTAATAATGTCAATCAATCATTTTTCGATAAGTCATTTTTGATCTCTGTGGAATGTCTAATGAAAACGGCTATCTTAAATGAGAATTAAATATAATCAAAATTTAAGTACCTCGTGTTGTACAGTACAACCCGTGCGCCGAGGTGCGGTAATTGGGCTACAGCAGAAAAAAACGAAACTTAATTTTATTCTAATTGGATCGTGCGTTGTTGAATATACTTGTCGTGAATACGAGTTCTCTTGAAATGGTTTATTAACAGTCGAATACCATTTGTTCCGGTATAGAATGAGACGTGAGTTTGAAGTAACCTATTGACGAGATAATTGTAGGCTGCCTAATATTAGTCCATGCACACACTAGATGTAAGGCAAGGGTATTGAATTTGACGCATGAACAATCGAAAAAACATCTAATAGTTCTTGTTTGAAGTTTGATACTTGCTTCAAACTGCATAACCTGACTGAGAATTAGGAGATTCAGCTCGTTTTGTGCTTCACAAAGTGAAGCGAAAAATCAATTGTTAGAATCACTTGGAGCGAAAAGACCAAGACTATGGCTTAAAAACAACTAAAACTGGTACATGAGCTAAAGCTATAGTAGAGCAGGGTGCTCATTCTTTGTACTTACAAAGATTACAGTCTTCAAATTATTTTCAAGATTATCTGTGCGCGAAAAAGAATGAAATTTGTTACTCGCAATAATAGAGCGCTTATCTTACCAATAACCTGCGAAAATTCACGTTGATTTGTTACTTAAGATAGCTTAGAACACAAACCGAAGAGAATAAAACCTGTATACGTTGTAGTACAGTTTATTATACCCACCTACATGCATGATATGGATTTCGTCGATGATATTTCGCCGCTTTATTCTTTCCTACCTCATAGAAACAATTATTAATATATAAAGCCGGCTTTGGGTCAGCACCGTTTGCCGTACTGTTATGCATATTTCCAATACTGTATACTGACCAAAACCAAAAGTTGGGGTCTCATCGTGGAATAAATAAAGTACCGTCAACGTTTCAAAAGAAAAGGGCGACCTTCTTGCAAATTAATCGACGATTAACATGGGCATGGAAAGAAGCGAACAACTACTGTAAGCAGATTTTTAAATCTGAATGGAGATGTAGATCACTTCGAGAATTGACACGAGGAATATCAAATATCAACAAAAAAATGTTATTCTCTTTCTATCAACATGATTCAATTGCTGTTGTACGTAGGTCTAATGAAGGTGAGGCTACAATAGCAAGCAAGACTAAAAATACTAAAAAATGCTGTAAAGCATTTTGTTTGGTATTGCTCTGCTCTGCGTGTTCTAATCTTCTTGTACACTTCCCAGTACTGCCGAACCATTACGTTACCTTCACTGGATATCAATTTCGCGATGGGCCTCGTAGCAAAGGGTATCAGATAGTTTCCTATAATCGCCTCAATACACGAACTGCCTTCTATTGGATATCTGTTCCCAGTTTTGGTTGATATAACAAATTCTGCTCCTTTCTTGGGCTCCGTGAAGTATATCTACAAGAAAATGCAGAGCAAACTTTCAATTCAGCTCTCTACGACTTTATGTCCCATTAACGATTCCAGTATTGTTAATTTCGGCTCCCCTTATCTTTACCCCTTCCTCACTCGCACACACTATATCAAACTCTCTCTGAACCTTTTGTCGGCGGCGTGTTAAGCGATTCAAGTCACCTCAAACCGCATCCGAGCTGTGCCTCACTTTGTCAAGCTCCATGCACGTCAACAATATTCAAAAAAATCTTCACCAATGCGTAATTTTGTTCGAGATCAACATGCCATATCATTTTACTTTATCTACTGCGGCCTTGTGTCATTTTTCTGCATTGTGAAGCATTTCGGGTTCTATGGTATTAGCGCTTGCTACTATTAAAAGAGCTTTATATATTTCAACGAACAAATAGACTTGAAATGAATTAGGTTGCAGGATTGGTGCTGCCAATTGGCTGCTCCTTGGCGGGCGGTGACATGCGCAATGAGACTGCGCTAACTTCGTTAGCGCGGTTCACTTCGTCCGCGCCGTGTACTCCCGCCTTCTCTTCATTAGCGCCGCTAACTTAGGCTTGCTCTTCGTTAACCTGTGCAGACTCTTTGTTAGCACCGTTCACTACGGCCGGCTCTTCGTAAGCCCCTTTTACGTCTGCTGTATCCGCGTTACAATCCGGGTCATCTGCTTCGAGCGCGGTAACAGCTGCGTTAATGAACGCTATATATTCGTCAACCGTCTCTTCTTCCGCGCCGTTCACTTTGGCCTGCTGTTCTTTAGCGCCCTTCATTTCGACTTGCGCTTCGTTAGTGCCGTTGATGGTGGCTTGCGCTTCGCTGCGACAGGTGACGTACACTTCGAGCGACCTACCAGCTGCCTCAATGCGCTAAGGCTTCGTCAACCTTCGTCCATACTGTTAGTTCGATTTCCAGACTAGCAAGGACCTCATTCATCTTCTTCAGCAAGGCATCGAACGACGCCTGTATCTGGAGACTTTCGTTGAGCAGCGTCATTGTGCAAGAAGGTGAGTGATAGTTGTCAACGAAAACGCGACGTGAGACGAGAAATGTTTTAGAGCGTGTAGGACAATGAATGGTAGAACCAAGCAGTCGTGTTGTGGTGGCAGGTTGAAAGAGTGTGTCAAGTAGAAGTACTGATTAAGTACAGTATTACAGTGAGAAATTTGGCGGCAACAGCGCGGCATGTTCAACGGAACAAGACTCGAAGTCAGTGCTACCATTTAATTCCAGATGTCATGCTGTAGTTTTAGGCAAAAGAAATTTAAAGAAATTATTGGCTCGAAGAAAAACTGTATTCTCCTTTTTGTTGACTTCGATTGTATATGGCTACAATACGAAAAACACAGTGTATTTATTTAAAGCAGGCTCTCCTTACACCTAGGAACTGTGAAATCGGTCAATGCTCTAAAACTACATGCTGAACTTGAGCGATACCACATTGTGCTGATTTTAGAACGATTGCTTTAAAAGAGCATTTTACTATTACACCTAATGGTGTGCAGACTATAATGCCAGCCAGTCACGAGCAGGTAATGTATTAAACCTTGTGAGAAATGTATAAGGATAGAGTAGATGCTTTTCATTCTTTTGGGATTTGTTTGTATGATTTGTAATAGTTAATAAAATGGCAGTCGAAGCAGTTTAAGTAGAATGACTCAATTTTCAGAGTTTACAGATGAAAGACATAGGAAATCGAGTACCGTGTTTTGATAAATTTGGAATCTTGATATTGTATGTTTTCATATGCAACGTGATGAGAATGTGTTTTCTTGGGAACTTCGAAATGTAAAGGTATATTTGAGAGAAATAAATAATGAGAGCCCACATCTACAACGCTTCAAAATTGACAGATGCAGTTAAAATAAACATGATACTAGGCGCATGCAAAACATAAGGTGTGAAGTCGCGAAAGCGAGCATCTGAACAAAACAATGATCCTGCCAAACGGACAACCACAGAGGAAACCCAATTTAATTGATTAGATCAGTGCATGACGCCATTTAATTGAGCTTGCACTCTAAACACAACCAACTCACAACTATTTGTACTACCCTGCCTACATAAAAGCACAACTGCTCAGAATTTTATTTCATCTCTAAAACAAATAAAAATCAGCAGATATAACCATTTCTGGTTAGCAAGGTTGGAGGAAAGACCCCAAATTAGTGATATCGACACTATAGAGTTGTTCTTTTCTTCAGCATAAAGCTGGTGATCACAAAATTGTGGCAAGAGATTTCTAGTAGTATTCGGAATCAATTCTAGCCAAGTTTCGTGAAAGGCACGCTGTCTAGGAAACAATAGTTAGAAAGATATAAACTGCCATTTCAACTTCGCGAAGAATGTAGGCAATGCAAATAAGATACTGTACGAACCGCGAAGTGGTTCGTGTTTGTTGTGAAAGGCCAGTTCATTCCTAATTTCTGAACCCTTTTATTGAAGAAGAGACGCTACAAATTACGATGACCAGTTAATATTGAGACCATAAAATCTGATTAAACGACCGTTGTCGTCCTTACACCACGTGTAAACAATTACTAGTCATGACAACCAGGTACCTTACAGTATTTAACCTTTCAGCTATTGATTCAGTGTTACTGAAAATACTTGAGTGTTCGAAACAGTTTTCTATCAAGAATGAATTCGAAAGAACTCGGGAATCGTTATTTCTTGTTCATTTGATCCTTCAAATTGTGCTGCAGTGATCCTAAATTCTGCTGTTAATAGCATACATTTTTATAGAGTAGAAGATACAGATCCATAATTAATTACAGAAGTTCTGAACACTTTTGATGAAAATGAACTGTTGTGTTTCATGCGTATTTTAAATTATGTTCGAACAGAGATCTTTCTAACTGCTTTCTTTATTTTTTTATAGACCCACTGGTAGCGAAGACACAGCAGACTTCCTAAACACGCTATTCATGTAGAAGCACAATACCGTTACTGTTTGAATTTTAGGACACACTTCTACCGCAACGCTTTTAGCTTGAAATAGGCCACTACGGCACTGTGCATATCCTTTACATAGTTTGCAGCTACCGGCGTGTAAGTAGTGCACCTCTAGCACCCATTGTAATGCTTATTGCATTTGCTGCTCGTTTTCCTAGCTCCTATTTTGCATCTCGCGATCTCGACCTCATTGCATCCTGTATGCTTGTAAAACAATCAGAAGTTCGACTCGAGTCCCAAATACAATATTATTTGAACTAAATCATTTTTAAAGCTTTGAGGTTTTAAACTGTGACTAACATCTAAGATCACCTATCCAGGACAAAGAAATGAAAAAAATTACTTGCGATTATAGTAAGATTATCCTATCTGTTATATATTATAATTTTACAGTCGTGTTATTGAATTTGGCTGAAGAGATAGAACGAAGACGAATATAGTCGTTTCATGCTACTGCGTTATCCCAATCTGGCGTTAGCACCTGTAGCAGTAAACCAGATACTTGTAGACGAAATTATTTAAAATTGTAATCTTCCTAATATGGTTAGCTGAAAGCTGTGTCCGATAGGATATTACTAGCTCAGCACTTGAAATACCACAGCCACTCAATATTGACGAACACTTTCTGGGAGTAATCATATCTGATCTCGATCATGGCGGTGATTGTGAGATTTCTCAAGCCTTGCTGCTTCAATTTAAACATAATTCTAAATGGTGAATTTTGTATTGTAACAGTCTCTACCACAGCTAGAATAAATAAAATTTCAACGCCTATTCAAGGTTCCATCACAAAAGAAATGCGCTCCCCAAACGTTTTTTCAATTAAACCTATTTGTTCAAATTTGCAGTATGAAAATTACTGAAACCGTCCATGTTTCGAAATCATTTGGAATAGTTAAGTATAAGGGGATACTTTTCATTGCAAGACACAGTGCCCCCGTTTCTATGCGACCCAGAAAATTTCGGATATGGAATTCATCGAACACTTCCAAAAATACGTATTGGTGCCTTATTTCGGTTTGACAAGCATCATACTACTCCCGAAAGAGCATTGAAGTGAAAGCCATTGCTTGCACATCCGAACAAAAATTTGAGCACCGAGGACAGAGGATAGAGAATGTATGCGATGTAAGGCTGACGGCGGCCATGTCGCTATCAATCCCACAACGAGCGCTATTCTCGTGGCTAGAAAAGCATTCTATTCTACAGGAATTTAAAAAACGAAGCGTACAGGGCAGTATTGAGAAGGTTAAGGAAGCTGTAGAGTAATTTTCGTACTGCAGGCTGGAGGTCGGAACTTAACTCGAGTAAGCGACCAAATACGTTCAACTCTTCCCTATTTTATATCTTCTTCGTCGTATCCTACCGCAAAGGCTTGTCAACACGTGCTTTCACAGCAATTGACATTTCTCTAAGCTGGGTTTGAAATTTTTTAGTTGGCTTAATTCGTCCAAACGCAGCTAAGTGGTAATTTGATCATTCCAATAGTCACTCTTCGCGAGTGTCCTCCCTTATGAATTTCTCTTAAGTCTTTTGGTTATAAGCTCTTAATGTGAAACTTCTCGAATTACATCAAGAGTTGTATTCCTGACATTACCCGTCACAGATAATAATTGCTATTGTTCAATGACAAACATAAAATTAATAATTCCTACAGAAGCAAAAGACTAGTCAGTGACACATCTCCCATTGAGAAGGCATCCATCTTACAAAACAATTATGCGCGTCTTGGGCGATGATGAAAGCATTGTACATTGGAATAATTCAGAAGTGTACTGAAAGAAAAGTAAGGTGCGGCACGAACGGTGATTTGGAAGAATTATTTCGGTTGTCGGTGATGCGTACATAGGACCGAGTAGTTTTTTGAATAACAATGTAATACAGTATATGGCCAGAAGAATACAATGCGCATTGAATCAATCCATTCCTCATCTCGAACAATCGCGTATGCAGTTTAGCAATGGTTATAGCCTCGCTGACACTATAAATGCCGACGAGTCTGACCTTTGAAACAGAATGGCATCAGGATCAACCGTCAGCCCGGGTCGTCACCAAGCCGCAGAATTAATGAAGACAGAGCAAGGTTTCTGGTTTGCACGAATGTTGATGGCAGCGAAAGTTCTCTTCTCTCATCGTCGGTCGGGCTCGTAGGCTAATGCTTTCTAGCAGAGAGGAGAGGAAAGGCTTAAATTTTGAACATAGTAATGGGAGGAAGGGTTGGAGAAACATTATGATATTTACTCGATGGCTTCATCAACTTGATAGACGTACTAAAAGTACTTCAGGCAGGAAGTTATTGCTGCTTATTGACAACGCATCAGCTCACGATACTATTGAAAATTACCAAAACTAAACGATATGCATATCGAATGACTCTCCTAATGCACAACAGTGATGGGTTCGGACGGGTATTAGATTGAACTGTTGGATATTTTCAAATAAAATTTAGAACCGAGATATATTGACATACGCTGGCCAATAAAGTAGAACCGTTAATGGACGGACTGAATGTCAAATATGACGAAAACGCGAGGGCATAGCCGGAACCGGACCGAACCGAAATCGCTCAGAGCCGGCATACAGTTTATAGCATCTTGATCCGTAAAAGAACCGTAGTTTCGTTTTCGATTCCTATGTTTTCTGGGATAAATTTTCTCTAGTTCTTCGTCGCGCATATATTTTAAACGTGAAAAAAAGGACAATGCGCATTTGCTCCCAACAGGCGTCAGGCACAAGCTTATTCAGTCCCGAAATGGTCTTAAAGCAATTTCAGGGGCAAGAAACGAGGAACAAAATAAAAAAGCAGCTTGCAAACGTCAAGATGTGTTGTTTAAACGATGTAAAACTGTCCTATCTTTTTGAAACACATTAGGAAAAATCTTGTACCACTTTCCCTTCATGACAAAAAGAAATACATCGCAAATACTGCTGTAATGGTTTGCTTTCTTTTCTCTGCGATCTTCGCTGTTGTTAACATTGCAAGCAATGCAGCGCTGATAGCCAGAATGCTCGATAAATTCGTGCTCTTATGCGATCAATCGCAACATGCGCCCTCCTACTGCATTAGACTAACGAAGGTTTTGGTTTTTCTTCTTTTCGCGCGCTTGGCACAAGCGATACGATTCTTATTCTCGCTATAACGCAGTTTAAGGTCCTTGAAAATGTTCCATTTGATTAAAAGTCACTTTGCGGCAATTATTTTTCTCACGTCGGGACGATATTTTGACCACTATTTTCGGTGTGCACAACAGAAATACAAAGAACTACGTAGATGATTCTAGAGTTTGATGTTACTCATTCGAGGATAAAGCACTCTTACGAAATCTGTCCATGATAACGAGAATATTGACGGCACATTAAACGCTTTGACAAATAAATTTGTTTGTCTTTTGAAGTTCTTGAATGTTCATTGAAGTGCTATGAAAGAACAGTACAAAAATGATAATTTTGGACCACTTCTACTCAAGTAATGACCTGATGGCAGCAGTATTTCCAATATTTTGCACCTTACACGAAAAATCATCGGTAATAATTAGTTTCGATGCGGAACATGCATGTTCGATAGCAGCTGATGATACATGTGTTCCTAGAACTGGAGATGCAAGAAAAAACAAATCAGGATCATGCCTTATACTGTCGTACTTGAATTTTATGACGATACATGGCTTTCAAGGAACTTCTCGGCGATTTTGTAGATGATTCAGGTTCATTGCCTTGCAGATTGAAATATAATCAGTCTTTGTGCTCGAAGTTGGTTCAGAATTCGCGAAATCAATTAAGATGAATGGCCTTGTCTTACCAGTAATGGTGCTTGATGTGGTGAATGGAGTTCGCGTATCATCATTGGAACTGTCTGACAAGGAATCAACATCGGCTGTATCTGCTGGAAATGCGGTTTTTGTGTGTGGTACATTGGCCAAATAAGAACGCGATAGTTTTCGTGTGAATTCCGCAGCTTCTATCTGCATACTCGTCCAGTCGTTATATCGCAGAGAAACTTCATGGTGTGATGTAAAGAGTTCGTATAACAATCAACCAGCAATAAAGGATCGGGATTAAATTTTGTTCGTAAATATTGGAAAAGGTTGCGGCCAAGGGGTTTGGAATATATGGTGGGTTTGAGCATTCTGATCTTCTTTCCACGCCAAGCATCTCCTCCGTTAGCAACAGAATCCAGTTGCTTCATCGAAGTTTAATGCAAAAGAAAAGCTATATGCATCGTTGGTCTAGATGACATTTCGAAACGGTCCAAAACATCCATCAATATCGCAAAAACATTGCATACAACTTCAAATACAGGGTGCTCGACTATATTTCCTTCTGCTTCGGTTTCGTTTTTCAGAGTCTGAAATGCAGGGCTCGCTCCTATTTCGGCTCTCATACTCAGAGTAATATCGACGCAGTTCTCGGCTTTAATAACGCGCTGTGCAACCCAAAACTGTGTACAGAAACGTGTCTCGATATTCTGAATAAAGGAGTGACCACCTAGTAGGTACTGATTTCAACCACTTCGTTAGGCATCAACGACAACACGCCTCATTTATTTAAAGTCACCTGCAACAACTTGCCATATGGTGTCTCTAGAAAAACTCGCTATTGTGTAATTCACCGTGTTGTTCAAGAAATGGGTCGAGCATCCAAACCAGGTTTCATTAGGTGTGTGAAAATCTGTAGTAACAGATACATTAGCAACGATCGGACAATCGATGGTTTAGCATGACGAGTCAGAGTAAATACGAAACAGGGTGACATTACTCGGTCAAACCTATCTAATTTTGATTGCCGTTTTAATTTTATAATTTCTACTTGAATGGTCCGGAAAGATAAAACAGGCTTTTCTGCATGAAAATCGACATTTATCTTGTAGCAACAAATTAACCAGCAACTTATTCACTATTTTTCATGGAATTACACGAAGTATTGTAAGTAGTGCTTCGAACGTACTAGAGCTACTTTTTTATACGTCTCGACATCAACAAATGGAAGCGCGTAAGTATCTTTTTTCGAAGATGCTTAACAACTTTTAATGTTTTTTATGGACTGACAGAATCTTTTTGACTGAAATATGCTCGTAATAGAATTTCTTTGCTGAGTAAGCGATCTTTTCAACAAGATGTCGGTTCGCTGAACAAGAACGTCGAATAACAAGTGCATGTGGATTATTAGCTCTTATGCCATATTTTTTGCATTACAAAACTGAACCGAAACGGTTCACAAAGATACCGAAACCGAACTAACTCTACAGGCTACAAAATTATTCCGTTTAATGCCGATACAAACTAAAATTGATTTACAAAACACTGGCCGTCACCCGGAATTTTTTCGGTCCGGTCTGGCAACGGTCCAAAACCGTTTAATGGTTCTCTTAATGCTCAAACCTAATTTAAAAACCTTTTGACCTTGGCTTTATCACATGTCAATGCTCAACGAGCGGTCCACTTATTTGAAGATGCGACACCGAAATTCTATCTCCCATCGATTTGAAGTTGGCAGGAATGTGGATAGAAGACATCTGAAGTTGAATACAAAACGAAATCACTTACAAGCGTTGGTGTTAATCATCGATAATTTAGCTCTGTTCAGAAATTCGATTCTGTGGTAACTGTATTTTCTTCGTTAAACAACGTTGCAGAAGATACAGATCGAATACACTATGACGCACTTACATCGCGACATTGGTGTTGCTAGTGCGTTTCCCTACGTAGGGCGGAGTCACGGGTGTCGATACGAAGTTGACCTTGCTTGTGCAGTGAACTTTGATGTTCGCTGGCTTTCCCGCGCCTTCGCTGCAGATGCAGCGGAAAATTATTGTTATGGTTACGTATAATTTTTTTATAGTGCACGGAACGCAGGTAATCGGCCTCCGGGGATAAGAACATGCTTCGCCAAAAGCACCTTGCGTACCCTGACCGTATTTTTTGCTGAGCAAGGGGAGAAATTAGCTCTCCTCCAAATGTTCAAAGTCAAACGTGGCGAAGTCGAATATAGCCTTGGGACTTGTCAGTTCCAAGTATTTGTTCCCTGCGTTAGTGGCATAATGAACCAACTCATGCTTCGCCTGGCCAGGAGGGTTCTTCAGCGTGGGTTACAGATTCTTGGGTCGAATCGACAGGAGTTTGTGCCACCACCGCGGCGGCTCTGCGCTAGACAGCGGCCTGGCGTCGATTGGTAGCTGCAGCCTGTAGTTTGTTTACATTGATGATGCGAGTTTCGAGGTCTGCGACAGCGGCCTCTATGCTCAGCACCAGTTCGCTAATTTTGACTAGCTACATTTCGATACGAACAACGCGCTCGTCAATGGTTTCTTGAAGTTGTCCAGCAACCACTGAAACCGGAACTGATCGCTCAACAAATTTATGCTGCGGGGAGGTCAGTGCAGGCAGCCTGCAAACAAGCGACGAACGAGAAGAGGAATAGTTGAGGTGGAGTGAGATAAGATCTGGGGTGGCTAAGCAATCGGAGAGAGGTGGTGGTGTTGGAGTGGAGGGTAGTTGAAAAAGAGAGTCGACAAATGCACCGATTCAAGATTAAGGCAGGAAATTTGGCAGCTACAGTGTGACATCTTCAACGGCTCAGAGCTCCAAGTCAGTGCTAGCCGTATGATTCCGAATGTTGTATTGTGATTTCGCAAGATTACTAAAACACATTGACAAGCCACTGAACTGATCAGACCCCATTGGGCCTAATTAGCATCTTATCGAAATCACGATTATAGTCATAATCTCATTCATTTGTTCAGAATTTTCTCTCAATAGTAAAAAATCAGAATCAGGTAATTCTTTTACGCAAAGTGTAGCTACCGCTAATATTTTGAAATCAAAAATTCGACAGGAATACTCCGACGAGTAATTCTGGCTTTTAACATTTCAACAAAAACAGTCATATCTCATTTCCGCGGAATAGCAATAGCTGTACTTTTCCACAAGAGTCAATGTACTACAATTAGATTTTTGATTCCTGACTTAGTATTTAATCGAGGCAAGTATTTTATCCCCCATTCTTTTTTCGCCGTATTCCGTATCCTCTCTTCAATTAATTTTCCTTGATTCTATTCTTACCCTCCGCAACGAAAGACACTCTTGCTGCTGCCCTAAAATCAAAATGAAATATATTGGCTCCGTACTTTCCGTGAGAAATCGGTACTGAAACTGTCTCGCCGAAAACAGGAGGTGTACTTCAAGTAGGAAAAATGAGTACGAACATTTACTTGAATATCTGGATTCTAATATCACCATAGCCACATGAAACACTTTACTACCAGTTTGTGCATCCCAAAACGCAATAATCTAATTTAATCGGAATACTACAATTTGATTGCATTCACTGGCATTATAGTGGCAAGCATAATCTGCGGGACTTTCCAGTAAATTTTTTTAAAGGTGCATACTAAATATTGCTCAGCCACTACCGCAAAAACCCTTGCCTCCTTTCTGTTGCCTTCAACTGATATTGAATACATCAGCCTAAATTTGAATTAAAACCTATGACATGGTTTAGTTTTATAAGGTTCAAGACATGGTTGAACTAAAAAGTATATGCATACACAGTAACAAAGCTGTCTTGAATGATCATGAACTAAACGTTCTTTCAGAAGTGATGCTGTTCCATAAAAGAGAATTTTCGTATTCGAAAATGATTTGTACGTCAATACTAAAATCTGAATCCCTACTTCCAATATTTTTCGAAGATTATTTAAACTCCGTTAACTGTGCCAAACGCTTTAGGTTGAGACCATCGGCATAGCGGAGTCATTGTAAAATATTAAATCCATTGAACCTGGAAGCTCAATATCTGCTAACGTCTTCTTGTATGGTGATCAATTTTAATGTACTGGGAAATATATGCTTGCCTTCAACAAGACTAACTGTACAGTTTGTATGCACCAAAAAAAGGACTAGATCATATCCTTTTCATTTTTAGGGGTCTTAGTGATCCTTTAACATATAATCCAACCATCTAAACTAGTCTGTAAACATCCATGCCGCTGGTACTGAACGTGCACAGAACCAGACATGTGAAGACCCTGAAGCGAGCATCAGAATATAACAAATTCTGCTCCCAATAATGAACCACAGAATATCTTTGCTAAGGTCAGAGTGATACAGTCACTGGCCTCAGTTGATCAGAAAATGGTTACTCTGTATTAACAACTGACAGTTTTTGTTACTTTCAAGACTACTGAAGTACGCTGCAACTACCTGGGGTTCTTTATTTGAGAAAAAGATCAATATCTCTTGAGGTACTGAACTATGCTTCTATACCCGTGGATGGTAGTAGCGCATGAGTTTCAGATCTATTAGTAACTCGATAAGTTTGACATTTTCTGGATGAAAAGGAGTCGACCTCGAAAGTAATTATTTCAAATGGATCGTGCACAATTATATTTGCGCCAAATCTTTACTAAGTAATATAGCGCTTCTATACGCGAGAAACAACTTAAAACCTGCAACATATTTATCAATCGAATTGCAGCGATCGAAATCACGAAAAATGAAAGTAAATAATCGATCATGCTATTTGAAGATTAAACTTTCCCTTATAATCATAGACCAAGCTTCCGGCTTATCGTAGAGCACTATTTTCTCTACTTAATGAAATAAACGTGGAAACGTCGGGTTGTATTCGAAGAAGATTCAGCATAAACCGTAGAATATACTTCAATTTTAAAAAATATGTGTGTTGTTCTTTATTGTTCTCATATTAAACAAAGATTGGATAGACTTGTTTTCTTGTTGATATATCAATTGTACCCTAAAATTAGTAACTGGAACAATAGAGCAACTTCTGTGAACAAATTTTGAACCCGAAAGGGAAGCATTTTGTAGGCTAATACAAGAGTTATACCAGGAAAATTCTAGAATATCATCAGAAACAGAATTTCTTTTCTATTTCTCTTTTTTTGACTCATACTCTGGCAGATTTGGTTCTTGCGAAATTGCAATGACGTTAGAAGACAAGACAGATAATCAAAAAGGCTACGAAGCGTATTGACTTGGTTATACTTTGAGTGTTCTCCACTTCCTGTTCGCTTTCGTGTACTATGGAGCATATCGTTCGCAGATTGTAAGAAATTAATTAGTGGGGCAGGTATTTAAAGATAGCTCTAATTTGTACTGTTACATGCCAATGCTTCAAAAAAGATACTGATCGGCCGTCCAATATGTGGATTTAATTATCTATGCTCGTATGTTAGCGATAGCAACGAAGTAGATGGTATGAAATAGTTTCCTAAAGTAGATTTGAAACAGATTATTCCTGATGTAAACTTAAATCCTTTTAACATGTGTATCGCCTGTTTCTATTTTCGTATTGCGTTTTCTTCTAATTTCTTGGTATTTCCCTGATCTTAAAATTATTATTCTTAAAGACCGTTCTTTCGGTCAATGATATTTTTAGTTGAAATCCAGCGACCAGTTTTGCATTCTACTGCTTTTACAATTTACACACGTGCAGTGTAATTCGATAGAGACGCGTCTACACAAACTCGATCTGTTGGCATCCTACTAACCGCAAATCCATTAGAATACTCTAACGAAATGGCGAATTTACCCTAGGCTGTAGTATTTCTCAGGGCAAGATTTCAATCTTACCGAAATACCACGAATCAATTTCAGTAAGTGAGACTATATAGGAACCAGAATTTTGCTGCATTTCCGATACCTTGTTGGAATAAGTACAACGAAAAGAATCATTGGCTCGAAATAAAAATCTTAGGTCCAGTTTCCGTTGTCTTGAACTGAAAGGATAATACGAGAAGCACACACGGTAGAGGTGTAACGCTGGACGTCGTTGTAGTGAAAAAAGAACAGATTATTACTAATAACTCACCCCAGACCAGTGTTATTAGCCTAAGCGCATGACTTTGCTACTACACAGACTCAACCGATTCACATCTATATCGTTCACGTAATGTCACGGCTCGGCCCGTTTAAATCGGTCGAAGTCCAGAATTCCTTGCCAATGTGTTATTATACTTCCTTCCCACGGATTTATCTCTGATAACTGGAAGCGGGACTTTGTACACCTCTCTTATTGCGAGAACAGACATATCCGTGAGTGCGCAGCCCTCAAAAAACCGATCCTCGGAGATTTGACCCTGGTCACTCACATCCTTTTCGATGTCCGATCCGTCAAAACTCCACAGAGGTTCACGTTTTCTGCTTAACCAGCTCATGGGCTGTAACAAGCGAGCTCCAGCGCTACGCTATTGTAATCACTTTTGCCTTAAGCCTGCTTCGTTGCAGTTTTTAAACGAGTAGTGGGGAATGGATATTGCTCCTAAACTTTTTCTATGCAAAAAGAAGCTACTCTGAATTCAAAAATTTGATGTTCTCAGATGCGAAATTGTGAATTCATATTTCCGGTTTTCTTGAAACATTACTTCAAAGACATGTACTGAGCCGCATGCCATGCAGAATATAATATCGACCAGCTAGTTGTGGAAATAATCTTAAACTCCGTACGAAATGTGTAGGAAAGAAACACATCTATTTCAAATTGAGATGGCTTCGGAATCTATTCCAATAATTTAGAATACTAGAGTCAGTAAACATCTAAGTAAAGCAGCTTGAGTTGAATGATTTATTCATCCCAGTTGTTTGGATGAAATTATACCATTCAAGAATAGTCTCTTGAAACATTTGCAAAATTTGTTTTGCATGCATTCAAATCCGTTGGCAAACGAGTGCATTAGTTCTGAATCTCGTGTTTACGAAGTACAGTATATTTGAGAAAACTACAAGTTGTATAGAAATTCTGAGATGCTTCTGAATTTAGGCATCAATCCAGATCAGTTTTCTATTTCTTTCAGTACTGAACTATTTAAATAGTATTAAGAGTACAAAGAAGTTTCGATTTTCTTTGATATGTTTCTAAATTTACGATTTTATTTTGAATTTCACTGTGCAAACACAGTACGATGGTCGCACCAATCGGACAAACTGCAGAAGAAGCCAGGTAAGTTCAGGGTACCAGAGTGCCCTGCTACAGTTAGTAGAAAGCTATATGTTCAATACTAACTGTGGACAACATTTTTATTGTCAGTCCTACGAAAATAAAGTACGGCTGCGTTGAGTACTATATTATCTCTACAACGAATAAAAATCAACTCAAATAAGGCTTTTTTGTTCAACAAATTTTGAAGGAACTACTCCAGGCAAAAGTTATCGCTCTGCGAAAATGTTCCTTATCATTTATTTCCATCGGCTGTTTGTAAAATCGTAAATGAGATTACGAATCGTATCCGAATTCGACTCTACAATTGGTACATTTTAGTATAGTAACTGTTAAACTATAACGTGGCCAGAAGCTAGAAATAGTCGAACGTTCAGAATTATATCAGAGGAACTCAGTAACTGCTCTTTCCGTTAATCTGTAGTATCGAACTTGTACTCCTGATATGCTGAAATTTGCCACTTTCATTTATCTCCGGGTAAAGCAGGATTCACATATCTATAATTACTTCTACAAGTTCGCTTTGACTCACTGCGGAAGAAAAGTAGCCAACTTCGAAAATTTTCATTTCAGATAGCTTGTACTTAATTAAATTATTTGCGTTCAATCACGAGCAATATAGCTCCTTCGCTCTAGTAGCGACATAGAATTAGCAACAAATGGATCAATCGAAATGCATTCATGAAAATAATGAATAATGAAAATATTATCTTTCCTACAGAAATAAATACAAAGTTTTCGACTTTCAATAGAGCCATAAATTTTTCTTCTTGACTAAATTTCAGTGAAAACGGAAATGATCCGTTGAATTTTATGGACAATAAAAATGGAGCGTAAAATATTATCACAATAATATTACACTTTTATGTTGTACTGTTCTTGTAGTAGGAGAAGGTTGGACTGACTCGGTTTATGATTGTAGGAATCTTGCGCTGCATGAACACTCTTAGAGAAAGAAGTGAGCAACTCCTTAACTCTAAATGCTGACACAGAACAATTCAAGAATTGTGACAGGGAAAAATCCAAACATCTACAAGAAAAGTTGATCATTTTTTCTTTCTCTCAACGTGACTCATATGCCGGTAGGTGTAGAGCGTGTGAAGGCGAGACCGTATTAGAAAACGAGACTGATTATGCACATTCATTTGATAATCCTCGGCGTCTTATACACTTCCAATACACTTTCGTGTATTGTCGAATCATTACGTTCCCTAAATATTAGGGTTCACCTTTTTGGGATAGCGATTTCGCAATGGCTCTAGTTCTTACATGCCGACGTTTCAAAAGTGCTACTGTACCAACAAGCTGTCAGATTTCCTGGATTTGAATACTGATGCACGCTTGTAAGCGATAGCCCCAGAGAAAAGAGTACTAGATAGTTTCCCACAATCGCACCCACTGCAAACTCTCATATTATGAAAATCAGTCCTCATTTTTGGTTGATGTCACAAATTTTGTTCCTTTCTCTGACGCGATGGAACAAGTTTAGGCGGGAAATCAGAGCGAATCTCCCTCCATCACTAGCGATTCCATGAAGGATTCCAGTAATATAAACATCGTATGCCTATCCATAAACGCTCCAGACTCTCTCGCTCTCTCAGCCACGACCAGATCCCCTCTTCAGCTTGTACGACCTACTCAAATATCTATTCACATGTTGATAAGCATAGTTTCCTATCAAGAGCTTCAACCCACCCTGGAATCATACACGAGCTGCGTCTCACATTTGTTC